>FTCV01001827.1_pt1 | contig 19122 bp, 17 predicted proteins | sample 1639691 | NCBI WGS metagenome assembly FTCV01 (sample SAMEA3914864, study PRJEB12502) | metagenome | biome: forest; material: soil | place: USA | collected 2012-03-12 | depth 0.3 m
ATCGAGCCGCAAGTCGCCGGCAATGTGCTGTCTATGGCACCGCCGCTAGTGCTCTTCGCGATCTTCCTTTGGACGTTTCTCTGGGGTTTCCAGGGCACCTTCATCGGAGTGCCGATCACGATCGCGATCTTGACATTCTGTCGTGAGCATCCGCGAAGCCGGTGGATCAGCGATCTACTGGGCAAAGGGAAAGGGGTCATGGAGCAGACCACCTGACGGGCGACCCTGCGCAAACCGGAAATCCTAGCCCAGAAATCCTGGCCCGGAAATCGTGGCCCGTAAAATGTGACAACGCCACTGCACAAATCGCTGCCTCATTCGTCGCCCAAGCCAGCCGCCCGTCTGCTTGGCGGCTTGGAGCAGTGCTACGCGTCTACATCCGGCAGGTACGTTCGGTCGAATACCACGATTTGTATCATGGTTTTTTGCTTGAACTTGATTGTAAAAACTGAGAGCCTAGCAAAGGTTTCAAAACATGAGGCTTTCAGAAAATGGGATCGGCGCTTCCGGTCGCTGCCGATTGTTTGGCTTTACGAATCCGGACAGATATCCTTCGCTTGGCTCAACCACGATAGCGCGAACATATCCCCCCGATCGGCGCGACAAGGATTGTCCTGATGAAAGACCGTCTCACCGCGAGGCCACCGCACCGCGCAGTCATACGATTGTTTGCCTTGAGCCTGCCTGGGCTCGCCCTGCTGGTATCGAGCCCGGCACGCGCCGATGAGCCGGTCGAAACGCTGATCTCCGGACTATCAGTGCCCGATGCCGACGGCAGAATTGCCGTGGATCTGCGCTTTCTCAATTCCGGCGGATCGTCCGCCACGATCACCTTGCCCGAACGTGTTCTCGCAAAACTCACAGGGCCGAATGGGGAAAGAACGGTGTGGCTCGATCGGCCAGCGCAAGTCGCTGGCTCGGTAGTCATTGCGCCGCAGGGCTTTGCCCGCGTCGGCTACCGCTTGCCGTCGGGCTTCGTGACTGGAGAGGCCTCACTATCGATCCCGCAGTGGCGAACGATGGAAATTGCGCTGCACGCGGCGCCTGATATCAAACTGGCCCAGGCATCTGGCCAGCAATATCCGAGCGCCGGGAACGCACCACAAACACGTCCCGAGCCAACCGCGCCAAACTCTGGCCCGCCAGCGGATCGCAGCGTGGGTAACGCCTTTGTCGGCAATCTTGCGCCGTATGAACCGATCTATGCCGTCTACGGTCCCGGTACGGATACGGAAGCGCGCATACAGATCAGCTTCGAATATCATCTTTTCGGATCGCGCAGCGCGCAAGAACTGCCTTCGTCGTGGCGTGACGGCCTCCATTTTGCTTACACGCAGCGGATGTTCTGGGATCTGCGGGCCAAATCGATGCCGTTCCGCAACATCGATTATCAGCCTGAAGTCATCTACGTCAGCCCGGCAAAGGTGTTCGACAACGGAGTCTCGCTCGCCCTTCAAGGAGGCCTTCGCCACGAATCCAACGGGCGCGACGGCGAGGATTCACGCAGTGTGAACTCCATCTACGTCGCCCCGATGGCCGCCATTCCCCTGCGCGGCGACTGGCGCGTACTGGTGGCGCCCAGACTGTCCTTCTATGTCGGAGACAAGTCGGACAATCCCGACATCGTTCGGTATCGTGGCCATGCCGGGCTGTTCCTGCAAGTTGGCGATCCAGAAGGGTTGCGCGTCTCCACCAATACGCGTTTCAATGTTTCTTCCGGGAAGGGCGCCATCAACACCGAAGTCTCCTACCCGCTACCGCGCCTGCTGGGTGGCGGCCCAGATTTCTACCTCTTCGCGCAAGGCTTTGCGGGCTACGGTGAGAACCTGCTTGATTACAACCGCTCCATCACCCGCCTGCGCGTGGGCTTCGCCCTGGTACGCTGACGGCGATGTGGTGCGGTCATCCTCCGTCGAATTTTGCAAACTTTTGCAATAATGGACATTTAGCCGAAATTCTGACGAAAACGTTCTCGCTGAAGAAGTAGCTCGACGGGTGCGCACAACGCACCGGGGGGCTGGTCATCGTGCGCGATCTTATCGGAAAATTGTTTCGCGGTTTGCGAACCGCTTGTCTTCACCTGCGCACAAGCGCAGCCAATCTTCGCGCCGACAGCCAGGGAAATATTCTGTTTTTCGGCGCGGCCGCCATTGTGGTCATCGTCGGGCTAGTGGGCGGTGCGGTGGACATGAGCCGCACCTATCGCGTCCAGAACCGCCTACAGAACGCCTGCGACGCAGGGGCCTTGGCCGGACGCCGGGCAGTCAGCACGAGTGGGTATGACACCGCCGCCCAAGCCCAGGCCCAGAAATTCTTTGCCGTCAACTTCGATGCCACCCAACAAGGCGTGACGGCTTCGTCCTTCACCTCATCATCCGATGATGCAGGCGCCACCGTCATCGGATCCGCCGGCGCAACCGTGCCGATGATCCTGATGCAGCTATTTGGCAAGGATAGCATAACCGTCAGCGCCGGTTGCACAGCTACCGAGGGGATCGGCAATGTCGATGTGACTTTCGTGCTCGATACGACCGGTTCAATGGCCAGCCAACTCTCGGGCACCAGCACCACCCGGCTCGCCGCATTGCAAAGTGCAATGAAAAGCTTCTACACAACACTGTACAGCGCGACGAACAGCACCAGCGCGCGGGTTCGTTATGCGTTCGTGCCCTACAGCACGACTGTCAATGTCGGCAAACTTCTCTACGGCCTGTCGCCCTCCTATCTCGCCGATAGCTGGGGCTATCAATCGCGCGTCGCGCGCTTCGACACCACCGTCAACGTAAGCTATTCCGGCACCTCGGTTACGCAGTCGAAGACCGCCTATTACTCAACGCCGAATTCTTCGCCGGCAAGCTATTCGGGAAGTTACGCCAGCCTTCCGGCTTGTATTGCCGCAATGCCATCCGATACCGCGTGGTCTAATACCGGTTCATCCAGCTCAAGCACCACCACGACGAAGATCAATAACAGCAATGTCTCCACCAAAGTGGTGACCCAGCCGCAGATCATGACATCCTACACCTGCGTGCGTACGGGAGATGTCTACTACGTCTACTACTACAACGCCTATAGATACTATTACACGTACACCTACAGCACCACCGCCACCGCTTCGACCCCGACCACCACGACCAGCTTCAACCATTTCGATTACAAGATGGCGAAATACGATACGTCCGCCTTCAAGTTGTTCAACCCGGTCTCCGCCGCAACTGGCACCAGTGGGGCAAGCGTGTCCGCCACCTGGACAGGATGCATCGAAGAGCGCCACACGGTCTCGGACTCCTCCTTCGCTTATTCCTCTTCGTCGGGTCTGATCACACCGACTACGGCACTGGATCTCGATATCGATAGCCCGCCAGCGTCAAATGACGACAAGACCAAGTGGGCGCCGATGTGGCCGGCAGTTTCCTTCTACCGGACGACGTCTTCCAACGGTAGCTCTCAGAACAACAGCTCGGTAAGTGTCAACGGCGCCCAGGCCTCAGCACCATGTCCGGCTGCCGCCGCAGCGCTTGCTGAATTGAGTCAGTCGGATTTCAACACCTACGCGGCAAGCCTTACCGCCTCAGGCAACACCTATCATGACATTGGCATGCTCTGGGGCGCCCGCCTCAGTTCTACCACGGGAATCTTCTCGTCCATCGTCAACCAGAAGCCGTCCAATGGGGAAACCGTCTCCCGTCATCTGATTTTCATGACCGACGGAACGCCACAGGCGAATAGCTTGATCGAACAGGCCTATGGCATCGAATATCATGACAAGCGCATCACCGACGACGGTTCCACATCCGACGATGATCGTCACGAAGCCCGATTCCGGGCGATCTGCGATGCGGTCAAGGCGAAGGGCATTCGCATCTGGGTCATCGGCTTTACGACATCGCTGACGTCCGATCTCTCTTACTGCGCGTCCGACAGCAGTTCCTACACGGCCAGTGACGCCTCAGGCCTGAACACGGCCTTCCAGAACATCGCCAAGCAGATTGGCGAACTGCGCATCTACAAATGAGGAAAGCGCTCGCATCCTGCACGGCGGGCATCGCCGCCATCGAATTCGCCATCGTTGCACCGGTGTTCCTGATTCTGCTGATCAGCATTTGCGACATTGGCCAGATGCTTTACGCACGCGCATTGCTAAGCGGCGCCGTGGAACATGCCGCCCGTGCGGCCACTACAGAGACGGTCGATACCGCCAGCATCGATGCCAGCGTAAAGGCGGCCGTGCTGCCGATCATTCCCGGCGCCACCTTCACCTTTGCCCGCCAAAGCTACAACGACTTCACCGATGTCGGCCGCGCAGAGAAATTCACGGATTCAAACAGTAACGGAAAGTGCGACAATAACGAGGCCTACATAGACGAGAACGGCAATGGTCAGTGGGACGCCGAGATAGGCAAGTCCGGCAATGGCGGAGCCGACGATATCGTCCTCTATACGGTTACCGCAAGTTACACCCCGCTCATCGCCGTGCCGCTTCTGCCCAATTCGACAAGCGCCGTCACCATCAGCGCCAAAGCCGTGCGCAAGAACCAGCCGTTCACCACGCAATCGAGCTATAGCACCACAACCGGGATCTGTTCATGAAACGGCCGCATGGGCAATCGATCTTCCGCCTTGGAACGCAAGGCATTGCAGTAACGGAGTTCGCTCTGATCCTGCCGGTCATCCTCGTTCTCGGCCTCTACGGCGCAGAGATTGCGAACGAAACCGTCACGCACATGAAAGTCAGCCAGATCGCCCTCTCCGCGGCCGATAACGCTGCCCGCATGGAGCAGTCCGACAATAGCGGAACCGCGCCAACAGTTACCGAGGCGGACATCAATTCGGTGTTGACCGGCGCGACGATCGAAGGCGAGGGCATCGGCCTTTCCACCAATGGCAAGGTCATCGTTTCCAGCCTGGAAATCAAATCCGGAACCACGAACACGCAGTATATCCATTGGCAACGCTGCACCGGCAGCCTCTCGGCATCGTCCGCCTATGGTAAGGAGGGCAGCACGGTCACCAGCATGGGCGGCGGCAGCACGACGGTAACGGCACCATCGGGGGAAGCGGTGATGTTCGTGGAGGTCTACTACAAATACACCGGGCTATTCGGCACCATGTTCGTGAACTCTCCCACGTTCCATCAGGAAGCCGCCTTTCTGGTGCGCGACGATCGCAATCTGACGAGTGGTCTTTCAGGAACCAAGACAGCGTCCTGTTGAGTGCCTACCCTACCAACTTCGTCCCTCTCCCTTCCCTTCTCCGGCAAAATCGGCAAGGATAACGCCATGCTGCGTCAACCTTACCCCATCGTCGAACCCTATGAGTCCGGAATGCTGGACACCGGAGAGGGGCATAGCATCTACTACGAACGATGCGGAACGCCTGGCGCAAAGCCTGCGGTTTTCCTGCACGGTGGCCCTGGCGGAGGCATTTCGCCTGCCCATCGCGGGCTGTTCGACCCGGAACTGTACGACGTGCTTCTGTTCGACCAGCGCGGCTGCGGCAGGTCGACGCCGCACGCCTCGATCGAATCCAACACCACCTGGCACTCGGTGGCCGACATCGAACGTCTGCGCGAACTTGCCGGTGTTGACCAATGGCTGGTTTTCGGCGGTTCCTGGGGGTCCACGCTTGCCCTCGCTTATGCGCAAAAGCACCCTGAAAGGGTGAGCGAACTGGTCCTTCGCGGCATCTATATGTGCACTCGCCCGGAACTGGACTGGTTCTACCAGTTCGGCGTATCGCAGATGTTCCCGGACAAGTACGAACGCTTCATCGCGCCAATCCCCGAGGTTGAGCGCGGCGACATGCTCCACGCCTATCATCGCCGGCTGACCACCGGTTCGATGGAAGATCAGATCAAGGCTGCGCGCGCATGGAGCCTGTTCGAAGGGGAAGTCATTACCCTGCTGCCGGATCCGGGCATGTCGGAACAGCATGACGATGGCCATTTCGCGCTGGCCTTCGCCCGCCTGGAAACGCACTATTTCGTCAACGACTGCTGGCTTGAGCCCGGTCAGCTTCTGCGCGACGCGCACAAGCTTCGTGCGATTCCGGGCACTATCGTCCACGGTCGCTATGACATGCCCTGCCCCGCAAACTACGCATGGGCATTGCACAAGGCGTGGCCGGAAGCGGAATTCCATCTGATCGAAGGCGCCGGACACGCCTATTCCGAACCCGGCATTCTGGATCAGCTTGTCCGGGCGACGGATCGATACGCGAACAAGGGCTAACGCGGGCACTTTTGCCGTTCCCCTTCGTTCGAACGCCGTAAAATTGCGATTATTCAGCATTTAAAGCGACATCGCCCTGTCCACGACGGGGCGATGTGCTAAGCAATGGGTAGTGGTGCCCTTTCGGGAACCACGCGAGTTTGCAACAGGGGTGCGCACGGGGCCAGTGGGCAGGGGCGAGTTCGAGGACCGGCCAGACAGCGAACTGGTGGCCGCCGCCCAAGCGGGCGATCGAACTGCGTTCGAGGCTTTGCTGCGCCGGCACTATGACCGGATCCATGGACTTGCCTGGCACCTGACCGGATCGCGCAGCGACGCGGACGATGTGGCGCAGGACGTATGCTGCACGCTTGTCACCCGGCTGAGAAGCTTTCGCGGGGAAGCCAAGTTCACCACCTGGCTCTGCGGCGTAGTGCTCAATGCCAGCCGCGACCTGATGCGCAAACGCCGGCGCCTTGGCGGAATGGTCGAGCGCTTGGCCGTGATTACCGGGCTTGCCCGCCAGCCCGACGGGCGCGACTTGCACGACGCTATCTGGCTAAGAAGCGCCATCGCGCGGATGAAACCCGCGTTGCGCGAAACCGCCGCCCTGGTCGCAGGCCAGCAACTTACCCATGCAGAGGCCGGGGCCATTCTGGGCGTGAGCGAGGCGACCGTGTCATGGCGCATGCACGAGATCCGCAAGGCCCTGGGGGGCACCGCGCGATGAACGCCCCTTCCCTCAAAAAATTCGTGAAATTTCTTTCCAAGGATTTACCGGGACGGAGCGTCTCAAGGTCATGCGGACAATCAAGTGCCGCAGACTTGAGGGAAACGATCATGCCCCGAACCAATCGTTTGACCATCGCAAGCCTGGCAGGAACCGGGCTGGCGGCGATGCTTCTGGCATCCTGCACGCATAAGTTGGAGCACACGCCCGAAGCTACCGGGCCTGAAACTGCCGTGCCTGTCACCACCGCAAGCGATGCACCGTCGATAGTCGTGACTGGGCAGCGGGTGGACACCCGGCAAGCCGATGCCACGATGCGCCGCGCCGAGCCCGCGCCTGCCTACGCACCTGCGCCACCACCGCCGCCTCCGCCTCCTCCGCCCCCCCCTGCTCCCGGCGCCCCGCGTGCGCCGCTTCCCGCGATGGTCGCCGCCCCTATGGCGATCGCGGGAAGGGTGCGTATGCCTGAAACCCCGCGCCCCGGTTATCACGATCAGGGTCGCGATCGGTTCGACGCGCCTGCCGAAAACCCGTTCAAGATCGTGCGCGAAGAGCCGGTGTCGACCTTCTCGCTCGATGTCGACACGGCCTCTTACGCGTTCGTGCGCGCCTCCCTTGCGCGCAATGTCCTGCCGCAACCTGTGGCGGTGCGGACCGAGGAGATGATCAACTATTTCCGGTACGACTATGCGCCGCCACGGAACCGGGAACAGCCCTTCAGCAATGCCGTTTCGGTATTTCCCAGCCCGTTCACGGCCGGGCGCAAGGTGGTGCGCATCGGCATTCGCGGATACGATTTGCAGCGCGCAACCCGCCCGCGCGCCAACCTGGTGTTCCTGATCGATACCTCCGGTTCGATGCAGGAACCCAACAAGCTGCCACTGGTCAAACAATCGCTGTCGATGTTGCTGGACCAATTGGACGCGCGCGACAGCCTGGCGATCGTGACGTATGCAGGCAATGCCGGCGTCGCGCTGCCGCCCACGCCTGCCAGCGACAAGGCCCGCATTCGGGCCGTGCTGGACAATCTTGAAGCCGGCGGCAGCACGGCCGGGGCGGAAGGTCTGCGCCAAGCCTATGCGTTGGCCGAGCAGAACTTCGATAGCGCCGGCGTAAACCGCGTGATCCTGGCGACCGATGGCGACTTCAACGTCGGCGTCACCAACCGTAACGAGTTGAAGGGCTACATCGAACGCGAACGCGGCAAAGGCGTATTCCTGTCCGTGCTGGGCTTCGGCATGGGCAATTACAACGATGCGCTGATGCAGACCCTGGCGCAGAACGGCAATGGAACGGCTTCCTACATCGACACGCTGGGCGAAGCGCGCAAGGTGCTGGTGGACGAGGCAAGCGGCACGCTTTTCCCGATTGCCAAGGATGTGAAGATTCAGGTCGAATTCAATCCCGCCACTGTCGCGGAATACCGTCTGATCGGCTACGAGACACGAATGCTCAACCGCGACGATTTCGACAATGACAAAGTGGATGCGGGTGACGTCGGTGCCGGCCAGACCGTGACCGCGCTCTACGAGATCGTTCCGGTAGGCGGGCCCCGCGCGATCCAGGATCTACGGTATGGGCACCAGTCCGGCACTGCTACAACTGCAAGCAAGAGCACGGGCAACGAATACGGGTTCGTCAAGATCCGCTACAAACTGCCGAAATCGGACGTGAGCCAGTTGATCTCCACGCCGATCGACCAACATTCGGAAGCACGCAGCTTCGATGCGGCGCCCGCCGATGCCCGCTTCGCCGCCAGCGTCGCCGGCTTTGCCGAACTGCTCAAAGGCGGGCGGTACAGCGGCGCTATGACTTATGACGATGTGCTCCGCATCGCCAACGGCGCCCGCGGCGAAGATCCGTTCGGCTATCGCGCGGAATTCGTGCAGATGGTGCGTTCGGCCAAGACTGCGCCCTCACTCGCGACGCTGGAGCGGTGACTATGGGGGGACCGACGTGGAACCGGGCGCCGGTCCCCGCAATTGCCTTTGCAGGCCGTGCCGAACCGCAAGCAAACGCCGCAATCCTTGTGGCGGGAACAGGTTGAATGGCAGGCGAAGACGACATCGAAACCGGTACCGGACAGGCATTGCCTCCTCCGCCGCCCGCCTCCCCGGCGCGGCGCGAGGCGGCAATCGCCTTGGCCCTGCAACGCTTCGATGGCGGCGAACAGGCACCATCGCCCCTGGCCCACTCCCCCGCAGGTCGCGCCACGGCACGACGTTGGCGGCTCGACGGCCCGCATCTGGCAGGCCTGCTGACGGTGTCTCTGGTTCTGCTCATCGGTGTGCCCATCGCATGGCGCTCGCTCGAAAGCGGCAATGTGCCCGGTGCCTCACCCTCGCCCGCCACGATCAGCGATACTACCCCGCGCTCCGTACCAATTCCCCGGACGGAAGCGCCGCAAGCAGCAGCCGTGCCCCCCATGGCCGCCGACACGGCACCGGCAACTGCGCCTTCTCCAGCCCAGACGGCTGCACGCCCATCCGAGATGGCGCCACCGCCGCTCGTAGTCACGGCTCCACCGCCGGCGTTCGCCCCGATTGTTGCGCCCGCTCCGGCAGCGCCTCCTGCTCCGCCGCCCCCTCCACCACCTCCACCTCCACCTCCACCTCCACCACCGCCTCCGCCTCCGCCGCCTCCCCAGGCAATGAGCGAACGTGCGCCCGCCAGCGGCTCCCTCGCCGGGCGGGCCGCGACATCCGCCGATGAGGCCGATCAGAGGTCCATCGTGGTCACGGGAATGCGAAGAACGCGCGGCGTCGGCTATCTCTCCAGCGCCGGGGACTGGAATGCCTGCACCACCCACGATCCCCGCCAAAGCCTTGCGGCCTGTCGCGGCCAGATCAATCCGGGAGCGCCGGGAACAAGAGGCCAAGCGGATGCCTACCTCGCGGAAGGGCTGACGCAGGCTTGGCAGGGCAATCCGTCAGCCGCCATTACCGCCTTCGATCGGGCGATTGCTCTGGCACCCAGATCCTCAGCGGCGTGGCTAAACCGCGCCTTGGCCCATGCCGATGTGGGGGAGAGCACCGAAGCTCTCTCGGACATCGCGAAGGCTGCAAGGCTGGCGCCGGAATCGGCACGCATCCATTACGCATATGGCCGCCTGCTGCGTTCGAGTGGCAACGAACGGCGCGCCCGCGCCGAATTTGAGCGTGCCGCGCAGATTGATCCCGCCTACGCCACGCTGATCGATTGATCGGCGCGCTCTATTCCCACAGACTGATCGCGCGCATTTTCCCACCCAATTGCATTCGCTTGGGCGCGTGGCGTAAGCTCCCGCCATAAACTATCGTCGGAGCTTTCATGATCGACCGTCGCCGTTTCCTTTCCTCCGCATCGGCGGGCGCCGCCGTCGTTGCGGCCGGCCCCGCGCTTGCCAAGATATCCACGCCGCCAACCGGTACCAACCCGGCCCTTGCGGCCTTCATGGACAAGTATTTCGAGACCCAGGTGGATGCCTCTCCGGAGACGGCAACGCAGTTGGGGTTGGACACCGGCGCACGTGCCGGCCTGAAATCCCACCTCACCATTCCGACGCGAGCGCAGGAGGAAAAGGACCGCGCCCTCGTCCGCACAGCGCGCGCGCAACTTGGCAAGCTGAACAGAGCATCGATGGGTTCGCAGGACGCGATCTATTACGATACGATCGCGGCCAACCTTGACGCCGTCATCAAGACTTACGCCATACCCTATGGCCAAGGCGGATGGCCGCAGGTCTACCGCGTCAGCCAGGGCGGCGGTGCCTATCTCAACACGGCCGATTTCCTGGACAACCAGCACACCATCAAGACGGCAGCCGACGCCGAGGCTTACGTATCGCGCGTGAACGACTTTGCCGATGTTCTGGACGCCGAGACGGACCGGGTGCGCGAAGATTTCGGCATCGGCGTAATCCCGCCCGACTTCATCCTGAACAAGACCATCGGCCTTCAGGCCGGAATGCTGGGCACAGCTGCGGGCGAATCCACGCTCGTCCAATCGATCGTGCGCCGCACGCACGAAAAGTCGATCCCGGGCGAATGGGGCGCGCGCGTTGAAAAGCTGGTGTCCGAGCGGGTCTACCCAGCGCTGCAACGGCAGAACGATGCGCTGAAGGCTGCGCTGCCCAAGGCCGGGCATGAGGCATCGGTATCGCGCCTGCCGCAAGGCGCACAGTACTATGCCAATAGCCTGAATTACATCACCACAACCCGCATGACCGCCGACGAGATCCATCGCGTCGGACTGGAACAGGTTGCCGATCTGACCGCCCGTTCCGACGAATTGCTGAAATCGCAGGGGTATACGCAGGGAACGGTGGGCCAGCGCATGGCCGCCCTGATCGCCAACCCGGCCAACGTCTATCCCAACACCGATGCCGCCAAGGTGGAACTGGTAGCGCACTTGAACACGCAGATGGCGGCGATGCAGGCCCTGCTGCCCAAGGCCTTCGGTCGCCTCCCCAAGTCGGGTGTGGAAATCAAGCGCGTGCCGCCTGAAATCCAGGAAGGCGCGTCGCAGGGATACTACAACGCCCCCAGCCTCGACGGAACGCGGCCGGGCATCTACTGGATCAACCTGACCGACACTGCCAACTGGCCCAAGTTCGGCCTTCCCACGTTGACCTATCATGAGGCGATTCCGGGGCATCACCTGCAAATCGCGCTTCAGCAGGAAAGCCCGGCAGCGCCCAAGCTGATGAACCTGCTGTTCTTCTCCAGCTATGCCGAAGGCTGGGGTCTTTACGCCGAACAGCTGGCCGACGAGCTGGGCGCCTATGAGAACGATCCGCTGGGTCGGGTGGGCTTTTACCAGAGCCTGCTGTTCCGTGCCGTGCGGCTTGTGGTCGATACCGGGATCCATTCCAAGGGATGGAGCCGCGAACAGGCGATCCGCTATTTCATCGACAATACCGGACGCGCCGAAGGCGGGGCAACTTCGGAAGTGGAGCGTTATTGCAGCTGGCCGGGCCAGGCATGCGCGTACAAGGTCGGCCATAACGAATGGGTCCGCCTGCGCGAAAAGGCACGGACCGCGCTGGGCGACCGCTTCGACATTCGGGGCTTCCACGACACCGCTCTTGCAGGCGGCGGGATGCCCCTGACCGTGCTTGAGCGTGTCGTGGACGACTGGGTTTCTTCGCGCAAGGCATCCACCACCTGATCGCAGCAGACCGGATGGAGGGCGGCATTACAAGCCGCTCCTCCATCCGGTCGCTCATTTCGTGCAGAGCGATTTGAATTCGCAATACCAAGGCCCTGCAGAACCGTTGGGCATGGTCGTGAAGATTTAAAAGCGGCGGGATCGGAATCGATTTCTCCGAAAATCCCTATAGCTCGCTACTTGAAAGCCCTTAGCGGTCATAGCGGCAATCCTTCGCAAATCTTGCGTAGATCGCTGGCTTGTCCGAGGCATTCCGTCCTCGCGCAGAATGGTCAGCGAGGCCGATGATGTTTAATTGGTTCGAGAAGTATGCGCCGATCAGGGCCAAGTTCCGCACCCTGTTCTATCTGCATGGGCTGTGGGGGCTGCTCTCGACAGCTGGCGCGGTTCTCGCCGCCCGCAATTTCACCGCACTCGGGATCGGACTGGCGGCCGCGTCGCTTGTGGCGATGCTGGTAACCGTAAAGGTCAGCGGCAAGCTGATCTGCGATCCCTATGTCGAAACGGTCGTGCGCATGGAAGGACTGGCAGCGGGAGACCTTGCCAGCCCCATCAGGTTCACCGATCACAGCGATTGCGTGGGCCGGATGACCAAGGCCATGGCCGTGTTCCGCGACAATGCCGTGCAGATCCAGCTCAACTCCACCCGCGAACAAATGGTCGAGGCGCTGGAGCGCGGTTTGCTTGCCCTTGAAGGCGGCGACATGACCATCAAGCTGGATACGGCCTTCGCAGAAGAATACGAGAGCCTGCGGGCCAGCTTCAATCGCACCATCGTCGGGCTGGAGGCAAGCATCGCGCAAGTCGTCTCTTCCGCCGAATCCGTACGCACCAGCTCGGCCGAGATTCGATCGGCTTCGGACGATCTTGCCCAGCGCACGGCAACCCAGGCGGCGACGCTGGAACGAACCTCGACGTCCATGAAACATGTGACCGGAATGGTGGAAGTGACGGCGCGTAGCGCCGGTGAAGTACGCATCGCCGTCGGCGCGGCGCGGGGGGATGCCGATGATGGCGCCCAGGTCGTACGCAACGCCGTTACCGCGATGGACGCGATCGAGAAGAGTTCGATGCAGATCAACCAGATCATCGATCTGATCGATGGCATCGCCTTCCAAACCAATCTCCTGGCACTCAATGCCGGCGTAGAGGCCGCACGCGCCGGCGATGCGGGCAAGGGTTTCGCCGTGGTCGCCAACGAGGTACGCGCACTGGCGCAGCGATCGTCCGACGCCGCACGCGAAATTCGCGCGCTGATCACCACGTCCTCCACCCAAGTGGCGCAAGGCGTCGATCTGGTCGGGCAGACCGGGCGCATGCTCGAACGGATCGGCACGAAGATCGCCGAGATCAACACTTTGGTCGATGCGATCGCCCAAGGCGCTGAGGTGCAGTCCGAGAATTTGACCGAGATCGGCGGGGGCGTCGTCAGCATGGACCAAATGGTTCAGCAAAACGCCGCGATGGTCGAACAGACCGCCGCGGCGGCCCGCGGCCTTGCCTCGGAAGCCGAAGAGCTTGCGGATTTGACGACACGCTTCAAGCTGAAAGACGACGGGCACGCGCCGGTGCGGCTGCTGTCCCGGCGGGGGGCACCGGCCCCGGCGCTCGCCCCGCCACGCCATGCGCCTCGGGCGGTGAGCGGAAATCTGGCGATCAGTCCCGCGCATTCCAGCGAGGACTGGTCCGAATTCTAGCGCGCTAGTTCGAAGGGTGGCTGTTCAAAAGGCGGTTTCGGCAGCCTCTATCCGGAACAGGCTTTCGGTGATTTCAACGGTCTGGAACTGAAGGTATGCGCCCTGATCCAGTGCGGAGAGAAGTGCTTCTGTCCGCTCCGGCGTCAGGACCAGATCGATCTCAATCCGGTCTTCGTATATCCGGCCGCTTCCGCAAATGGCGGAATCGCGGAAGTGCGTGTCCGGCGGGTTCAGGAAAACGGTGACGTCTGTGCCAGCACGAATCCATGCGTTGGTGGCCATATCGTCCGCGACCTGCCCACCGATCCGCGACGGGGATACACGCAGCACAGTGACCCGCAGGTCGGGACGGCTCATCTGCCCGGCATTCTTCATGTTCTAGCTCTCGGGGCACATACGAAGACTGCGCGAACGACATTGCCGAAACGCGCCGATCAATCGACTAGCAAGCCCTGAGGGATCGATAAAGTCCCCTCTTCACAACAATTCACGGCGCGCGACGACCAATCGCCCGCGCGCCGTGGAACCTTTCTTAAGCCACTTCCAAAGTCTCCGCCCGGCGCAATTGCATCAGCCGCCGTCGCGCACGGATCGCGCCGGCGTCGGTTTCCAGAATAGCCGGCCGCGCTTCCCAGAAATCCCGATCGCCAAGCGCCTGCTGCGCTGCCTCTATCATCGGCTCATCCTCCTCAACGAAGACCTGCCGGGCAAGGGCTTCCGCCTCGGGTGTCGCCTCATGATCGTAGAAGTAATGGCTGCTTCTTTGCGTTTCCGGCGTGATGATGTGCGGATTGACCATCTGCGGCACCACCATGTCCGCTCGCTCCGTCCCGGCCCGTGCCAGGCCGACCGTAAGGACCATTGCCGCCGGGGCGTGCCAGCGCATGTGCAGCCACTGATCCACCCGCTCACCTTCGCGCAGCATCGGTGCCGCCCACATCGGCGGCGCGACCGCCGCCATGTCCCAATTGTTCCAGATCGCGCCGCTCTCATCAGTCAGCACCGATTGGCTGCCGGAAAAGATTGATCCGTTCACCCCGAAACTGGTGACATGCAGGAATTCCGCGTGTGTCAGGTCCATCAGATTGTCCGTCACCAGTTCGTAATGGCCCCGGATGACAAGGCGGCTCCGTTGCATCCCCTTCCGATCGACGAAGGCGAAATCGGGAATCAGCGCCGGGTCGGCCCGATCGGGATCCCCCGGCCAAAACCATAGACCGCGATGACGATGGACGACCGGCATCATCCGCGCGCGAACATGGGTTGGCGGCGGGGACGGAAAAGGATTGTGGACGCACGCACCCGTCCGATCGAAGCCAAGGCCGTGGTATGGGCAATGGATAACGTCGCCTTCCAACCGCCCCTTGCTCAAAGGCACGAAGCGATGCGGGCAACGATCCGCCAGCATTGCATATGCCCCATCGGACAGGCCGGCGATCAGCCACTTCTCATCCAGAAGTGTGCGGGACAGCATTCCTCCGTCCGGAACTTCATGGTCCCAGGCCGCCAGATACCAAAGGTTGCGCACATAGTCGGACATCGTCTTCTCCCCTTCGCGCTTCGGGAGATGGGGGACGATGTGCTTCGATACTGCGCCGCCCACCCCCGAAGGGATCGTCCCGAAGGACCAAGCGGCCTGCAGCATGGCGGCCTGGGTACACCCCAAGCCACCTTCCCAAGCGGACGAATTCCGCTACCAGGCTCGGTTCGTTTTCTAAATAGAACCAATATTCCAGTCAAGCCGTGCGATGGGTCGGGCGCACGAGGGAGCCCCCGCCTTCCCTTCAGCCGGGCAAGCTGCCCGTTTGCCGCAGGCCTTCGCCCAAGGCGAGCGCCGCTGACATGGCAAGGTTCATCGAGCGTACTTCCGGCCGCATCGGAATGCGCACCCGCGCCTGGCTTGCTTCCGCGACCTCAGCAGGCACCCCCGCGCTCTCCTTGCCGAACAGCAGCACGTCATCTGCCCGGAACTCGAATTCGTAGGCCGATTCGCTGCTCTTCGTCGTGAACAGCACCAGCCTTCGGCCGCCCATGGCAGCCCTGAAAGCGTCGAAGCTGGCATGACGGACGACGGTGACGTGATCGATGTAGTCCATGGCGGCGCGGCGGACCCGTCGATCATCCCATTCGAACCCCAAGGGCTCGATCAGGTCGACAGTCGCCCCCATACAGGCACCCAGGCGCATGACGGCGCCAACGTTTCCAGCAATTTCCGGTTCGAATAGAGCAATGCGCATCGCGGCTAATTGGCGGCAGCAGGCCCGCCACGCAAGCCTGCGTTGCGTTCCCGCTGTCGCGGCGGCGTGTCTTCAGGCATTATCCCGATCATGGTCGCATCGACGATTCCCAGCCCCTCCAATGCCCTGCGCGGCTTGCTCGTGCGGCAAGTGCGTGCGGTCTTCAATGACCGGGCCAAGGGTGAAACCCCGGTCGTGCCATCGGATCAGGCGCTGTTCGAACCGGACAGCCCCATCCGCATGGTCCATGCCGATGTCGTGGCGATGATGGTGGGCGGCGTTCGCGCGCTGCTCCTCCAGACGCTGCACCCCGCGGCACTGCAAGGGGTGCTGGATTATTCCGACTTCCGCCACGATGTGGAAGGACGCCTCCGCCGCACCGCACGCTTCATTGCAACCACGACGTACGGCCACCGGGACGAGGCGATGAAAGCCATCGAGACGGTCAATACCATCCATGCGCGGGTCACAGGAACGCTGCCGGACGGACGCCCCTATTCCGCGACAGACCCACGCGTGCTGGCCTGGGTCCATGTGGCGGAAGCGACCAGCTTTCTGGAAGCCTATCTGGCCTATGCCAATCCGGCGATGTCGGCAAAGGATCAGGACCGTTATTTCGAACAGACGGCCGTGATCGCGGAGCTGCTGGGCGCTGCACCGGTGCCGCGTAGCCGGGCCGAAGCGGCGGCGCTGATCCTCGAAATGCGGGACGAACTCGCAGGCAGTCCTGCCGCACGCACGATTGCATCGTTCCTGCTGGAGGGTGAGACCGGACATAGGCCGGGCACGGTGATCCAGACGCTCGGCACTGCGGCGGTAGACCTGCTTCCGCCCTTTGCTCGCACGATGCTGGGCATACGCCGGCCGGGTCTTGTCGCCCTGCCCGTCCGCGCCGGAACGCGGGCCATGGCGAGCACGATCCGCTGGGCTTTTGCCGGTACGCGATAATGCTTTGGCAATGACGGGCTGAACCTCATGCCGCTATGGCAATGCCGCCCGCACCCGCTATAGGACCGCAACATAAATCAGGCAATTTTCGGCAGACCCATGGCCCGCAAACATTCGAAGCATCAGCCTTATGAAGACCTCGACACTGAGGATGAGGCGCCTGCGCCCGTGGTGCCCTGCTGGCTTTGCGGAAGGCCGACCGGCAAGACCATCGTCTGGCATCATCCCGTACCCAAGAGCCGGGGCGGACGCGATGTCGTTCCCATGCATCCCATCTGCCAGCAGACGCTGATCGTCAATTTCACCAATTCGGAATTGCAGCGACACGGAATGGATGTGGACGGTCTGCTTGCCAATCCGGCCGTGCGCAAATTCGTTGACTGGGTGGCAAACAAGGATCCGGATTTCACGGCAACGATCGCCAAGAAGAAGCGCTGACTTTACCCGAACTCAGCCCGGAATCGTATCGAACGCCTTTGCTGCAATCGCTTTCATCGCTTTACGGCTCTCGTCAGATACGCTCAAATTGGATAGCAGCACGACTGCGGCCCGCCGGTCCGGATCGAGGTAGGCCATGGTGAACACACCGGGATCGCCGCCCCAGTGATTGGCGCGCGGAACGCCATCCAATGGCGATTGCTGCCAGCCAAGGCCCTGTCCGGTCAGCCAGTCCGCCAGGCCTGCGGGTTTCTGCATGGCCAGCATTTCCGCATTGGCCTTCGCGCCCAACAGCCGCACTTTACCGGCCGCTCCGCCATTGGCCGACGCTGCAGCCAGCAAGGTCAGATCCTGGATGGAGGCGCGGATCATGCTCGCCGGCCAATCGGGCGAGCCGACCGGTGGACACGGTTTAAGGATGGTTCCGTCGATATCGTAAGGCGTGGCGCGCAATTTCTGCGGTGTTTCCGCAATCGTCCAGGCAGTGTGCTTTAGACCTAGCGGGGCAAACACGCGCTCGCGAATGAAGGCGCGCATATCGGTTCCGACGATCCGTCCGCCAAGATAGCCCAGCAGCGCGAAACCGATGTTGCTATAATCCCAATTCGATCCGGGCGCCCGCTTCACATTACCCTTGCCGGTATAGCGTCCGCCGGGCGCCAGGTAATCGCGCAGCAAGGTACCGAGCGGCATCTGTGCATCGGCACCGTGGGTGCGAAAGTCGACCTCGTAATAAACGTCGTCCGAAATGCCCGAAGTGTGCATGAGCAATTGGCGCAATGTGATCCGCCCCGCCTCATCCCCAGCGATGGCGAAATCGAGATGCGGCGCGATCGGATCGTCGAGGGCGATCTTGCCGTCTTCCACCAGGATCATCGTCGCCAGCGCCATGACGGTTTTGGTGATCGATGCAATGTGGAACATCGTTACGGGCGTCACCGGACGTTTGTGCTCAACCTCGGCCAGCCCATAGCTTCGCGTGAATTGGACCACGCCCTCGCGGGCAACACCTAGCGCCAGACCTGGAATCCTTGCTGCCGCCATCTGCTGGCGGACCAGTTCATCCATGTCATCGTCTGCCGCACGGGCCGCATTAGGCAATAGCGCTAAGGCCAATCCCGCGCACGCCATGCCAAGCACTTCGCGCCGTTTCGTTTCCTCGCCTGTCCACATCTTCCAGCCTCCGATTCGCCACTTGCCAATAATTACGTAGGCGCCTACCAATAAGTCAACAGAGCATGGGAAATGACGATGGCCGATTATGTCGATCAGATGCAGGGCGCAGCACTGGGCGCGCGCCTGCGACGCCTCAGCGCAGCGATCGATGCCGACGCTGCAAGGATCTATGCCGCAGCCGGCATCACGTTTGAGCAGCGCTGGTTCGGCGTTATCAATCAATTGGCGCAGAATGGCCCGATGACCGTCAGCGATCTTGCTCAGGCATTGGGCATAAGCCACCCCTCCATCAGCGAGGCGCGCCAATCGCTGGAGAAGAAGGGCTTCGTCACTGCGCACCCGGATCCGGCCGATGGCCGCCGCCGGGTGCTAAGCCTGTCTGCGTCGGGTGAGGCGTTCGTCACGCAGTTGCGCCCCATGTGGGACGCGTTTGACGATGTAGCCTTGCAACTCGACGCGGAGGCCGGCGAAGTCAGCCAGGCCCTGCTGCGGTTGGAACAGGCGCTGGCCCGCAAGTCCCTTCATGCCCGGCTCGTCGA
>FTCV01002389.1_pt1 | contig 19118 bp, 15 predicted proteins | sample 1639691 | NCBI WGS metagenome assembly FTCV01 (sample SAMEA3914864, study PRJEB12502) | metagenome | biome: forest; material: soil | place: USA | collected 2012-03-12 | depth 0.3 m
GCCGTCCCGGAGAAAAATTCGTAAGCGCTGCGATCCGTCATCTTAGCTTTCGGAACACGCGCGAGAAAACTATCGACCGGTGACGGAAGCGCCTTCCAGAACCACCAGGAGCTTGTGAAATACAGATAGACATACCCATCCCGCGCCCCGGCGTAATCACGTCCGAAATTCAAGAAACTCACCACTCCAAAATCGGTGGACGTGCCATCCGCAAATTTCCAATCCGCCTGTTCCCAGGTCGCGCCGTTATCGCGCGACCAGATCAGGCGGGACTCGTGTGGCGACGACGAGGTTTTCAGGCTGTTTTTCCCGGGCCACACACCGCAGATTGCATAGAGGACGCCATCTACAGAAAGAATCGAGCCGGATTTGCCGCCGAATTGGGCTGGGTGTTCTGCATGCTTGCCACCCCAGATATTGACTGCGGTGAACTCCGGCGGCATCCCGCTGATTCGGGCAAAGCCCAGGCTGGCGCGGCCATCATCGTTCGTGCCGCCAAACCCGCCACCATCGCCAAAGGCCGCATACAGATTGTCGTCCGCCCCCCAGGTGATCGGCCAGAGATCGCTGCCCGGAGCAAGCCGGACGGTATGTGCAAAATCCCAGGTAACGCCCTTGATGACCGAACTCGCCGGATACGGTGATTCCGCGTTTGCGGCCTGCGCTACGAACAGAAAAAAGGCCGAGGAGAGACAGAACAGAATGGAGCGAGGAGGAAACATGGCGACGGGGAATGAGAACAAACGTCTTCGGCGCTGCAACGCGATTTCGGACTCCACATTTAAACCTCCAGCGCAGCGCAACCTTTGAAAATGGAGTCTCAGCACCAGCGACTGCGATTCTCCACACATGCACTGCATCCGCCACCGCGGTGGGGTCGTGCGCATTGCTTTCCTTCCAAACGTCATCCGCTACAGTGCTGCCTTATGATGCGTCTCGAGCAAATCGATCATCTCGCCCTGCGCTGCGCCTCACCGGAAGCTACGAAGGACTGGTATGTGAGCACGCTCGGTTTCGAGCACGTGTATCCAGGCCACGGGAAAGGCACTCCCATCATCGTGCGCCTGGGCTCGACGCTTCTCACGCTGTTTCCGCTAAAAGAGAACGCGCCAACTCCTTCGAATGATCGAGCCTGGCACCTTGCCCTTCGAGCCGCGACCTACGCAGCCTTTCAAGCGGCACAAACCGAACTTCAGGAGCGAGGCACCTCGTTTCAGTTTCAAGATCACGAGATTTCGCACTCGATCTACTTCTTTGATCCCGATGGCTTTCTGCTGGAAATCACGACATACGATATTCCGAAAGATGAGGCGAAGCCGAAGGCTGACTGACAAAGCGCAGAGCCGGGGCAGCTTAAAAATGCCGTTCATTTGACCACTAGTAACAAAGCCTCGGTCACGGCTTCAGCATCCCCCCCCTCGCGATTCACCCATTGACCCGGGACGATTGTCTGCGACGATGAGGGTGTTGTCGGAAATCTATATCCTTCACGTTTCCCCCGGGCGTTCGGCCCACCGGTTGCGATTCTTATTCGAAGTGGTGGGAGATCGAGAAACACTTCATTCCCTGCTCCTATGATCCGGAAACGCTTCATTCGCCAGTCGGCATTTTTGGCCACGTCGATCGCCTCGCTCCTGCCGCATGGGAGCATGAAGGCGCAAGACACTTCGCTGACGAAGAAGCTGAAGGAATCCGTCCTCACCAAATCGAGCCTCAGCTCTCCAACCACCAGCGCGCTCTCCGATCCTCCGCTCCAGCCGGGGCCCGAGCGTTATCCGTGGAAAAGCTCCATCGTCACGACGACCTTCTGGATCGGCGAACGCCCCAGCAAGCGCAATCCCGTGCCCAATCACACGAGTTCCTGGGACATGAAATGGGCCGAACACTTTGGCGGGACGGACGATCCCGAGCCGGGCAAGCGCGCCAATTTCCTGCCGGTCAAATTCGTGCCGCATGAAAACCCGTTTTATTGCGCCCTGCCGTATAACGATGTGACACGTGGTCAGCACAAACCGGAGGCCTCTCAGATCATTCCATGGTTCAAGCAGGCCTACCAAGGGCCGGGCAAATCTGTCCTAAAGGATCGCTGGATTGCGATCCGCCGTGGAAACAAGGTCGCATATGCACAGTGGGAAGACTGCGGACCATTTCGCACCGACCACTGGCAGTACGTCTTCGGCAACGAGCGCCCGAAACCGAACTTGAACAAGGGCGCCGGGCTCGATGTTTCACCCGCCGTCCGGGATTACCTGGGCATGAACGATACCGACGTCACGGATTGGAAATTCGTCGACTTCGACGAAGTGCCGCACGGCCCGTGGTCGCTCCATGGCGAAAACAATACCTTCGTAATCAATCAGCGCACCCAGCAGGAGCGCGTCGCAGAGGCACAACCCACGGCTCCTTCTCCGACAGCGCCTCCACCAGTCTTGCGCTAAAAAGGAGCGCCGGCAGGAGGTTGAAGCGGAGAAGGCGGGAAGGAACGAATCGATTCGTAACACCGAGCGAGGCATTTCCGCGCGCATTCTTCCCATCCGGTCATTGCGCGTCGCGAGGGAATCCTTCATTTTCCCGGCGATGCATCGCGTCCCTCAGCGCCGTTCCCTGGTCGATGAAACCACCGCCGTTTTACGAGAAAACATCGTGAATCGGCAATGGGAACGCTGGCTGCCGGGCGAGCACGAACTCACGCATCAGCTTCAGGTCAGTCGCACGACGCTGCGTGCCGCCCTCGCCACGCTTCAGCGGGAAGGAGTCCTGCGAGTCGGCCAGGGACAGCGGCGCGAAATCACCGACTCGAGAGCGCCTCAAGCGCCGCTCCCTGCCGTTCAATCCGTCGCGTTGCTGACGCCCGAGCCGATCCATCATCTCAACAGCGCCACCGTTTTCTGGATCGACGCGCTGCGAGAGCATCTCGCCAGCAGCGGCTGGAGCCTGCGGGTGGTCGTCAGCGCTGCGGCGTACCGGCGTCGTCCGGCTGGAGCATTGAAGGAGATCGCGGCACGCGAGAGGGCCGGCGGTTGGGTGCTGTATCGCTCGACAGCGCAGATGCAGCGCTGGTTTGAAGATTCGAATCTGCCGTGTGTAGTCGCCGGATCCGTTCACTTGGGCATTCACCTGACTTCGGTGGACCGCGATTACCACGCCACTTCGCGCCATGCAGCAGGGCTTCTGCTTGCGCGTGGCCATCGGCGCCTCGGACTGCTGCGACCTGCGGCCCCGCTCGCGGGTGATCTGGAAACCGAGGCCGGCTTCCGAGATGGCGCGAGCCATCAGCCGGATGCGGCGGTGCATGTCGCCGAACACAATGGCACTCCTGCCGGAGTGACGCATGCCTTGCGCAGGCTGCTGCAAGGGCCTGCGCCTACGGCGATCTTTGTCATCCACTCCACCCATTTCGCGACTGCCATGACGTGGCTAACCAGCAACGGCTATCGCGTACCCGGCGCCATCTCGCTGCTCTCCCGCGATGACGACCCTTTCCTCGATCACCTGGTGCCGACGCCATCCCGTTACTCGCTCGATCCGGCCGCCTTCGCGCGAAAGATCTCGCGCCACGTCGTAGATCTGGTGAAAGGCCATGACGACCGCCAGCGGCAGCACCTGGTCGTGCCGGCATTTGTCGCGGGTGCGACACTGGCGCGGCTGGAATAGCGCCACGTTTCATTCACGCCATCCTTCAGCCGAGACAGCGGGTGCGGCTTGCTATCATCCACACCCGCCAACTAACGGCTCAAGCTCTCTAGTTATCTAGTCAGCGCGCAAACGCCGACCGACTTACTTATGCACGACGAGGCTGTGCCCGGTCATGTCTGCCGGTTTCTCGACACCGAGCAAATGCAGCAGCGTCGGCGAAACGTCTGCGAGAATGCCATCCTCGCAGCGGAATTCCGGCGCATCTGCAGCCACATACAGGAAATGCACGAGGTTCGTCGTGTGGGCGGTATTCGGCGAACCATCCGGATTGCGCATGAGTTCGCAATTGCCGTGATCTGCGGTGATGAGCAGCTTGCCGCCGAGCGAGAGCGTCTTCTCGACCACTTGCTTCACGCAACCGTCGATCGTCTCGACAGCCTTGACGCCAGCCGGGACCACGCCGGTGTGGCCGACCATGTCGGGATTGGCGAAGTTCAGGATCACGAGATCGTAATTCGGAAGCAGCTCGAGCAAGGTGCGCGTCACTTCATGGGCGCTCATCTCCGGCTTATGATCGTAAGTCGGCACATCCTTCGGCGAAGGGATGATGCGGCGATCTTCGCCCGGGAATTGTTTCTCGACGCCACCGTTGAAGAAGTAAGTGACGTGCGGATACTTCTCCGTCTCCGCGATGCGAAGCTGCTGGAGGCCGGCGCGGCTCACGACTTCGCCGAGGATGTTACTCAGCGACTGAGGCGGGAAGACGATCGGGCAGCCGTAAGTTTCGTCGTACTCGGTAAGCGTGACGTAGTGAATGCGCGGACGGACCTCGCGATCGAAGCCATCGAAATCATCGCGCAGGAAGGCCAGCGAGAGCTGGCGGGCGCGGTCGGCGCGGAAGTTGAAGAAGAGCACCACATCGCCATCGCGAATCCGCTGCTCATTGCGATGCGAGAAGATGATGGGCTTGAGGAACTCGTCGGTCTCGCCTTTCGCGTAGTGCGCGGAAACCGCGGAGGAGGGATTGCCTTCCGCCTGTTCGCCGCGACCGAGGACGATGGCGTCCCACGCGAGCTTGTTGCGGTCCCAGCGCTTGTCGCGATCCATTGCGAAGTAGCGTCCGATCACGGTCGCGATGTGCGCCTTGTCCGAGGTGCGGCCGGCAACGGTCGCAAGGTAATCAGCGCCGCCGGTCGGCGAAGTATCGCGACCATCAGTGATGGCGTGAATCAGGATGTCCTTGACCCCGGCAGCATGCGCCGCGTCTACCAGCGCAATCACATGTTCCAGGTGCGAATGGACGCCGCCATCGGACACCAGGCCGACGAGATGCAGGCGCGAGCCCTTGGCTTTGGCAAAGGCTTCCTGAAGCGTGGCATTCTTGGCCAACTCGCCATCGGCGACGGCTTTGTTGATGCGCGTGAGATCCTGGTAAACGATCCGTCCTGCGCCGAGGTTCAGATGGCCGACTTCGGAATTGCCCATCTGGCCAGGAGGCAGCCCCACATCCATGCCGCTCGCTGACAGGCGGCTCATGGGATAGGTCGCATAGAGATGATCGTGAAATGGAGTGCTGGCGAGCAGCGTGGCATCGCCATTGGCTTCAGCCTGGGCACGACCGCCGGGATTGATCCCCCAGCCATCGCGAATAATGAGAACAACGGGCTTCTTCGACATAGGATTGATCAAACGCCCGGACCTTTCCCACCGCGAGAAAAATTGTGCGAACATACGGATTCCAAAGATTCAACCGGCCGCCTGCACAAAGGCAGCACACGCCTCGGGCCTCGCCGCAGCCAACCGCGACCAGGCCGGAAGTCCAGGCGTAGGCGCGACCAATGCAGACTCGGCCAACGCGCCAGCAAAGGCCTCCACGATCTCCGCTTCACCAGCCTCATCGAAAGGCAGGCCATTAATCAGCGCCAGGGCGGCCGATCGCTGCAATGCCAGCTTGCCTTCGCGGCGATAGGCGTCGGCCACCGTTTCGCGCGAGGCGGCGCTCATTCCCTCGGCGATGAGTTGCGACACAAGCGCGGCGGCAATTTCGCGGCACATGGCCACAAGCCCCCTGTCGACCGGCTGATGCTTGTGATCGTACCCGCTGCCTCCGTCGACCTGGCACACGGCTCGCGGGTCGATGCTGCGGAACACTTCGCACAGCATCCCGATCTCCAGCCCCCATCCCGGACTTGTCTGAATGCCCGCGGCCAAATCCCTGCGCATCGCACATTCGCCCGCGAGCGGGTATCGGAAGGAGCGAAGGAAATCGAGCATCGGCTGATGCCCCGCAACTCGAGTGAAAGCCTGCAACAAAGGCGCGAGGAAGAGCCGGCTCACGCGACCGTAAAGCCGGTCGGTCACTCGCGAGTAATACATCTTCGCAAAAGCGAAGCCGAGCCGCGGATGAGCACAGGCGTAGCAGAGCCGCGCAAGGCTCGCCCTGCGGAAGGACGCAACATCGCAATCCTGCGTGACCACGATCTCAGACTTCGCCTCGTGAAAAACCAGGCCGGTCGCCGTCCAGACATTGAGGCCCTTGCCATGCGGAATCGCCGTGGGCGACACGCCGAGCAATCCCGCACAAGTCGCCAAGAGCGAGGGGCCGTCGTTCCACAGGATTCGCACTGGCTGCGGCAGCGACGCGAAAAACTGGCGAGCCCGTCCGTAACCGCTGGCATCGAGCGCATTCATGCTCACCACGATTTCGCGCAGCCACGTCGCGCCCGCGAGTTCGGAGCAAATGTGCTGCAGGGCAGGTCGCTCGAGTTCCGCGCCGTGACAGGGCAAAATGAGCGTGATCGGCCGCTCTTCGGAAAGAACGGACAGCTCATCTTCGATCGCTGCGAGATGCGAATCGTTGAGCCGCTGAAGCGTGCAGATCAGTCCGGCTTGCGCAAAGTCGCTCATGCGATTGCGGATTGCGGATCGCGGATTTCGGATTGGCTCAAGCGTGGAAGATCACGCAGAGCGTAGGGCGGACGGAATGCGGCAGGAGCGCGGCTGACAGCGTGATTTTCACGTCGCGCTTGTGGCGACGTGGCGGACCTCTTCGATCCGCAATCTCCGATCCGCGGTCCGCGAATTCTCACGTCTTTTCGTGTTCTTTGTCTGGTTCTTCGTCCTCGAGTTCTTCTTCGATTTCCTGCTTCATCTTGCGAGACAGGAAGGGCCTGAAAAAGCCGTAGAGAAGATAGGAGAGGAACAGCACGAATGGCATCCACTCATAGTAAATGACCGTCGCGCCCAGTATGAAAACGATGAGCAGGAAGCGCGGAAGCGAGCGGGTGCTGCGCCAGGAGATTCCCTTGAAGCTCGGGTACTTGAACTGGCTGAACATCATCCACGCCAGGAAGAGCATCAGCGGAGGAAGCACCCATTTGCCGGAGCCGATCTCACGTCCGCTCTCGTTCAGCCAGAGAAGGAAGATCGTGAGCGAGGCGATCAGCCCCGCCGCCGCGGGAATCGGGAAGCCGCGGAATTCCTTGTTGGCGGAAGCAGAATCCGCCGCAGCCAGGCAGTTAAAGCGCGCCAGACGCAACGCTCCGCAAACCAAATACACCGAGGCGATGATCCAGCCCGTGCGGTGGAACTCATGGAGCACGACCGCGTACACCATGAGCGCAGGCGCAACACCAAAGGATACGATATCGGCAAGTGAATCGAACTCGCGGCCGAAGGGACTATCCGTCCCGCCCAGCCGCGCCAGACGGCCATCGAGCATGTCGAAGATACACGAAGCCAGAATCAGCCAGATCGCGACATGCACCTTGTCGGTGAGCGCGAAGAGCATCTCCTGCTGCGAAATGGATTGCGCGTGACTGCCTGCAATCGTGCCCTCCACTATCTTCAGGGCGGCCGCGAAACCGCAGAAGAGATTCCCCGCCGTCATGAGATTCGGCAGGAGATAGATTTTAGGTCCGGATTCCTGTGACATAGCGATTCGTGTCTCGAGCCCTGGCGTTAATCTAAAACGGAGCGCAGATTGCGAAATTCCAGATCAGACTCTACGCCTGCTCGGAGAAGCGCGCGATGATGGTTTCCCCGCCTTTGACTTTGTCACCGATTTTCACGATCACCTCACAGGAGAGCGGCATGTAGACTTCGGTGCGGGAACCGAAGCGGATCATCCCGAAGCGCTCACCCTTCTTGAGGGTATCTCCGAGTTTCGACCACGGGACAATGCGGCGCGCGATCGCGCCAGTGATCTGGCGGACGACGAGCGTGGCGCGTTCGCCATGAAAGGCCCAGGTCATTGCTTCATTCTTGCTCGTAGCCTCCGGATGGCGTGCATCGAGAAACGCGCCGGGATGATGCTGGAGATAAGTTACCTTGCCGTCGATCGGCGAGCGATTGGTGTGTACGTCGAACACCGAAAGGAAAATGCCCACGCGCTTGAGCTTTGTCTGCGTAACCTCGGTTTCTTCGATCTCCACGATATCGGCTACCGTTCCATCCGCGGCAGCGATGATGGCCAGCGGATCTGCTGGAGCCTGACGCTCCGGATCACGGAAGAAATTGATGCAGAAGAGAATGAGCAGGGAGGCAAGGACGGCCAGCCAGGTCCAGTGCAGGGCAAGCGCGAGCGCGAGCACCGCCAGGATCACGGCGAAAATCCATCGTCCTTCGAACAAGGTCTGAAAACGCATACGGCAGACTAAATGACGGAACCCATGTGTCGAAACCAGATTTTAATGCCTCGCTGCAATACGAAGGCTGCAGCAAGGGAAATCGGGCCCAATATGAGCGAAAGGCCCTTGAATTCTGCGTTCTTTCATCGCTCGTCCTTCGCTGGACTCGATTCCAGCATTGCCAACGCAGCGCCTGGAGCCTTGAATCCGCCCCACTCAAATTTTCGATGAAGCTCCGTAATCAACTGCTCGCCCTGGCCTGTGTGCTCGCCTTTCTCGGCGTGAGCTATCTCTACATCCGCACGTGGGTGGTGCAGAAGCCGTTCGGAATCATCCTCTTCATCAGCGACGGCATGGTTGCCCGCCACATCACTGCGGCGCGGCTTTACGAAGGCGGAGCGGACCATCAGCTCGGGCTCGAGTCCTTTCCTCACCTAGCGCTTCTCCGCAACAGCTCCACCGATTTCGCGGTCCCGGACGACGCGGCTGCCGCATCGGCGCTCGCGACAGGCGTTCGCGGAAAACATCGCACACTTTCTATTGATGGACACGGCGCGGCGCTCCAGACCATCGCCGAGTTGGCCCGCGCACAGGGACGAGCCGTTGGAATTGTGACCAATGGCTCGCTGACCTCTCCTACTCCAGGGGCGTTTTATGCGCATACCGGTGACTCGAGGGACAGCTCCGCGCTCGCGCTGCAGCTTCTTGAAAAGTTCCGTCCCGACGTCGCTCTCGGCGGCGGCGCGAATGATTTCCTTCCTTCAGCCAGCGGCGGCCATCGCAAGGACGGGCGCGATCTCCTGGATGAATTCCAGAAGAAAGGCTGCGAGGTCGTGCGGACCAAGGCGGAACTGGAAGACACCTTCCAGGATTCCGGCGTACTCGGCGTGTTTGCTGCCGAGTCCATGGCCTTCAGCAACAATGTCGAAGCCGGCGCGCAGCAGCCTTCGCTCTCGGATATGGTGCGACGCGCGATCGTCTTTCTCCAACAGAACAGCAAGGGATATGTGCTGATCGTCGACGCCTCACTCGTAGGCACCGCCGCCGAACGGAATGACGGCGAGCACGCCATTGGCGAAACCATTGCGCTCGATCACGCCATCACGACTGCCCAGAAATACGCAGGCGACAAATCGCTGATCCTCGCGGTGGGACGTCATTCCACAGCCGGTATGAGCCTCAATGGCTATCCGCTTCATCAGGATCGCGGCGTGGCGCTTCTGGGCAATAATCCAGCCGGTTATCCCTACATCACTTGGGCTACGGGACCGAACGGCCCTGCGCCAGGCGACGCCACGGCGGGTGCGCTGCGTGCTCGGACGGAACCGGCGGCCTATCAGACCCCGGCCGGCATGAACAATGCCGAAGACGTGGTTGCCGTTGGCAAAGGCGACGGCTCAGAGCACCTGAATGGCATCATGGAAAGCACTTCCATCTTTGGAGTGCTGAAGGGCGCGCTGTAAGCGCTCTCGCAAAGAGGCATGAAGTACTGAGGTGCGCGGGGCTCGGCGGAAATTCGTGCCGCTTTTATCCAGCGAATCAGGGTGAGCGCCGCCGTGTTATGCCGCCTTCCGAGCAGCGCCGTTTGCCTCGCCCTGCGCATTTCCGCCGCCATTCCTGACACCTTGCTTGGCTCCTAGCAAAATGGCGATGAACGCCTTTTGAGCCGGAGACCGGACACGGCCGCGGCGTGAAATGACGCCCAGCGGTCGGACCATCTTGGGCTCGCGGATTTCCAGCGCCACGAGCACGCCGCTGGCAACTTCCTGACGGATCGTATTTTTCGGCACGATCGAGACGCCACTCTCGATTTCGACGGCGCGTTTCACCGTCTCGATGTTGTCGAATTCCATCGTGTGCTCGATGCTCACCCGGCATTCGCGAAGATGGCGGTCGATCACCTTGCGCGTCGGAAGGTCCGGCTCGAACGCGATGAATTTCTCCCCATTCAGATCGGGCAGAGCCACCGATTCCCGCGAGGCCAGCGGGTGATTCGGATGCACGATCACGACCAGTTCATCTTCGGCAAAGATCTCCACCTGCAAGCCGGTGCGCTGCACAGGAAACGAGACCAGTCCAAAATCGACTTCGCCGGCCTGTACTTCCGCGTAGACCTGATTAGAGCGTCGATACTCGACATGCAACTCGACGTCCGGATGATTCTGCCGGAACGCCTTCAAAATCGGCGGCAACTCATGCAGCCCAATGCTGTAGATCGAGGCAATGCGCACCTCCCCTGCCATGACGTTGCGCAACTCATGGAGGCGATCGCCGAGATGGTTGTAAACATCGAGGATTTCCTTGCTCGCATCGAGAAACGCCAGTCCCTCCGGAGTCAGCGAAAAATTCTTGCGGCCGCGCTCCACGAGCGTGACGCGGAAACGATTCTCCAATGCACGAATTTGCTGGCTGACAGCGCTCTGTGTGATGGAATTCAGGATCGCTGCCTTGGAGAAGCTCCCGGTCTCCGCCAGGTCGCAAAAAACTTTAAACGTCTCGATATACATGCGGGACAACGCAGGATAAGAACCACTTATCCATAGTCAACGGATTTAAACTTTCACTAATGGAAACGCTTGCCGAGCGCCTTTCAGACGTCCGCCAACGCATCGCAGATGCTGCGGCTGGCGCGAAACGCGCTCCAGAGGAGATCACGCTCCTCGCCGTGTCGAAAACTCACCCTCCTGAATCGATTCACGAAGCCGTTGCAGCCGGGCAATTTTTGTTCGGCGAGAACCGTGTGCAGGAGGCCCGGGCAAAGATTCCCGAATGCCCATCGAGAGCGCGCTGGCACCTGATCGGCCATCTGCAGAAGAACAAGATCCGCCACGCGCTTCCGCTCTTCGAAATGATCCACAGCGTGGAGTCGCTGGAGCTGGCCCGGGACATCAATCGCATCGCCGAGGAAGCCGGCAGTTATCCGCGCGTCCTGCTCGAGGTGAATGTGGCCGGCGAAAGCAGCAAATTCGGTTTTTTACCGGCGAAATTGCGCGAATCCATGGAGGACTTGCTGGCACTGGATCGCCTGCAGATCGAGGGGCTGATGACCATTCCCCCGCTCGCGCCTGACGCCGAAGGTTCCCGCAAGTATTTCGTCGCCGTCCGCGAACTCCGCGATCGGATGCAGGAGGAATTCCGGGTCCCTCTGCCGCAGCTTTCCATGGGAATGAGCGGCGATTACGCCGTCGCCATCGAAGAGGGCGCCACAATTGTACGAGTCGGAACGGCCATCTTCGGCGTGCGGTCAGGCAAGACCTGGCGTCCAACCGCTCCTGGATCCGACGATTAACCTTGTTAAGAACACTAAGAAATAGTGAACTACTGCTTTGCGTTTGCGCCCGATGAGTCATAACCTTGAGACCCAGCCAACGACTCGCACCATGGCCGCCCGCCTCCTACCCCTCAATATCCAGATCATCGGTGTCGAACTCGCCATCGCATGGAACGATGGAACCGAGTCCTATATTCCTCTGGAGACCTTTCGTCGAGGCTGCCCGTGTGCGGCATGTGGCGGCGAGCCTGATGTGATGGGCAATCTGGAGCGGCCGGAAGTGACCTACACGCAGGAGAGCTTCCTGCTTCGCGGCTGGCAACTGGTTGGCGGATACGCCCTGCAACCCAATTGGGCGGATGGCCACGGAACGGGCCTCTACACTTTCCCCTACCTGCGACGTCTCGCTGCGGAAGCCCACCCCAACACTGCAAATCACTAAATATGAGCCGACGGAAGCAACTCCTCTCGCTCGCGGTCCTTTTCGGGATCTGTCTTACAGCGGCACTTGTGCAGGCCTGGCAGCAACGCGAACGCGAGGCGATGCGTCCTGCGGAGCTCTTCAATGTCGTCTCGCGGCAGATCGCGGCCTTCCGGGCCGATGATTACGCGAGCGCTTACGAGCAGGTTTCCACCGGCTTCCAGGAGAAGTTCAACATCACCTCTTTCACGGATCTGGCACGCAGCGAGTACCCGATCCTCTGCCGGGCGGATCGCGTGGAATTCGGGCCGGTTCACTGGGATGGCCGTCACGCCATCGTTCCCGTTTACTTTTTCCTACCGGACGGCGAAGTAGTGCCCTGCCTGTACAGCCTCGTGCAGGAAGATACGGAGTGGAAGATTGACGCCGTCCGTGTGCAGAAGCGCTGGCCGGCCGGCCGTCGGCTTGGCGGCATGAGGGCTTAAGCAGGAAGCCCCCGCACCGCAGCCAAATCCTGAGCAGGCAGGCGGTCGCACGATCCCTATGGTTCGCATCGTTTCATTCATCCTCCGCCGGTGGGTTCGGTTTCTGGTGGCCGGAGGAATCACCGTAGCAGCACTGGTCGCGGGCACCAATTACTGGGTCATTTCACAAAGCCGCGAACGCATCATCAGCGATCCGGAACGGCTGCCACGCGAAGACGTCGGACTGGTGCTCGGAACTTCGCCGATCCGGCGAAGCGGCCAGCCGAATCCCTTTTTTGAAGGCCGGATGAATGCCGCCGCCCAGCTTTACCGCATGGGCAAGGTCCGGCATCTCCTGCTCAGCGGCGACAATGGCAAGCGCGAGTACGATGAACCATCGGCAATGCGCGACGCCCTGCTTAAACGCGGCATCCCGGCCTCAGCCATGACGCTCGACTACGCCGGCTTCCGGACTCTCGATTCCATCGTCCGCGCCAAGGCCATCTTTGGGGTCAGCCGAACCATCATCATCACCGACGATTTCCACGAATCCCGCTCGCTCTTCCTGGCCCAGGCCTACGGAATCGATGCGGTCGGCTTTTCCTCGGAGCGCGTCCCGCTGGGAGATTCCAAAAAGACCCGCGTTCGCGAACTGGCTTCGCGATTCGTTGCCTGCCTCGACGTTTATCTCCTCAAGACGAAGCCGCGGTATTTCGGCAAACAAGAGCCGATCGTTATAGCGCAGAGTGGGGAGTAGCCGATTCGAGCACCGGCTGGCCCGCACTGCGAACTTCCACATCAAAATCTGAACCGAGCTTCTCGCGCAGATCGTGTGTGAACCGTTCCAGTGCCTCCTTCTGCAACCCGGCTTCTGATGCCTTCTGGCGCGCCAGCAGCGGCAGATCCCTCTCGTCTTCGACCACTTCCTTCGGGTCGAATTTGTTCCAGAGGCCGTTGTTGTAACTCGCGACCTCCACCGAAATCTGATCGACGCTGAGAATGCGCGGCGGCGGGACTTCCACCTGAACGCGCCGGCCTTCGATGCGCACGTGAAACGGCTTGGTCAGATCGAAGCCCGCGCGCACCAGATAGCTTCCCCGCAACCGGATGCGCTTGGTGCTGCCCAGCCAGGCGTGCTCGATCTCCCTTTCGACATGCGTCTCACGCGAAACCACGGTGAGTTCGAGCCGTGAATTCGTCTGCTCGAATAGCACGCGATCCTTCACCGCAATGCGCGGCTGCAAATGCGCGAGCTCGCCAAACACATCGCGAACCTCGCGCGCAACCCGCGCCGGATACATCTCCATCCGGTAGTAAATGAACCCGCCCAGCAGCGCGAGAATCAGCACCACCAGCACAAAAGCCGCAGCCCAGGAAAGGCTCCGGTGATGGACATGAGACTCAACCATGGGAAAAGCGACGCTGGATTTGCACGGTGGCCATACTCGTTTCTATAAGCCTAGCACCGATCAGATCATGGTAACAAATCGCATATTCGATACGTGCGCCCCATCGGCCCGTGCAACCGCTTCACAACGATGATCCTCATTAAGGCGCACTAAATCTCCGTCTCTGGTTAACCATCGATGGCCGACACTCCATGTCGGGCGGCACGGAAACGTGTGGATTGCACTTACAGGGCATGAATTCCGCCACACTCTTGCATAACGGCGCTCACGGTACCGAGAATCTGCTCGTGGCAATCCATATCGTCTGCTCGGATGAAGTGCGAACAGTTCATCTCCGGTTTCCCAATTCATATCTACCAAATGAAAGCGGCTTTCCTTCTCTGTCTCTCCAGCTTCGCCATGATTATCTCCCCTCTTGCCGCCCAGGAGTACACGCTCGATTTTGCAGATCGCGCGCCCGCCGGAGTCTCATACACATCCAGCCGCGTGGTGACTACCTCGCAGTCGATGCACCTCACCCAGGGTGACCGCGTTTTGAAGGACGAAAAGCACGAGTTCCGAATTGACTATAACGGCGTCGAGCGAGTTTTGGAGGTCAACGGCGAAACGAAGTCATTCTCCGTCACAGTCAATAAGCTGACAAAAACCGAAAACGACACGACCCAGGAAATCCTGCCAAAAGGCACCGTCGTTTCGGTAAAGAGCGTGTCCGGGAAACCAAGTTTTACATTGGAAGACAAACCCGTTGCCGGCGACGTCGCGGCGGTGCTCCGGTTCGTGATCCCCGCTGGTTCCGGCGGTCCGCATGACAGCGCCGTTTTCAACGTTCAAGGAAAGAAGAAGGTCGGCGATCACTGGCCTTTGGACTCGGCGGCAGCTGCAACCGAATTTGGGCAAGGAGCCGTGCTCACGGCCGACGCGATCCAGGGCACGGCAATGCTGAAAAGTGTAGAGAAAGCTCCCGGTGACGAGCTATTGCTCATTGAAACCCAGCTCAAAGGGAGTCCCAAAATCCCGCTCGGCGACAAGCTTACGCTCGATGATTCGACACTGAATGTGCTCATGACAATTAAGCTTCCTTCGAACAGCAAGGCACTTATTCCCTGGGCAACGACGAAACTGGATCTCGTCACGACCGCACACGGCGACGGCGGACCAAATGGCCCCATCAAATTGAGCCTGAAAATGAGCCAGACGGACGAGCAGGCGATCGTTGCAGAGGCGAAGTAAGTAAGGGCGGGCCTTCCAGACCGCGAGATCCGAAATCCGCAATCCTACAGCTGCGTGACATTCAGCCTGAGCGTCAACAGCGTCGTCCCGCTACTGACGGGCACGCTAGCCTGGATCAGGCTAATTCCACCTGTGTCTGAGAGAGTCGTCATCGAAGGACTGGCGGTGGTCCACGTCGAAAGGTCCGTCGATTGTTGCACGGTGTAAGTCAAGTCCGTGGCCGCGTCGTTTTTCCGGTAAGTCAGGACCAGGTTGCCGCCGGACATCGAAACCACCGGGAGCCCCGTGGTGGCCGGGACCATGGGATTGAGGTTGAAGGCGTATTTCAGCAAGTTTGGTATCCCATCCCCTGCGGGACTCACCAGGGGGCCTGAAACCGCCGCATTACTGGCATTCGCGCCGAAGTACTGAGCCTGCCAGTTATTAAATGGCGGTGCCGTGACGGTAATTCCCACCGAGGCGGTCACCGTGCCATTGGCGGCCTGCACTGTTGCGCTCCCAGAGCCATAAGAGGCCGTATAGAGGCCCGCACTGCTGATCGAGCCCACGCCGTTGACAGTCCAGGAAATCGCAGGCTGAACCAGCATGACATTGCTGAATTGATCGTAAGCCTTCGCTTGGAATTGCGCTGTGCCCATGGAACCGAGGCTGGCCAAGGACGGACTCATGGCAATCGTCGTCAACTGCTGGCCGACCACACTAATGCTGCCACTTACAGCGAGCTTCGAGGTATCCCAATAAAGTCCCGCGCCGAGCGTCGGTAGGTTGATCGAGGAAAAGCTTCCCGAATAAGAAGCCGCCTGGAACAGCGTAAAGGAATTTCCCGCCGCGAGCGTTCCGGAAATATTGCTAACGTTGAGCGTTCCGCCAAAAGCAACGCTGGAGGCGCCGACGACGCCAGTATTGGCGCCCGTGGAGGCATTGACCTGGATCGTGGTGGTGCCGGACAACGCCAGCGCATTGCCGCCAAGGCTCAGACTCCCTGCCCCGCTTTGCCCCGGCGCGAGCGTGCCGCCGCTTGCCACGGTCACCGCACCTGTAGTGCCAGTGCCAGTGAGCGTAGCGCCGCTTTGAACGGCAACCGCGCTGGAGCCCATCGAACCGAGGACCGTCAGAGTTCCCGCGCTCACCGTGGTCGCGCCCGTGTAAGTTCCCGAGCCGCTCAAGGTCAGCGTGCCGGCACCGCTCTTGGTAAGGGCCAAGTTGTTGGCATTTGTCGCGGTGCCGCCGAGCATTCCCGAATAAGTGTCGCTGCTTGCCACATTCAGCGTGAGCGTCGAAACCGCCGCAGCACCGCCGATGACCGCATCAAAAACTCCTGTATTAGTTTGCAGGCCGGCGAGGGTCTGCGTGACCGCTCCACTGGCATCGCCGAGCGCCAGCATCCCGCTCTTTCCGCCGCCGCCGAGAGCGACAGTCGTGCCTGTCGGCAGCCGGTTGTTGCCCTTTGCGAGGATGACGCTGCCGCTCTGAATGAATGTGGCGGCACTGTAAGTCGATGCGCCGGTCAGCTTCAGACTCCCCGTGCCCGCCTTGCTGAAGCCAGTAGCCATCGGCGAACCCCATGCCCCGCCAGTGGCTGAGCCGGATCCCGTAATAATGCCATTCACCGTGAGATCGGCCGTGGCGGTATTTGCACCGGCATCGACCTGCAAGTCGTAGCCATATTGATTGGTGCTCAAATTGACATTCGACGCGATCACTGAACCGGAAGCGGCCGGGGTACAGTCGAGGAACGCACCGGAGTTGATATCAAATCCTTTGATCGTCGCGGTTCCAGTCGAATAGGCCTGAATCGTGGTGGGCGCCGTCTGGATCACCAACGGAGTATTGAAGGACATGCTTTTCCCGCCCAGCAGGTAGAGCCCCGCCGTGCTCGAGAGGCCGCTTCCATTGAGGATGAGACCCGGCGTGTAACCTCCCGAGACCGTACTGTAGCCGTAGTAGAGAGAGGCGTTTTGGGCGATAACGTAAGTCGTGTCGATAGTGCCCTTGGCATTCACTGTCAGTGTGCCCGCATTTACGTAAGTGGTGCCGGAATAAGTATTCGCGGCGGTCAGGGTCAGCGCGCCTGCACCGGATTTAACGAATCCCTGCGTGCCGGAAATCAGCGCGCTGATCGTAGTCGTCTGGTTATTGACCTGGATCGTCGGGATGCTCGAGCCGGAGGCACTGAGGACCAGCGATCCCGAAGTGCCGGCGCTGAGGGTCCAGTTATAAGGAGTCTGGCTACCAAATACGAGCATCCCCGCCGTCTGCGCGCCATCCAGCGTAACCGTCGCGTTTGCGGTGAGGCTCAGCGTGCTGAAGTCCGCCGTGGCGCCGGTCGCGGACGGAATCGCGCCTGTCTGCCAATTCGCGGCGCTGGCCCAGGAACCGCCACTCACGGTTTTCCACGCGTTGCCGAGATTGACGGTTACCGTCGTGACCACGCTGTCGCTCAGGCCATCGCTCACCGTGCAGGTAAAGGAATCCTGGCCGGTACCGGCGGCATTTGCCGTGTAAGTGACCGTGCCGTCGTTGTTATTTACGACAGTGCCCTGCGTCCCTTGGGTCACAGCTGTCACGGAGCCGGTGCCGCCCGACGGGAGCGTGACTCCGGACAGAATGTTGAGCGAGGCGGAAGCACCTGCATCCACCACCATGGAATAATTCGGCACCATGAACATCGAGACGTGATCCATGGTCACCGGGTTGCTTTGGGCCGCGTTATGACTGCAGACGGCAAGGCCGATCAACGGATTTTGCCCCATAGTCATGCTCACGGAGCCTTCCTTGGTCCAGGTCGTGCCATTCGATGAATAGTAACCCGTGTACGTTCCACCGGAGCAGACCAGCTTGACATAATATGGCGCCGTGGGGCCGGTTACATTCCCAATATTGGCGGCGCTTGCCCCGGAAGTGGTTCGATATTCAAGGTCCACGCCGTTGCTCTTGCTCAGCAGCATCAGCGCGTACTGATCACCCGCCGCGATCGAGTTGCGGATCATGATGCCGGCCTTGGCCCAGGCGTTCGTGTTTGCCACCGAAACGACGCGGGCAATCATGGCGCCATTGCCGCTGAAGGGTTGATAGACGTAATGGAATTGGTCGGCCTTGTTCCAGATATCGCTGCCAATTCCGGCGACCGTAAAGACGCTGGTGCTGGAATTGTAACTCGCGCACCCCTCGTTAAAACTCAGGCCGATATCCGCCGAAGTCCATGTGGAAGGCACCGGCGGAGTGATACCGCAAAGCGCGATGGACGGCGCGCTCACATTCCCGGAACCTGCCCCGGTGGTGGTGACGTCGTAATAGTAAAGCTGGTTCGCGGTTCCCGTCGAATCCGTGAAGGTGGGCAACGTTGCAGTGCCGAGGGTGCTGTAATTGGTCCCATCGGTCGAACGCTGCACCTGGTAACTCGATGCGCCAACCTCGGAGAGCCATTGCAGGGAAATCTGGTTCGCTCCCTGTGTGAGCGCCAGTTGGATGGGACTGGCAATCAATGGCGTCGCCGAGACGGTGACAGGAAGTGAACTACCGATGCTGTTATTCGCGATAACCTGGTACCAATACTTGGTGCCCCCGGTCAGGTTGCTATCAGTATAATCGTCGTAATTCGCGGGAGACGTGCCGATTTGCGTGTAATTCACTCCATCAGTGGAACGATAGATCGTGAAGCTGGTCGCAGAAGGCACATCAAATTGTTTCGAGCCGCCGGAAGTGCTAAGCGTCCATTGCAACTCGATCTGCTCCCCCCAGGTCCCGGCGACTTTCAGATTCGTGGGCGGGCTGGGGCGATTGATGATCGTCACTACACTCGACGGGGCAGACTGGCCGCCGCTCGAGTCGAGCGCTTCGACACGGTAGTAATAGAGATTTGAACCGGCGGGGCTCGCGTCGGTGTAAGTCCGAACTCCGGTACTCGTGGCCCCGATGCGCGTCCACGTTGTGCCATTGCCGGCGCGCTCGACGTCAAATCCTTTCTCGCCGGTGACATCATTCCAGGAGAGCTGCACGCCACTGCCGGAGCTGCTGAGCGCTGCGGTGAGCCCCGTCGGCGCGGCGAGAGAATCGTAC
>FTCV01001145.1_pt1 | contig 19093 bp, 8 predicted proteins | sample 1639691 | NCBI WGS metagenome assembly FTCV01 (sample SAMEA3914864, study PRJEB12502) | metagenome | biome: forest; material: soil | place: USA | collected 2012-03-12 | depth 0.3 m
AGCGACCGACGCATATTTCTGGGCTTTCCGCGTCATGCAGACAACCATACCGAGTTCGCCCTGGCAGAGCTCAAGGATGGTCAATTGGCTCCATTCCCTAACCGGGAATATGTGTATCCTTCCAGCAAGCCATATTCTGACTGGTTGGTCTCGCCCCACGGAATGTTCATGGATGCGCGCGACGTGCTATGGATCATCGACGACGGCAAACGCGCCGACATCAAAGAAATCCCTCCGGGAGCGGCAAAAGTTGTGGGGATCGACACCAAGACTTCCAATCTGGTCGCGTCAGTCCCTATCAGCAAAGAAGCGGCCGGTGATGACAGCCATCTCAACGACCTCCGCGTGGACAATACCCACGGCAGGAGCGGGACTGCTTACATCGCCAACTCTGGTTTTGGAAAACGCTATTCGCTGGTTGTCGTGGATATTGCTTCGGGAAAATGCCGTGAGGTGCTGCTAAATCAGCCATCGACCTCACCGGAGCCAGGTTTCATGGCCTTTCTGGAAGGCCAGCCTAAGGTCTTCAATGCCAACCACCCAACCTTTCCAATTGGAGGAGCGGACGGCATCTCGCTAAGTGCGGATGGCCGACAACTCTACTGGACGGCCCTGAGCGGCCGCCGGCTCTATAGTATTCCCACCGAAGTGCTGAGTAACTTCGATCGCTCGGAATCCGAAATCGAAAGAGCCGTTGTCGATGAAGGCGAGCGCCCGGCCTGCGACGGTCTGGCGGAGGATCTCGACGGAAACATCTACTTCGGATCATTCGAACAGCGCTCACTAGTAAAACGCTCTCCGGACGGCCAGTACGAACTCCTCGTTCATGACGACCGGCTTGGCTGGCCGGACGGACTCGCTTACCATGATGGCTGGCTCTATGTAACGCTCGGCCAATGGAACCGTCTGGCAGACTTCAATGATGGCAAGGAATTGCGTCAGCCTCCCTACCTTGTCGTGCGTGTCCGGACGAAGCGATAGCCTCATCCGGGTCGTCACCCTCATGGAAGTCATCCGGCTTGAGATCGCCATGCCTGTGGAAACTTCGGTAGAGCGCAGGCAGCACGAGCAGCGTAAGAGCAGTGCTGCTGAGGATTCCTCCGATGACGACGGTCGCTAGCGGCTTTTGCACTTCCGCGCCTCGCCCGTGGGCCAATGCCATCGGCACGAAGCCAAGCGCGGCGACGGCTGCAGTCATCAGCACCGGACGCAGACGGGTCATCGCACCTTCGCGCACGGCCTCGTCCAGCGGCCTGCCTGCACGCCGGAGTTGATTGATGAAACTGACCATCACCACGCCGTTGAGCACCGCCACGCCACTGAGCGCGATGAAACCGACCCCGGCACTGATGGAGAGCGAGATGTCGCGCAGCCAGAGAGCCACGATGCCCCCGGTCAGTGCGAGCGGGACACCACTGAAAATCAGCAGCGAATCCTTCACAGTGCCAAACGCCGTGAAGAGCAGAATAAAGATTAGCAGCAACGCGACGGGCACGACGATTTCGAGGCGCTTCGTGGCACTCTGGAGTTGCTCAAACTGGCCGCCCCACACGATCCAATAACCCGCAGGTGGCGGTGCGCTGGCGCGAATTTTCGCCTGCGCTTCATTCACGAATGAGCCGAGATCGCGCCCACTCACGTTGCAAGTCACGACGATGCGGCGCTTGCCGTTCTCGCGGCTGATCTGATTCGGGCCGGGCTTTTCTTCGAAGGTCGCGACTTCGCTCAGTGGTATGAATTGCGGGACCGTGGGTAACACGACTTTCTGATACCGACCACCTTTGTCCGGCGCTGTTTCCGGCAGCTTGATAGGAATGCGCCGCAATGCATCGAGGTCGTTCCGGAGATTCTCAGGCAACCTCACCACCAGCGCGAAGCGCCGGTCCCCCTCGAAAATGCTCCCGGATTCCTTGCCACCAATCGCAGCCTCGATGACTTCCTGCACTTCTTCCACACTTAGGCCGAAGCGCGCCATGACATCGCGCTTGAGATGAATCGTTAGCATCGGCAATCCACCGACTTGCTCGACCTTGATATCTTCGGCACCGGGCACCTGGTTGAGCGCTGTGGCAATCTGCTGTCCGGTGCGCTGCAGCGTATCCATATCATCGCCGAAAACCTTCACGCCAATGTCGCTGCGGACGCCGCTGATTAGTTCATTGAAACGAAGCTGGATCGGCTGCGAGAGCTCGTAGTTATTCCCAGGTATCTCTGCGACGGCCTTTGTAATCGCCTCGATCAACTCCTCCTTGGATCGATTTGGATCCGGCCAGTCCTTCTGCGGCTTCAGCATCACATATCCGTCGGCGATGCTCGGTGGCATCGGATCGCTCGCCACCTCGGCCGTGCCGATGCGAGCGAAGACTTCCTTTACTTCGGGAAACTGCAGCACGCGTTTCTCGACCTGCCGCTGCATCTCGATGGATTGCTTGAGCCCGGTGCCTGGCATCCGCAATGCCTGGAGCGCCACATCGCCCTCATCGAGCGATGGAATGAATTCGCTGCCCATGCGTGAGCCAATCACCCCGCAGACAAACAAAGACGCAACCGCGGCAGTCACCACCGTGGCTCGGTTTGCGAGAGAAAACTCGAGCAACGGCCGATACAGCGCCTTTGCGCCACGGATAACGAAGTTCTCCTTCTCGCTCACCTTTCCGGTGAGAAAGATGGCGATGCTCGCGGGAACAAAGGTGAGTGCGAACAACATCGCCCCACCCAGTGCGATCAGTACCGTAAGCGCCATCGGGATGAACATCTTTCCCTCCACGCCGGTCAGCGTGAGGATCGGCAGATAGACGACCATAATGATAACAGAACCAAAAATACTCGGCGTGATCACTTCCTTCGTGGCATCGAAGACGACGCGAAAACGCTCACGCTGCGTGAGCAGGCGCCGATGATGATGCTGCGCCTCTGCCAGGCAGCGAATGCAATTTTCCACGATGATCACCGCACCATCGACGATGATACCAAAGTCGAGCGCGCCGAGTGACATCAGGTTACCGCTGATTTTGTGATGTACCATCCCCGTGATGGTGAAGAGCATCGAAAGCGGAATGACCGCAGCAGCGATGAGCGCCGCCCGGAAATTGCCGAGCACGCAGAACAGGATCACGATCACCAGCAGCGCGCCTTCGAGCAGATTCCTCTGCACCGTCGCAATCGTGGCATCCACGAGATTCGTGCGATCATAGACCGTATTGGCGACGACCCCTTCCGGCAGTGAACGGTTTACTTCATGGATCCGTTCCGCGACGCGATGCGAGACGGTCCGCGAGTTTTCCCCCATGAGCATAAAGGTCGTGCCGAGCACGGTCTCATCGCCGTTGTGCGTTGCCGAGCCGGTGCGAAGCTCTTCGCCCAGGCCAACGGCCGCCACATCGCGAATGCTCACAGGCACACCTTCGCGCGTCCCAATAACGATGTTCTGAATATCCGCGATCTCGGCGACCTGACCCGGTGCCCGGATGAGATACTGCTCACCGTTGCGCTCGATATAGCCAGCGCCGACATTGGCATTGTTCTTTGCGAGCGCCTCCATGATATCGCGGAAGCCCAGCCCATAGGCGACGAGTTTCGCCGGGTGCGGCGTGATGTGATACTGCTTCTCGAAGCCGCCGATCGTGTTCACCTCCACGACGCCAGGCACGTTGCGCAACTGCGGTTTGATCACCCAGTCCTGCAATTCGCGCAAATCCGTGGGAGTGTATGGCTTTCCATCGGGCTTCTTCGCGCCGGGCTTTGCATCCACGGTCCACATATAGATTTCCCCCAACCCCGTGGAGATCGGGCCCATCTCAACGCTCAGCCCCGCGGGCAGCTGCTCCTTCGCCTGGGCCAGCCGTTCGGCGATTTGTTGCCGCCCCCAATAGATATCAGTGCCATCCTTGAAGATCACCGTGACCTGCGAAAGCCCGTAGCGCGAGAGCGAGCGGGTCTGTTCGAGATTTGGAATGCCGGCCATCGCCGTCTCGATTGGAAAGGTGATGCGCTGCTCCACTTCGAGCGGCGAATAACCCGGCGCTCCTGTATTGATCTGCACCTGCACGTTCGTGATATCCGGAACGGCATCAATGGGTAGGCGCTGGTAGTTATAAATACCCAGCGCAGCGATCGCACCGACGGCAAGCAGGACGAGCCAGCGGTGCTTAATGGAAAAGTTGACGAGATTGTCGATCATAGTGCTGCTCCTCGATTAATCTTCGTCCTTGGCATCCTCTTTCCCGATCTCGGCCTTCAGGATGAAACTATTGTCCGAAACGTATCGATCCCCCTTCGAAAGACCGCTGAGGATTTCGACGTACGTGTTGTCGCGTGCGCCGAGCTTTACTTGGCGCGCTTCGAATGCATCGCCTTCCTCGACAAAGACAACCGTCTTTTCCTTCAGCGTCTGAATTGCCGAGAGCTTCACGGCCACCGGCGCATCACTTTCGCCGGTCGTAATCTCAGCCGTGACAAACAGCCCGGGCCGCAGCTCTCCGCTCGGATTCGGCACACTGCACCGTGCGAGCATGGACTGCGTCCCCTCCGTGCCAAAAGGCGAAATATAAGCGATTTTCTCCCGGATCGCTTCCTCTTCGGCACCGGGATGAATTTCAACTGACTGACCAACCTTCAGGCTGCGGAAATCCTCGCGAAACACCACGAGGTCTACCCATACGGTGGAAAGGTCCGCGATGCTATAGATCGTGTCCTCGTTCTTTACAAACTCGCCAAGTGTGACGTCCTTTTTGATGACTGTGCCACTTACCTCACTCTTGATATCGTAAGTGCGTAGCGAGTCATTACTCTCGACGACGGCGAGCAAATCACCTTTCAAAACTGGATCACCGAGCCGCTTGTGTACCGCCCTCACCACGCCCGGAAAGCGCGGCTGTACGTGTGCGAGCGTTTCTTCATTACTCACAATCTTGCCGTAGAGCGGAAGCTGCGTCTGGATCTCCGCGCCGGCGGCTTGCTCGATCTTGAGGTTGGCGCTCTTTCGCGCGGCAGCGCTCAACTCCACATGGCCTTCCTTGCCGTGCTCATGCTCGTCATGGCCTTGTGTATCGTGCTCACTCTGCTCGTGTCCCCCACCCTTCGGCTCGGTGGGCTTTGTATTTAGAACTTTCATCCCCCCAAACGCGGCGGCGACGACGATGATTGGGACAAAAAGGAACTGCTTCTTCATGGTCTGGAAATGAGGTGATTACTTGCGCTTTTGGGGCGCTGGTTTGTTTGTGCTGGCTCTCGCGACGGGCAGTCGCGGAAGCATGATCGGCCGTGCGGTAAGAGCGTCGAGGTCGGCGCGGGATTTCTGGAAGTCGGCAAGGGCCCGGACCTGCTGCAGCAGCGATGTGTTGAGCGTGCGACGGGCATCGAGCACTTCGAGCTGGGTAAAACGCCCTGCGTCGTAGCCCTCGTACAGTTGTTTCTCGGCCTCCTTAGCGCCTGGGATGACGTCCTCCTCGAGCATCACGATCTCGGCCGAAGCACTCATTAGTTTCTGATAGGCTTCATTCAGCTCAGCAGACGCGCGTGCCTCCACTGCACGCTTTTCTTCGTCCAGTTTCGCCAGGTTCGCGCGAGCCTCGGCTATGTTCCCCTGGTTGCGGTTATTTAGCGCGAGCGGGATCGAGAACCCTGCGACGAATGTGGCGTCCTCGACTCTGCCTTCCGTGCGCGGCCCCACTTTGAATGTAATATCGGATCGCGCGAGTGTTTGCTCCCTGGCGACTGCCGCCTCGCGTTTTTTGCGCTCGGCGTCCCAACGCACGAGATTTGGATTTCCGATCAAGCGCTCCCGAAGGGCACTCAGCGGCGGAGGCTCCCGGTGCTGGTCCAACTCACCACGCACTGCGGCAAAGTCCGCATACTTCGCTCCCCACTGCGCTGCGAGGGTGCCGCGCGCCGCCGCAATGTCACGCCGCGCCTGCTCGGCTTCGATCCGCGCAGAAGATACTGCGACCTTCGCGCGAATCGACTCCACCGCGCTTACTTTTCCGACACTTACCCGTTGCTCGGTAAGCGTCACCGCATCTTCGGCGACCTTCACCATTTCGTTCGCCAGCTCCAGGCGTCGCTGCGCCGCGAGTACATCGATGAAGGCGAGCGTCGTCGCGCGGAGAGTCTCCACCCGCTTGACCTGATAGTCCCACTGAATCACCACACGTCCGGCCTCGGCTTCGCGGATGCGCGCCAGCCGCTTGCCGCCCAACTCGATGAGTTGGCTAAGTGCGAGCGTGTTTTCCATCTGGTCGCCACCCCGGTAAGGACCCGAGCCTGTCGGGGCTTCGATATCGAGGCTTAGTTCCGGATTGGGCCGCAAACCCGCCTGGAGAATCCGCGCCTCCGCGGCGCGAAACTCCCAATTGTAAGCCGCAAGTTCCGGGCTGCCACGGAGAGTCCGAGCGAGCGCATCCGCAAGAGTGATGGCGTCGCCCTTTTCCGCCGCCGAACCGGCGACGGGAAGAAATATCAACAAGGTAAATGTAAGAAAGTGACGTGTAAGCATGGGTAAATTGGAATGGGACGAAGTGCCCACGATGTGCGGACACGAAAAACCCCGACGCATGCCGGGGTAACAAAAGCCTAACGCGAGGAAGGATGCCGTGCCACCAAGGCACGACGGGGCGCGTCAGGCGCTAAGCGAGTTGAGGCGGATACTCAATGCCGACTGGCACTGCATCCGGAGGAATCTCGTTCGGAGAAACAACAAAATCGCGCTCCACCAAAGGTACTGCAGCCACACGCATCGGTTCGAGCAAGACCGGTGTCATCACCTGATGACAAGCACACTGACAACCATCGCTGTCTGCCGGGGCCTGCTTATCCGAGGCAGCCTTGCCATGCTCGACCTGGGCTGCCGCCTGGTGAGAGCAGCAATCGCCAAAGAGATCGATACCGTACCCTGTCAGAACGAACAGGGAGACGATGACGATAATCAGGCTGGAGCGAAAGCGGCTCACGGGTGGTGACAAGTAAGTACGGCGATACTTCTTGTCAAGTGAGCCGCTCAATTCGCCTTGTTACCGCCGACGACGGAAACGCTGCAGGCCGGTCAGCATCCCGATTCCGCCAAGCAGGCTCACAATGGTTCCCGGCTCTGGAACTGCGAGATACTGCAGATCGAGGCTATTGTTGTTCTGCACGAGGCTGAACGTGCCGTTGAAGCCGTTGGCGAAACTGGAAGTATCGATTACGAACTGGTTCGAATTGAAGCTGGTCGTGAATCCGCTGGTGGTCGTCACGACGGCGCTCCACAAGTGATTCACATTCGGATCGAAGACGCCGAGGGCTCCCGGCGTGCTTCCCGATGCAATCGTCTGGAGCTTCAGAACGAACTGATCATTCGAATCGAGCGTCCCGTTATCGAGGAAGCCCGAGACAGCGAGCTGATCCCAATTCGTGCCAGCTGTTCCGCTGGATCCGTCATTGCCAAGTTCCAGCTTCAGAACGCCCCCCGGCTGGAACAACGTGGTGGCCGCGGACAGCCGACCGATCCCATTCCCCGGCGAAACGACGCCGCCGTTGGAAACCAGGAGTGCCCCGACCGTTCCGGTACCCGCAATAGTTCCGGGGCCAGTCACCGAAGTCAGCGGGCTCGAGGCGATGGACCCATTCACGAGTAGCGTGCCTGCCGTGACATTGGTATTCCCGCTATAGCTGTTATTCGCGCTCACAAGCGTCACAGTCCCCGTGCCGATCTTATTCAGGCCAAAGGTAGAGCCGCTAATGGCGCCATTGACAACGATATCCCCTGCTCCGCCTATGCTCGTGTCACCAGTGAGATTCACAGACGATAACTGCGGCGTGATGGTTGTCGTCCCGTCCGTAAAAGTCGGAGCCGAGGTGTAACCACTTCCCGCGCTTGTGATCGTAACACTATTCACCAAGAAGTTCGTCGCATTACCTGTGCCCGTCGGATTCGTGCCCGTAGTCGTCACGGTTCCACCGCTAAAAGCGATCGTGGGTGCACCGGTGAAGCCTGTCCCCGCCGCGGTAATCGTAATGCCGGTGACGACGCCGTTGGTGAGAACAGCCGTCGCCGTTGCTCCGGATCCGCCACCTCCGGAGATGGTCACCGTCGGAGCCACAGAGTACACCGTCGTGCCGCCGGTGATGGCAAAGGTACTGGTCGTCACGCCGAGATTCGCGGTCGCTTTTGCTCCGGTGCCACCACCACCGGATACCGTGACTGTGCTCGAGCTGGCGCCCGTAGCGCCGCTGATAGTTGCAGTGGCTACACCATCGGAGAGCACTGCCGTAGTCCCTGCAGTGTTGTTGATCAGCGCTCCAATGCCACCGTTGCCCGTGCCTGCGACATTGATTACCTCGTTGATTCCTGCCGTGCCATTGAGATCCAGCGTCGCATTGGACGAAACAGTCGTTCCAGTCGCCGTCGTAATTGCGCCACCAAATCCAAGTGCTGTGGAGCTTCCCACCTTCAGCGTGCCGCTTTGGATGCTCGTCGCTCCGCCGTAGGTATTGTTGCCACTCAATGTCCACGTCCCCCCGCCCTGGTCGAAGGTAACCGGCATCTGGGGCGTGCTGCCATCGACAATATTGCCCGAGATTGCACCCACTGCGTTTCCACGAAGGAAGACCGCACGACCAGTCGTATTCGTGGTGATGTTCCCCATCAGAGTGAGGCTGCCGGAATTCGAAGTAAGAACCAGCCCGCCACCGCCTGATGTGATGGTGATTGTTCCGCGGATGATGTTATTCCCCGAGTCATTGACGATGGTGCCGGAAGTCGGAGCCATCGCCGCCGTGCTCGTATTGCTGACCGTGAAGCTAATACCAGAGGCCAGATCGATCCCAACGCCAGGAGTTGAGCCCAAGCTCGGATCGAGGTGTAACTGCGGATTGCCTGCGGTACCATTGGTGATCGTAACGGTCTTGGTACCGGTTCCCAGCGATGCGCTGTTTGTGATGATCAGCGAGCCGAAGGTATCCGTCACAGCACCGGTGAATGTGTTGACACCCGACAGAATAAGCGGGGAATTCGCGATCTGGGTCCCGCCAGGCGTATAAGTCTTGGTCAAGCCGCCCGTTCCGCTGATCACTCCGGCGATCTCCGTATTTGAAGTCAACGTCTGCGTGTCGATGGATCCGCCACTGGCGCCGAGGATCACGTTGCGATTCGCGGATAGCACAAACGCATTCTGAAACTGGAGGGCGCCTCCATTCAGCGTCAGGGGCGCAGTGGTGTCCGGTGTAGCGCCGAGCAAGCCGAGTGCGGCGTCCGCGTTCACATTGAGAACGCCCGCATTAACAATCGTCGCAGTCTGGCTATTCGTTCCCGTCAACTTGATGGTACCCGTCATCACCTTTGAGAGAGCGAATGAAGTCCCGCCTCCCGCTGTGGATGTCCCGATATTGCCTGAGATAACTGCCGCCCCCGCAGTTGCAGCAGCGTTATTTCCGATGCTGCTGTCGCCCAGCAGGGTGATGGAGCCGCTCAGGTTCGGCGTGTTGGTGCTGCTGCTATCGAGCCGGATGACACCGCGGCGCGTCCCACCTTCATTGTATCCCGTGCCAATGATGACGAATGGATTGGAAATCGTGACATTTTGCGAGTCGAAGAACTGGCCATCGGCGTTGCCGTCGATATAGACAATCGCATTGGACCCGGTGCCAAACGGACTGGTGATCCCTCCTGTCGTAATCTGCACCCGGCCCTGGGTGATGTAAGTCGGTCCGGTGTAAGTGTTATTGGCGCCAATCTGAAAGACAGCGCCAGAGGTCGCACCGGCGATATTCCCGCGATAAGTGACACTCGAAGCACCGCTACTGCCATCGGCGATGATTGAATTGATCGCAGTAACAACTCCTGCCTTATTGCTGATGAAAACCAGTTCTCCCCCTGGCCCCGGCACAATGGAGCCACCGGTAATAGTAGCGGCAGTAATGCCCGAGCCAAACAAAACGCCACCGGTCGAAATTGTCGTCGTCCCACTAAGTGTGAGCGTCAGGCTGCCCGTATTGAACCGCAGGCTGTTTACCGTGGAGTTGGATGCGGTTGTAAACGAGCCGGTAATATCCGCATTCCCTAAGAAGCTCCCGGAATTGTTTACCGCGGTGTAAAGCGAGGTGCCGCCCGCACCCGCCACGGATGCGGATACAATGTTACCGGAAAGATCTGTGCTATAGGCCGCCCAATCATTTCCGCCAACCGTGGCATATGCGGTACCGTTGGCATCCGCCATCAGGGTTCCTCCCGCGCCAGGATTCGCTATTGTCACGCCATTGCTGGATGAGACAGTTCCCGTTGGCAGCACGAAGTCAATCGTTCCAGCCGTGTTGCGGGTCAGCGTCCCGAGGTTGAGCGCCACGCTTCCACCAGAGCCCCCCGTGAGAGAAACCGATGAGGCCCCGCCGCCCAGTAGCGTCGTCGCGAAGCTCTGGACATTGGAAGCAGAGGCTGCCCCGTTCAAAATGAGGCCACCGCCACCGACAAGGCTCGTCGCTACGCCGCCAAGCGTCAGCGGATTGCTTGAAGCAAAGAATGTGGTGGGCGCACCAGCCCCCGCAAAATTCAAAGCCAATGCCGATACCGCTGCAGGACTTGAAGCCGCGCTGGCCAGCCCCTGATTGATCGTCACGCTGGAGGTTGCGACCGGAACCGCGAGCGTGAGGGTTCCGGTGCCATTCTTGAGGAAAGCGCCAGTTCCACCCACCGTAATCGTGCCGTTCTGGATGGTTCCGAAACCGGAAATGTTCAGGTTTTCCGTGGTTCCCCCCAAATCAAGCGTTCCACCGCCGAGAATGACCGCCGATCCGGACAACAGAGAGCCCGAAGGTCCAATGGCCAGTGTGCCGGCATTGATCGTTGTACCTCCCGCATAGGTATTATTCGCCGTGAGGCTCAGGACACCAGCGCCTGCCTTGATGAGAGCGCCGTTGGTAATGACAGAGCTAACCTGCGTATCAATCGCAGCGGTCGTGCTATCATTGATCGTCCATGTCCGGGCGCCACCGTTGAAGTCGATCGTTCCGCCATTGATGAACGCTTCCTGGGGGTTTCCCGTGCTGTAGTAAGTGACATTTCCATTCAATGTCAGCGTTGCGACGTTATTGATCGAAGCGCTATTCGCCGTGCTATTGGAGGTTGTCCCGTAGAAGTTCAGACTACCGATGGTCTGGCTGTTGTGATTTAGGTCCAGGATCGCAGTCGTGCCAGTTCCCGCAATATCCAGGCCAACGCCGACAACGCCCACCACACCGACGGCATTGGCCGCACCAATCCGCAGCGTCCCGCTGCGAATAGTGGTAAGGCCGGTGTACGGGCTATTCGCTCCATTGAGCGTCCACGTTCCCGGATCCGCCTTGATCACGCGGGTATAACCACCAACGCTGGTTCCCGTGGGCGAATCTGAGATGGTCCCCAAGATGGAGTTTCCGGTCGATGTGCCCTGCAGATACAGAGTATCGAAATTCCCCGCACCAAATCCCGACATCTGGTTCGTCACGTTCCCTGTGATCGTCATGTTCACGCTTGGGATGAAGATCGTATCGTGGCCGGTGCTGCCTGGGAGCGCGACACTCCCGACAACCAGCGAATACCCATGGCCGCCTGTGATATTGAGGGTACCGGCCGCCGGAGCCGTGGTGGGCCGTACAATGCTGCCGATGGTCACGACGCCATTTGTCCCGCTTCCGCCGATCGCCTGATCGATGTTGAGCGTCGAGACGGCGTTGTTCATCGTGAAAATGTTCGTGAACGTCGTATTCGTATCGCTCAGCAACGAGAGCGTTCCGCCATTCAGAATGACATTGCCCCCGAGAAGATTACTCGCCGCACCAATGATCAAGGTGCCGGCACTCACAGTCGTCGTGCCGGTCGCACCTGAATTGTTGTTCGTAAGCGTAAGCGTTCCCGCGCCCACCTTATTGATATTCAGAACATTGCCGCCTGCATTACTCTGGAAGATGCCGCCAAATGCAGTGTTCGTCGCCTGATTGATCGTCAGCGTGGAGTCGGTGCCAGCCGTATTCTGAACAATCGCATTGTTATCAATAAAGTCAGCGGTGCTAAGACCAGAAATTGACTGTGTCGCACTGGCAATTTGCAGGATTCCGTTGCTGGATGAACCAAACGTTACCGGACTTGCAAACGCCGTAGCTCCATTCAACACCAGCGTGCCGGAATTTATGGTCGTCGTCCCCGTATAGACAATCTGCGAACCGCTCAGGGTTTCCGTGCCCGAGCCATTCTTGACCAGCGCGAGACCGCCCGTACCTCCAGAAGTATTATGGTCCCGGAGATAGCCTGCGTACGTGTAGGAGTTGCTGCCCGTCACATTGAGAGTCAGCGTCGAAAGCACTGCCGTTCCGCCCTGCGTCTCCTGGTTTTCGAAAACGGCATTCTGGTTCGGCGCGACCAAGCCGCCCAGGGTCTGATCGTTTCCAAGCAGCTCGACAAACTGGTGACTTATCGCATTGGTGAAATCCAGTACGGTCGACGTGTTGATCTCATTATCGTACGAGTGGTCCGTCGTTACCGCCGTGTTGCTACCGTAGTAGATATTGCCGTTTGCACCACCCGTCACGTACACGGTGTTTCCAGAGAGCGCCACCGCGGTATTCGTGCCGTTCGCTCCATTCGTCTTGGCGAGGATCAGGTTCCCGCCGGTGACAGTCATGGAACCGGTGAAGGTATTACTCGCGGATCCGCTGATCGTGACATTTCCAGCGCCGGTCTTCGTCAATGCGCCTGAGCCGGAGATCACGCCGTTGAGGGTCATCACCTGCGGGACGTTGAATGTCGAAGCCGCATTGACGGTCACCGGCCCGGACCAGGTATTGTTAGTTCCAGAGCCGCTGGCAGTGATGACCGTTCCCCCTTCTAGATCCAGCGTCCACTGCTGGGCCACGGTATTTTGGTAAAGGCTCAGGATCGAACCCGCATTCACCGTCATCAAGTTTGCCGCAGAACCGCCAAGGTTAGTCGTGGTTTCGACACTGAGCTTCCCGCCAGATACAACTGAGATGTTACCGGGATTGTTGATCGTTGCGCCAACTAGCGAGAAATAATTCCCGTTCAGATCTCCGGTCGCAATGCTGAGCGTATATCCGCCCATGTCCATCGTCGGAGTGCCGGCGCGCAAATCGAAGCGAACTGCTCCGCCGAATTTGGTGTCGCCATCGAGCACCAGCTTGCCCAAAGCGTTAATCTGCGAGATGCCGGTATTGATGATCGCCCCAGCGCCCGTTGGGCCGCTGCCCGAGACATGGACGAGCTGCGTGCCGAGACTCTGGCCGTTCACATCGAGCTGGCCACCGGACTGGATCGTGACAGTCCCCGTTCCGAGAGCCGTCGCATTCCCGATCTTGATGGTTCCCGCCGAGATCGTTGTGCCGCCATTGAATGTATTCGCGCCATTGAGCACGAGCGTTCCGTTGCCTGCCTTGGTGAGGCTGAAGCCAGATCCGCTGATGATGCCACCCACCGTCAGTGCGCCAGTCCCGCTGACCGTCAGCACGCGCGAACTGCCGAGCGTCACCGCGCCGGTCCCGAGATTGAGCGCATTGGTACCGCCGAAGGAAAAATCGGCGTTCCACTTCATCGCGTAGTTGCTCGTGGTAATGGCCGCACCGCTCGTGTTGTCGATGGTGATCGGGGTCGATCCTCCGCCGATGGTGAATGTATTGGCCGCGGCGCCGAGTGCCGTCGCGTTATTGATATCGAGGATACCGCCAGTCACCGTCACCCCTCCGGTGAAGCTATTGGCGCCGGTGAGCACGAGCGTTCCGGTATTGTTTCCGTTGAAATTCAGGCCCGCCGCACCAGCGATCGCGGTGCTGATCGTTGCGGAAGCCGAATCGGCAACCTGCACGGTGCCGGGGCCGGTCAGCGTCAGGATGTCCCCGGCAGTTCCAGACGAGGCGATGGTGAAGTTCCCTGCGAGGAAGCTGAGCCCTGAAGCAGTGATTCCAGCACCTCCGTTATTGATCGTGACCGTGTTCGACGCCGCCCCATAAAAGAGCGCGAGTCCGGAGTTTTGCCAGAGACCGTCAACGCTGCCGTCGCTCCAAATGGATGAGGCGGTATCCCAGATTCCGCTACCGCCGCCGACTGGCAGCGCCGGCGTCTGGCCCGGATCCCAGTACAGGGTTTGTTGCGCTTTGGCGGGGCTGGCAACGGCGAGAAGCAGACTGGCCGTTACGGCGGCAGAGGTCGACAGGGCGGCAAGCGACGACGCAAGGGGACGACGCGGAGAGGAGATGCGCATACTAAGGGGAAAACGAGGGTAGCGTAAGACAGGGGACTACAGCCGGATCTAGGGATCGGCGTAGGCACGGTTAGACATAAAACCCACACCGTCAAAAGTTATTATCTTTTACCCGTACACTACCAATCAGGCGGAATTCTCCGTGTAACAATCGCCCGCACGAAGGTTGGAACAATCGCAATGGCCGCAAAGAGCTCCCTCGGTTCCTAAGCAATCGCCCGTCAGAATCGCTCTATCCACCGCCATCTTAGCGAATATCTTGCTCTTTTTTTACGTACTCCCGAGGTGAGACGCCAAGCTCCCGAACGAAGCAACGGTGCAGGTTTCGGGCGGACAGAAACCCGCAGTCTTCGGCGATCTCACTAATTTTTTTTCCCGTTTCCTTCAGCATCTGCCGAGCGTGGTCGAGGCGCACGCGGAGAAGGTGCCGGGCCGGAGTCCGACGCAGCTCGGTTTGGAAGATGTGGTGCAACGCCCGCCGCGACATACCAGCGGCACGCGCCACGTCATCGACGCCGATATTCTGCGAAAAGCTCTCGGTCATGAATGCGACCGCCCGGGCCAGGCCCGTATGCGTCACCGCCAGCGTATCGGTACTCGCCCGCATGACGACGCCCTTCAGCGGGACGACCATGGGCTCGCCCGGCTCAGGCTCGTCATCCATCAAGCGCTGCAACAGCGCGGCCGCTTCATACGCGATTCGGGTCATGTCCACGTCCACGCTGGAGACCGGGATTCGCGAGCATTCGCAGGCCATTTCCATATTGCCGACCCCCATGACACCGACGTCTTCTGGCACCCGCAACCCCGAGTCCATGCAGACCTCGATAACATCGACCGCGAGCGGATCGTCGAGCGCGAAGATCGCCAGCGGCTTCGGCAATCTGGCGAGTTGTGCGGCAAACCAGCGTCGGCAATTTGCCCATGTATCCCGTCGTGGGCCCCGAGCTTTGTCCCATTCCAGCAACGTGCAGGTTTCCCCCGCTGCCTCGAGCGTCCGGACAAACCCTTCGCGCCGCTCCTCTTCCACGCGCCCTCGCGCAATGCTGAACCAGGCGAAATGGCGGTAACCTCGATCCAGGAAATGCTCGGCCGCCGCCCGACCACAGCCGATCGTATCCTCGGCGACTGATGGCACCGAGACCACGCGGTGATGTGAACCCATGACGACCGTAGGCTGCTGCCGGATCTGGGAACGGATAAATCGACGCAACCGCGGCACCTCGGTGTCATTGACTAGAAGGCCATCGCCCTTCCAGCCGCGCGGAGTCGATGCCTCGATCAGGGATCGTGTCGCCAGATGCCAATTCGCTTCGCGCGCAAAACGGCCCACCCCTTCCAGGTACCGGGGATCGTACCAACCCAGAACTACCAGCACTTCGCGTTTTCGTCTCATGGATTGGCTTGCACTAATTGTCCGATTTTTTACACAAACCGTCCCTTTCAGCAAGGGCTCCTTCCTGCCATCCTGCCGCCCGCATCCGTTCCGCGGCGAGATCGAGCCCCCACAGCACAACCCTGCCGCGACACGCACTGCGGCTGTACGGTGCCATTCCGTCCCGCTAGCTTCGCTTACCAAGTTTCGTTCCCACCAATTTCCCTGTCCGCCGGAAGAGCCGGCCCCTTCTACAATTCCGACCATCATGAAAGCCCGAACCCCAGCAAAGACTATCTATCTCGTTGCCAACGGCGACCTCCGCCTTTCGGCAAACCAGAAATGTGAAGAAGCCCAGGCCGCCATGGAAGGGCAGATCGTCGCCGCGATCGAAAAGGAAGGCTGGAAGGTGAAGCGCGCGCACGCGTACGACTCCAAAAAGAAGCACGGCTTCATCGATAGCCAGAAGTACGGGATGGAAGTCTTCAAGAATATCCCGGCAGATGCACCGCTGATCGTAGCCGAGGCCGTCTGGCAATACAGCCATCACCTGCTGCACGGCCTCATCACCCATCGCGGACCGATCCTCACTGTCGCAAACTGGAGCGGCACCTGGCCGGGCCTTGTTGGAATGCTGAATCTCAACGGCTCGCTCACCAAGGCCGGCGTGAAATACAGCTCGATCTGGAGTGAGAACTTCGACGACGCCTTTTTCACCCGCGGCCTTCGGAGCTGGCTGACCAAAGGAACGATCAAGCATGACAGCACGCATGTTCGCCCGCTGAGCGAAGTGAAGATCCCGGCAGCCGTTGCAAAGGCCGGCACCCGCTTCGCCCAGGACCTCAAAAAGAACAAAGCCATCATGGGCGTCTTCGACGAGGGCTGCATGGGCATGTACAACGCCATCATTCCGGACGAGCTGCTGCACCAGACCGGCGTTTACAAGGAGCGGCTCAGCCAATCGGCGCTCTACGCGAAGATGCAGACCGTCACCGACGCGGAAGCGAAGCAGGTTTACCGATGGTTCGTGAAGAAGGGCATCAAGTTCCGATTTGGCCGCGACGAAGAGTCGGACCTGACCGAGCAGCAGGTGCTGCTGCAGTGCAAGATGTACATCGCCGCGGTGCGGATCGCCGACGAATTTGGCTGCTCGACGATCGGCATCCAGTATCAGCAGGGCCTCAAGGACCTCGCCCCTGCCTCGGATCTCGTGGAAGGCACGCTGAACAACGTGGACCGTCCGCCGGTTTACCGCGAAGGCACTCGCGAAGAGCTCTTCAAGGGCGAGGCACTGCCGCATTTCAATGAAGTCGATGAATGCGCCGGTCTCGATGGCCTGGTGACTTATAAACTCTGGCGCGAGCTCGGGCTTCCGCCGGAAAATACCCTGCACGATCTCCGCTGGGGCCGCCAGTACACCGGCAATGGAGTGGATGACTATGTGTGGGTGTTCCTCATCTCCGGCGCAGCGCCACCCGAGCATTTCATCGGCGGCTGGAAAGGCGCGAGCAGCGAGCGCCAGCCTTCCATGTATTTCCGCCTCGGCGGCGGAACACTGAAGGGCATCAGCAAGCCGGGATGGATTGTCTGGAGCCGCGTCTTTGTCGCGGATGGAAGCCTCAAATTCGACACCGGTCTCGCCGAAGTCGTGGAGCTTCCCAAGGAAGAAACCGAAGAGCGCTGGCAGCTCACCACGCCGCAATGGCCAATCATGCACGCCGTACTCAAGGGCATCAGCCGCGATCAGATGATGGCCCGGCATAAGTCGAATCACATCCAGGTCGCCTACGCGCCGGACAAGGCATCGGCCAAGCGCGCCCTCCTTGCGAAGGCCACTGCGATGCAGGAACTCGGACTCGAAACCTATATCTGCGGAGACCTGTCATGAGCCTGCAGAAAGAAAAGCGGCATGAACTAATCGAGCTTTCCCACGAGCTCGGAGCCGAACATCGGGACCTGGCCATCCTTGGCGAGGGGAATACTTCGACGAAGGTCAGCGACGAGACATTCCTTGTCAAAGCCAGCGGAAGCAGCCTGGGAACCCTGAAGAAGGAAGGCGTGGTCGAATGCCGATTCGACTTGCTGCTTTCTTTGCTGAATCACGAGGTAGCGACGGACGAAGAAATCGACGCGACGCTCTTCGGCTGCCGGGTCGATCCCGAGGCGCGGAAGCCTTCCGTCGAAGCGCTTTTCCACGCGCACCTGCTCTCGTTGCCGGGCGTGGAATTCGTCGGACATACCCATCCGATCGCGGTCAATTCCCTGCTGTGCTCGCCGCTAGCGGAGACATTCGCGACGCGCCGGCTCTTTCCCGATGAAATCGTCTGCTGCGGGCAATCGTCCGTGCTGGTGCCTTACACCGATCCCGGCCTCAAGCTGGCTCAGGCCATCCGCACGGGGACGCAGGAATTCATCGACAAACACGGAATCGCTCCGCGGGTCATTCTCCTGAAAAACCATGGGATCATTACCTTCGGCCCCACTCCGGAATCCGTGAAAGCCGCGACTTATATGGCGGTGAAAGCGGCCCGGATCTTTCTCGGCGCGGCAGCGCACGGCGGCCCGGTCTTTCTCTCGGACGCGGACGTGGACCGGATCGCCAACCGGCGTGACGAGCATCATCGGCAAAAGGCCCTCGGCCTATGAGCGAACATTGCTATCTCGCCTGCGATCTCGGTGCCGAGAGCGGGCGAGTCATCCTCGGCCGGCTGAGCGACGGCAAGCTCGCGATGGAAGAGATTCACCGCTTCCCAAATGGAGCTGTGAAAATCGCTGGATCGCTCCGCTGGGACGTGCTCAGGCTCTTCGACGAACTCAAGATCGGCCTGCGCAAGGCCGCCGCACGCGGACTGCAAATCGCGAGCCTAAGCGTCGATTCCTGGGGCGTGGACTACGTGCTCTCCGGCGCCGGCCAGCCGATGCTTTCGCTCCCCTATCAATACCGCGATTCGCGCACCGACAGCACATTTGCGTCGGCAATGAAGTCGCCCGGGCCTGAGCTGATCTTCTCGGAAACCGGGATTCAGTTCATGACGATCAATTCGCTATATCAGCTCCTCGCGGATCTGGAGCGAAACCCGGAGTTACTCAATCTCGCCGATCGCTTTCTTACGATTGCGGATTACTTCCACTATCTCTTCAGCGGTGTCCCGGCGATTGAGGAGAGCCTTGCCAGCACGACCCAGCTTTACAATCCAAAGTCACACGGATGGTCCCAGCACCTGATCGAAGCAACCGGCCTGCCCGCCAAGCTTTTCCCGCGCATTGTTCCATCCGGCACACGCCTGGGTCCGGTGCTTTCGGAGATCGCTGCGGAGACGGGATTGCAGAATGCTGAAGTCGTCGCGACCTGCTCGCATGATACAAATGCGGCCATCGCTGCGGTACCGGCTTCTGGCAATGACTGGGCCTACCTCAGCTCCGGCACGTGGTCGCTACTGGGTGTCGAGCTCCCTGCGCCATTGGTCAGCAATGCCGTCCAGACGGGCAACTACTCCAACGA
>FTCV01001170.1_pt1 | contig 19014 bp, 7 predicted proteins | sample 1639691 | NCBI WGS metagenome assembly FTCV01 (sample SAMEA3914864, study PRJEB12502) | metagenome | biome: forest; material: soil | place: USA | collected 2012-03-12 | depth 0.3 m
GTGACCTGGTAGATCGCATTTGCCTTCAGATCCGAGAAATACAGGTTGCCCTCGTCGTCTGAGGTCGGGCCATCCGTGAAGCCGCAGCCGTCTGCCACGACCTGCCAGTCTTCGCCCGGAATGAGCAGCTTGAGCAGCGTCAAGTCGCCGCCGAGATCGCCCTTCGTGTTGATCTCGGGGTGCGCCTGCTCGTTGCGCCAGAGCCATTTCAGGGCATCGGGAAGGATCGAACCGCCGCGCTTTGAGTTGTGTCCGTAGCCTTCGACGTAATCGAACTGCGTGTCGTAGCCCATGTACTTCAGGGCGGCATGCAATTTCTGGTTTGCGAGCGGCCAATTGCCGAAGGGATTGTCAAGGTCGCCCGAGCTGTCCTGTTGAAAGACGCGGATGGGCTTGTGCTCGGTTTTGCGGATTAGCGACGGATATGCATTCCCGCCGCGCAGATTGACGAAGCTGCCGATCGTCGAGAGGACCTTTCGGAATTCATTTGGACGTTCCCACGCCACCGTGAAGGCGCAGATCGCGCCCGAACTCGCGCCGCAGATGGCGCGCTTTTCCGGGTCGTGCGAGAGCGGCCACTTTTTCTCCACTTCGGGAAGGATTTCCTCGAGGAGGAATTTGGCATAGCGATCGCCGAGCGAGTCGTATTCGAAGGAACGATTGCTGTTCTTCCACGCGCTGTCCGGCTTGGCCGTGGCGGTGTTATGGCCGGGATCGACAAAGATCGCGATCGTCACCGGCATCTCGCCTTTGGCGATGAGATTGTCGAAGACGGTTGGCACCCGCCAGTTGCCTTTCACGTTCGCGTAATCGTGGCCATCCTGGAAAACCATCACTGCCGCCGAGCCATCCGGCTTGTACTGGGCCGGCACGTACACCGACCAGTCGCGCACAGTGTTTTCAAAGATCTTCGATTCCCACGGCGGCATCTTGGTGACGGTGCCTCTCGGTACATTTTCCTGCTCCGCGGCATCGGGATGCAGTTTCCAATCATCCGCGCCGAAGGCGAGGGGAGCGGTCAGGCAGAAGGCCAGGAATCGGAGGGAGCGCATAGCGAAATTCAAAATTCAGTGTTTGGTCTCAGTTCAACTCGCCGCACGGCTTAGTTGGCCTTCTCCGCATCGCGCCAAAGCCAGCGCAGGGTGTCCGGCAGAATGGACCCGCCGTGCTTGCCGCTGTGGCCGCCGTCGCCGAATTCAAAGCGGTAGTCGTAGCCTGCGTACTTGAGCGCTGCGGCCATGTCCTGATTCGCGAGCGGCCAGTTGCCGTGCAGGTTATCGAGATCATGCTCGCCGTCCTGCAGAAATACGCGGAGCGGTTTTGGATGATCCTTCGACTTGCGGATGAGGGGCGGATAGATGTAGCCGCCGCGGATATTTGTGAAGGAGCCGACGTGAGATACGACCTTGTGGAAGGCTTCGGGCCGCTCCCATGCGACCGTGAAGGCGCAGATGCCGCCCGAGGAAATGCCGCAGATCGCGCGGCCAGCCGGGTCGGGCGTAATATTGAAGCCCTTCGTCGCTTCCGGCAGAAACTCGTCGATCAGGAACTTCGAGTAAGTGTCGCCAACGGAATCGTATTCGTAACTGCGGTTTGAGCGTTCCTTTTCGCCCTGCTGCGCGGCAGGGACGACCCCGGGATTGACGAAGATTGCGATGATCACGGGGATCTCCTTCTTCGCGATCAGATTGTCGAGTACTACGGGGACGCGGAACTGTCCGCCCGGATTCTCGTAGCCGCCGCCATCCTGGAATACCATCAGGGAGGCGGGGTTCGCCGCATCGTACTGCTTGGGTACATAGACCCAGTAGTCTCGCGTGGTGCCGGGGTAGACCTGGCTGCTGTTGAACGTGTGTTTTACGATGTCGCCATGCGGCACGTCGGTCTTCGGCTGGGAATCCGGTCCGAGGGTGTAGTCGTCGTATGCGAACGCGGTCGCGGAAAGGGCGAGGAGAGCGGGAAGGAAGCGCATGGCGGAGGGGTTGTAATCGGGAGGTATGGCGGCCACAAGACCGGTCCCCCTTCGCACCTAGAACCCGGCATCCACGCGTTTCTTTGGTGCGGCGGGCGCAATCGCGATGGTGGCGATGACAACGATTCCTGTCCCGTGTGCCAGAGCCATCAGCGGATCGTGATTTTGGAGGCCCGGCTCCGTCGTTATGCGAAAGAGCCGGGCTTGAATTCCAGGGACTTACGGCAGTGCGGTTACCACGATCGCGGTGGTGTGGTCCGTGAACGTGGCGAGCCAGGCGATCTGTCCATTTCCATTGAAACTCCGGGTTACCCCGACGCTGCCCGGAAGTGCCGTGAGCAGGCGGAAACTCTTCACCGCCTTGTTGTGTGCAGGGTTGCTGTCAAACGCGACGCTCGTAACGCCCGAGCGGATCAGCAGGTGCATATCGCCGTAGGTGTTCATCGCCCAGAGGCCGTTTGCCGTTGGGCCAGTCACACTGCCTTTGCCTGGAGTCATCGTGGCGGTGAAGATCGGACCGCGATTTGCCGCGATGGCCAGCGAGGTGAAGTTCTGCCATTGCGCTGACGGGAGATCCGGAACCGTCGTGCTGCCAGCGCCGCCCTGCGCCAGGAGTTGAACCCCGGAGTGTGATCCGGCTGGCACCCACCAGAGGGTCGTGGACGCCGCACCCTTGATGCTTCGCCCGGCGATCGTCGCGGGAAATGCAAGGCCGCCATCGTCGGCAAGCACGGGATCTTTGAGGATCGTGAACTTGCCGCCAGTGGAGCCGGCATCGTCGCCTACGCGGGCGAGGGAATCGAAGCCTGTCGTACCGATGTTGGCAAAGACGCCGCGGGCGTTTGCTGGAGTTACGGCCGGAGTGCCCGTGTGTGGCGTAAGCGATGCCAGGAATGCGCCGTTGCCTGCGTCGTTTACGGTCGGAAAGCTGTAACTGGCAAAGCTTGCGCCGGTCACTGCCGGTCCAGTAGAGGCGCCGATTCCCGTCGGGCCGCTTTGCGAGATGATATAGGCACCGCCTTGATTCCAGCCGACGACGGCTGGCGACTTATCGGTGAAGATCGCCAGAGCCAGAACGGCGGGTGCATTGCGCGACTCGGTGAGCCAGCCGCGGCCCTGGCCGGATGATCCATTTCCTGCCATGAAGCTTACCAGCGTTTTGATCTTGCTGGTCCCGATCGTTTGTCCGGTGCGCAGGGCGAGCACTGGCGGCAGTGCGCCGCTTTTCACCCAAAGCCCAAGCGCATTCGCAGCGGTGACTTTGGGACTGCCGGTTCCTGGTGCAAGTGTGCCTAGGAATACGACGTCGCTTCCATTAATCGCGACATCTTTGAAATTGGCGAACTTTGCTTCATTAACGCCCGGCGCGGATCCTGTGCCTGGCGCCGCAGTTCCGCTCTGGGCGACGATTCCGAGCGTATTATTGGCAGCACCCGCGACGATGACGGATGATTGTCCCTTTGCGGTGCCGCTGAGTTTCGCGAGAAATGCGGCCGTTCCATCGGAAATCACGGGATCGGAAAGCGTCGCGTACTGGCCGGCAGCACCGCCTGGCGCCGGGCCTCCGATGCAGGCGAGGAATCTATTCGCAGTGAAGACGCCTTTGCCTTTTCCTTTCGTCCCGATGGCCCAACTGGCGACAAATGCGAGATTCCCTTGTACATCAATGGCGGGCACTCCGAAGCTCGTAAGTGTCGCGCCGCTTGGTGGGCCGTTAAGAGTGCCGGCGCCAGGCGCGGTTGTGTTCTGGCTTAGCGAAACGGAATTGATCGGCGTATTCAGGATCGTGATGGTGCCGCCGACGTAAACCTGCGCCGCAGGCGAGGGCGTTGGAGTTATTCCCGTGGTGTTATATAGCTCCAGAGTTAGCGGACCTGCACCGCCGCCAGTCGTGACTGGAATGATCCAAGTGGTTCCGCCATCGCTGGTCGTCGGTGTCCCCACGGTGGCTGTTGAAGCCACGGTGTCGACCCCTGAAAGTGAGGTGGCGAGGTTGAAATTGCCCGCGTTTACGCCGGTCACAGGGGTATTGAATGTCAGCGTCCAGTGAACGAGCGGCGAGTTAGTCGAATCGCTTTCGACCGGCTCAAGCGATACGATCACGGGCACGACTGAATTCGTAAGTGAGAAGTTCAGGGTGTTCGCCATTCCCGTGGCAACCGATGCGGCGACGTTATAGGAGCCGACCGTTGCATTAGCCGTCAAGGTAGTGGACGTCGCGATGCCTGAACCATCGCTAGTGGCTGTAGTCACTCCGCCTGCGAAGCTTCCGCCCGCGCCGGATGCGGGTGGTGTGAAGACAACTCCGAGATTGGTGACCGGATTGCCGGCGCCGTCGGTTAGCAAGATCGCGAGTGGATTTGCAAATGCGCGCCCGACGGCCGTGACCTGATTGTTGCCGCTCATTGCAGAAGCAACGAAGGCCTGCGATTCGAATGCTCCGAGATCCGGAGCGGTTCCTGCCGAGCGGGTAAGCCCGCGCTGATCCAACGGAACTGCGGCATCGACTGCCCCGGCATCAATCGCAGGGCTCCCGGTTCCGAGGGCCATCGTTCGCGTTTGGCCTCCGTTATATTGCAGTGAGCCGAGTTGTGGATCGGAGGTGAGAGCCCCGCTGCCGACAATCTGACCTGTTCCACCGGTCTCACTCATCACCAGATTATTCGAAGAAACAGCAATTTGAGCGAAGTCTAATGCGGCAATACTAACATCATCGGAAAAAAGGTCAGCGCCACCGGTCGAGTTTGCCAGGATGCTATTATCCAGCGTGACTAGCGTATTTGCGGCCAGAATTTTTCCGTTGATGACGTGAATCTGGTTTCCGTAGGCCATGCTATAAAACGCTCCGCCATTTGCTGGCACAGTGGTAGCCGATGCCCCGCTGCCATTCGCTCCCGGCGTAGCTGTGTTACTCGCAATGGTCGTGTAGCTAATTTTCTGTGATCCGGAACCGTATAATCCATTAAGGTTGAAGATTGCTCCACCCATGCCGGCACCTCCAGTTCCACCGGCCTGACCGGAGCCTCCGGCACCACCGATTGCCGAATTCCCGGTAAAGGTGCAATTCGTCAACATCACCCCGCCGAAGTGAGTGAAGATGGCCCCGCCCATCCCGGCACCGCCTCCGCCACCTGTACCCGTCGAACTTGCAGACCTGCCGCCGGATCCTCCTCCGTATCCGCCAGTACCGCCGCCGAGGTTGCCTCCTCCTCCGCCACCTCCGCCAAATCCGCCTGGACCGGATGCCACAGTCGACGAAGCACCGCCGCCACCACCTCCGCCAAAACCGCCACCTCCGCCCGCACCGGTCGCAGCACCTGTGCCGCCTCCGCCTCCTCCAGCTCCAACGCCGCCGCCACCGCCTCCAGCATACGATCCGTATCCGGCTCCACCACCACCGCCGAATGCGCCGCCGCCGCCATTGAATGCCGTGTTGCTGTTGGGCTGGCCGTCCCCGCCGTCGCCATTCGCGTTTCCTCCGGTCAGGTGTCCGCCATTTGCTCCACAGCCGCCCGCTGCGATCCCGACGGCGTCATTTCCTGCATAGAATCCGCCGCCACCGCCGCCGCCGGCTGATGATCCGCTTGCGCCATTTCCGCCATTTGCGCTGATGGGGCCCGTCAATGCCGTGCCGCCCGTGCCTTGGGCAGTGCTTGTTGCGCCCGTCCCACCTTCGCCGGTTGCGGATGTAAAGCCTCCGCCATTTCCTGTTACATCAGAGGACCCGTCGTAGAGCATGCCCCCGCCACCGCCGCCTGCGCTTGTTCCATTGGATGCGGTGCCGCCATTCCCGCTCAGTCCGCCGCCACCACCGCTTCCAGATCCACCGACGGAGCCGGCACCGCCAGCGCCGCCGATTGCTTGATTTCCATCAACCGTGCAGCCATTCATGGTCAACTGCCCTTGATTGAAGATCGCTCCGCCCATGCCGGCGCCTCCGCCTCCACCATTGGTGCCGCTGCCTCCTGCACCTCCCTGGGCAATACCGCCTTTCAACTCGAGGTTATTCAGAGTCAGGTGGCCGAAATTGAGGCCTTCGAATCCGCCTGAGATATAGAAGAATCGAAAGTTTGGCGTGGGTGCGCTGATGCCCGGACTTCGTTGGATCACGGCTCCGTTGCCATTGATCGTCAAGGTGTGATCCACGGGCGGCAGTCCATTTGCGCCATACCAGCCATTGTTAATTGCGCTAAGCGTGTAAGTGCCTCGGGCCAGGTTGATGGTAGTGACCTGCGGGTTTGACATCGCCGCGATGAGGCTTGCGACATCGCCTGCAGCGACATTGACCGTGTTGACTGCGTGCGCTGCCACAGACGTGGAAATGGCGAACGCGACAGCAATGAAAGCGCGCCTGATGGCACCAGGTTTGACCGCCAGATATCGAGAAATCACCCGGAATCGTGAGGTGGACATAGGTTGGGTGTGCAGAGGTGTTCGCGCCACCTACCTGACGGCGCGTTAGCAGACCGCTTAAATCAGACGGTGTGACTTATGCCGAGATTATTTCCCCGGATTTTTGAGCCACTTCGGGAATTCTGTCCTCTCGAGCGGTTTCGCCATAATCCTGATTGCGCCCAAGCATGTGAGCCCGGCTGCAGCTGAAACGGATGCATTTCGCACGCGGCTCATCCGAAGCCGATCGCTGTATTTAGCGTCCCAACTAATTCGGGATTATGCTCAGCGCTCCGCTATCGCCCTTCGACACAAAGTAGCCGCCCGCCATGTTTTGCTTTTGAAAAATTGCGCTGTAGATGGGAGTCCGCAGGCCCGTAATGGGATGAATGAACGTTCCAGTCAATGTCCCGTTGGATGGATGGATCGCCAGCGTGAGTGCGTCGGCGGCTTTATTCAGCACTTTGACCGAGCTGGTCGGAAGTCCCGAGATGCTAAGTTGCTTTATAAGGGCCGCGGAGAAGTCGGGCTCGGACAAGGTTGCCGTGGCATTCGGGCTTGCGGCTTGCAATTGCAGGATAGCCGAGCCCTTGCCTTTCGGAGCCTGATAACGGGATCCGATGACCGACAGGTTCGTGTCGATGGAATAGGTCCCGCTCCCGGCTGGCGGTGCCGGCACCTTCCAGGCCCAGGTCCCATCGCAATCGCTGACATTGGCGATGTCTTCGAATGTCAAATTGCCCGCGAGCGATCCCGAGACATGGAACCCCGGAGCGGGCGGAACTCGCAGGAGGGAATACATGGCATACATGTGCGCGGAACCGCTGGAATTGTCCGTAAGCGCACCGCCTGAGCTGAATGCAGTGCCGTCCGCCAGGCGCCCAGCGAGCGTAACGAGTCCCTTCTTAGTTACAGTCAAGACGGCCATGCCCGTCCCTGCAGGCGCGCTCGTACTTTGCGGATCCGCTGCAGGTAGCAGCAGGGTGTAGGGACCGGTCTCCGGGATCATCGAGGCAGTAGTCGCATGATACGCGGTGAATGCTGGCTGAGCTCCAGGGTAACTGACAGAAAGCGCGTAAGTGCCGCCGCTGTCGCCTGACTGGCGTGTGATGTCGATGTGCAGGCTCAGCGGCAGGCCTGCGATGTTTCTCGAGTAATCGCCGTTCACGTCAAACTGGCCGGAGAAGGAGGTGGATACGCCATTTGCGCGGAATGTCGCGGTGAACGACCCCGAAGCGGTGAGTGACAGCGTGATGGCCTGCGGGCCTGTGATCTCACTCCCGGCAAACGTGCCGCGTTCGAGAACGTACGGGTTTCGGACAGTCACTTGCGCGGTTGCCGACGCTCCCTGGCTGTCAGTAATCGTGTAAGTGAAGGGATCGCTGCCCGTGAATGCCGCATAAGTTCCCTTGGGTGTGTAGGTGACACTTCGATGGTCCGGATTGATCTTCACCGTTCCTAGCGAGGGTTGTGTCACGGAAGTGATCGCGAGTGGGTAGCCTGCTGGGCTATAGTCGTTATCCAGCACGTAGATGATCAATGAAGACTTCGTTCCGAGTGCGGCCACGTCATCCGTCGCGACTGGTGCGGCGCTGGCATAGCCCGGATTCCACTTGAAAATAGTTCCTCCGGCACCGACTCCGCCGGTTGAGGTTGTACCGTAGAAGGTTCCATCATCACCTTCGGCTAGGCCCGCCACTGGATAGGTTCCGTCGTCAGGATTGGTCCCGAATTCATAGACGGTTGTCAGCACACCGCCGGGTGTCATTTTGAAAATGGTTCCATTTCCCGAAAAAGGACCCACGCCTCCAAAGGTGGTCGTTCCGTAAAAGTTCCCATCTCCGCCCTGAAGCAGCCCGCCCTGGATAAAGGTGGTATCACTGTCCTCGAGATTGGATTCGAAGGATGCGAGCTGATTGAAGACGCCGGTCGGCGTGACCTTGAAGATCGTAGCTTCGGGCGTGGTACCGTAGAAATCCCCATCCCATCCCAGGATCGGGGCAGCGGTAGGATAACCGCCGTCGTCATTCGTGCCGAAGTTATAGAGCGTTCGATAATGCCCAGCCGTGTCGATCCGGTAGATGGTTCCTTGTTGGTTCGTGCCGCCATACTGGGCGGTTCCATAAAAGGCGCCATCGGTACCCAGGACGAGGCCAGCGACCGGTGTCCGTCCGTCCGTCTGCGACCCAGCAAATCGATAGAGGGTCGTTTCAACGCCCGATGTCGTGACGGAGAAGACCGTTCCCCGGCCCTCTACCGGACCGAGTTTGGACCGGATCCCGCCCGCCGATGCTGTCCCGTAGAACTTGCCATTGGGAGCCTGTACCAGTGCACAGCGCGGTGCAGCACCATCCCCGGTGTTTGCGCCAAAGCTGTACAGGACCGTTTCGACTCCAGATGGCGTGATCTTGTATGCGGTTCCGTGTCCGTGGCGTCCGCCTCCGGATGTGGTGCCGTAGAAGTTCCCATCCAAACCTTCGACCAAAGCGGCGAGGGGATACTGCCCGTCGTCCGGAGTCGACCCGAAAAGATGCAGTGTGGTCAAGATACCCGAGGGTGAAAGCTTGAATACACTTCCATAACCGCCGCCGCTTAGGCCGATTTGCGCGGATCCTGCTGTCGTCCCATAAAAATTCCCATCGCTTCCTTTGATAACTGCGGAGCCCGGGAAGCCTCCGTCGGGCTGCTGATTGAAGTCGGCAAGTGTCGTGAGCACGCCTGCGGGAGTTAGTTTGAAAACCGCGCTGCCATTGTTGGACGTCCCGTAGAAGTTGCCGTCGGTCGCCTGTAACATCACGCCATTTGGCAAGCCATCGCCGGCACTGAAACTGGACAGCGTTGTAAATACCCCGTCGGTTGTGATTTTGAATGCGGTGCCATTTCCAAAGGCCCCACCGGCGGATGTTGTCCCATACAGCGCTCCGTCGCTGCCTTGGATCAAGGAAGAGGGCGTGTTTCCATCCCCAGTGATTGCGCCAAAGCTATGGAGGGTCTGAAATCCGCCTGTTGGTGTGATTTTGTAAATCGAGCCAAGGCTCTTCTTGCCGCCGAAAGATGTGGCCCCGTAAATGTTTCCGTTGCTATCCACGACCACCTGGCCGCCCGGCCCCTCGCCGTCCCCTGCGGTTGTGCCGAAGCTGTAAATCGTACTATAAGTGCCAGTCTGAGTTACTTTGAATACCGTGCCTTCACTCTTGGTGCCGCCGGCGATTGTCGTGCCGTAGAAATTGCCATTGGAGTCCTGTACGACTGGCGATGCTGGATCGCGTCCATCGCCACTGTTACTGCCAAAGGTGGAGATAGACGTCACGGCTCCCGCGGGGGACATCTGGAATAGCACCGTGTTCGATTCGCTGCTCGCGATCCCGTAAAGGTTTCCATCGCTCGATGCGGTCAATGCAGTCAGCGAATTGACCAGGTCGAGTCCGGAGTTGCTGCCGCCGAAGTTATACAACGTCGTGAGGTTTCCCGCGGGAGTGACTACGAAAATGGTCCCAAAGCCATTGGCTCCGCCGTCTCGCGTTGTGCCGTAGAAGTTCCCGCCAGTACCCATGACCAGGCCTCCGGTGGGAGCGTCGCCGTCAGCGGCGGTTGCGCCGAAACTGTAGAGGATCGTGACCGTTCCCGACGGAGTGATGCTGAATACTGAGCCCCGGTTCAATCGGCCGCCGCTGTTGCTCGTTCCGTAGAGATTCCCATCGCTGCCCTGCGCCAGGGAACCTTGTGGAACATTCGCATTGATCGGTGGGATCGCGAAGGAATGGAGCGTCGTGACGGACTGCGCTTGTGCCTGGGCGAAATCGGTGACCAGGATGAAAACCGCGATTGCCATTATGTGGAAAACCGGAAGTCGGAGCCACGAATTCATTCGTTGCAATTGCGATAAAAATGGGGGCTTCATCCGTTTGTTTGACGCAAGTTCAATGAATTGAAACGCTCTGTTTGTGCTGGGAAATTGCGGTTTTCGTAAGCGATGAAACGTTTATTTCGATGCGGCGCTGGCTGGCAAGACTTTGGTGCGGATCCAATTCAGGAGGCGGACGCATCCCAGCACGTCCTTCGCATTTCTGTCGTGCCTATCGGTTTCCTCGCATGGTTAGATTCCTGACTCGCACTCAAAAGCGGCCGAACATTCTGTTAAGTTTGCAATCCAGCCCGAATCTACCGACATGAACGCTGAACGGGACTTACGACACAGCGATGCAACTCCTCCCGAGGATGCATCGAGTGGAGGTCCTTCCGAAGTTCGCTCCAGCCGAGATACGACATGCCAGGTGGTGCGGCCGGGAATGGTGATCAGCCCCTTTGCGGCAGGGCATCCTTTTGAAGTAAATCCTGCCGATTGGTCGCCCGGTAAGAAGATCACGTGCCCGCATAGTCAGCAGACGGTGAGACTGCCGGATTCACTGCCCGAGTGGAAGCCGGTGGGCAGCATGCAGCCAGGCCATCCGGGAATCGTGCTGAGTCCGTTTGGCAAGAAATCGCCGATGAAGGTTCGCGCGGCGGATTGGGAGGCTGGCGCATCGGTTACCTGCCTGGAGACGGGCTATTCTTTCAGACTTCCGACCGACCTGCCGCCGCTGACTGGCACCGTTGCTAATGGAAATCCTGGGCATGCCATGTCGCCGTATGTCCCGGGGCTCGACGTCTCAGTGACCCGCAATGAGTGGGTGCCGGGCGGCTCGGTGAAGTGTTCGAAGACTGGACGACCTTTTTTGCTGCCGCAGTCATTGCCCCCGTGGCCGGGCAAGCCGATCCCCTGGGCCTTGGCTGCAATTATGGTGGCTGCCATCGCGGCTGTATTGTCCGTGATCTTTGTGGGGTCGCTGAAACGCGGCGCTATTCCAAAGGGTGCGCCAACTCCAAAAGTGGCAGATGAGCAAACCACGCGAGTAGTGCAGGCTGCGGAAGTACCGGCGACGTTGAGCGGCGGGCTCCGGATTCCCGACTGGACGCGCGATGGCAGCCCGAACGGATTAATCTGGAGCTATCAAGGGCAGCACGGTTCGCCAAAGGTTGAGAAGGTAGGAGATCGAGTATACAAACTGGATTTTGAACTGCCTGCTTTGGCTGGCAAGGAAACGGCATGCGAAGTGCAGATCTCCATGCCGGGCTGGAAGACGCTAACGGTTACATTGCTGCGGAACGGCAGCGGAGCATTTATCAATACGAGCCGCGAAATCCTTTTGCGGCAAACGGCATCGGTTCCAGTTGAGATCCCTCAGGGTACTTGCGATTACGATACGCTGACGGCGGTGTGGAAGGATCATCTGCTCGACGAGCCGCAGGCGACACCGCCCGCACAAGGGAGTGTTTCAGTCAATGTTGCGCCGGGCACCGAGCCAATCCCGACGGGAATCTATGAGATAAAGCTGGTAAGTCGTAACCCGGCGATCCGGCCTGTCCAGTACGGCGAAATCGAGCTGACCACGCGGGGAATAGTAGAGCCCCTCCGATTGCCGCCTTCGATCAAAGGAGATTACTGGGGGCCTGTTTACTTCGACTCGGCAGGGCAGGCCTATTTCCTTGTCTTGAGCGCCGATGCAAAACTGGGCTTTCTCGAAACGCGACTCCTCCAGTTTCCGAAGGGCACAACCGTATTTCGATATCAGGACGCAAAGCCGTTTGTCGGAGATATCTGGAATGTGAAGGCCGGCGCATGGCTGGAGAACAAAGGCAAAGATAATTATCTTCTGCGATTTTCCGCTCCGGTTCTCGGAGTGCGTGTTGATTGGAGTTTTTCCAATACGGGAGGTGGTCGATATCTGCTGGAGCCGGTGCTGGCCAGGGAAGGCGGCGACGTTGAGGCACTGTCCCGATATTCACTTGAGCACTTACAAGATCAGGTTTCGAAAATCCGGGTCGCTGGTCGGGTCAAAAGTGCAGACGATTATGCCGCGGCCGATCTGGATAGCCTCTTCGCGAACGGGGATGCCCGGCAGTTGCAACGGTACAAGGATCTCTCTTCGCCAGCAGCGATTCAGGCCGTGCTCGATAATTTGCGCTCGTGGATCGCTAGTCATCCAGGCGGTGGTTTTACAATGTATCCCATTGGTACGCTTGTCAGGAAAGTGGGCGGCGGTGACTGGGATCTTGTGCCAGCGCCGGATCGGTGATTGCCGGGCTCATCCCGTTTGAATTGAGCGAGCGAAGATTGCGGCGAAACCGCGCGGGTTGGCCGGAGCGGTGACGGTTTTGCCTTTGGACTTTGGCCAAAAGCCGGATAAACTGGATCCAGCGGGGACGCAGGAGTGGTCCCCTTGTTGTTGCCGGTAGTTCCGCTGTTTAGAGTCGTTTGATCAACTCCAGCCTGAGAACCATGAAATCGAAATCCGTTCTGCAACTCGCTGTGGGGCTCATTTTCATTGCGTCGCCGGTGACGACGCTCTTCGGGCAGGATGACGGCCCTCCTCCGAAGGCAGGACGCCAGCATGATTACGATCTGGGGCAGGTGAGCGTGATCGACAAACTCCTGGCCATCGAGGCCTCGCTTGGCGGGAAGTTGAAATTGACCTCGGAGGACCAGTGGGCGCCGCGTTACGAAGCGCTCTACCAGCAGTTTCAACGCAACGGTCAGCTTTCTGCAGTTCCTGGTGGTGGCGAGAAGGACATCAACAGCGCAATGGCCCTCGGCGTGAAAGGCTCGGATGCCGTGCTCGCGCTCAAGGCGCGCGATGTCGAGGGGCTCAATCAGGCGGCCGAGCAAATCGAGCAACTCGCGATGAAGCTTGGCGCGAACGACAAGGAACTCGGCATGGCGAAGACCGTGAAGCGTTACGCAAACCAGGGGCGCTGGCTCGACTCCTTCATGGCGCTCGGGTTTCTGCAGCGCAATGTGCTGAGTTACTTGAAGGAAAATCCGGATCGGAAGCCGCAGGCGACTCTTGTGATCGTGGGCGGCTGGTTGCAGGGCGGCCGATGCGTGACGCACGTGATCGGTGAAAATTACACACCCGATGCGAGTAATATCCTGCGGGAGCCTCGCCTGATCGACTTGATCAAAAAGAACATGGATGATCTTCCGCCTGCGTATCTTAGTGATCCGCTCGTGACCAAAATCAACGGTCTGCTTCCTGAGATCAAGAAGCGCGTGAATGTCGGACTTCACGAGCCTGTGAAACAGGAAGACGTGAAGTGGCTGAACGACACCTTCGACAAGCTCGTGCTCGAGATCTTGCCAAAGGGCGTGGACCCGGTCGCCGAACGAAAGTAGCAGAGCTGTCGTTCTTGAACTGGATCTCCTGCCAGGGGAACGGGAACGCCGACGAGAATTCCGCGACAGACGCGCGTGCTTCGTACGGAAAAGAAATCGTTCATGGATCACGAGCATTTTGGCGCCACCGCGATTGAGATCGGGTCTCTGTGGGTGTGGGCTTGCGGTACGATCGTCCTCACAGATTTAGGAGATTGTGATGGAGTGGAAAATCGTGATGGATGTAGGGCGAAGTTGTATATTGTTCGCGCGAAATGCACCGCTTCTCGCCCAGCTTGAAACTGCGCTACTAAGCAGTGCATCCTTGCTGCCGCAAGATTGCCCGGTATCCGCAGAAATTCAGTGAATCCAACAACCCGTTACGTTCCCTTATGAGCATCCAAAACGTCATCCGCTCTGTCTTCGTTGGTGTCACGATGGGCCTGTTTTCCTGCTGTGGCTCTGTAACGCATGAGGTGGAGATCGTTCGCTCTCCAGTGCGCGATCATTATTTCGATAGCAAGTCGTCGCCGCCGATTAGCGATACTTCCGTGAATCGATACGAATACCAGGCGCGGTGAGCCTGAATGCCGAGGATTTTCGTGGATTGTTTCGGTCTTCAGAAGTCCGGATGCGATTGTGCCCTGTAGATGCTATTTTCGAAATCACGAGCAGAGTTTTCAAATAGTATGTCGAGGAATAGGTGGTGTAGGGCGGAGGCTATATGTGGTGGGTGTCGTGGAATGCGGCAAATAAAAGGCTGGAGGCAACGTCTCAGTATCGGACTTCCATGAAACTCCTTGCGCGCTCTTGCTGGCACCCGCATTGTCCCGGCCCTGCCACGTTCTTTCAATAGGTGAACGTGCATGGAGCGCGCAAAACTTCCGCCACGATCATCTGTGATTACTTCCTGCGAGGATCAGAGCCGTAAAAACGCTTCCGAAATGCCGCCGGCTTCGTCTGCTGCCTCGGATTTGCTTGAGGCGCGACGCGAAGGAGAAGCCGTGGCTGCATCTATTCCGCGGTGGGAAATGGCCGCGATCTGGGCGCTTTTTGCCTTGATGCTGATCATGCGCATCAGCGCGGCCCGCTATTACAGGATCGATTCGGATGAGACGCAGCACATGCACGTCGTGTGGGGATGGACGCGCGGCTTGCTGCAGTATCGGGACATCTTCGACAATCACGCGCCGCTCTTTCAAATGCTGATGGCGCCGTACATGGCGCTGTTGCCGGAGGATCCGATGACGCTCATCTGGCTACGGATGGCGATGATTCCATTTTTCGCCGTCGCACTTTGGGCAACGTACCTGATCGCGACCGCGCTCTTTTCACGGCGAATCGGCCTGTGGGCGGCCGTTTTGACCGGCTTCATGCCGGGATTCTTTCTCTGCTCGGCGGAATTCCGCACGGATAACCTGTGGACCGATTTCTGGCTGCTCGCGCTGGCCGCCTTTGTCGGTGGCCGGCTCACGCTGAAGAGAAGCTTTTTGACGGGGCTCCTGTTTGGCGCGGCGACGGCGACTTCGATGAAGACGCTGTTGCTCATGTCCTGCTTTGCCGGAGCGGGTATGCTTGTCCTGCTTTATCGGCTGGTGGCAAAGGAGTCGTTCTCGTGGAAACAGGCGGGTCTCAATGTCCTTGGCGGAGCAGGCGGATTTGTCATCGTTCCCGGATTGATTGCTGCATGGTTCACCATGAAAGGGGCGGCGAAGGAGATGTTTTATTGTGTCTGGCAGCACAATCTAATCATGCATAGTTCGCAGACCGGCGCGGCTCAATGGCTTCTGCCGATGTGCGCGGGTTTGGCGATCCTCGGTGGGATCTATTTTGCATTCAGCCGCTCCGATCGCCGGGCAAATCGTGCCTTGGTCTTCCTTGCCGGAGCGATCTACATCGTGGCGCTGTTCACATTGTGGCCGCTGCTGGAACGCGAGCATTACCTGCCGTTCTTCCCGTTATTGGTGCTTTTCCTGACGCCGCTGATTGTTTCGGCTGGCGATTTCCTGGAACACATTGCCCTCCGCCCATTCCCGCGTCTCAAGGCCGCGGCATTCGTGCTGCCATTGGTCGTCGCGCTATATGGCGCGTATGTCGTGAGGACTGTTGGCAAGCTTAAGAACGATCACACCAAGGGGGATCTGCTGCTGGTGAAGAGCGTCCTTCAGTTGACCGGTCCGAACCAGACCGTGATCGACAAAAAGGGCGAGACGGTTTTCCGGCCACGGGCATTCTTCTATGTTCTCGAGCCGATTGTCCGCACGGCCATCAAGATCGGGCGGATCAAAGACGATACGATCGAGCACGCGATCGCCACGGGGGCGCGTGTTGCGATCAGCGATATCCGGAGCAAGGACATCCCTGAGAAAGACAAAGCGTTCCTGGTAGGTAACTATCTGGACACCGGTGTTGTCCGCGTCCTTGGCAAGCGCCTGCCTGTGACTTCTGGCGCTCCAGTGAAATTCCAGCTTCTCGTGGCGGAGAAATATGCGCTGGTGAATGCGGTAGATGGTACTCCGCTCACTGCTGGTGTGCTGGACGGCGAACCCTATACCGGGCCCCGCCAACTAAGCACGGGCGACCATCAGTACGAACCGGCGGTAGGACAGCCTGCTGCTGCGGTCATGCTCGCGGACGCTGTGGCGCTGGGGTACAAGCCTGTGGTGCCTGTTGCGGCCCCCGCAACGACAGGCGATAATGGCAAGTCCGACAAATCTCCGTCGAAGCTCAGGCGCGGCCTTGGTAAGTTGATTCAGTAAGTGGCGTGCCGCTAATAGCAAACAGCCCGTCCATCGGAGATGAACGGGCTGTGAAGAGACTTTATTTGATGCGCAGGATCAGGCCTTTTCGGCCACGGCACTGTGGTCTTCCGATCCGTCGCCTTCCTCGTGATACTCGGCGTCTGTGTTGACCTTCCAGAGGTCGAACTGCTGGCCATTGATATTCTTGGCCGCGAGCACCGCCGTCATCATCGAGTGGTCCTGATTGTTATACTTGTGCATCCCGTTGCGGCCGACCGGCTGGAGATTCGGGAATTGCTTGAGAGCTTCGCGGATGATCTTGAGATCGTCCTGATAGCCCGGTCCATAGATTGGATACGCCTTTTCGGCGCGGACCACGCAGCCATCGACGATTTCATCTTCACGCACGAGGCCGAGCTTGGCGATCTCCCGCTTGCCCAGCGCGATCAATTCTTCATCGGACGTGTTCCAGAGCGGATCTCCTGCGAAGCAGAAGTATTCCAGGCCGAGGCAGGTCGTGCCTGCGTCCGGCACCATCTCCGGGCTCCAGTTATTGAAGTTCTGGACGCGACCGAGTTTCACCGATGGATCGTGAATGTAGATCCAGTTATCGGGGAACAGATCGGTGCGCTTCACCATCAGCGCCACCGTAAAGAAATCGCGGTATTTCAGCCGGTTCGCTGCGTCGCGGACTTTGGGCTCGAGCGGCGGTTCGATGGCCAGAACGCAATCGCGGAGCGGCATCGAGACGACGAATTGGCTTCCTTCGTACTCTCTCTCGACGCCATTCACGTCACGCGTGCGGACCGACGTGGCGCGATCGAAATCCGTTTGAATCGAAATGACTGTTTCGCCCATGCGAACGGCGCCGCCGGCAGTGGTGAGATCGTCCCGGTACTTCTCCCACATCTGGCCTGGGCCAAGGCGAGGGTACTCGAAGCTGTCGATCAGCGTCTTGATCGTCTTGCCACCTTTCTTCTGCGGCACCAACGCGTTCCAGATGGCCTTTCCAAGTGAGAGCCCTTTGATGCGCTGGGCTGCCCAATCGGCGCTGATCTCGTCGCAGGACATGCCCCACACCTTCTCGGTGTAGGTCTTGAAGAAGGTATTGAAGAGGCGTCGGCCGAAGCGATTGCTAACCCACGTCGCGAAGGACGTCTCCGGACGGACCGGGAAGAGTTGCGCTTTCGCGTAGCTCGTCACGCAGGCTGCGGTGGCAATGAGCCCGAGATTCGACAGCGCGTTGAAAGCCTTGAGCGGGTAATCGTAAAACTTGCCGCCGTAGAAAATGCGCGAGAGCCGGCGCACCGAGATGAATTCGTGCGAGAGGCGGTCCTTCCAGCGCTGGGTGATTTCCGTGCTCTTTGAGAAGAAGCGATGCCCGCCGATGTCGAACCGGTAGCCCTTGTACGAAACGGTGCGGGCAATGCCGCCGACGTACTCGGGATCGCTTTCCAGGACGGTCACGCTGTGGCCGCTTTCCGCCAGATCGACCGCGGCAGTCAGGCCGGCAGGCCCGGCTCCAATGACGACGATGCTTTGCGGGGTGCCAGTGGTCGGAAGTGTATCGCTTTCAGGCATTGCGGATGAAGTACTGTGATGAGTGAGACGGTGCCGCCTAGGATGGCGGCTGCTCCCATTGCGCTAAGGGAGCGGAAGAAGCAAGGGAAGTTTGGAAAATCCGGGACGGCGTTCCATGCTCAGGAGCCGCCATTCCGGACCACGACCTCGTAGGAAATGGTGTAGATGATATCCAGCAGGCAGTAGACGGTGATCGCCCAATTTGCGGCCACGCCGAGCGGCACCGTCCGGCGTCCGATGGGGATCTGGATCTTCGACGGAACTACGAGGCGAACATAAATGAATCCGAGCGTGAACAGCGCGGGCAGAAACAGCCCAATGATGAACCGCTGGCCTCTGCCCACGTACTCATACCACGAGTACAGGGCATAATATCCTCCGAAGTAGGCGAGCAGAAATGCTGCAAGGAATGGCTGGCGTTTGAGGTAGGGGACGACCTTCAGCTTTGCTTTCCAAATGGCAAAGCCGATCACCGCGCCATAGGCGATGAGGTACACCATGTAGCCATAAGAGTGTAAACTGATGCTCAACTGAGCGCCGAGTCCCTTCCACATACGAGTAACAACCTGTCCGGTCGTATGGGTGTGAAGATAGGTCTTGAGGCCGGGCAATTGATCCGCCGGGATATCCGGCGCCTTGTGCCGGTCATCGTACATCTCGGAGAACTTCTTGGCCTCGTCCCAGGAGTCGAGCCACATATAAAACGTCGAATTGACGTTATAGAAGTAGCTTCCGAAGCGTTGTTTGCTCTCGCGCAAGTAGGGACTGAGGATTCCGAGCGCGACGACAAAGACCAGCGCCAGTTCCACAAAGCTGCGCCAAGCTGGACGGCAGTGGGCGGTCGGAACCGCAGTGATCGGCTGGCCGGATTCACTGGAAGCAGCTTCAACCCGAGGCGTGGTGAATTTCCGGAAGAGCGCGAAAACCGCCGCCCCGCCATAGAAGACGCCAAAGAGCATGAGCATCGGCGGTGCGGTGCCTTTGCAGTAGTGCGCGAGTGCGAGCAAAACGCCGCAGACGATCGCGGTGACGATCCCACCGCGTGCGAAGAGTCGCCACATCAGTAAAAACACTCCGAAGGCGAGGAAATACGAAAGGGTATCCGGCTGAAAATAGGCGGCCTTGAAAACGAAAAC
>FTCV01002613.1_pt1 | contig 18985 bp, 17 predicted proteins | sample 1639691 | NCBI WGS metagenome assembly FTCV01 (sample SAMEA3914864, study PRJEB12502) | metagenome | biome: forest; material: soil | place: USA | collected 2012-03-12 | depth 0.3 m
GCACTTTCCAGTGTTCGTCGAGGCGTGTAATGAGGTCGGCCACCGCAAACATCGCATCCTTGCGCAACCAGCGGGGAACGGCGCCGGAATGGCCGGGTTCGCCCGTGCATGTCACGCGGTTGTGGCGGACATTGCCGCGAATCCCGGGTACCACCGCCAGCGGCAACTTCCGGGCCACCATGACGGGACCCTGTTCGATGTGCAACTCGAGGTACGCCGCGGCAGCGTCCCGATCGAACAGCGGCTGCTGCGTTGCGATCGCCTCGATGTCGGCGCCGGCCGCTGCCATGCATTCCGAGAGGGGGCGGCCAGAGCTGCGATGCTTGAGCGCCAGATCGTCCGGTGTCAGCTTGCCCAGCGCGGCGCCGGAGCCCATGTATGCCTTGCCGAACCAGGCACTTTCCTCGCCGCGGAACGCGATGACCCGAAGTGGCACCGCGCTGCACCTGGCTTGCCCTTTCCGGGCGATCTGGCACAGCAGTCCCGCGATGATGCCCGCGAGTCCGTCGAAGTTTCCGCCTTGCGGCACCGAATCCAGATGCGAGCCGACCCAGGCGGCCGGTGCAGTGGCGTCCTCCTCAGGCAGCGAGAACACAAGGTTGGCGGCCTTGTCGCTCTGTACGAAGAGCCCATGCCGCTCGGCGAAGCCGCGCAGGTAGTCCGCAGTTGCGGACTCGCCCGCGCCGTAGCTGTCGCGCGTGACGCCGACACCGTCAAAGGACAATGCACGGATATCGGAGAAGATCTGCTCGGCCATCGGTTTGAGGTCAAGGATGTCCATATGCGTGTCCAGTGGCTCAGCCCGATTGCTGGGCGAACCGCAACCAGCGGTCGCTAAGCTGGCGATCCAGAATCACCTGGCCCGTGAGATCGCGGATGGATTCGACGCCGTTCTGCTCGCAATATGCGCGGAGTCCGTCGATGATCTTTTGCATCGCCGCCGGATCACGGAACGAGGCGGTGCCAACCTGGATGGCGGAGGCCCCGGCCAGCATGAACTCGACGGCGTCCTCGGCGCTCTGGATGCCACCGCAACCGATGATGGGGATGCGCACGGCGCGATAGCATTGGTGCACCATGCGCAGTGCAATCGGCTTGATCGCCGGTCCCGAAAGACCGCCCATGACATTTCCCAGCTTAGGCTTGCGCGTACGGATGTCAATCGCCATGCCCAGTACGGTGTTGCCCATGACGATGGCATCGGCGCCGGCTTCTTCCGCAGCCCTGGCTACCAGAGCGATGTTGCCGGCGTTCGGCGTGAGCTTGACCCAGAACGGGTGCCTGGTGCGACGGCGGATCGCAGAGACGGCCTTGTAAGTCGTTTCCGGCAGCATGGCGAAGGCCATGCCGTCAGCTTCGAGATTCGGGCAGGAAATGTTGGCCTCGATCGCCGCCACTTCCGGCAGTGACATTTCCTCGCATGCTTCACCGAACTCTTCCGCGGTGTCGGCGGAGATCGACACGATGACGGGGGTGTCGTATTGCGTGTAAGGTGGAAGCACTTCCTTTCTGTAGTAGTCGAGCCCCTTGCTGGGGATGCCGATGGAATTGAGCATCCCGCTATAGGCTTCCGCCACGCGTGGTGTGGGGTTGCCGGCGCGGGATTTCGGCGAAACGCTCTTGATGACCAGGGCGCCAAGCTGGTTCAGGTCCATGGCTTCGCGATACTCGATCGCGAAGCAGCCGGATGCAGGCATCACGGGGTTGCGCAGCGTGAGGTCGCCAACCCGCACAGTCAGATTAGCCAAACTCCACCTCCCCGACGACTTCGCGAATCTTGAATACCGGACCTTCGCGACATACGCGCAGGAATTGCTTGTCACCATCGCAATCGAACAGGCGCACGCAAGACAGGCACACGCCCATGCCGCAGGCCATGCGCTGCTCCATGGCGACTTCGCCTTGCACCTCGGGATGGTCCTGAAGCACGCGCTGCAGCAGCATCAGCAGGCGGTGAGATCCGCAGGTGTAGAGGGCATCGGGGCGTTGCTCGGCGATGAGGCGTCGAACCAGGGCCTCGACGGCTTCCACGGAAGAGGTGCCGTTGGCGTCGAACACGCTGTGTACCTCCGCAGTGGCGCCGCGCAGGAATTCCTTCTCCATCAGGTCGCCCGGGGTCCGCGCTGACATCACCGCGGTGATGCCAACACCGGCCGCGGCGGCCTGCTGGATCAGCGGTGCCATCGTGGCCAACCCTACGCCACGGGCCACGACGAGAATCCTTCGGAAAGACGGCTCGAACGTAAAGGTGTTGCCGAGCGGTCCGACGATGTTCATGTGACCGTCGACCGGCAGTGTGGCCATCGCCCGCGTGCCGACACCGGTGACGTTGTAGAGAAATTCGATCCGGCCAGCTTCGGGGCCGGCGCCATAGACGCTCATCGGCCGCAGCAGAAACGGGTGCTCTTCAGCCGTGGTTGGGCAATCGAGCTGATAGAACTGTCCCGGTCGCGTCAGGTTGGCGATCGGAGCGTCGGATTCGAGCCTGATGTACTTGTATCGCTGGTTGACCCAGTAGTGTTCAACAATTCGACAGCGATAGGAGGCTACGGTAGCCGCGGATTCCGCGCTACACACGGTGGCACACATGGTGGTGACTCCTGAGGAATGCGCTGCGCCGGACGGCGCAGCCGAGGAATGCCTGTCAGGTTTCGGCGTTATTCCAGTTCCACGCCCTTGAGCTCTGGAATCAGGAAGAAGGTGGCGATCATGTCGAGCACGTAGATGCTGGCAAGCAGTGCGATCGCGAGCTGGAAGGAGTAGGTTGCCGCGATGGCGCCTACGACGATCGGTCCAAGTCCGCCGACTGCGCGACCGATATTGAACAGGACGTTCTGCGCGGTGGCGCGTGCAGCCGTCGGATAGGCCTCGGAGATCAGTGCGCCATATCCGCCGATCATGCCATTGACGAACATGCCCATCACCGCGCCGGCCCACAGCATCGTCATGGGATCGGACAGCCTGGCATAGAGCAGCACCATCGCCACGGCGCCTGCCTGGAACATCAGGAACGTCGGCTTGCGGCCGATGCGATCGGCGAGATGGCCGAAGATCACGACGCCAATCATCATTCCCACGATCGTGACGGAGGTCCACATGGCGGACTTCGTCAGCGAGAAGCCCAGTGTCCTGGAGAGGTAGGTGGGCAGCCAGATCATGATGCCGTAGTACCCGAAGTTCTGGACCGAACAAAGGATGACGATGCCAAGGCTGGCTCGTGTGGTGTTGCTGTCGGCCACCAGCAGCTTGAATGCGTTGGACTTTTTCTCGGTGCGGGCGCTCCGTACGAAAACTTCAGGCTCGTGCAGCCGATTGCGGATGAACCACGCGACCAGCGCCGGAATCACGCCAATCAGGAACATGCCGCGCCAGCCCACCACGGGCAACAGTAGTGGGGTCAACAGCGCGGCCATCAGCACACCGGATTGCCAGCCCAGGGCGACATAGGACGAGACGCGTGCCCGCTTGCTGGACGGCCAGGCTTCGGCAGCGAGTGCCATGCCGATGCCGAATTCGCCGCCCAGGCCGATGCCGGCGATGGTGCGATAGGCCAGCAAATCCCAGAACCCCTGCGCAAACGCGCACATGCCGGTGAACACCGCGAACAGGACGATGGTCCAGGTCAGTACGCGAATGCGCCCATAGCGGTCGCTGAGCGCGCCGAAGATGATCCCGCCTGCAACCGCGCCGATCAGCGTCCACGTCACCAGTGCGCCCGACTGGCTGGTGCTGAGCGCAAGGGCGGCACTGATGGCAGGCAGCATGAAGCCAAGGATCAGGAGGTCAAAACCGTCCATGGCGTAGCCAATGGCCGATCCGGCCAGGGCTTTCCACGCGTAGGGGGAAACTGGGGCCTCGGTTTCTGAAACTGACTGAGTCAGGGGCTGGCTTCGCATGCTGTCTCCATTTTTAGACTGTAAGCGCCTGAAAAACCACCGCATTGCGATGCACTTTGGGTTCCTGGAGGAGGCCAGGTGCGGATGCAGTGGAAAATCTTATTTTTTAGACTATGCTTGAGGCGTGCGAATTGCAAGCAGTTTGGGGCGAACTTGGGGTTTTTACCGATCTCGATGCGGGGAGTGGATGCCCCGAGCGTGGTTGGCATGCTATAGTGCATGCAATCTAATTAATGAGACAGAAATGGAACGCCGCGCCACGACATCAGGGGGTATCGACTTCGAAGCCATCGGTGCCCGGCTTCGTGCCTACCGCCTGGGCGCGCAGCTAAGGGCGGAACAGATCGCGGATGTGCTCGGGATCTCGCGTGCCGCGGTCTACCGGATGGAGAAAGGGGAGATCGTCAAGATTGAAACGCTCGAGCGGCTCGCCGCCATCCTGGGTACGTCGCTCGAATCGCTGCTCGGCGCCGGCACCGAGTACTACCCCTCGGCCATCGCCTACATCGAGCGGATGCGGCAGCTTGAGCAAGGCGCGACACGCATCCTGGCGCACTTCGAGCCGATTTCGTTCCTGCTGACTTCGCCCAGCTACGTCGGGTACCTCGAACAGATGCTGAGAGAGAGCGGGGATAACGACGAAGGCCGCATCCAGGCCATGATGGAATTGCTGCGCGAACGCAAGGCATCCTATATCTCGCAGCCGGCGCCGATTGTGAGCCTGATTGGCATGCGCGAGCTGGAGCGGTTTGTGCATTTCGGATTGGTCGGACGCATCGATCTGCCGCCGGCGACAAGGATGGAACGGTCGCTGGCGGCCCGATCCGAGGTGGAGCGCATTGCGAGCCTGCTGGAGCAGCAGGCGACAGGAATGCAGATCGGCATCGTCAACGAGAGCATGCCGAATGCCACCTTTCAGATCTTCGAGCGACCGACCGGATCGTACGTGGCAATCAGCCCGTTTCGCTTCGGCGAATTTCCCAACATCTCCGGGGGCATTGCGTCCGTGACGGCCGCGCCAGAAGCGGTCTCCCTGTACACGAACATGGTCGAGGCGTTATGGCAGCGATCCTACAAGGGCCTCGAGGGCGCCAATCTGTTGCGGCGCATGCTGCAACAAGTTTGATTTGATTGTTTGAGAGAGAGACTTATGGACTTCAAGACCATCACCGCCGAGTTTGCGCAGAGCGTCCCTGGAACGGATGCGTTCCTGAAGGTCAAGCAACAGTCGCTTGCGCTCATGAAGAGCGATGCAGGCAACGCTGCAGCGTACTTCCTGATCTACGGCTTCGCCCGTTCCTACGTGATCCTGCACGACGATGAAGGCATTACGACCGAAGTCGCGAGCGCCGCACAGGCGCAGTTGCTGGGCTACATGAAAGCGATCGAGCCGACACTGGGCAATGACCGGGCTCTGCTGGAAGCCATGAATCAGATCGTGCTTGACTACGATGGGCGGCGCCAGCTTTTCTAGGCGAGTAACCATGTCGTTTGGGCCGGATCATTGCGATGGCCTCATGGCGAACGCGGTCAGGTTCGGTCTCGGCACCGCCGGTGGCCGGCAACTGACGATGCCTGCCACTCAAGCCGGCAGCTGAGCCTCGCTTTGCGTCTGCAGTACTTTCACGAGGCGCTCGCCATGCATCTGCGCTGAATCGCAGACGAGCTTCTCCGCTTGCACGGTGTCGCCCTTCAGGATTGCCGCGGCCATCTGCTCGTGCTCGTCATAGATGGCTCCGGAATATTCCATCAGTTTCGTGGTCAGCAGGATATAGAGCAGGACCGGATCGCTGATCAGCCCGTACTGGACAATCAGCCGGCGATGGTGCGATAGCGCGACGACGGTTTTGTGAAAGGCGAGGTCGGCCTGGGCGATGCGTCTGCGATCCTTGTCCTCGATGGCGGACTTCAGGTCCGCCAGGGCATCGAGCAGGCGCTGGCGACCCGCTTCATTGATGTTCGCGGCAGCCAGGCGCGCAGCCATCCCTTCAAGGTTGCTGCGCAGCGTATAGAGTTCCCAGGCATCCTCAGCGGAAAGGGAGACAACTTCCCAGCCGGTGTAGGCGTGCTGGATCAGCAAGCCTTCATTGGCCAGGCGTTGCATGCCCGCGCGAACCGTCGAGCGGGAAAGTCCGATCTGCGTCGCGAGGGAAATTTCCGTGAGCTTTGATCCGGGCGCCAGATCTCCGGAAAAGATCGCGTCGCGAATCCAGTCGGCAGCCTGTCGGTCCAGGCTGCGCTTGTCAATTTCAGCGCGAGTACTCATGTTTGCTTGCTATGCCAGGCGGGGATTTGTGGCGCCATCGCCATGCGGGGACATTGCGGCCTGATCCCTATGTCCCCGGGGGAGCGACGCCCGACATGATACCGCCATGGGGGAAGGGCTCTTGTTAATTGTAGACAATTAGTTGTTGGCAATCGGGCGTGGGAAACCAGGGCCACGGTCATGTCGCCGCATTGGCGCCTGTTCGCGCCAATGCGGCGGCAAGGGACCGCGCTCAGAGCCTGCCGTTCGCACGCCGCAGCTCGTACGCCTTCAGGTTCATCCAGCACAGACGGTGCACGGTATCGTCCAGCCCGTGCGCCCGGACACGGGCGAGCATATAGCCGACGATATGTTCGCCCTCGATCGACGATTTCCTTTCCAGGTCGCGCAGTATCGACGGAACGTAGGCCGACGCCTGGTTGGCAAACAACTGGCGGTACTCCGCGAGGAATGCCTCGGTCATCGGATACCCTTCGCGCGCGGCCACTTCGGCATGGGTCGACAGCACCTGATAGAAGAGGTCCGTTCCGCCCGGTACCTGTGCAATCTCGCCAACGCTGGCGCGCAGGAGGGTCGTGACCGTCGCCACGGTGGACAGATGGACAAGCTTCTCCCACATGTTGCGCATGATGTCGGGCACGGCAGTCGCGACCACGCTCTCCGTGGGAAACGCGCGTTGCAGCGCCTGCACACGCTCGCTCATGACGCCGGACTGTTCGCCGAACTTGATATAGCACCAGTCGTTCAGATGCTGAATCGTTCCCTCGCCATCGAGCGTGACAATAATTTTTGCCAGACCACCGAGCACGCGCTCGGCGCCGAAAACGGCGTTGAGCCTGTCGATATGGGCCATGCCATTCAGCAGCGGCAGAACCGCCGTATTGGGGCCTACGGCAGGGCGGATGGCTTCGATCGCGGAATCCAGGTCATAAGCCTTGCTGGTCAACAGCACGATATCCCAGTGACCTCCGAGCTCCTCCTGCGTGACCGTTTTCACGGGGGTATGGAAATCGCCGTACTGGCTTCGGATATTCAAACCATCGCGTTCGAGAATCGCGCGCCGGGCGGGCCGCACGAGGAAGGTGACGTCGGCACCTTGCTGGACCAGTCGGCCGCCGTAGTAGCCGCCAATTGCACCGGCGCCAAGTACCAGAATTCGCATGGAGTTCTCCATCAGGATTGAGTTGTTCGCAGCCAGGGCAGCATTTTCATGGTTCCCTGGGTTGGAAATGAGTTGGCGATCGGTGTCAGGCGTCTTCTCGCAGCAAGCGCTGTGGCATGGCGAGGAGCAGAAGAATCGACCCGAGCACCAGGATTGCGGCGAAGGTGTACAGGCCATTATCCAGCGAGCCCGTCGTGGTTTTCACCCAGCCGAGAACGGACGGGCTGGCAAAGCCGCCGATCAGTCCGATGCTGTTGATGACAGCAATGCCGCCAGCAGCGCCAGAACTGGACAGGTACGAGGTCGGGATCGTCCAGAACAGTGGCATGGCCGTCAGGATACCCAAGGTGGTGATCGACAGCACAGTCAGTGCAATGGTGAGGCTGTCATGCACGAACGTCACCGCCACCAGACCGAGCGCCGCGACGATCATGCCCAGTGCGACGTGCCAGCGGCGCTCGCGTGTCCTGTCCGAATGCTTGCCGATCACCACCATGCCGGCTGTCGTGATGCCATACGGAATCACAGTGAGAATGCCGATATGCAGAGGGTCGGTCACGTTGTAGCTGCGGATCATCGCGGGGAGCCAGAAGCTGATGATGTAGAGGCCGGCCGCAATCGCAAAGTAGATGGCCGACAGCGCATACAGCCGCGGATCGCGCAGGGTTCTCCAGAAGGTGGCATCGTGGCCATGGCCGCCCGTCGCACCCACTGCATGGATAACGACCTCTCTTTCCCTGGCGGACAGCCACTTCGCGTCGGCCGGTTTGTCGGCGAGCACGAAGTACACAAAGATTCCCAGGATGATGGAGGGAACGGCTTCGATGATGAACAGCCATTGCCAGCCGGCGAGCCCTGAAGTGCTGCCCATATTGGTCATGATCCAGCCGGACAACGGTCCGCCGATGACACCCGACACGGCGATGGCCGACATGAAGACCGTGATGATCTTCCCGCGCATCATCGGGGGGAACCAGTAGGTCAGGTAAAGCACAATGCCCGGAAAGAATCCGGCCTCGAACGCGCCAAGAAGAAAGCGGGCCACGTAGAACTGGGTGGGCGTGGTGATAGACGCGAAGCTGGCTGAAATCACACCCCAGACGATCATGATGCGCATCAGCGTCTTGCGTGCACCAATCTTCTCGAGCAGGAGATTGCTGGGCACCTCGAACAGGAAATACCCGATAAAGAAAATGCCGGCGCCAAGCCCATAGACGGCATCTGAAAAACTGAGATCCTGTTTCATCTGGAGCGCGGCAAAGCCGATGTTCACGCGGTCCAGATAGGCGAACACATAGCAGATGAAGAGGAACGGGATAATGCGCCACGTTACCTTGGAAAAGGCCAGTTGGACTTCGTTATGCGTATGCGCGGGTGCCGTGCCTGGCAGCGCCGCGGAGGTGGAAACCGTCTTCATGATCTCTGTCGCCATCCGTTCAGTTTGTCTTGTTGGTCGCTTCCGGGAGGAGTCTGTCGCGTCCATCCACGACAGGTCTCCACTCCGCCCCGGAAAGCGCTTCGAGGGGTTTGTTGCTGCGCCAGCGGCGCGAGGTGTCGGTGTTACAGGCCCAGATGGCTGCGGCGCACCTTCGGGGGGTGGGCGCGCAGGACTTCCTCGATCGGGTCGCAGCCCCAGCCCGGCGCATCCGGAACCTGAATGGCGCCATTCACGATCTCGGGCGTTCGGGTGAACAGCTGATCGTCCCAGGCCAGCCGATCCACATCGACCTCCATCACGCGCAGGTTGGGAACCGCGGCGGCGAAATGAACGTTCATCATGGTCGACAGGTGGCTGTAGAAGTTATGCGGCGCGATGTTGACGTCGAAAGCGTCCGCCACATTGGCGATCTTCATGGCTTGCCATACGCCATTCCAGACCGCATCGATGATGGCAACGTCCATCGATTGCGCCTGGAAATAGGGCAGGAACTGGCGGATGCCGAACAGCGTCTCGCACGCGGCAATCGGTGCGTGGCTGCGTTGGCGGATATACGCCATGGCCTCCGGGTTGTAGATATCGAGTTCGACCCAGAACAGGTCGAAATCCTTGATCGCCTTGATCAGCGAAAGATAACCCTCGGTACGCGCGTTGAAGTTCAGGTCCACCAGGATATCGACGTCGGGGCCGGCGCCATCGCGAAGCGCTTCGAGGTGCGCGCGCAGGTTACGCAGCAACGCCTTGTCGACATTGAGGGACGGCGCGTAAGGCGAGCCAAAACCCGCCATCCACTGGCGCGGCTTGCCATTTTCATTGACGAACAGATTGGTCTTGAGCGCGGAGATGCCGGATTTACGGGCGTCTTCACCGGCCTTCTTGACGCCGTCCAGATCGACGATGGCAGGCGGGTATAGCGTGGGATGGCTGATGCGCCAGGTCGCGCAGTGAGACCAATAGATCGGCACGCTGTCCCGATGTTTGCCGCCCAGCAGTTGGTAGACCGGCACGCCCAGGCTCTTGGCTTTCGCATCGAGCAGCGCGTTCTCGATCGCGCCAATGGCCTCGGCGCTGAGTCCATGCGGGGCAGGGCGCAGCGAGGCGGCCAGCCGGCCATAGGCCTCCTCGTGGTCATACACCGACTTGCCAATCAGGCGAGCGCCCAATTGTTCGATGACGCCGGTCAACCCCGGCGGGCCAAACGACTCGTCGTACTCGCTCCAGCCGACCGTCCCATCGGACGTCACCACCTTGAGGAAGTAGTAGTTTCGCCATCCGGCGTCGCAGGAAAGGGTTTCAAAGTGCTCAATTCGCATGGTGTCTCGCCTTCGTGTAAAGTTAATTGTTAACAATTAACAGTGAATCTAGGTTCGAAGCGCGGAGACTGCAACCATGGTTAACCCGAGAACTGCGTTAAGGAGGCGTATTGAGCGCTTTTGCGCGTCGAGGCGCGTTGCCGCCGCAGCAGGATCTGCTGACGGTCATTGGCAACGGGGGGGGAGCCTGCCTGCTGGGCAGGATGTGAGTGCCGGAAGGAGAGGGCAGCGGCTATGCCGTCCGTCTCGCTTCCTTGTTGCTTGCTGGTTGCGGCCGCACGAAGTGCGGGGTTTCCTCGCACTTTCGCCGCGTTCATGGATTGGGTCGTTGTCAGGCGACGACCCCGGCGGACGCACGCGATCCGCCGGGGTGCGATGACCCATCACCCAGCCTTAGTCGTAGTAAGCAGGGAGCAGCTTGAGCTTGTCGGATTGCTGCTTGTCGTGATTGATGAAGAGCTTCGCGTTGTATGTCGCGATCAGCTTCCTGACTTTTTCCATCGAAGCGATGGATTCCGGATTATTGGTATTCAGGGACGGAACGATGTTCCTCTCGAAATTCCCTTCCAGATGCACCACGTCGCCGGACAGGATGATGAAGCCAGAATTCTTGAGATGGACCAGTAGCGACTGGCTGCCGGGCGTGTGCCCTGGCGTGGAAACCAACGTGACGCTCCCGTCGCCGAACACATCGGTATCACCGTCGACAAGCTGAAGGTTCTTCGGCGTCCCCAGGAGTTTGCGCGCCAGTGCCATCAGTTGATTGACGTTGTCGTTCGGCCCGTTTGGCGAATAGATCCAGTTGTACTCAGCCCGCTGCATCACGATTTTGGCGTTGGGGAACAACCTCACGTTACCGATGTGATCGCCGTGGGTATGCGATATGGCGACCCGAGTGATATCGCCCGGCTTCAGGCCGATTTCAGCGAATTGCGCTGTCAGGGTCTTGTCGAGGTGATAGACGATCAATTTCGGCAACGTGGACCAACCCTTGGGGTCATTGATGGCTTCTTCAGGAACACCCGTATCCCAAAGCAGCCATTCGTTGCCATGCTTGATCAGCCAGCAAGTCGATGAAAACTCGATACGCTTTCCAGCGTTCTCGCCGGGCGTCCATACCGATTCGTCGTTGGCAACCGAGCGGCCACAATCCAGCCGGTAAAGCTTCTCGGCGACACCGGCCCTGGTGGGGTCAGGTAGTCTGGAATCTGCGCGGGCATCTGGCGCACCTTCCACCATGAACGTGAACGCGGCCACGATCACTGACAGCGCCACTCTTGTTTGTCTCAGCATAACCACTCCTTTCCTGAAAAGCGCCGCTGATCACGGCGCTGCGCCTTGCACTGCGCAATAGCGTAAAAACTGAAAAACTGATGAGGCAAACAATCGCGTTTTTTCAGCAATTCGATGAATATCACGGGGTACGCAATACCAGCGGCTTTCCCTTTTCAACAATATAGTGCGCAATCGCCTTGAACCGCCCGCTACCGGTATTGCACACGTTATGCATTTCTCCTGCGCCGAATTGCAGCGGCCGGCCGGCTTTGAGATTCAGGTCCGGCTTGCCATCGAACTTCGCGACAGCCTCTCCCTCGAGCACATAGGCGCTTTCAATGCCAGGATGAGCATGCCGGCCCGTGCAGTTACCCGGCTCGAGTTCGGCAATTACACTCACTGTCTCGTATCCCGGTGGAAAATCGATCGTCTGGAGTGGCGTTCGGGTTTGAGCAAACGCGTTGGTTCCGGTAATGGCAAGTAACGTCATGGCGGAAGTAAATACAGCCAATGGTCGCGTCACGCGTGACATTTGTCTTCTCCTTGATCAAATCATTGTTATACGGTCGTTGCCGTGGGAAAGACTTTAGGGGGTGCCCTTTTGTTGGATAAAGCCATGGAAGGGAACAAGCATTGATACATCGAGGAACAAGTCCTTTTGCCATGCATCGATCACAACAAGGCAGTCGAACCCGGGACAATGTCGATGCCGCAAGTGGGCGCGTCCGGCGCAGCGAAGCCCATCACTTGCGGGGCCGGATCGTCGCCACCGCGAGACCCGCTCCGGCGAATGCGCACACGGCGGACACCAGCGCGACGGCGCGTAGCGCGTCAGCGATGGCTTCGGCTTCCGCCAGTGCCACGGGTGTTTGAGGCGACGTATGGGTGTCGCCCGCTGCCGTCCCGGATTGCGCGTCTGGTTCCAGCAATTGCGCGGTCTGGCGTGCGTCCTGAGGAACGTGCAGTTCATCGAGCCGTGCCGACAGCGCCGCCTGGTGCGACCACACGAACACGATGCCGAGCACCGCAATCGCCAGCAGGCTCGCCACGCGTGCAACCGCGTTGTTGATGCCGGATGCGACGCCTGCGTGGTCGCGCGGCACCGAGCCCATCACCGTCGTCGTGAGTGGTGCGACGGTGATCGTCATGCCGAGCCCGAGCACGGCGAGCGCCGGGAAGAATCCGGCCCAGTAGCTGCCGCGCACGAACGGCAACGCCAGCATCACGAACCCGATGCCGGCGACGCCCGGGCCAATGCTCAACAGAGCCCGTGAACCGAAGCGGCTCGTCAGGCCGCCGGTGAAACGCGACAGCAAGCCGATGATGACCGGCACCGGCAGTAGCGCCGCGCCCGCTTCGGTTGCGGTGTAGGCATGGGCGCGGATCAGCGTGAACGGCAGGAAGAACAGTGCGCCGCTGAGACCGAAGTAGAGCAGCAGCGTGACGAGGTTCGCACCGGTGAAATCGCGCGAGCGGAACACGTCGAGCGGCATCATGGGCTGCGGGCTGTTCGCTTCGATCCTCACGAAGGCGGCCAGCACGAGCACGCCAGCGCCGATCGCGCACAGTACGAGCGGATGCGCGAAGCCGCGTGCCGACGCCTCGGTCAGGCCATAGGTCAGGGCGGCGAGCCCCGCTGCCGCGCTCAGCGCGCCGGGCCAGTCCAACTGTTGAGGCGCACCGAGCTTGTGGCTGTTCGGCACCGACGAGATCGCGAGTGCGATCGTCACCGCTGCAAGCGGGACGTTGAGGAAGAATATTGCGCGCCACGATACCGCGTCGACGAGCCAGCCACCCGCGACCGGCCCCACCGCCGACGTGATCGCCCCGACGGCCGCCCAGGTGCCGATGGCCCGTCCGCGCGCTTCGCCTTCGTAGATGGCGCCGATGATCGCGAGACTGCTGGGGACAAGGAGCGCCGCGCCAATGCCTTGCACCGCGCGCGCGGCGATCAGCGAACTCGCATTCGGGGCGAGCCCGCAAGCGGCCGACGCCAGCGTGAAGACCCCGATGCCCGCGATGAACACCGTTCGGCGGCCGAGCTTGTCGCCCATCGATCCGCCCACCAGCACGAGCGACCCGAGAAAGAGCAGATAGGCGTTGACGATCCACTGCATTGCCGCAACGCTCGCGCCGAGTTCGCCCTGTATGGCGGGCAGCGCAACATTGACCACGGAGCCGTCGATGAACGCCATGCTTGAGCCGAGGATCGTCGCGGCAAGCGCCAGACGTTTGCGCCGGCACGGGCGGTCGACCGCGGTGGGCTGCGTGCGGATGACGAGCTCGTCGCACGGGCTGGCTTGCGCAGCGATGACGTGCGCGGACTTTGGTCCGCTATCGAGAAGATCCGGGTTGGCCAAGCTCGCTCCCATGCCGGTCGATGGTGACTAGCATAGGACGAAGCGCTGACTTGCAACCCTCAACCGCAACCCTCAACCGCAACCCGAAGGGCGACTCAGCGAGCCGCGCTGCGTGCCAGCGATTCCCGGCGAACCACCGACGGTGGCTTGCCGAACCAGCGCTGACAGGCGCGGGTCAGCACGGACTGGTCCGAAAAATCCAGCAACTGTGCCACCTGCGAAAGGCCGATGTTCGCTTGCGCGAGCAGTTGGCCGGCGAGTTCACGTCGCGCTACGTCCTTCAGCATTTCGAAGGTCTGCCCGTCCTCCTGGAGCCGTCGTTGCAGGGTGCGCGGATGCAGGTGCAGCACGCGGGCGACGATCATGAGGCTGACTGGCCCCAGTCTCATCTGGGTGCGCAAGACCTGGAGTACCTGATCGATCAGCGAAGCCCTTGCGCCCGGCTCCGCCGCGACGAGGTAGCGCTCCACGAAGGTCTGGAGCTGATCGTTCTGTCGCGGGAGTTGCCTGCGCCACGCGACCGACTCCACCACGATGCCGTCGAACGTTGACTGGAAGCAGGGGACCAGCCCCAGGTGTTCGCGGTACTGGCGCTTGCTCCCCGCTGGCGCATGGCGGAAGTGCACCTCCGCGGGGCTGACCTTGCCGTCTGACAGGACGCGAATGACCTTGCAGATGTGACTCACTGCGTGTTCGGTCGCCTGAGGCAGCGGCGGCAGGTCCGGCAGCAGGAAGCGCAATTCGACCGCCTCGTGCGACGCGTCGTGGGCCTTTCGTACCTCGATGGCAATTGCCGGTGCATGGTAATGCATGTGCCGGGCCGCCATCAGCAGGCCGTCCCGGACGCTGCGCGCCGACTGGACGGCCAGCCACAGCACCCCGAGAAAGCTGGGGTCTTTCGCATCGGCAAGGCGCAGCCCGAAGTCGGACACGCCCAACGCCATGCCGCCGATCTCGACGGCCTGCAGCACGTTTCGATAGGGCAGGTACCGATCCGGGTCGTTGAGCGAGCTGATGTCGAGTCCCGCTTTGGCGAGCAGCATGCGCGGATCGCCGCCCAGCGACTCCACCAGAGACACGTAACGCTCCAGTGCCGCGGCGCGAACGAGGTTGTGGTGAACCGTCATTGGCGCAGTGTCGCATGGGATCAAAGAATTGTCGCTCGGGATCAAGCCTGTCATCGGGAATCCCCCTATCGTTGACCTGCATTCAGCGCTAACCACTTTCATGAGGGAGACAACGATGCATGCCGAAGCCACCGCCACCCAGCCTCGACCGGCCCACGCGAGAAAGGACTTGAAATGAACGCTGGCACGACCCCCGCGCACAAGCCGATCATCGCGGTTTCGCGGCGTATCCCTGACGCGCCGCTGGCGATCCTGCGCGAACTCGGTGAGATCCGTATGCCTGACGAGGGCGAGGAAGGTGGCGACCTGGTCCCACTGTTCGAACATGCCGACTGTGTGCTCGTCATCCCCGGTGATCGCGTCGACGCCAGGCTGCTCGCGGCGTGCACGCGGCTGCGGCTCATCATCACGATCAGCGCGGGCTTCGATCACATCGACCTGCAGGCCTGCACGGTGCGTGGTATCCGGGTGGCCCACACGCCGGGCGCGGTGTGCGCCGCCACCGCCGACATGGCCTTCGGCCTGCTGCTCGCCGCTTCGCGTCGCATTGTGGAGGCCGACGCCTTCGTGCGCGCTGGCCGCTGGGTCGGACAGCTCTCGCCGCTGCCCGGGCAGGACGTGCACCACAGACGCATGGGCATCATCGGCCTGGGCCGCATCGGCGCGCTGCTGGCCCGGCGTGCCCGCGGCTTCGACATGGACGTCTGTTACCACAGCCGTCGCCGCGTGAGCGAGCAAGAGGAAGCCGCCCTCGGCGTGCGCTGGCTGCCGCTCGATGAACTGCTCGCCGAAAGCGACGCGGTGATGATGCAAGTGCCCTATGGGCCCGCCACGCACCACCTCGTCGGCGCTCGCGAACTGTCATTGATGAAGCGCACCGCCGTGCTGGTCAACACCGCGCGTGGTGGCGTCGTTGACGATGCCGCGCTGGCCGTTGCGCTGCGCGAGGGCCGCATTGCTGCCGCCGGACTTGACGTGACCGAGGGCGAACCTGCGGTGCACCCCGAGTTGCTGACGCTGCCTAACGTGGTGCTGACACCTCACCTCGGCGCGGCCACGCACGAGACACACCAGCAGATGGCGCGCGAAGCCTTCCAGAACCTGGTCGGCGCGCTGCGCGGTGCACCACTGGCCAATTGCCTCAACCCCGAGGCACAGGCGCCGGTTTCATCCTGAGTCTTACTGCTCATCAACTATCCGGATCCAGCATGAACATCCCATCGCTTCAAGCCCACACCAGCCCCGAAGAGTGGCAACTGCGCGTCGAACTCGCCGCGCTCTACCGCGCGGCAGCCCTCTATGGCTGGACCGACCTGGTCTTCACTCACATCAGTGCGCGCGTCCCAGGCAAGGACCATCACTTCCTGATCAACCCGTACGGGCTGATGTTCGACGAGATCACCGCGTCGTCGCTGATCAAGGTCGATGCGCAATGCAACAAGCTCCACGAGTCGCCGTTCCCGGTCAACCCGGCCGGGTTCACGATCCACAGTTGCATCCACGACGCGCGCCACGACGTGCAATGCGTGATGCATACGCACACCCGCGCCGGCGTCGCAGTGAGCGCGCAACGCGAAGGCCTGCTGCCGATCTCCCAGCAATCCACGCTGGTGCTGCCCAGCCTGGCGTACCACGACTATGAAGGCATTGCGCTGCGCCCCGACGAGCAGCCCAGGCTCCAGGCCGATCTGGGCGACAACAACTATCTCATTCTGCGCAACCACGGCCTGTTGACGGTGGGCGCGAGCGTGGCGGAGACGTTCGTGTCGATGTACCTCCTTGAGACCTGCTGCCAGATCCAGATCTCGGCGCAGGCCGGCGGCGAGCTGATCCGGGTGGATCCGAACATTCAGCGCGACGTCAAGGAAGTGGTCCGCACGGGTACCTCCGGACAGGGCGCACAGATCGCCTGGCCGGCAGTGCTGCGCAAGCTGGACCGGATCGACCCTAGCTACAGGAACTAGGCATTCTGGATCGTATGGAGACAACGATGAGCGAGAACCCAATTCAACACCCGTCGAGCCGCTTCACGCGGTTGGACCAAAGCACGCGCGAAGACTGGCAGACCATCGCCGGCGAATTTCGCCACCTCGCGGCCGGCCTGCCCGACCGCATCCTGGCCCACCTCAAGTTGCTCGACGGTGATTTCGGCGGCTTCCCGGTGGACCGCTACACCCACTCGCTGCAGACCGCCACGCTCGCGTTGCGCGACGGCCGTGACGAGGAATACGTGGTCTGCGCGCTGCTGCACGACATCGGCGACACACTGGGTACTTTCAACCACCCCGATGTGGCCGCAACGCTGCTACAGCCGTTCGTGAGCGAGGAAAACCACTGGATGGTCAAGCATCACGGCATCTTCCAGGGGCATTACTTTTTCCACTACCTCGGCATGGACCGTGACCTGCGCGAGCAGTTCAGGAGCCACGCTTGCTACGAGCGCACCGCGGAGTTTTGCGCCCTGTACGACAACCCCGCGTTCGACCCGCGCGGCGAAACGCTGCCGATCAGCGCGTTCGAACCCATGGTGCGCCGCGTGTTCGCCCGGCCGCGCAACGGTGTCTACAAGGCGGCCATGGACAAAGATCAGGCCGCTCGCTAACGCAAGGCCCGACTACATAACGATAACCAGGAGACACTGATGCAAGATAGCGCGCTCTCCACGATCGCACTCCCGTTAGCCTTGGCCATCATCATGCTTGGCTTGGGCCTTCACCTGCGCCTTGAAGATTTCAAGCGCATCCTCATCCAGCCCAAGGCCATCGCCATGGGGCTGCTGGCGCAAGCGCTGTTGCTGCCTGCACTGTGTTTCTTCATCTGCAAGGCCTTCGGCGTTTCGGCCGAACTGTCGGTGGGGCTGATGCTGCTGGCCGCATCGCCAGGCGGCACCACGGCCAACCTGTTCTCGCACCTGTTCAAGGGCGATGTTGCGCTGAACATTTCGCTAACCGCCGTCAACAGCGTGCTGGCCATCGTGACGATCCCGACCATCGTCAACTTCGCCCTCAGCCAGTTCATGGGCGGTCAGGCCTACATCCCGCTGCAGTTCCAGAAGACGGTGGAGGTCATCGCGCTGGTGCTCGCGCCGGTGGCCATCGGCATGTTCATCCATGCGAAGCTGCCGGGCTTCTCGAGAAGGATGGACAAGCCGGTCAAGATCGCGTCGACGCTGATTCTGGTGCTGCTGATCATCTCGATCGTGGTGAAGGAATGGGTCGTGATTTCCACAAACTTCAAGATCGTGGGCGCGGCGTGCCTGGTCTTCAACCTGGCGAGCCTGCTGGTTGGCTACCTGATCGGCAAGACCGTCCGCCTGACCGAAGCGCAGAACCGCGCCATCGCGTTCGAGATTGGGGTCCACAACGGCGCGCTGGCAATCTACCTCGCGCTGGTCGTGCTCAAGAACGGCACGATGTCGCTGCCAGCCGCGGTCTACAGCCTGTTGATGTACTTCACCGCGGCAGCGTTCGGCTGGTGGGTGGTGCGCAAGGGTGCCGGCAGCGCAGGGGGCGCGAAGGGCGCTTCTCCGGCAAGTCAACAGTGAGACTCGCACGACTGTCGGCAAATGACCAAATTCTGACGTGATGTAACAACTGGATCGTGGGCGTCTTGAGCATGCCTTGGCAACGCGACAAGGCATCAGCCTGGCCACCACCCAAGCAGGAGACTGAAAGCAAATGAAGCAAAAACCGTGGCTCGCCAGCTATGGCGCAATTCCGCACGAGATCGATCCCGACGCCTATCCATCGCTGGTGGCGCTGTTCGACGAGGGCATGCGCGAGCATGCCGCGCGCCCCGCATTTACCTGCCTTGGGCAGACGCTGACCTATCGCGATGTCGATCGGCAATCGCGGGCACTGGCGGCCTACCTGCAGTCGGTGTCAGGCGTGCGCAAGGGTGACCGCGTCGCCGTCATGTTACCGAACCTGATGGCGTTCCCGATCGCCCTGATCGCGATCGCGCGGATCGGCGCGATCCAGGTCAACGTCAACCCGCTCTATACCGCGCGTGAACTGGAGCACCAGCTCGGCGATGCCGGAGCGGAGACCATTATCGTGTTCGGTGGCGGTGCGGCCACGGTGGCGGAAGTGATGCCGCGCACGGCGATCCGGCAAGTCATTCTCGTTGGCGCGGCCGGGCAGGGCGGC
>FTCV01000496.1_pt1 | contig 18953 bp, 22 predicted proteins | sample 1639691 | NCBI WGS metagenome assembly FTCV01 (sample SAMEA3914864, study PRJEB12502) | metagenome | biome: forest; material: soil | place: USA | collected 2012-03-12 | depth 0.3 m
CCCCTCCGCAGGCCTGCGCCTGGTCGTCGGAGATCTCGAGCAACTGGTCGAAGCGCCGTCGCGCTCGCCGCTGACGCCGCGCGGCATCGCCGCGCTCTTCGACATAAAAAAAGCGGCTCCGAAGAGCCGCCCGAGAAGAGATCTACGCCGCAACGGCTTGTGCCTTGACGGAGCACGCCGAGCGCGCCGACTTCTTGCGCGACAGCGGTGCCAACAAGGCCGCGCCAAGGCGCCTGCCGAGCGCTTCCACTGGTCGTGCGTCCACCGACTGTCCGCAGATCTGATGAGCTACGGTGTCGGAGGCATCGCCGAGTAGCACCTGGTCGAGCCCCTTGATCCGCGCATGCTCCTTCGCCGTCAAGAGTCGCGACAGCTCAGGATCGTAGGGATGTCGAACGCGCGGATCCGTCGAGCCGCCCTTGTGATACCCCTTGCGAAGCGTTGGAATACGAGTCGAACTGGCATCGATCAACTGCATCTTGAAGCCGCTGCCACGCGCCTTGTCCCTGATGGCTTTGGCCTTCAGGTGGTCAACGCGTCGGTAGCGAGGATCGCTCGGTTGCATGTCCTCAAGCAGTTGACCGAGCGCAGGGTGGACGACGCCGCCGGGCGCGATCGACGTCAGATCGAGGCGGACAGCCGGCGGGACGGCCACCATGAACCAGCGCACGCGACCCTCAAGACTACCAAAGTCGTGCGCATCCAGTTCCACCTCGTGCACCGCGTAGCCGGCATCACCGAGCCAGCCGCGCAGGATCGCCGCGCTCGCGGTCACCTTGTACCCGGGCACGTTTTCGGCGATGAACACCGCAGGTTGCAGCGCAGCGATCCACTGGATGACGGAGGCCACCAAGTGACCGACAAGAGGATGGTCTTCCATCATCGCCAAGCTTCGCTTCGCGATGCCTGCGCGCGACGCGCCGGAGCATGGAATACCCGCCTCGAGGAGCTCGACCTTGCCGACACGCGACACCGCCCAGTCGTCCATCACCGCCTCCTGCATCGGCGCATTGACCAGGCTTGTCTCGCCCTTGCAGACCGGGTTGTGCGCTGCCGCGATTTCCAGGTACTCATCACAAAGTTCGTTGGCCATGGCCAGCGACGTCGACACGCCGCTTGCGGCGAGACCTCGGTGCAAAGCCCATGACGTGATGCCGGCCCCGAAAGCGATGCTAGCGCACCGAAGTGCCGCGCCGTCGCGAATGCGGCCGCGCAGGCGCTGCAGGCGCTCGTGCGCTTTGCGCTCACTGGCCAGCGCGAGAACGTGGATGGCGCCGGGCGTCACGACAACCCTCACCAGCCGGAAGTCCTCAAGGCCGGCCAGGGCCTCGATGCTGTTGAGGTCGATCACGGGGATCTCCGCGTTGCCGCGCTTCTTTCGCGACACACGGCGTGACCCCGCGTCGTCGAGCTTGATGAGCACGCGACAGGCCTCGACGTCGGTGACCACCGCGATCGAGAGTCCTGGATGAAAGCCCGCCCTAACCAGCGCGCTGCAGTCGAGGTAGAGGCGCGGCGCGCCACGATGGTCGCCGAGCCGGCGAATCAGGATGTCCATGATTTGGCTCCAAATTGGAACCCTGGACGACGGCCCGCCGGGCTATCGCCCAGGGCGGGAATGGTGAAGGGACGCTCCGTACTGAAAGCGTCAGCGTGGGAGTCGAAGAAGCGCTAGGGCTTCGCGGTGCAGCCAAGAGCCCGCGGACGCCAGTTGGCGAACGTGGTCCACCGCGTCGTCATCTGACCCAAAGCGGTCCATCTCGTCGTCGCGCTGGATCTCCCTGTCGTTGAAGATCCCCCAGCCCTCGAACTGCGCGAACCGGTTCACGGCCTGCACGCGTTCCCGGTGAGTGGCGTCGCAGCAAACCACCTCAAGGTCGTACCACCGAGGCGTCGTCATCGATCGAACGCTCGCGTCGAGCTCGCGCACGAACTCCGCCAGACGTGAGCCCTCCCAGTGGTCGACGACGGCAGTGCCGGCGGCCAAGACGTCCTGCAGGCCTTCTATCGCGTCGCTGAATGCCGCGGCGACAGCCTCTTCGTGGCTGTCAAGCCGGCCCATGTTGCGCGCCGACTCGAACGAGCCGAAGGAGAACGACCAGCCGTCTTCGTCGTCACCGACGATCTCGTAACCAAGCTCCCGAAGCGAACGTTCGACGAGCAATTGAATGGGTTGATGTGCCATAGGGCGCTCCAAAGGACAGCCGAGCGCCCTCACCGGGAGGGCCCGGCTACGGGTTGATGGTGTGTCGCCGTCGCCGGCGAAGTCAGGGGAAGCCTGTGAGCGTTAGAGCTCGAGATCCACGTCGCGATCAAGGGTGCCAATGAACTCGGCGCCGGTGTGCTGCGGGTCGAAGTCTCGTTCGATCACCATCGCCGATGTCACCAGCTCCTCGGACTTGCCTGGCGAGCCGGAATGGGCAGATACAAGCCGGCGGCGGGTGCCGTCGGAAACGATGAAGAGATGCCAAAGCATCGTAGAGCTCCTTTCGAGAAAGAAGCCGGGCCCGCCCATCCGGGGAGGGTCCCGGCAGGGCTGAAGAGCAAACCTCCTGGGCACAAAGCCCAGCGCGCCTGTAGGAGGCCAGCGCACATCGACCGTTCGTGGTCAGCGGCTCGGACGGGCCGAGCAGGGGAAAGGCGGCCACTAGACGCGGCTTTTCCAGAACGACCCCATCGGCCTGGAAAAGCCCCGAGGCCAGGCCTCGGCGCAAACCGCCGCGAATCGGCGGATGGCCCCACGTGCGACGTGGGGCATTGGTCGCTTACTGCAGCAGCTGCTTCGCGAGAGCAACTTCGACGCTATCACCCGACTGGTTCAGTACCTCGAGACCGGAATCCGGCATGTCTCCCGACGTGGACTGGGAAACCGCGATCTTCCGAGCCATCAGGCTCAAGCACTCCATCTGTGCGCATCCCTCGTATCCGAGGAAGTGCACATCGACAGGGCATCGTTGACCAATTCGCCACGAGCGTCGGCTAGCCTGTTGCAGCGTGTAGACGTTGTAGCCCGACTGCATGAATACGATCGTAGGGAACTCGAGCATATCGAGCCCCGTCTTCACGAGCTCCGGGTTAGTGATGACGACGTCAACGCCTCGGTCAACCTGTTCGAGCAACCAATCTTCCCGCTTCGCCGCCTCCACGGACGCACGCAGCACGGCCACCTTGAAGCCCGAGGCCTCGAGCAAGCCCTTCAACCTGGTCGAGGTGTCGCGAGTCCCCGTGTAGACCGTGTACACAAGCGTCTTGCGGCCGTCGCGCTTCGCCTTCCTGCAGATGTCCAGGAGCCTGAGCTCCTTAGGCATCGGCGTCGAGTCGTCGAAGAGCGCTGGCGCCGTGGCCAGAACCGCCTTGCGATGCGGGTGCATCACAGTTTCGGAACGGAAGCAGCAGTCCGGCCAAGCCAGGAGGGCGTTCAACACGACTCCTAGCAAGCTCTGATCTCCAACGCGAAGGGCCTGCCGAAGCGCGTCCTTCAACGACGACGCCAGCCGTACGTAGACCGCCAGCTGGTCGTCCGCCATCGGAACCCCCACGAAGTACTCGTCGTACGTCGGTAGGACGTTGGAGCCGATGTCGCGGAGTTTCAGGAAGGCCGTGCAAGGAAGCACGTACCGCATCACTCCGACGGGGCCAAAGCCTGGAGCCTTGGCCTCTCGGTGGACGACGCTCCGGCCCTTCGCGGTGCGGTGCGACCGTTCTTCGGCTTCGTTGCGACTACTTTGCTTGTAGATGTCTTTCACCACGCCATGAGTCCGCATGAATGCCCAGCTCGCAGCACTCAACGACCCACGACGGTAGCGGAAGCCGTCGCGCACCATCGCTGCGGGGTTCAACCGAAACAGCAGGTAGAACAAGTCCTCGGCATAGCCTCCCATGAGCGTCCCCGTGAGCAACAGCGTCTTGCGGCACTGGCTCGCGAGCACGCCGAAAGCTTGACCTTGGGCTGACCCGTCGTTCTTGAACTCGTGCCCCTCATCGGCGATCAGTAGCCCGAAGAATCCAGGGGGCAACTGACGCTTGATGAACTCGGTTGGCTGGTAGCCACCCTGACCGAAGGAGAACTCCATCGACGCCATCGCTCGTTCCATCCGGCGCGCCTGGCGATCGCTGAAGAACAGGTCGCCCTCGTCGTCCATGAGATTGATGAACTCGTAGACGTTGTCCTCGAGCATATCGCCAAGCATGTCCTCACCGAAGGTCTCGAGCAGCTTCGCGGCCGTCTTGTCCCCGATCGTAGGAATCTGCGTCATGGACGCGTGGAGTACCTCTCTTCGCGACTTCGGTGCCGAGCCGGGGCGCACAAGTGACCAAAGCGCGGCCCCGCATGCGCCACACTTCGTCTGACGCATGTTCAGCTTTTCCCGGGCCTCGGACGGGGACAAAGATCTGTCCACGCCGTCGACGTCAGGAACCGCGATGGGTTCAAAGCAGTCAGGGCAAGCAGCAACCGGCGTCGAAGCGCTGTCGAGTCGCTTCTCCCGATCGCCAGAGAAGTCGATGACGCGTCGCTCCACGAAGGCGGGTGCCCAGTTGAACCCCATGCGCATCCGAACGCGTCCCATAACGAAGAACTCGGGCGTGGCAGGCTTCTCTCGAATCAGCCGAAGCTCGAGCAGCTTCTTGAGTGTGTCGGGTCCGTTCAGGATCCAGACCTTGGCATTCGGAACGGTCTGCTTGATTTCGCGGCGCCACTTGTAGACGAGGTGAGGCGGACAGACCACGAGAGATCGAGGGTACCCGCTGTGATGAAGGAGCCAGGCCACGGCGATCGACATCATGGTCTTGCCAGTGCCCATTTCAGCGTTGATGACGGCAGACGGATCTCCAGCATCCACAAGGAGCCGGCAGACGGCATGTATGACATCTCGCTGCGCCAGGAAGGGCGCGCGGGTCAGCTTGTCGAGGAGAGCGTTCAGGCGAGGATCCTGCGAGCCGTCGTACACGGGCGGGTTCTGTTGCCGGACTGCCTCGACCAGGCTGGCTCGGTAGTCGCGAACGAAGTCCCCGATGGGAACGATCTCACCGCCGCCCACGTTGCTCGCGGCAGCAGCACTTTCGTCGACCGCCGCGTCTCCGCCGTCGGTCAGCTGATGGGTGTACTCGGTCATGTTGCCCTCTCTTGAGTCGTTAAGCGGCCTTCGTCGATCGCGCGCGACTGGCCATGGATGAAGAAGACGCTTCGGCAAAGGTGCCGTCACGAACACGGTCCGATACCCATGCATCGAATCCGTCAGGAAGTTCCAAGCGTGTCGCACGCACGTCGCCAATACAGGGGGGCCGAATCAGCCCTCCCGAGCTCTCGACGTATGCCAGTACGGTCAACCCCCAGTGCTCAAGAAGTGGCACTGGGGACAGCTCTTTGACAAGCCGCCAGGCTTGGTCGGCCTCACGGACAGCCCGTCGAGCGTCATCCATGGAAGACGTAGCCGTCGCCGAGTGAGGCACATGATCGAGAAGCCAACCTGCTCCAGTGGCAAGATCCAGCCGTAGTGCCGCCGGGTCGAAGATCCACGCATGAACAAGGTTGCCCAGCAGCCCGGTTCGAGGCAGCCGGCCAGTGACCTTGTCCAGGCGATTGGGATCGCCAACCAGCACCCGAAAAGGATGCTCGGTGCCTTCGGCAGACCTCACCGTCAGCTGCTCCACCCCGCCTTGGGTTGCTCGTTGATGCAGCCTCGCTAGCAACTGCTGGATGGACGTGTCGCGCCCATAGACGGAAATGAGCAGGAGGTGCGCGCGATGGTCAGAGGCGCAAGCATCGACGAAGACGTCGCCTTGCTCTTCGAGGAGATACATGGGTTCCTTTCGGAGGTGGTTGAAGGGGCGCACGACGCCGCCGGGCCGTCGCGCGTAGCAGTACGAAGAGAGGCGCGGTCAGATGAGCCCGCGCTGCGCGAAGGACACGGTGCGATCGCCGGCGACCACCAGGTGATCGAGCACCCGTACGTCGACAAACGAGAGCGCTGCTTTCAGAGCCTTCGTCAGCGCCTCGTCGGCACGGGAAGGCTCGGGAACCCCTGAAGGGTGGTTGTGCGCGACGATCACTGCTCCGGCGTTGAGCGCGAGCGCCCGCTTGACGACCTCACGCGGATACACCGTGGTTTGGGTCAGGGTCCCGCGAAACATCTCTTCTGCGGCGAGCAGACGATGCTGCGCATCGAGAAAGAGGACGACGAACGCCTCGTATTCATGGCCGTCGAAGTGCTCGACCAAGAACTTCGCAGCGTGGTCTGGCTCCGTCATGTTCGGTGCCTCACGCTGCATGCAGCGGATGCGACGCCGACGTGCGATCTCGCGTGCACACGACAGAAGGCTGTCGAGCGCGACGTCTCTTCGCTCGCTCGTGCCGACATACCTGGGCACCTGTTGCGCGCAAAGGCTTGGCGTTGGCGCGTGTAGGCCGCGCGCGCCCGATAGAAGAAGCTCCTCGAGCTGCGCATCGGACAGCTCGACTTGATTGGCGATCATTGAAACTCCGAGGGATCCACGGAGCAGCCCCGTGGGGCATGCCCCACGGGGTTTGAGAAGAGCCGGCGAGCGGCTTAGGCGAGAAGGGTCCCGTCTTCGCGGTAGGCAACGACGCGGTTTCCCGTATTCAGGATGGCGTCAAGCCAGACCTGTTCCAGCACTTCAACGGGCGCAGTGATACCGAAGCGGTCGAGCCGTTCGACGTAGTAGTCCAAGGACAAATCGAAAGCGGCTTTCTCTTCGAGGTAGCTGTAGAGGCAGGAAGGTTGCCCTTCCTGCCATTCTTGAAGCTGGACGATCAAGAAGTAGCACTGGCACGGTCGGTCCCAGCCCATGAGGACATTGACAGCCTGGCCATCGCTAGTGCGCGCGGGATAGGAGTGTTGGCTCATATCGATCGCCTTCAAGCGTGTTGCTCAAACGCAGGCAGAACGAGCATCTCCGAGAACCACAAGGGCGTTTGGAAGATGTCGATCATGACTGCGAACGAGACCTCACCATCAGCGAAGACCGTCGCGCCGACCATGATCGGCGCAGGTTGAACCGCGGCGATCTCCGGCGGCACATCCGCGACCCACCCGAGGGTCACCGTCGTATCCATTTGCCACGCGCTGATCTCATCAGCGCCGACAGCGGTGACGGCATTCCACAGGACAAACAGTCGATCGAGCACCACCTGGTGCAGCTCGACGTTCGCGTTCAGCAAGGGCAAAACCGCGTCCGCGAGCTTCAGCTCCTGGTCGTCCGGCAGCTCGTGCGCAGCGCTGTTGAGGCGCAGCTTGGATGCGAGCTTGACGGTGGTCGAGAGCGGTTGCGGGACGTGCGCGGTGTACATGCTGAGGCCTTCATCGGTCGGGTTGGGATTGGCCGATGCCGATGAAGTGACAGCTGGTGCAGAAGGGTCCGCGTCACTGCCGGGTGAGGCAGCTTCGTCTTGGGTTTCGGTGGAGGGGGACATTGCAGCTCCTTGTGAGAAGAGATGCCGGCCCCCCTTGCCGGGAGGTTCCCGGCACGGGTTAGGACGATCAAACCTCCGCGCCGACCTTGCGATCGGCGGCCGCACTCTTCGGGAGGCCTGTGCGGGCGTGGGTGATGGTTACGCCATCAGCGGCTCGCTACCTCGAGCAAGGAGTGACCAGTCAGCCTCGTGGAGCAGGGGCTTTCTTGGAAGGTCTGCGACCTCCGAAGAAAGCCCCCGCGCCCTCGTGAGAGGAGCGGCGGGGAAAAGCCCAAGGAGGGCTAGGGAGGAGTTCGTTCTGGAGGCAGCGCGTGCGTCCACTACTGGATCGTCAGGAGCTGTCCCAGGGTCGGACCGGGCGTGAGGTCGATGCCTCGGATCGTCGTCACGAATCGATCGGTCAGGATTCGTGTCTCGGAGATCGCCCCGTCGTCTGCGACGTCGTGGACCACTTGCGTGTCCTTGGTTTTGTGCGTGCGCCCCTTGACCAGAAGCCTGCGTCCGCCGGCGGACGACACAACCCCTGACAGCTGACCAGCGGCGAGCGCTAGCGCTAGATGCCAGTCAGTCATCGGTCGCAAGGGACGCCGTAGGTCATCGAGACGTGGCTTCATGAGTTCATCGAACCGTGGCCAAAGCGTCCACCGTCCGAGTCCTCGCTCGAGCTCGTCGTGAAGTTGGCGAGCATCCAGTCGGACAACCGTGAACGCAAAGTCCGCAGGCCGAATCGTTGGAATCTCGTAGGGCTCGATCGGCCAGACTTCTGGCAGCGTCTCGTTGTCCGTAGATCGTGCGAACGTAGTCAAGCGCGCCACAACCTCCGCCGAAGGGGAACTGGGGCGCCGCTTGATTCCGAAGATCACGCACTGCTGGAACTGCTGTTCGGGAGCCATCCACGCGGTGATTCGGTCGAAGTGCCTGGCGATGAAGCTGGCGAACTCCGCGTCGATGACATGGAACGGCACGACCAGAACCAGAACACCGCCGACTTGCAGGAGGTTGAAGGTTCTTCTGCAGAACATCTTCTCGTGTCGCAAGCGGCCGTGGGACCTGTCACCCGTCTCGGCACCATCGGCGACCAGGTCGCCGTAAGGAGGATTGAGGAACAGGAATCCGAACGATCGGTCGGTGATGCGTACTTCGTGCACGTCGGCGTGGGCGACCGTTCCTACGACGGTCTTCGCGTGCCAGGCACGCTCTTCGTCGATCTCGATGCCGAAGCTCTGTACGTCCGCACCGCAAGACTCGATGTGATCGTTCATCATCTGCAGCGCGGCACCTTCGCCGCAGCAAGGATCAAGGGTGCGGATCGAGCCAGGTTCGGCGTCGATGGCAGAGCAGATCCGAGCGAGCGTGACTTCGTCGGTCGGAAAGTACCCGTTCTTGATGAAATTCCGAGCGATGCGCGGAAAGATGAGAGCCATGGATGCTCCAGGAGCCAAAAAGGCATGAAGAAGCCCGGAAAACGGCCGTGGAGCCGTTTTTCCGAGCGAGGTGATGGGAAGGTGGCCCTCAGACCGGCAAACGGCTGAAAGAGGCTTTGCGGGAGGGCTCGATCTGCCAGCCCGCATTCACGAGCGCAGCGCTCAGGCTGATGGGGATCTGGCCGCACGCCGTCGGATCTCGCATCGCGTCGCTGATCGCGAGCGTGACCGGCCTGACGTGCTGGGCGTGCGGCTGCAAAGCGCGCTCGAGTTGCTCGACTTCGACATCCTCAGCCGTTGAGAGCCAGTCCTGGTAGGTGCGCCAGAAGACGCGTCGGGAGGCCTGGATCAGATCGGTAGGAGCAGTCTGACCTGTTGGCGACGGAACCAGGAGGCTGGCGCCGGCGCGGACGGTATCTCGCACGCGACGCATGCGCGGCACGGAGATTTCAGGATTGATACGGCGATGCGAATGCATGGCGACTCCAGTGATCGAACAGCGGAGTCGTCCACACAGGGAGCGAACTCCCCTGCGGGTGATGAAAGGACCGAAGCCTTGGCTCGAGAGCCAAGGCGGTCGGTAGGTCGGAACGTGGGCTCGAGAGCGAGCCAGGTCAGCGCATCAGGGCGACGGCAGCAATCAGCGCGAGGAACATCAGGTACTCAGGCTGGGCCGAGAGCGCCTTGCGAAACTCGCGGCAGAACGAACAGGCAGCGCGGATCTTCGGGCCGAGGCCTTGGGACGCGAGCTTGGCTCGTTCGATCGCCTGCTGACCTTCAGCGTAGGCGACAGCGTTGCGCTTGAGCGTGATCTTCGCGCGCAGGTAGAGCGCGAAGACGTCGACGTCGATCTTCGGATTGTGAAGGTCGGCGGGGACGGCGTCGAAGTAGTCCACGATGGATTTCGCCACCGAGAACTCGTCGACGTGTTCTACAAAGTATTCCCACATGTCGATCGATTCAGTGCTGTCTTGGACAACACCATCGAGCGAATGCGGAAGGGACTGCGCGTCGAGTTCGACGACGTGAGCGGGTGAGGACATGGTGCATTTCCAGGTGAAACCGGGATGCACGAACAGCCCTGGTGGGATGCGTGACATCCCAGAGGGTTGAGGACAAAACTCCAAACGGTCAGCGGGCTGACCATCCACCGCTATCACAGGAGCCTGACGGTGTAAGGGCGTGGCGTGACGAGCCACGTTCGGACCGAAGCTGTCGGTCGAGCAGGAAAACGCCTCGATTCTGTTCTTCAAGCCCTCGGCTGGTCAAGGGCTTGAAGAACCCGGCGCGAGGCCGGGCGAGGATGGGATTAGGGCGCCGATCTGCGTTGCGTCCAGTCCCCGGTTTGCATCGCCTCCGCCACGAGCTCACGTCGCGGCCAGAACTCCTCCGACTCGCGCGTGTACGGCAGGCCATCGCAGTAGGTGCCGATGTAGAAGCCGCGCGTGTTGTAGCAAATGTCCAGCGGCAGTTCGAGGTTGGAAAGCTTCTTGGCCAGCACGCCGCACGTCCTCGCGGCCTCACCGGACGGCGAGGCCGCGGCATGGTGATCGGGCGAGTTATCGGCCGGCCTCGCGTTGCTCAGGCGCCGAGCTTCCGCCATGACCATGCTCACGTCCGAGCCGCGGACATGGTCCTCTGTGACGATTCGCTCGAGGGTCATGACCGCATGAACAGCGAGGTCAGCCAGTTCGGCCATGCGCTGCAGGTTCTGCTTCGCGAGGCTGCGGCCCACGGGTGTGCCGGATTCATAGACCGCGAGGGTCGGCGGAAGAGTTGCGATCCAGGTCCGCGTGTCGATCTCGATCGTCGTCAGTGCCGTAGTTGTAGCGTCTTGGGGGTGCATTGTGGTTCTCCTTCAGGTTGGATGAGCGGGAATGCACCCCCGAGGGGTGTCATACCCCGAGGGTTGGTCGTTCAATCAAGCTCCCGACCCGTGGAGGGTCCGCGAGCCCCTTCAGGAGCCAGCTCGCGTTTGCGCGCTAAGGCGCGTTGGAGTCAATGCCGCAGCGGCTCTGCGAGTTCCTCGCGGATCAGGTCTGCGATCCTCTTCGTACGGATCCACTGGCCACTGGGCAGCATGGCCATGGGGAACCATTCGCCTTCTGCCGTGTAGCCATTCATCTGGGTCTTTCCCAGTGAGGAGGCCTTCGCGATCGCATCGTCGAGGTTGTCGAAGCGATGTGTCGTGCCGACGAAGTCCGACGGGCAGGCCCATTCGGTCACTTCGTAGCGGTCAAGGACGAGAGGCTGCGGCTGCATCGCGCCTTGCGCGGCCACGTTGAGAATGAGAGGTGCTGAGTTCATGTGGTCTCCTACTGTGAGATCGTTCAACCGACGAGAACACCCGCGTCGATCGCCTGGCGACGGGTCTCCCTTCGCCAGGCGCACAGGGTTTCGCGGTCTGGTGCCGGGAACTGGGAATCGATGAAGAACGGCAGCTTGAAGAGGGCCGGCCCGAAGCGGTCGAGCAAGCGCTGGTGAAGATCTGGCGTAGCCGGCGCGCCGGGCGCGTTGAGAACGAACTTGACGAAGACGCCCACGGCGTCGTCGCCAACCGCGAACTCGACGTCGGGATAGGTTTGCCGAAGCCACGACTGCACCGCTTCTTCGCCGCCGCAGCGACCAAGTGGTGTCTCGTGATCGAGGGAAGCAACGTTCATGATTGATCTCCTGGGACGTTCAAAACGGCACGTCGCTCAAGCACTCCGCATCGAGCCAGGCGGCAGCAGAGGCATGCGTCACTTCGAGGCCCTCGGCACTTTCGACGTGAACGTGATCGAGGGTGCAGAAGCCGATCTCGAAGGCGGCGGATGTCGCCTCGGTCACCTCGGAAAGAGACGGAAGAACCGCGTAGCGCGGGTGTCCGTCGGCTCGATAGAACATCAGGCAGGCTCCGTCGAATGCCGGGTCCAGACCGGTGATGGCGTGGCACTTCGTGGCCGAGTTGATAGGCTCGCCTGCGATGACGCGATAGCCCCAGTTGGGGTATTCCGGATCCGGCAAAGATGCGGCATCGACGCCGAGAAACGCGAGCGCGGTCTCGAAGGTCGCTCGCGGCGGCCAGCTGGGTTCGTCGTCCACCAGCAAAGTCCTGCGCTGATACAGGCTAACGAGCACGCGACGAAGCAAGCTCACCTGTCCCAGCTTCAGCGGCCCCTTGTCGGAACGAACGATCTCCGTAGCCGCTTCGGCCAACGGCTTCATGAAGTCGGCTTGGTGCAGCCGTGATCCGTTCTCGAGAACGAGCCGAGCAACGCCGGTCGCAACGATCGATTGATGTGTGTACATGAGTACTCCTTGGTTGGATGGTTTCAACTCAACTCCCGACTCGTTTGAGCCCGCAGGCCATTGCAGGAGCCAGCCTGCGTCGTGGTGCGCCTTGTCGCGGCGCCTTCGGACCGAAACGTCGGTCAGCGAGAAAGAGCTGTTGGGTTTCTCGAGGACTCGTGAGGAAGCCTTCGAGGAACCCGGCCTGTGGCCGAGCTCGGGGTCGATTGCGTCTGCATGCCGCGAGAGCCCATCCCTAGACCTTCGTTTCCGGCGTGTCCGAATTGCAGACGACGGACACCACTTTCAGTCGTTACCGCCTCACGGCGAAACGGCACCACGCGATGGGGGCGTGGCCACCCGGTGTTGATGTTCCCGCGCTGGTAGCACGAGCTTCTGGAAGCGCTGCGTCGCAACGCTGCCAGAAGCCCGCAAGCGGGCTTTGGAGATCAGGACTGGGAGTCCTTGATGAACCAGGTCTGGGCCTTGGCGTTGAAGTCGTAGTCACACGCCTTGAGGCGGTCGCGCTGTGCGCGGAACAGGACGCGATCCACGGTGGGATCGAGCTTGATCGGCTGACGCCTCTGGAGGAGCTCGAAGAGCTCCGCACCGAAGAGTTCAGCGTCGCCAGGCAACTCGCCATCAACCGCTGACGCTGGGTTCGACTTGGCCTTCGCGACGCGAGACTGGGTACGGGTGCCGGCCGGGGTATTACCAGGAGCGGGAGCAGGTGCAGACGCCGGCGGTGGGTCTGCTGGATCGGGTTCGGGCGGCTGACTGTCCGCGGCTTGAGGTGGGGTCTCGTCGACGTCGTCGACGATGATCTCGTCGAGGGTCGCGCGAACCTTCACGAACACGCGGCCTTTCCAGCTGTACGAGTCGGGCTCGATCCATGAGATCAGGAACAGGCCAGCATAGGTTCCGGGCTCGTATTCCTCGATCAGCTGATCCTTCACCTCGAACTGGCCGATCTCCGTGACGAGATCGCCGATGTTGAAGTCACCTTTGCGGCCCGTCTTGCGCTGGACAACCAGCCGGCCGCGAACAGAAATGGACATGACACACCTCCTTGTGGGCTTGGGAAAAAGCCTCGAAGGAATGCCGCAGCCCCAGCGGGACGAAGCAGTCCCGCGAAGCGGCGAATGAGTGTGGCGCTGACGAGGCCGGAAATGGATGTCCGGTGCCAGCTAGTAGAGGGGAGAGACGGGCGAGGCGCGTAGCCTCGCGGGTCCAGGAAGCATGTCGTGAGGCGAGGTTCAGTCGCTCACGGATCGGGGAAAGCTATCGCGTCAGAGGTGTGGGTTCTGATGGCCAGGGAGCATTCCGCCGGGAAGGGACTCGACGAATCGAGCAGCTGCATCAGCAAACTCCAGGTCGACGTCGAGGAGACGTCGGTGCACCGCAATTTCAGGAGCCAGTCGGTGTCTGGGCGCTCATTCCGAAGAACGAGCATAGGGCGCGGCTTGAGATACCGTGAAGCCGCAACGCGGGAACAAACTTGTCTTTCCTCAAAGGCCGTCGCAGCGGCCGTTCAGGAAAGCCCTCGTGAAAGAGGGCTGGGGCGTAGGCCCGTCAAAACGATGTGCGTTCAGACCGACTCGAGCTGCGAGATCGGTTGACGGTCCACGGAACGTCGAACGAACCAGGCAGCGGCGATCGCGAGAACGAGGACGACATCGCTTCCGATGACGAGGAACCAATCGCTTGCAGTCATTGGTCTTTCCTTCCTTTCAACACCCAAACTGCCAACATTTCCAACACGACGAATCCTGCGATCGCGTGGAAGAGCAGAAGCCAGTTATGGGAGGTGTAGGAAGTGTACCCAATCACCGAAAAGTAGGCGATTGCGATCTTGTCGATCACCGAGGCAATGTGCTTGAGCTGATCGGCGTTGAACCTCACCACCACACCGGACGACGACTTTTCAGTCGCGTCCTCGGTGGGAGGTGAGTTCGAGCGCTCGACCGAACGGCGCCGCCGGATGGCGGGCCAATTGCGCGGTCGGTTCACGGTGACGTCAGGCCGGCATCACGCTGGAGTCTTCGCAGGCGGAGCCGGCTTCGACGTTCGGTTGCGACGCGGGCTTGGCGGCAGGAGCCGGACGCTCGACGAGCGGGATCGTCACGCGCTGACCGTCCACCTTGGCGTGGGTGATCTGCAGCAGACGCCCCTTCAGTCCGGTGCGGGTGACCATCTCGTGGGTCGTTCGATCCTCGATCTGGTACACGTCCGGCTTCGGGTCGCCGGCGCGGAAGCCGATGATGACCTTCTTCTTCGCCGTGACTTCGCCCTCGAGCATTTCCACGACTTGAAGAGCGATCTCGCCGACCACGATGCAATCGATCGGAACGTACTCGACGGCGTCGGACTTGCCCATCATCGCGTTGATGGTGCACGCGACATAGGCCGGGCCCTTCTTCGGCTTCACGAGCCGGATACGGTTCAGGTAACCCACGCCTTCGATGATGAGGTTGAAGGCGACGACGGGTTGTTGAGCTTGGGACATGGTGAATCTCCAGATGAAGGGGACGCACCATTCCCCGTGGGGATGAGCGAATCCCCAGGGGTTAAAGATGAAAAACTCCAGAAGGTCAGCGAACTGACCAACCACCGCTATTGCAGGAGCCGGACGGTGTGTGGCGTGGCTTAGCGGGCCACAGGCGGGCCAAAAATGGCCGAGAGACGAGGAAATTAGAGGACTGTCCGGACGTCCTGTCAACAGGGTCTTGTGCTGGGCCGTCAAAAGTGTCCACCGTGTGGACAGGCTGCTACCCGACCGCTGAGCGGTTGGCCTCTACGATTGACACCTCGATTTCGCGCTTCGAGTCGAGGAGCCGGTGAATCTGCTCGTCAATAGTGCCCTCGAGGATCGGCGTGATGACGAAAACGTCCTTGGTATTGCCGCTCCGATAGGCGCGATCTTCTGCCTGCCTCTTCAGCGCCGGCGTCCAGGGCAACGACGCGAAGAACACATAGCTCGCCGCCGTCAGCGTGATGCCAACGCCGGCGGCCTGTGTCGTACCGATGAACACCCTCGTGCGTGGGTCTTGCTGGAACGCATCGACCGCTGCCATGCGCTTGGTTGGCGAGTCGGAGCCCACCAAGGTGGTGCACCCGATTCCCGCCGTCTCCAGCGAACGCTTGAGGAAGTCGACGGTGCCGGTGTATTCGCAGAACACCAGCGCCTTCGCTTCGGCCGGCAAGTCCATCATGGACTCGACGATGAAATCCAGTTTCAGCGACTCGAGATGCTGACGCAGCTTGGTGATCTTCGGCATCGACTGGAGCAGCGGATCATTCAGGATCTTCCGGTAGCCGACCAGGCCGTCAGGCGCCTGCAGGTGCCGCACTTGGTGGAACTTGTCGCCGAGATCCTTGAGCACATCCTTGCCACGTCTCAGCATCCACTCGCTGACGCGAGCGGCCAGCAGTTCGCGCTTCGTAGCATCACCGGCAAACTGCTTGCGGAACTCGACCAGAGGGAGCCGCCCGAGCGGATGGCCAGACAGGCGCAACAGCGTGTGTACCTCGACCTCACGGCTGAGCAGCGGCGTGCCCGTCAGCAGGAAGCGCCGCGGCACTCGTTCAGCCAGCAGGAACGCGTTGCGCGTCCTGCCCGCCTGATGCTCCTTGAGGTAGTGCGCCTCGTCCACGAGCATGGCACCGATGCGAATCGAAGTAGCTTTCACCAATCCGCCCAAGCGCTCGTAATTGGCGATGATCCACTGGGCTGCGGCCACGCGCTCCATCGAATCGCGACCGATGATCGCGATCGTTGCCGAAGGGTAGACGGCTCGAATCTCCCGTTCCCAGTTCAAAGCCAGGCTCGCCGGACATGCCACGAGCACAGCGGAATCGCCAGCAGCCAGGCGCCCGCCCACAACTGCCTGTCGCGACTTTCCGAGACCCATGTCGTCAGCCAGAAGAGCACTGGACAGCCCCAGCAGGTGCCGAACGCCGGCGACCTGGTAGTCGCGCAGACCGCATTCGACTGCAGCCCGCGCGAGCGCCACTTCGTCAACTGGGATGCGCTCGAGAGGCCGGCCGAAGGTCGAGAGGAACCCGTTGCCAGTTTCCCCAGCCACGCCAGCCTGGCCGCCGAGCCGCTCCGGTGGCGGCGCGCCGGCGACGCTGATCGGCAGCTCGTTCGACGATCCGGAAGACAAGTCCTCCAGGACGCCTTTGAGCTCGTGTACGAATACGAACGCGTCGTCGACGCCAGCAATCGCACGCAGGGCTTCGAGAACATCCGCCTGTCCGTGGGCAGTCTCCCAGACACGCGCATGGCGGTGGAACCGCGAACCAAGTGACTTCATCGCCCTGGCCACCAGCACGTCATGTTGGCTGGAGACCGCACAGCCACCCGATTCAAGCGGCAACACCTGCACGTCGAGAAGCGCAGTGAAGTAGTCCGACGTCGGCGAACGCCACGCTGCCACAGCCAACGGCCGGGCGTCCTCGGCCGTGTAGTCGCCAAGGCTGATTGCCACTCGGCCCAACGCGTCGAGCGCGGGACCAAGCTCGTCTGCGAGATACACCCAGCACCTGCGCGCAGGAAACCAAGTGCCGCCGCACTCTTTCATGGCGGCTGATATTCGCGGCTGAAACGGTACGGTCAAACCAAGACGGCGACCATCGGAAACAGCGCGCTCAAGAACAGGTTTCAGCGCCGGAGCGACCGGCTGAAACCCTGGCTGGGGCGATTCGACGTCCATGGTAAATCCAGGGCGATCTTGCGATCGCCCCGGGATTCATCAGGCCGGCGCACCTTGCGCTTCCTCGCGCTCGCGCTTCGATTGCGCGAATTCGACGTTTTCGACCCGGTTGAGCGCCAGCGTCACGGATTCCGCATTCATTTGGAAATTCGTACGCTTCTCGTTGTTTTCGCGGTCCTCGTAGCGGTTGGGAAAGAAATCTCCCTTCACTTCGACTCGCGCACCCTTCTTGAGCAGTTTCAGCACCTGTTTGCCGAGCCGTTCATTCCAGACCGTGACGTCGATGCCGATGCACTTGGAATCATCCTGCACCAGATCGTCGCCGACGCGCTTGTATTCGTCCGAGAAAACACGAAACTCGACGATGTTGCGCTGCTCATCGCCGATCTTGATCGTCTTGCCGACAGGATTGGCGGTGAGATTGCCGCGGACTTCTGCGTAAATGGACATTTGGAGCCCCTTAAATAGTGAAGCTCCCCCTAAAACTCTCTCTGTCGAGCTGGAAATCGCCAGCTTATGTTTTATCGGTCTAGCGCCGATAATCGAAAATCAATTTTCTCCGGTGTAGTTGCGCGAGCGGCGCGGCTTCTGTTCGGTAAGTCGAATGACGGTCTTCAACTCGTACCGAGCCGCTTGTTCGCGGTGATTCAAGACGTCTGACTGCTCTTGAATCTCGCGATACCACTGAGCCAGGCCAGGAGGCAGTTGATCGAGCAAAGGCTCGATGCGCTCCCACAAGCTGTGCCGGCTATTGCGCATCCTCCAGCGCAGCTGCTTGGCATCGCCACGCTGCTTGTACAGATTCAACGCCCAATCGCGGCCGGGAACTTCACGCGTGGCCTGTGCCAGCACTTCCATTTCCGCGTGCACGCTGGCCAAGCGAGTCGAGGCTTCGGACTGCCACCGCGCCAGGGGGGAACCCCCCTTACCCTTTAAGGGCCCTTTCATGTCAAGCACCTGATTGACCATCACGTTGCTCCCCATTACCGACCCCAGTCCATGACTGGCGCAGCCATCCACCGGAGCCATCGCGGCACAGTCTTCCACGTTCAGATCGACCACTGGCAAAGCCCTTTCCCATCCCATCCCAACCGCTGGCTCAGCGCAATGCTACCGAGCGCAGCTGGCGCAGCAGATGACTGTCCACCCTGTGGACAGGCACCCTCACTGGAGACTGGCGGCAGCCTCCAGCTGCGCCTCATCGCCCACAAGGGGCACCTCGTTCAGCAGGCGAAGCTCTTCCGGCGTCACATCTACCTGCAGGCGGCTGTGGCGAGGCTGGATCGCTCGCGTGAAGACATCCCGCGGCAGCTCGCCGAACAGCGCAACGGCCGCCTTGACGCGCTTGCGCGAATCGGCGTCAGCCGTCGGCAACCAGTCGATACGGGACATCTGGCGCAGCTCTTCGCGCGTCAGATACCGCTGGAACATCACCACGCGCTCGAAGATCCGGCGGCTCTTGTGGCTCATCTCCCAGATTTCTTGGTAACCCTGCTTATCCGAAAGCAGATCCTTGCGCACGAGCGTCTTGACCAAGCGGACGAAGTAATCGAAGGTGGAGATCAGCATGACCACGGAATACCCGTACGGTGACCGAAAACCCAGTTCGACCTTCGCGGGCGGATCGGCCTGGATAACCGAAAAAGTCAGGCCGCGTCGCTGCAACTTCTTCAGCTGCTCCTCCATCTTCTCGATTGCCGATTCCAGTTCCTGAATGAGCAACCTGAGATTTTCGTGGGCCTCGATCAACGCGAAATCCGCGTACGGGTTATTCGAGCCAGACAGGTACCAAATCGCGCGCAATGCCGCGCCAACCTTCTTCCCGCCAGATTGGCCATATCCCGCTTCGCCAGGCTGCTTGGCTCGTCCAATGAACAGCCGGGAGGCCTCCCGGGTGTGCAGCAACATCAAATCTTCGGACTCGTCCGTGAGTTTTCCGAGATTCTTCACCTGGACGGCTTCGTTATATGGAACCTCGGCCTCCGCGCCGTTCTTGACGTGGAAGTCGCTGCGTTGTTTATCGAGCATCGATTTGCGTCGCTCCCATTCCACATATCGCGCGTACCGCGGATCTGAAGAATTCGGCTCGTCCGCGTCGATCAAATCCTTCAG
>FTCV01001796.1_pt1 | contig 18866 bp, 17 predicted proteins | sample 1639691 | NCBI WGS metagenome assembly FTCV01 (sample SAMEA3914864, study PRJEB12502) | metagenome | biome: forest; material: soil | place: USA | collected 2012-03-12 | depth 0.3 m
CGCGAACGCCAGCACCGCCAACAGTGCCGGGTATGCGACGGCTGGCGGGTAGAGCCAGTCGTTGAGCCCGACGTGCAGCAATAGAAGTCGAATCAGAACAACTGCCACGACGGCACCGACAATGCAGAAGAGCCAGTCCGGGTAATACGCCCCAAGCACATTTGTTGACGGTGACGCGCTACAGCCGTGCAGCAATCCAAGGAGCCAGATCATCCTCGCAAACTTTGGCATGTCAGCCATGCCGCCGCATCGACGTGTCGCCTTCCCGCAAAGTTCCATGACGACGTCACCACTATTTCCAGGTTGATCGAAATGCGTCCCCCAACACGCCACGCAAAGGCCAACGCGACGGCGGAAAACTGTTTGGATATGGACGCGAGAATCGTAACGGGAGGCTCCCGGCACCGGGTATTACATATTCATGTTGACTGGCTCCGTGCACGGCCCCGATCAACAGACATCTTCCGTTGAGTTCATTCTCGGGAGGAGGGATCCTTGTCCTTCTTTGCCAGGGTCACCGTTGTTGCTTGCTTTCCTGACGACCTGGATGGAAGCCCGGATATCTTCGGCATGCATTCCTGCCGAAACCAGACTGCGGTAAGCGGTGCGCCAGCACGAATGCGATGGATCGGGGCAACCATCTGCTCCCCAAGCAGCATTCCGAGCAGACCCGTCAGTGCAATTGCCGGTGGTGCCAATGACATATATTCCGAGAATTCGCAGGATCACTGCAACCTCTCGATGAGCGCAATCAGCGCATCTCCATCGACTGGCTTGCGAAAGAACCCCGCCGCACCCTGGCCCAGATAGAACGATTCGGCGCTTCCGCCGGGCTTGCCGGTGATGATGATCACCGGCAGCGCATCCGATCGACTCAGGACACGGCGGAGCACTTCCAGACCATCGATCGGTCTCATCCCGAGATCCGTGACAACGCATTGGAAGTCGGACATGTCCGCAGCCAGAAAAAGCTCGGCCGAGATGAAAAGTCGAGTTTCATAGCCACAGGACGCGAGCAGGTTCGCGAGCGAATTCAGTACCCTGCGGTCATCGTCGACGATTGCGATGTCTTTCGCATTTCTGGACTGCATCAATGCAAAGCCTCCGTTCGCCACGCTTCAAGACAAAAGGCCAGTACCAATTCCAGTCAATCAGTCAATTACCGTACATGAATATGTAATATCGCATGCTCCATCGATGGGACATGATGGGACGCGCAATAGGTGATGGCGCATTGCATGACTGCGTTTCTCGATCTTCGAACCCTGGGCGCTCCTGCTTGCCCTGTACGATATGACCGGGCCGCCGCAGCGAGTGGACTTCTACAATCATGCATACTAGAAGACGGTTCTTCCGATTCCTATGACAGGATTATGGTAGTAATGCTTGCTATCTAGTTTCGCCGCTCGGGTGGCCGCGCGAGATCGAGCCATTTCCTGCCCCGCTCCACGAAACACACCCGCGAATCCGGTTCCAGCTATATGTAATAGCCCGCCGCCACTGGACTCCCTATCATCGCATTGCCATCGCTATTGCGTTGCGACAGACATGAGACCAGTAAATTCCCCCATCAATACGACGGCGCATATTCTTGTCGCTATCGACGACCCTGCCCTGCGCCAACTGATCGGCGACTACCTCGACACCAATTGCATACGCGTCACGGCGCTCCAGGATGCGTGCGGCATTGAAGAGGCATTGGCGTGCGAGACCGTCGACCTGTTGATCATTGGTGCAAGGCTCCAGGGTGGCGACGGAATGCGGCTTATCCAGCGACTACGGGACGACTCCAACCTGCCCATCATCATGCTGGGAAAATCGGATGAAGCGGACCGCGTCATGGGGCTGGAGCTTGGAGCGGATGACTACCTCGTCTACCCCTTCTCTACGCGCGAACTACTGGCCAGGATCCGTGCGCTATTACGCCGCTCCCGTTCGCAGTTAACGGTAACGGACCGCCTGGCGCGTATCCGCGCCTATCGCTTCCTGGGCTGGGAATTGAACGTCCGACTGCGTCGTCTGATGCGGCCGGATGGCGCCGTTGTCGCCCTGACCAACGCCGAATTCAATCTGCTCGCCGCCTTCCTGAATGCACCCCAGTGCGTTCTGAGCCGCGACCAGTTGCTTGAGCTTTCGAGGTTGCACAACGACGAAGTCTATGAGCGCGCCATTGATGTACAGGTAGCCCGTCTCCGGAAGAAACTGGGGATGGATCCTGTCGCGCGAGACGTCATTCGCACCGAGCGTGGTTGCGGCTACGTCTTCGCGGCGGCGGCGGTCCTCATACGCTGACGGGGCCGCCTCCCATACTCGATGCGGCAATCGGATTCAGCCCAGCTGGTTTGCTATTCCCGGAAATCCCGCGTGGGCAGGTGTATGTCCAGTTCGAGCCGGCCTGCTTGCCGGACGAGTGTGGCAAATGAGCCAGAGTTCATCTTCTTCATGATGTGGCCGCGATGTACCTGCACGGTGTACTCGGTGATACCCAGTACATCGGCCGCCTGCTTGTTCAGCATACCTTGGGCAAGCAACGGCAGCAGTTCTTGCTCCCTCGGTGTCAAGGTTTCGTAAAGCCTGCGTAAGGCAGTCGCTTCCGCGGCACTTCGGCGCTGTGCTCTCGTTCTTTCAATGGCGGTGTCCACAGCCCGAAGCAAGGCGTCCTCGCTGACGGGCTTGGTCAGGAAATCAACGGCGCCGCTTTTCATCGCCCGTACAGTGGCGGGCACATCATTCCTTCCGGTGATGAAGATGACGGAAACATGGGAGTTGTTGATCACCTGTTCCTGGACTTCCAGGCCGCTCATGCCTGGCATGCGCATATCGAGGATCAGGCATCCCACTCTGTCCCATGACATGGATTCGAGAAACTCCTTCCCCGAACGGAACGTCGATACGCCTCTCCCATGGGATCGCAGCAGACTGGCAAGCGCCTCCCGGACGCGGTCATCGTCATCCACCACACACACAACGTCGTCAATCGGGTCCATGGAATGCCCTCCACCTTGCTTCAGCGTGCGCGCTCCCCCTTGCCGAGCGACTGGATCGATCGAGGCAAACAGACCTTGCTTTCGCTGTGAAAAGAAATGCAGACCAAATTATAGCCAAACGAGTCACTGTCCAAGATCAGAAAGGGGCCACCTCGACTAACACAAATATGTAATTTCCCCGCTTCACAAAGTGATGTAGCCCGGAACAAAGGTCTTCCTCGAATCACTTTCATCGGTCAGACAGCACACCGTCCTGTGGCCGGGCATCGCGGCCCCGTTTGACTTCATTCAGCGGCACCTTCAAGTCGGATGGAATTCCTTTGTGCAACCCTCCCTTACATGGCCGGACACGCCAGTTTTATGTAATGGCGAACCTGTGCCGTTGAATTTACTCTCCAGATACTGAAGCTGGCGACATCATCAAACCTTACTCACGGTCGCGAGATTTCATTGATGCACGGTCGTCGGCAACAGGATTGCAGGATTGATCTTGCAAGCCACGACAATGCAATCTGCTTTCCCCGGTGTGCTCGACCTCCTCCTGGTTCGACGCACCAACCTCGGTGCGCCGCGCAGTCCCTCCCGTGCCCGGCCACCGCACTGGGTGTGTCGGCACCACCTTGGAGCCGCCCCCAACTTTTGGTGTGCCCCCGCCTCTCCCCGGCTGGGGCCGCCTTTCTTTTCCTTTGGTTGCTTCAGCAGGAAATAGTCCAAGGGTGGGTGCCGATCCGCAGAACACAATCTGAAGCAGATCGCCCCGGCCGCCGATACCTGTGGCGTCGACTTTATTTGCTCGCTCCGTTCCGGATCGCCGCCCCCCAGATTCATGTAATGGCCCCGACGAGTACCGGCTCCTATCATCAACCAGACTCTGGGGTTCCGCTGTGCGCTCCGGGCGCATCGGAACTGCGGCATTCCTTCTTCTCATTGGAGATATGACATGGCAACGATAGCTGCCGACTACATGGTTGGTGCGCTCGTGAACGCTGGCGTGAAGCGTGTCTACGGCGTGGTGGGAGACTCACTGAACGGCTTCACGGATTCCCTGCGCCGTGATGAGTCGATCGAATGGGTTCACATGCGGCACGAAGAAAGTGCCGCCTTTGCCGCCGGCGCCGAGGCGCATCTCACCGGGCAACTCGCGGTGTGCTGCGGAAGCTGCGGGCCCGGCAACCTGCACCTCATCAATGGCTTGTTCGACTGTCATCGGAACGGCGTTCCCGTGCTTGCCATCGCCGCGCATATCCCAAGCTCCGAGATTGGCACTGATTATTTTCAGGCCACTCACCCCGAGGTGCTGTTCAAGGAATGCAGTCACTATGTCGAACTTGTCTCAAGTCCGGACCAGTTGCCACAGATTCTCGGGCGCGCCATCCGGACGGCCGTTGCGCGCAAGGGTGTCGCGGTCGTCGTCATTCCGGGAAACGTTGCACTCGCTCCGCTCGCCAAGGCCGTGCCGAGCTGGAGCGCGCCTTCGGACCCGCTGATTCGTCCATCGAACCATGAGATCGCCAAGCTTGCCGACCTGCTGAACCGGTCATCAAACGTGACACTGCTTTGTGGAGCTGGCTGCAAGGATTCGCACGCGGAAGTCATTGAACTCGCCCACAGGCTGCAATCTCCCATCGTGCACGCATTGCGAGGCAAGGAGTACGTCGAATACGACAACCCATTCGATGTGGGAATGACAGGGCTCATCGGATTCTCATCCGGGTATTCCGCGATGAAGAGTTGCGACATGTTGCTGATGCTGGGTACCAATTTCCCCTATCGTCAGTTCTACCCGGAAGGCGTGACCATTGCACAGGTTGATATCAGCGTGGAAGCGCTTGGCAACCGATGTCCAATAGACCTCGGTGTCCTGGGAACCGTCAAGGATACGCTCGGCGAGCTGCTGCCCCTGATTGCGCAGAAGGATGACAGCCGCTTCCTCGACCAGGCACTCGACGACTATCGCAAGGCCCGGCAGGGTCTGGACGCGCTGGCGGAGCTCGACCCCAACAGCAGCACCATCCATCCACAATATGTGACGCGGCTCGTCAGCGATCTTGCGGACGACGACGCCATATTCTCCTGTGATGTCGGTACGCCCGTCGCATGGGTCGCCCGGTATCTGAAGATGAATGGCAGGCGACGCCTGGTTGGATCGTTCAACCATGGATCGATGGCCAACTCGCTCCTGCATTGCATTGGCGCCCAGGCTGCCTTCCCCAACCGTCAAGTGATTTCGATGTCCGGCGACGGTGGCTTCACCATGATGATGGGTGAGTTCGTAACGCTTGTCCAAACCGGCTTGCCGATCAAGGTTGTCGTGCTCAATAACGGCACGCTGGGTTTCGTGGAAATGGAGATGAAGGCCAGTGGATTCGTCGACACGGGATGTGACCTGAAGAACCCGAACTTTGCCGCGATGGCCAATGCCATGGGGATCAAGGGCTTTCGCGTGGAGCATCCCAAGGAACTGGAGGGCGCCCTGCGCGAAGCATTCGCCTACCCGGGCCCGGCGCTGGTTGACGTAGTCAGCGCGCGTCAGGAGCTGGTGATGCCGCCTTCGACGACTGCCGACCAGGCATACAAGTTCGGATTGTTCATGCTCCGTGCGGTGATGGATGGTCGGGGACAGGAGCTTGTCGACCTTGCGAAGGTCAACCTGTTCCGATAGGCGCTTCATGCCAGTGTGTACAGCAGGCCAACGACTTCTTTGGGAAAGAGAATCATGCGCGGTAATGTCTTGAGCACGGTCCCACGTTCGCCATCGGACCGCGGAACCTTGCATATGGGATTCGTGATCGCGTGGCTGTTGTGCGCGGTCTTCTACTTCATGCAGTACGCGTTACGCTCGGCACCGGGCGTGATGATGCCCGAACTGACCGCCTCGTTCGCCCTTGATGTCGTTGGTGTCAGTTCGCTCGTTGGCCTGTACTACTACAGCTATTCATTGTTTTCGATCGTCGTGGGTGCGGCGCTCGACCGTCTCGGCGGCAAGACTGTCATCCCGGTCGGCATTGTCCTGGTTGCCGGCGGGGCAGTCCTGTTCGGGCTGGGTAGCATGCACACTGCGCAGGCCGGCCGCCTGCTTCAGGGCGCGGGCTCGGCGAGTGCGTTCATCGGGGCCGTGTATCTCGCGACACACGGATTTCCCGCTCGATACCTCGCCACGGCAGTCGGCTTTACGCAATGCTTCGGAATGCTGGGCGGGTTCGCCGGCCAGTTCGCCGTCGGCCGGCTCATTCACGGCCCTATCACATGGCAGCAGTTCTGGTGGCTGTCCGGCGCCGGCATTTTTGTGATTGCCGTACTGGTGTTCATTGCGACGCCCGCCGACCGGGACGATAACGCCGCAAGCCAGGGATCGTGGGTGACGATGTTCGCGCCATACAAGGAGGTGCTGTCCAACCCGCAGTCGTATCTTTGCGGCTTCTGCGCTGGCCTGCTGTTCTTGCCGACGACGATCGGCGACATGATGTGGGGCATTACATTCCTGCGCAGCGGCCTGGATGTCAGCTACGCCGAGGCCGTCGCCCGCGCGAGCATGGTGCCGCTCGGTTGGGTGATTGGTTGCCCCCTGTTCGGTTACTTGTCCGACCAGTTGGGCCGACGCAAGCCCGTGCTGATCGGCGGCGCGCTGCTGATGCTTGTTTCGGCCGCAGGAATTTTCTATCTGCCGCCGGGCGCAGCTCCGCCTTATGTGCTCGGCCTGCTTCTCGGCATTGGATCTGGCGCGGCAATGCTGCCATACACGGTGATCAAGGAAGTCAATTCGGACAAGGTAAAGGGCAGCGCAACCGGCGCGATCAACTTCCTTGTGTTCACGTTCAGCGCCTTGCTCACGCCCGCATACGGCAAACTGCTCGGCCATGTCGCACACGGCGGCCCAATGAACCTGGCGGTGTTCCGCACCGCCAGCGCGTGGCTGCTCGGCGGCATCGTGCTGGCAATCGTCCTTGCGTTCTGCCTGCGTGAGACGGGACCCAAGGCGCGTGCGACGGCGTGAGCCCTGGATACCATTTGCTTGAGGCATGCCCGGCGCGCCAGGCAACCCCGTCCTCGACGGGCTGATGACATGGATGCCTGTTCTGAAATCATGACACTAATGGAATTGCAGTTCGAGCGACGGTTGGCTTCATGTGACCGTAGCAGGTCCGTCGCCGTTGCTCCATGGGCAGGCTTCCAGCATCTCGGACCCCAGGGATCCATGGACGCATTGCTGGATGAGCGGAGCTCTGGTGTGGAACTGTGGGTTCAACCGGTCGATGCAACGGATTGATGGCATCGTACTGGATGGGAAATCCTTGGTAGGGCCGTCTTGCGGCGGCCCCTTTCGAATGCCAACCTGTCCGCTAAAGCACGCCGTTGCGCTGACGCACCTCGCGCCTCACCTTAAGAGAGAGCGCGTAATGCGCTGCGGCACCGACGAGCATCCCCGCGACTGCCTCGGAAAAGAACGGCGCCATCTCATGCACGAGCAATGCGGCGAGCGCGCCGAGTCCCCACGCGGCGAACGCGCTGCCGCGGAAATTCGGCACGTCATCTTCGTACGAGAAATGCCGGACGAAGATCTGATCGACGATGATCACCGCCCCAATGGGTGGCACCAGCATGCCGAGCAGGTTCAGCCAGTCCAGGAACAGGCTCCATACGCCAGCCGCGGCCAGCAAACCGCCGAACAGTCCAAGCAGGACCGTCATGGTCCTCATCTTCTTTCCCGCAATGCGCCCCCAACCCATCGCTCCGTTGTACAGACAATGCGTACACACCGATCCGAGGTTCACAAAGACGAAAACCAGCGCAATGCCCGACAGCAGACCGCCATGGCTGGTCAGGATCGGCATGAAATCACCACCCTGCGTTGCCGGCGCAGCAGCGGCTCCCGCGCACACGATCACGATGCCAAAGAACTGGGCAATCATGTTCGCAATCGGAAACGCAGTCAGCGTCGCATAAACCGCACTTTTCCCGTCCTTGGACCAGCGGGTGAAATCCGCGGTCATGGTGCCGGAGTCAGCGAAGGTGGCCACCACCAGCGTGACTGCGCCGCCAAAAGACATCATGCTGCTCACGCCAAGCCCATCGTAGTGAAACACGGCTCCTAGCGAATGCTCCGATGCGATCAGGTAGAGCGCCACAGACCCGAGCACCACATAGAGCGGCGCCGCGATCATGCCGACGATCGACAGCGCGCGAATGCCGATGAACGTCACGCCGGTATAGAGCAGCGTGGCGATAACGATAGTCGCTGTTTCATTCCAGCCAAAAGACGCATGGACCGTTGTGCCGGTGAGGCCAGTCTGGAATGCGTACCATCCGACCACGACGCTCGCAAGAAAGCCGGAAGTCATCGCATAGCCCTTCCTGCCAAACGTGCGTTCAGCCTGGAGTGCAAAGTTGCGACCGCTACTACCGGCGATGAAGCTCAACGTGCCAACGTAAATGAGCAGGATGGCATTGCCCATCAGGATCGCGAGCAGTGCCCGCGAAAAGCCGAGGTTATAGGCGATGATTCCGCCGAAGACTGCATTCGTAATGATCATCGGAAAGCCGAACCACACCGCCGCCACCGAAGATAAGCGGTGACGATGCGAAAGCGGGACAGGCTTGTGCTCGAACTCTTCGTCGAGCCCGTGCTGTTCGGTAGGACTGGTCATGGTGTTCCCCTGGGATCCCTGCTGGATACGCTGGAAGGCTGGTCACTGCACGAGACCGAGGTCCCTCAGCAGCGGCGGCAACGTGTGGCGCCACGGGCGCGCCCGCTCGAACGCAGCCGACGCACGCAGCACGAGCGGATCGTCGAGATGACGGCCGACGATCTGCAGGCCGACCGGCAACCCGTCGCTGGTGAAGCCCGCCGGCACGGAGGCCGCCGGCTGTCCCGTCAGGTTGATCGGATAGGTGAACGAGAGCCACTGTGTCGGCGCGACCATACGTCCGTCGGTCTTTTCAGGGCCCTGGCAATGAACCGGGAAAGGTGGCACGGTCAGCGTCGGCGTGAGCAGCAGGTCATAGTTCGCCATGAAGCGCCACATCTTGTTGACCACGCTCTTGCGGGTCAGCATCGCGTTGGTGAAGTCCTCCGCGGTCCATGGATGGTTCAGGAAAGCGACCAGGTGCGGCGACATCTCCTTGCCCCATTTCGCCACCATCTCGCGCATGCCCTTGAGGTCGGTGTCCATCGCGACGATGGCCCAGAACGCGTCGAAAGGGTCGCTCCAGCCCGGATGCGCGACCTCGACGCTGCAGCCCAGATCGCGTTCGAACACACGCACCGCGTCATCGACGATACGGCGCACCTGCGGATCGACGGCCGCGTAGCCCCAGTCCGGGCTATATGCGACCCGCAGTCCTTTCAGGTCGCCATCGAGCGCCTTGCGCCAGTCGAATCCGGCGGCCGGCAGTGAATGGCGATCACGCGAATCCGGGCCTGCGATCACGGACAGCATCAGGGCACTGTCCGCCACCGTCCGGCTCATCGGCCCGATATGCTCGAGACTCTCCCAGCTTGACACCCCCGGATAGCGCTCATCCCGGCAACCGGGATAGAGCGGCACGCGCCCCATCGACGGCTTGATGCCGTAGATTCCCGAGTGCGCTGCCGGAATGCGGATCGAACCGCCGCCGTCACTGCCGATGGCAAACGGAACCTCTCCGCTTGCCACCGCCGCGCCGGAGCCCGCGCTGGAACCACCCGGGGTCATGTCCAGGTTCCACGGGTTCCTTGTGGTTTCGAACACCGGGTTATGGCCGACACCGCTGTATCCGAACTCGGGCACGTTGGTCTTGCCGACGATAATGGCGTCCGCCTGCTTCAGGCGCTCGACAACGACGTCGTCTTCGTCAGGCACGAAATCCTTGTACGCGGGGGATCCGGAAGCCGTCCTGATGCCCGCCGTGCAAACAAGATCCTTGATGCCAACCGGCACGCCTGCCAATGCACCAACATCGTCGCCACGCAAGATGCGCGCTTCGACATCGCGTGCCTGCTCGCGCGCCGCTTGCGCCGTAATCGTGCAGAACGCGTGGATCGCGGGCTCGACCGCTTCCATCCGCGCCAGGTGAGCCTCGACCACTTCGACGGGCGAAAGCTCCTTGCTGCGGATGGCCCTTGCGAGTCCGACGGCGTCCATGCCGCAAATCTGTTGCTTGATATCCATGCTCGTATCCCGTGGCAGTGTTTAGGGTGGTGTACTCACTATCGGGCGATCTTGTGAACGAGTCTGCCCCGCGAATTGAACAGGCTTTGTGAGTTTGTTAAAATTTGTGAACAGCGGGCGCGAAAGCGCCACAGGAAAGGGGGGCGTCGGTCCAGCCGCACTTGACGGTGCCGTGCGTTCCGGACAGGTGAGCGGAAGAATCGCGAGGAACCCATGCAGCAGAGCCGAACAGACCAGCGCATTGCCGTGGTCGATGACGATCCGTCCATTCGCGAGACACTCGAAGGATTTCTGGAGGCTGAGGGCTACGAGATCTGTTGTGCGGCCGATGCCGACGAGTTGGACCGCCTGATGCGCGTCCGTCCCGTGGATCTCGTACTGCTCGATATCCGGCTACCGGGGCGCGACGGCTTGTCGCTCACGCGCGACCTGCGCGAGAAGTCCGAAATAGGCATCATCCTGATCACAGGCCGCAGTGACAGGGTTGATCGAATTCTCGGTCTCGAATACGGCGCGGACGACTACATCGCGAAGCCCATCGATGAACGTGAGTTGCTGCCGCGTGTGCGCAACCTGCTGCGACGTGTGGGACACAGCCGCAGCGTCACCGCTCCCTCGACGCTGACGTTCGGTCAGTTCCGGCTCGACACGCATGGGCGCAACCTGACCGATCCAATGGGGGCAAATGTACCCCTCACGACCGCGGAGTTTGACCTTCTTCTCGTGTTCGCCAGGAACGCAGGCCAGGTGATGTCGCGGGAGCGGCTGATCTCGGCAATCAAGCGGCGCCGTTTCGAGTCAATGGACCGGACCGTCGACACGCTGGTGCGTCGTTTGCGTCGCAAGATCGAGGCGGATCCCGATAACCCGTGCCTGATCAAGACTGTTCACGGCACCGGATATCTATTCTCGGACCCGGCCGCCGCGGATGACAGCAAGACGCGCACCGCACGCTCCACGTCACGGTAGATCCTGACGACGGCCAGCGCCGCATCCAGAATCTCTGTCGCGCTTTCTGTCCGGGCAATCTGTTCGAGATTGGCGGCAGCATCTGCCAACTGCGCGAATCCGACGTTTGACGCGGCGCCTGCGAGGCGATGCGCGTTCTCCGCTACAGTGTCGAACCCGGCGCGAGCGCAACCGGTCGCGATGCCTTCCAGTGCGTCGGTGGCCGTTTGCGCGAACGCCTCGACAATGCGCCGGGTCCGCTGTGGCCCGAGCTTCTGGCGCAACCGCTCAATGCGCTCGGGCTCCTCGATCGCAGTGGATTGCGTCGGCAGTGCCGCCTGCCTCAATGCCGACCGCAGCGTTTCCACCTCGACTGGCTTTTCGATGATCCCGTCGATCCCACGCAATAGATAAAGCGGTCTGTCGGTCGGCAACGGATTGGCAGTCAGACCGAGTATCGGGCCTGTATGCCGGTTTGGCTCGGGGTACGACCGGATCGCTGCGGTGGTGGAGAGTCCGTCCATCACGGGCATGCGGATGTCCATCAATATCAGGTCGAAATGCTGCGTCTTGAGAATGTCGAGCGCTTCCTGACCTGAGCCGGCGGAAGTTACGTCGCATCCTTCGGCGCGCAGCAGTTCGCTCACAACGTCGCGATTCAGCGCCACGTCGTCGACCACCAGCACCCGCGACGCCGGGGCCTGCTTCACCGTGCTCTCCTCTTCGTGCAGTGCCAGATCGAACACCAGGCGCACCGAGAAGGTTGAGCCTTGTCCGATCGTGCTGCGCACCGCAATCGAGCCGCCCATCGCTTCCGCAAGGCCCTTGCTAATGGCAAGGCCCAGGCCGGTTCCTTCAAAGCGCTTCTCGTGTCCGGTCTCCGCCTGCGAGAACGGTCGGAAGAGCCGCGGGATGACCTCGGGGGCGATGCCGATCCCCGTGTCGGTCACGTCGATGACGATTTCGATCGCATCGTTGGTGCGTGCCACGACATCCGTCCTGACCTCGATATGCCCTGCCTGAGTGAACTTGATGCCGTTGCTGACGAGGTTGATGATGATCTGCTGCAAGCGTGCAGGGTCGCCGAACACGGCCGGGGGCAGTGGCGCGAGCGCGCTCACGCGGACCACCAGCCCCTTCTCCGCAGCCGCCGCACTGGCCAGTGTTGCCGCACCCGTAATCACTTCACGCAAATCGAAGCGGCGCCGCTCCAGCCGGATGTGCCGGACCTCGAGCAAGGCGAGATCGACGATATCGTTGATGATGACGGCGAGCGTCCTGCCCGCCTGAATGATCCGGCGTACAACCTGCGCGGCACCGTCGGGAAGCTCATATCGAGCGAGCAATTGCGCAAGTCCGAGCACCCCATTGACCGGCGTGCGCAGTTCATGGCTCATCATGGCGAGCGATTCGGATTTCACCCGCTCAAGCGCCTCGGCCGCGTTCTTCGCCTTGACGAGCGCGCGCTCCGCTTCGTGCCTCACCGTGATGTCCGCCATACTGGCGATGATCATCCGCTTCGAGCGAACCGCCAGAGATTGTCGCGAGACCAGCAGATGACGCACTGCGCCGGCCTTGCTACCGGTTTCGAATTCATTGGTTTCGATCGCACCGCCCGTATCCTGTTCAGACGTCAGCCAGGAAAACAGTGGTACCTCCCGGCGCAGCGCTTCCTCCAGCCTTCCGGGCGTGCGCAGTGGATCGGCCAGAAAGAGCTCGAGAGCCTGGCGGTTGGCGAATTCGACCTGCCCTTGTGCATCGATCAGCAGCAGCGGAATGGGCGAGGCGTCCAGCAAGCGGTGAACCGAGTAGTCACTCAGGCGGCTCTCGCGCACAAGCAGGAGCAGGCAGCCAAGGAAGAACACCCCGGCAATGTCCATCGCAAGACGACCGAACTGGCCCGCAGCCAGCGCGGAGAGTGGCGCGGTCGTCGTGATGGCGACCTTGCTGCCACGAAGCGAGGCGAATAGCGCCCCCTTCCGGATGACAAACCGGCCTTTGGTGTCCTCGGTCGACGCCTGCGCCAACTCATGGCAGCGCGGACTTCGCGCACAACCCGACGCCAGCGGAACGACGATCGTCTTCTGCCCCGGCCATGCGCCGATGCCCGCGACCAGACTGCCTGGTCGGCGTTCGCCGTCGTCGATGGGCGTGACGCCGTCAGGCGTATCGGCACCGAGTTCGGCAGAAGCAAGCTGGATCGCAAGGCGCGCCTGATGAAGGAGGAGATTGTCGAGTGCGTCCTTGCGTGCCTGGAAAAGCAGATACGCGAGCGACGAAATCAGCACGATCACCACGATGGCGGTTCTCGCCTCGGCAGGCGGGCGCGGAGTTACAGTCCTGTTTCTGGCGCCGAACATACGTGTCAGTCGAGGGCTTCCGCCCCGGCAGACTGGCCGCCGAGATCCGCGCCCAGCCTGTGTGAAGCGATCCCGCACATGACGAGATAGAGGCATCCGGCAGCAGGGGCACTGATCAGGGGCGTGATCACGCCGGGAATCATCCGGTGACAGAGCAGTGCCACCAGCATGCCTGCTCCCGTTGCGAGCAAGGCGGCCAGGTTCACGGGCGCTACCCGTGCGCGTGAAAACCCCACCCGTACACGCATGACGTAGTAGTCGGCGATGATCACTCCGCCGATCGGCGATGCCATCGCCGTGAGTAGCAGTGTCCAGCCGGACACGTTGCCGACGCTGTCGGTGATGGCGAGAAGAATACCGAGTAGCGTCGCGGCGCCAGCGACTCCCATCCAGGGCAGGGCCGGATACGCACTCTTGAACGCCACGCCGGCGTTTGTCAGGCACGCATCGCAGGTGGTCCAGTTGGAGACGATGACGAGCCCAAGCAGCAGCCACGACAGCGCATCGCCTGCCGTGAACAGGTCGTTCACCTTGATGCCGGATGCCGCGACCAGTACACCCAGGATCAGGAATGGAAGGTTCGCCAGCAGGAAGCCGAATGCAGTCGCCTGTACCGCTTCGTTTCCGGTACGGCAAAACCTGACGATGTCACCCGTCATCGTGCCGCTCACGACAAAGGTGCCGAAAGCAATGCACACCCCCGTGCCGAATGGTAACGATCCGCCAATCGGACCGTCCAGCAGCACCTCCCATCTGGGTGCAAGCTGACGCGCGAGGACGATCGCGGCGAACAAGGTCATTGCAGGGATCCCGATCGCTGTCATGTTGAAGCCGCGGCTGATGCGGATGATGACCGGCAGCGCGAACAGCACGCCTATCAGACAGATTGCGGGCGTCGAATCGCCCTGCAGGTGCAGGACGGCTGCGACGATGGTGGCCGTCACCCCAACGTGGAAGGCGAACCAGCCCGTGACAAGCGCCCCCAGTAGCGCCCCCGGTATCACGGCGCCCCAGCGGCCGAAAACGCCCTCCAGTACGAGTTGCGAACTCAGGCCCCAGCGGCCGGCAGCGAAACCAATAGCTGCCGAATAGATAAAGAGAATCCAGTTGCCAAGGGTCGCGGCAAACAGCGCGTCGAGCGTGCCCAGAGCGCTCTGCAGGTAACCGCCGACGATGATGGAGGCAAACGCCGATGAGAAGCCTGACCACGCGAAGGCGGGGAACAGGAGGCCACGTCGCCGGGGCAGCGGGATGGGCGCCATAGCGCTTCCGTCACTTACTTCGTCAAGACGGCTCATTGGTTCTAGTCCTGCTGCGACAAGAGAGATCGATCTACATGACAGATAGTCTCATAGGCACGGGATGCGCCGCTTCTCGTTCATGGCCGGCAATCCTGGCACCAAGGTCACTGCCGATTCGAACTTGAAGGGCCGCCAGTGCATCGCGCGACGCTGCAAGATGGCGTCCTCTCAACGCCGCAGGTTGGTCTTCGCGAGCTCGATTACCTCGTCACCGCGGCCGTTGATGATTGCCCTCAACATATAGAGGCTCATGCCCTTCGCCTGTTCGAGCTTGATCGCCGGCGGCATCACCAGCTCCTGTTTGGCGGTCACTACGTCGACGAGCACTGGTCCATCGTGGGCGAACGCCTTGCGCAGCGCGGGTTCCACATCCTCTGACTGCTCCACGCGCAGACCGAGTACACCCATCGCATTGGCCATCGCGGCGAAGTTTGGGTTCACCAGGTTGGTAGCGCTATCCAGATAGCCGCTCACCTTCATTTCCATCGCGACAAAGCCTAGCGACGCGTTGTCATAGACAATCACCTTCACCGGAAGGCCGAGTTGGACAAGCGAAATGAAATCGCCCATCAGCATTGAGAAGCCACCGTCGCCGGACAGCGAGATGACCTGGCGGCCCGGAAACGCCGCCTGCGCGCCGAGCGCCTGCGGCATCGCATTGGCCATCACCAACGCGGGGCCATGCCTGCCAACTGCGCAACGCCGCGTCCGAACGAGAAGTTCTCATTGGGCACCGGGATGACCGCGATGAAGACATCGTCCGCAGCGATGCTGGCGGCCTCGCCCAACTGTCGGCAGATCTCCGCCATCAGCGCGGCCTTCTGGTCGGCTGGACGATGTGCCCCCAGTTGGACCTCGATGATCATGGCGTCGGCGGAGCGCTCCATCTCCATGAAGGTTGGATCGATGAACAGTTCGTCTTCGCCGTGCTCCGATATCACGATGAACCGGTCACCTGGGGGAATACCCAGCGCAACCACGAGCGAACGATTGAGGGCATTGCCAATGGCAATCTTCTGCTCGCGGGAAAATCGGCCCTTGGGAATGTGGGCGTGAAATACAGGCATGAGAGAAGCTCCGCGTCAGAGATGCAACTTGAACCAGTCGAGCGCCTCGCGCGAGGAGGTCGGCAGTTCCGCGAGGTAGGGATCGAAATGGCCGCCCTTGAGCATGACCATCCGCTTCGGTTCCAGTGCCTGCTCGTAGGCCTTGAGCGCCAGATCGGTTGGGGCGATATGGTCGCGCTCGGCCACCAGCATCAGCAGCGGCGTCGGCGATACGCGATCGATGAACACGCCTGGCGAATACATGCGTGCCCAGCGCGTCGAGCGCAACGAGAGCCGGTTTTCCCAGACGCCATCGGGCACGGCCTGCAGGTAGAAGCTCACGGCATCCGCGGCGCGATACGCGGCCGGTCTGGCGGGATCGTTGCTGACGATCTGCTGCGTTGCAGGTGCTTCGCCAGCGAGTTGTGCCCGATCGTCGGCTGCGAACCTTGCCTCGATGTCGGCAACGGCTTCCGGCGCAACGCGCCGCAGGCCGCTTGCATGGCCGTCAACAGTGGGCGCTTGCGACACCACCGCCTTCAGACGCCGGTCCGTTGCACCGAGCACGATCGCATGTCCGCCGGAAAAGCTGGTGCCCCAGATGCCGATGCGATTGGCATCGACCTCCGGCCGCGCTTGCAGATAGGAAATCGCGCGGCGCCAATCATCAATTTGCTGCCAGGGATTGATGTCTTGCCGCGGCAGGCCACCGCTGTCGCCAAAGTTGCGGTGGTCGTGCAGCAGCACGACAAAGCCGGCCTCGGCAAAGGCTTCGGCAAACGGTTCGATGCCATGGTATTTGGTCCCCGCGAAACCATGGGCCATGGTGATGGCCGGCAGCGGTCCATTCTGTTGCTCCGGCACGAACAGCCACGCCGACAGTTCGACACCACCCTCAACGGGGAACCTTACGTCCTGCTTCTGAAACATCAATACACTCCTGGTTGTCATTCATCGAGTTCGCCCAGCAGCCGGGCGAGGTCAAGTTCCGCTTCGCGGGTCTGGAAGCCGCGCGCCACGGCGTCTGCCATGCGGCGTTGCGCGGCCTCGGTGCGCACGTTTTCGCCGAAGAGTTCGGAATCCCGTCGGAAGTCATCGAGCGGAGCCAGTGCGATGGCGTTGATGCGCGCCTTGACGATGGCGTGCCCGGCCGCAGGAAAGCGTGCAATGCGCCGTGCAAGCGACGCAACGAAGTCGTCGAGCGCCGCGGCGGGCAGCGCCCGGTTGATCCATCCATACCGTTCCGCGAGATCCGCGTCGTAGTCCGACGCGCTCAGCATCACTTCCAGCGCCCTGCCCCGGCCCATCAGGCGCGTGAGGAACTGGGCCGCACCGCCACCGGCAATCAATCCGAACGCGGCTTCCATCTGGCTGAACAGCGCTGTCTCCCGCGCTGCGAAGCGCATGTCGCATCCCAGCACAAATTCGCTGCCCGCACCGCGCACGCGCCCTTCGATCTGCGCGATAGAGACAAGCCGACTGGCACTCAGGTGGCGGAACAGCAGCGCGATCGATGGCTCGCCGGTCAGCTTCGCGGCCTCCTCCCGGTACTCCTTCACCTTGGTCACGTCGACGTGAGAGATGAAATAGTCCGGATCGGCACTGCGGAAAACGAGGACCTTGATGCCGTCGTCGGCTTCAGCGTCCTGGATCAGGCTGACCAGATCGCGTACGAGCGCTGGTCCGAGCAGATTCATGGGCGGGGCAGCGATTTCGACGAACAGCACCGCGCCCTCACGGTTCACGTTGAGCGTATCGAACATCATGGATGGTTTGCGAAGGTCATGCCCGACGGGCATTGGAACAAGGGGCCGGACGCCTGACACGTTGACGCCAGTTGATGGAAGGCGCGCCGGATGGAGAGAGAGAATCTATGCCTGTCCTGACCTGTTGAGTAGTCGGTAGAATTGGGAACTACCCTTTCATTGGTGGAAGGCCACGGATCGACGCGAGGCGATGGGGATCCTGCTGGCGGCGATAGACACTGGAAGCCTGTCCGCCGCCAGCCGAAAACTCCGCATTCCACTGGCAACCGTCAGCCGCCGCATGTCGGAACTGGAGGCGCACCTGAACGTGCGCTTGCTGGCCGACGCATTGCATTGCGTCCGAATCGTCAATGCGACCTGTTTGCCGGATGCGTGCCGCACGACAAAGTGCCACGACGATTACATCTGGACTATCCGTTTGCGGAACTCGTCCGGCGTCGTCCCCATCAGTCGGTGGAACATGGCGATGAAAGCAGACGATGTGCTGTAGCCCAGCTCCAGCGCCACTGTCTGCACGGCTATCCCGTCCTCCAGCATTGAAAGCGCCCGCACCAGCCGCAACCGCTGCCGCCACTCCACGAACGACATGCCAAGGTCGCGCTGACACCGGCGCGACAACGTGCGCTCGGTACTGTGCACCACACTCGCCCACGCCTCGAGCGGGCGATTGTCGCCCGGCTGCTCGCGCAGCGCCTCCAGTACCTGGCTCAGCGCCCGGTCTTCCGAGATCGGCAGATAGGTATCCTGGCGTGGCGCCAGGCTCATCTGGTCGACCAGCACCTCCATCAGCCGTTCGTCATCGTCGTCACGCGGATAGTCCACCTGACGCGCCACCAGGTCAGCCAGAATCGCCTTGATGATGGGTCCGGCCGCCAGCGTACACACCGTGGCAGGCAGCCTGCTGCAACGGGCTGACGCGATGTCCAACACGCAATAGCAAGCCTCTGACCGCGTACTGGCCCCGTGTTCCGTCTGCGGCGGGAGCCACAGACCGTAATGCGGCGGCGTCAGGTACTGACGGTTTCCCACGGTCAACTCGATCACGCCGCTGAAAGAGAACACAAATTCGCCCCAATCGTGACGCTCCGTCGGGTAGGACGTCACTTCGTTCAGTCGCATGGTCCGGAAGACCAGGGAATGCGGCAGGGACTTCCCGAACGGATATGACATTTGAGCGCCAGGCATCTTGTCGGAAACCTCGTATGCGTTGTCTGGTTTTCATTATATCGATACAGCCCGCCACCCCCACAATTTGTTCCGTGGGTATCGGACGGTCCCTTGCACGTCACCCTTCCGCGATAACCAAAGAA
>FTCV01001743.1_pt1 | contig 18837 bp, 19 predicted proteins | sample 1639691 | NCBI WGS metagenome assembly FTCV01 (sample SAMEA3914864, study PRJEB12502) | metagenome | biome: forest; material: soil | place: USA | collected 2012-03-12 | depth 0.3 m
AGCTCACGTCATGACTGTCCGCGATGCCGTCATGCGCGTCGCGATACGCCGCGTGATCGAGCGCGCGCTGTACACCGAGCGCAAAGCGTGCAGCCAGGAACATCTCGCCTGAGAGGCCCGATTCGAGATCGATGCCCAGTGAAGGGTTCACACCGAGCTTGCGCAAGCGACCCGTGATCGGAAATCCATGCCCTTGCGTCAGTTCGTTCTCCGGCGTGATCGAGAAACTGACGCCGGCATCAACAAACCGCGAGAGCTGCGCGTCGTCGAGATTGTTGCCATGCACGATGTTGACGTGCGGACCCAGCAAGCCTTCGGCGTCGAGTCGCTCCCATCCACCCGGCGTCCGGGCGGCGCCGCCACCCTGATGCATGCTGGCGATGAGGCCGAGCTCACGCGCGAGCCTGAAATCATGCAGCGCAACATCGAGCGTCGAATAGTGCGGCCCCAGGATCGCCATGCCCAGGCTCACAAGGCTGGACCGTTCCAGACGGCGCGCAATCCGCTCGACTTCCGCACGCGGATGCGGCATCTCCCAGAACGGCTGGCTGCCGGGTTTCGGATCGGGCTTGGGCGAGCCATGGAAGAACGCCGCGCGAATGCCGGACGCTTCCAGCGCATCGAGCGCGGCATCGCTGTGCTGCGGCGTGGGATTGTTATGGCACCAGTCGACCAGCGTGGTGGTCCCGCAATCGAGCTGGTTCCATGCGCCGACCTGCGTGGCGATATGGATGTCTTCGGGTGTAAAGCGCGTGGCCAGCCCCGCATGCATGCGGCGGAAGTATTCGGTAAGCGTCCATCCGGCCGCCACGCCGCGCAGCGCCGTCTGCCACGTGTGCATATGCGCATTGATGAAGCCAGGCGCGACGATAAAGCCGTGCGCATCGATCTGGCTTGCACCGGGTGCCTCGATGCGCGGTCCCAGGGCGGATATACGCTCGCCTTCGATCAGCATGTCGCCGACCAGATCGCCATATGTGGCATCCATCGTGACGAGCGTGGCTCCGCGAATCAGTGTTCGCGTCATGACGTTGTCTCCTTCTTCCAGCATCAGCACCAGACGGTTACTGGCCGGTTGCAAAGAAGTCTATACTTTGGAAAATCGAAATAAAACGCTGCCCTAAGGAAATCTTTCTTCCGCGCGGCGGGAAAATAAGGCGGTGCAAGTGCTGGAGACCATGCATGGATCGATGGACCGAGATTGAGCTGTTCGTGCAGACAGCCGAGCTGGGCAGCCTCACCAAGGCCGCCGAAACGCTGGAAATGTCGAATGCCGCCGCCAGCCGACACCTCAGCTCGCTTGAACAGAGGCTTTCCGCGCGCCTGATCGAGCGAAGCACGCGCCGCCTCTACCTGACACAGGTCGGCGAGCAGTTCTTCAGACGCTGCAAGGAAGTGCTGTCGGAAATGAAGGAGGCGGAAGCCGATGTCAGCGCCAATGTGCTGGAGCCCGCCGGCACGCTGACGGTCACGGCATCGCTATCGTTCTCGATGATCCATCTGGCGCCCCTGATTCCCGAGTTCACCGAGCGCTACCCGAAAGTCAGCGTCAATATCGTTGCGGCGAACCGCTACTACGACATCATGGATAGCGGGATCGACCTGGCCATTCGCACCCGCGAGTTCGAGCCCGACTCGAATCTCACCGTGCGTCGACTGGCGCAGATGCGCCGCGTGCTGGCCGCGTCGCCGCGCTACCTCGATCGGAAGGGAACGCCGCGCACCATCGAAGATCTCGCCGATCACTCGATGCTGATCTATTCCTACGCGAACCATCCCAACGAACTGACCTTCACCCGCAACGAGGACCAGCGCACGGTCCATGTGCGCAGCACGCTGGAATCGAACGACGGCCAGGTACTACTGGCCGCCGCGCTCAAGGGCATGGGCATCCTGGTGCAGCCAAAGTACATCGTGTACGACGACATCGTCGCCGGCAGGCTGGTGCCGGTGCTCGACGACTGGGACCTGCCCCGGCTGACCGTCAATATCGCGTTTCAGAACCGCACGCACCTGCCCGCGCGGGTGCGTCTGTTCATCGAGTTCCTGGTGGAACATTTCCGCGAGATGGACTACGAGCGGAAATGGACTACCTGAATCGGGACCACCTGAAACCCGGGACCACCTGAACCGGGACTACCTGAAACCCGGGACTAGCGTTGCGGCAGGCCGGCCGCCTGCCCGGCGACCTTGATCACGGCCGCATAGTCGTCGCCGGCAAAGCCCTGCGCGGCGGCGCCCTGCAACATCTGGCCCAGCAACGCGGTCAGCCCCATCGGCACGCGCAGGTCGGCACCGGCGTCGAGAATCAGGCCGACATCCTTGAGCATCTGGTCCACCGTGAAGGTCGGCGCGTAATCGTGCACCGACAACTGCGCGGACTTCGCCTTGACGATCGGCGATGCCACCGCGCTGGCCGTGATCACTTCCCACATCGCCTTCCAGTCGAGCCCACCCTTCTGCCCCAGCGTCAGCGCCTCGGCCAGCATCCCGGACGTCAGCGCAATCAGCAGGTTGATGACCAGCTTCATCAGGCGCGCCTGTTCCGCATCGCCGAGATAGAACTGGGTCGGCCCGAACAGCGCGAGCAACGGCTTCACGCGTTCGTACGATGCGGCGGGGCCGGAAACCATCGCGGTCAGGTTTGCCGCTTCCGCCATATGGTTGTTGCCCGACACCGTCACGCGCAGATAGGCGATATCGCGCGCCGCCAGCACCGATGCCGCGGCCGCCGACGCCGCTGGCGAAATCGTGCTGGTATCCACGTAGATCGACCCCGGCGTTGCGCGGGCCGCGACTTCGGTGGATACGGCCGTAAACGCCGCATCATGGGGCATCGAGCTGAATATCACCGCTGCGTGCGCCACGGCATCGGCAAGCGACGCCGCTACCACGAGGCCGGCCTCACGCGCCTGCGCGAGCTGCGTTGGGGCGATGTCGAATGCCACCACCTCGTGGCCGCCACGCGCCAAATGCCGTGCCATCGGCAAACCCATCTTGCCGGTCCCCAGGAATGCAATCTTCATGGTCTCGCTCCGTTAGTGCTTATGTTTGTGCTTGAGATTCGATGTGTGCCTGTCTCGCGATGCGGTCACGCCGGGCGGACGCCTTCATAGGCCGCGCGCAGCAATGCCCGGATCGGCTCGCGCTCGATCGGACGGGGATTCCAGTAAGGATTGGCCAGTGCCTGATCCACGGCGACGTCAATGTCCGCTTCCTTCATGCCGATGTCGCGCAATGCAACCGGTACGCCGTGGTGCTGCGCGAGATCGAACAGCGCTGCCGCGGCCGAGACATCGTGATTGCCGAGCGCGCGCTGGATGCGCGACATCGCTTCCGGCGCCGCCGCGGCGTTGTACGCCAGCGCATGGGGCAGCACGATCGTGTGGGTTTCGGCATGCGGCAGATTGAAACTGCCACCGAGCGTGTGGCACAGCTTGTGATGCAGGGCCATGCCAACGCTGCCGAGCACGGTGCCACACAGCCATGCACCGTACAGACACTGCGCCCGGGCATCGATATTCTGCGGCGCCGCCACGACCGCCGGAATGCCGGCCGCCAGCGCGCGAATCCCCTCTTCCGCCATCAGCGACATCACCGGATTGGCATCGCGCGCGTAAAGTCCTTCGGCCGCATGGGCGATCGCATTCAGCCCACTCGTGACGGTCAGCTGTGCCGGCAGCCCGACGGTCAGTTCCGGATCGTAGAGCGTGACGCGCGGCAGCACGCGCGCGTCACGGCCAGTCTTCTTCTGCCCGCCTTCGGTCAGGCCGTAGATCGGGGTCATCTCGGAGCCGGCGTAACTGGTCGGGATCGCCACATAAGGCAAGCCGGTTTCCAGGGCGATGGCCTTGGCCAGGCCGGTCGTCGAGCCGCCGCCGATCGCCACCGCGCAATCGGCATCGAGCGCACGCATCCGCGCCACCGCTTCCTGCGCAACTTCCACGGGAACGTGCATGACGGCGCCAGCGTGGATGCCAACGCAACGCGATCCGAGCAGATCCGCGACGCGCTGCGCCTCGGACTGCTGGTTCGGCGTGCTGAGCACCACTACGCGGCGCAAGCCCAGGCGATCGATTTCGGCCGCGACTTGCTGAAGCGCACCAGCACCAAACACCACGCGCGCGGCGTTCGCCTCATAGACGAAGGACTGAAGGGGTTGCATGACTTCCATAGGGATTCGAATGGCTCACGTGAGAAGCGTTGTTCCCGAAACTTACACGTTCGGCCTCTGCACCGAAATGGCTCAGGCGGAAAACTGATTTTTGGCAAGCGGAAAGCTTCCATGTGGCGCGCCAGACACCGCACGCGAGGTTGCCGGGTCTACGGCGCGCATGGCGGCGTGCGAATCGGAAAGCCACTGTTCGCACACTCGGCTACTCTGAACGGATCGCACGCCGGCCATGCGATGCCGCCGGAGGACGCCACCAGTCCGTTCCCTCCGACGATTCCAAGGCCCAACCAGGAGTGACTATGGACGACTCGCGGTCCCCGCCCAAACTGAGCCCCGCCGCCACGGCGATCCGCCTCGGCGGCATCGGCGTTGCCGTGCTTCTCATTGCCTCTGCATTTGCCTGTGTGGGCGGCTGGTTCAGCCCCGCCAGGCTGACACAGGCCAAGGTGATTGACGGGTTCGAAGCCACCAACGGCAAGCACATTGGCTTTCGGCGCAACCACGCCAAAGGGCTCTGCGCAACCGGCTGGTTCGACAGCACCGGCGCTGGCGCCGCCTTCAGCAAAGCCAGCCTGCTCGCACCGGGACATGTGCCCGTGACCGGCCGTTTTGCCTTTGCGGGCGGCATGCCGTTCGTTGCCGACGCACCCGATATGGTGCGCAGCCTCGCGCTGCAGATCAAGCCGCCCGGCGCGGAAGAATGGCGCATGGCGATGGTCGATATCCCCGTGTTTCCGTTCGCCGATGTGCAGGCCTTCTACGACCAGATGATGGCCACCGTGCCGGATCCGAAGACGAAAGCACCCGATCCCGAAAAGATGAAGACGTTCGCGGCCGCTCATCCGGAGTTCGTGTCGGCGGTAGCCATCGTCGGCAAGCGCGCGGTGTCATCGGGCTTTGCCAACAGCACCTACAACGGACTCGATACGTTCCTCTTCGTCAACAAGTCCGGCGCATCGGTTCCAGTACGGTGGTCGGCCGAGCCGGTGCAGGCGTTCGCGCCGGTGGGCCCGCAGCAGCACGATCCGAACTACCTGTTCGATGCGCTGATTGCCGACGCGTCGCACCGCCCGTTGCAATGGAAGATGATGGTCACGGTCGGCCAGCCCGACGATCCTGTGACGCCCAACCTGCCCTGGCCCGCCGACCGGCAACGCGTCGACATCGGCACGGTGACACTCGACAAACTCACGGCCGAGGATGCGGGCCGCTGCACCGATATCAACTTCGACCCTACCGTGCTGCCCACCGGCATCACCACATCGGCCGATGCCATCCCCAGCGCACGATCGGCCGCCTACGCGCGGTCGTTCACGCTGCGCGAAAGCGAACGTGGCCGCAAGCCGCCCAGTGCCGTCACCGAAGCCGAGGTCAAGAAGGGAGGCCAATCATGAACCCGAATCTCCAGGCGTTTCCGCTGTCTTCAAAACTCCTCCACTGGATCATGGCCATCCTGATCGTGTCGATGCTGTTTATCGGCATCGGCATGGTCGCCACGGTGTCCTCGCGCTATCTCACGCTGGTGTCGATCCACAAGCCGATCGGCATCGCCATCCTCGCGCTGGTCATCATCCGTCTCGCCAACCGCATCATCCATCCGCCCCCTGCTTTGCCGCGTTCGATGCCCGTGCTGCAACGCGTGGCTGCCCATGCGTCGCACCTGCTGCTATACGCGTTGATGCTGGCGATGCCGCTGATCGGATGGGGCATGCTGTCGGCCGGCGGCTATCCGGTGGTGCTGGCCGGCGCGGTCCAGCTTCCGAGCTTTCTGCCGCATGATGCCCACCTGTACGCGACGTTGCGGCAGGCCCATACGCTAGGGGCTTTCCTGCTGCTGGCCGTGCTGCTGCTCCACATTGCCGCGGCCCTGTATCACGGCCTGATCCGGCGCGACGGCGTACTGGAATCGATGACGACCGCCAGCGGACGGTAGTGTGACTGTTGGAACGATGGCCGCGCGATGCCAGCGCAGGACCGCTGGCTGAACGATGGCCCCAAAAAACAAAACCCCGGAAGACCGCGATCTCCCGGGGTTCACCGCCAACCAGGTACGTTACTGCTCGGCAGGCGGATTAATGGCGTTCGGAATCAGCGCGATCAGCCCACAACTCACAAGCAGGCACGCGCCCAGCGCCAGGCCGGCAGACGATCCTGGCCTGCAAGCAAATCGTTCGCGTGCGTGAGCTCACCTTCTTGCCGGTTACTTGCAGCAGCCTCGCGTCTCCTGGACAGGGGGACATTTGACTGAGCCATATGAACAGAAGACACAACAATCTTCAGGCTTGGGCCGCAACATCGCCCCACAATGCGTGCATTCATAGAAGAACAGGCAGGCATCCGTTGGCATGACCTCCGACTTCGCATACCCACAATGTGGGCAAGTCAGGACCGAAGTACGTTGAATGTCGCTCATGGGATTCCCCAAGCTGGCACTGGCGACGCCTCCCAGGCTAGCAGCCCAGGCAAGCGAATGACCCGCGCACGAGTGTTCTTCGAATCGTAGCTTGTGCAGCGACCCAGACGATTGCCCGCTCCACGGCGGCAGCGCGCCCCGCTTCAGCGGATGTCGGCTTCTTGTGGCGCACATCCTACTCGTCACACAGAATTCACTTTTCAGCCTTCCATAATTCGACTATATTCGAATCATGGAAACCGATCACGCCCTTGAAGCGCTTGCCGCGCTCGCTCATTCGATACGCCTGTCCGTATTCCGGCTGCTGGTCCAGGCCGGCCCCGCAGGTCTGCCTGCAGGCCGGATTGCCGAACTGATGGACATGCCGGCGTCATCGCTGTCTTTCCACCTGAAGGAACTGCACCGCGCCGGCTTGCTATCCAGCCGCCAGGACGGTCGCTCGATCATCTACATGGCCCATTTCGAGACCATGAATGCGTTGCTGGGCTACCTCACGGAGAACTGCTGCAGCGGCAATCCGTGCTCCCCTGTGTCCACCTGTTCCGTCGCTTCGGAGCCCAGATCATGAAACGCTTCCACGTTCACGTCAGCGTCGCAGACCTGTCTGCGAGCATTCGTTACTACACGGCCCTCTTTGCAGCCGAACCCGCCGTGGTAAAGGACGACTATGCGAAGTGGATGCTCGAGGATCCGCGCGTGAACTTCGCTATTTCGGCACGCGGCGCTGAGGTTGGAGTCGATCACCTCGGGTTCCAGACCGACGATGCCGACGAACTGGCCGACCTGAAACAGCGCGCCGAAGCCGCTGACATGGCGCGGCTGGACGAAGGTGAGACCACCTGCTGCTATGCGCGCAGCGAGAAATACTGGGTCACCGACCCGCAGGGCATCGCCTGGGAGCACTTCCACACGCTGGGCAATGTGCCCGTGTATGGCGAGCCCCGAAAGCTCGACGCGGCTCAGGAATCAGCCTGTTGCGCGCCGCGCGCACCAAAGGGCAAGCCGATCGGCATCGCGGTCAACGCCAAGCCGTCGTGCTGCTGACGGTGGGCCATGACTGAAGCTGGACGCCATCGCGCTCCAGAAGGCGGTTCGGACATCGGAAAGCGGTGACCGAATATCGAACCGCACGCCAATACCATTACATAGCGCCCCATGACCACCAACGTACTGATCTTGTGTACCCATAACTCGGCCCGCAGTGTGCTGAGCGAAGGGATGTTGAACCATCTGGCCAACCACCTTGGCCGTGATGTGCGCGCCTACAGCGCGGGAAGCTCGCCCAGTGGGCGTATCAACCCGTTTGCGATCGAAGTGCTTGGCAATGCCGGGGTTGATGTCACCGACTTCCGCAGCAAGAGCTGGGATGTGTTTGTCGGCGCGAATGCGCCTGAGATGCGGGTCGTGATCACGGTATGCGACAGCGCAGCCGAAGAGGAATGTCCCTATTGGCCGGGCAGCCCGGTCAAGGTGCACTGGGGCTACCCCGATCCATCGAATACGGAAGGCGGCGACGAGAAGAAGCGCCAGGCATTCGAACTGACGCGCCAGGCCATCGCCTATCGCATGCTGCAATTGCTGCTGCTTCCAATCGAAGACATGAGCAATGCCGAACTTCAAGAGACGCTCCAGCGTCTGGCTCGGAGCTGAATCATGAGCAGCCAGAACATTGCGGCATCAAGCCAGGCCGCGGCCAAACCGGCCATTGGCTTTTTCGAACGCTATCTGACCGTTTGGGTCGCGCTGTGCATTGTTGCCGGTATCGCGCTGGGGCAGGTGCTGCCTGACGTCTTTCAGGCGATCGGGCGCATGGAGTATGCACAGGTCAATCTGCCCGTTGGCATCCTGATCTGGGTGATGATCATCCCGATGCTGATCAAGATCGATTTCGGCGCGCTGGGTCAGGTGAAATTGCACTGGCGCGGCATCGGCGTGACCTTGTTCATCAACTGGGCAGTCAAGCCATTCTCGATGGCCCTGCTCGGATGGATCTTCGTGCGCCACCTCTTTGCGCCGCTGCTGCCTGCAGACCAACTCGACAGCTATGTGGCTGGGCTTATTCTCCTGGCGGCCGCGCCATGCACCGCGATGGTCTTCGTGTGGAGCCAGTTGTGCAAGGGCGATCCGTACTTTACGTTGTCCCAGGTCGCGCTGAATGACGCCATCATGGTTGTGGCGTTCGCACCGGTCGTGGCGCTGCTGCTGGGCCTTTCGTCCATCACTGTGCCGTGGGACACCTTGCTTACCTCGGTGGCGCTCTACATCGTGGTACCGGTCATCATCTCGCAACTGCTGCGCAAGATGCTCCTGGGTCGCGGCGTCGCCTATTTCCAGCGCGTTGTACACCGTCTGGGGCCGTACTCCATCACGGCACTACTGCTGACGCTGATCCTGCTGTTTGCGTTCCAGGGCAAGGCGATCATCGACCAGCCGCTGGTGATTGCGTTGCTGGCGGTGCCCATCCTGATTCAGGTCTTCTTCAATTCCGGGCTCGCCTATCTGCTGAACCGCAAGCTTGGCGTTGCGCACTGCGTAGCGGGCCCGTCCAGCCTGATTGGCGCGAGCAACTTCTTCGAACTGGCCGTGGCCACCGCGATCAGCCTGTTTGGCTTCCAGTCGGGTGCGGCGCTGGCCACAGTCGTCGGGGTGCTGATCGAGGTACCCGTCATGCTGCTCGTCGTCAGCATCGTCAACCGGTCGCAGTCCTGGTATGAGACCAGGAGCAACTAGGAATACGAATGTCGCTAACGATCTACCATAACCCCGAGTGCGGCACATCGCGCAATACGCTGGCAATGATCCGCAACGCGGGCATCGAACCGAATGTCATTGCGTATCTGAATACGCCGCCTGACCGGCAGACGCTGCAGCAGTTGATCCGCGACGCAGGCCTGACGGTTCGCCAAGCGATCCGTGAGAAAGGCACCCCTTACGCCGAACTCGGCCTGTCCGATCCATCGCTGACCGATGACAAGTTGCTCGACGCAATGATGGCCAATCCGATCCTGATCAACCGGCCCTTTGTCGTCACCGAGCTAGGCGTGCGTCTGTGCCGGCCCTCGGAACTGGTGCTCGACATCCTGCCCTCGCCACAGCAAGGTGCCTTCACCAAGGAGGATGGCGAAGTTGTCATCGACGCGCAGGGACGGAGGGTTGGATAGCCATGGATCTCCCCAATATCGCCCCCGCGGTACTCGATATCCCCGACCTCCGCAAACTGGAGCCGGCCCGCATCAGTGCGCATCCCCCACGTATCCTGCTGCTTTACGGTTCGCTGCGCGAGACGTCATACAGCCGACTGCTCGTGCAGGAAGCCGAACGAATCCTGCAGCAATTCGGCGCGGAGACCCGCGTGTTCGATCCGCATGGCCTGCCCATGGCAGACAGCGCGCCGGCGGATCACCCCAAGGTCGTCGAGTTGCGCAAGCTTTCGGAATGGTCGGAAGGCCAGGTGTGGTGCAGCCCCGAGCGACACGGCACGCTGACCGCCGTCTTCAAGAATCAGATCGACTGGCTACCACTGGAGTTCGGCGGTATTCGACCGACACAGGGGCGCACGCTCGCAGTGATGCAGGTCAGCGGCGGCTCGCAATCGTTCAACGCGGTCAACGCACTGCGGGTGCTGGGACGCTGGATGCGCATGGTGACGATCCCCAATCAGTCGTCGGTCGCCAAGGCGTACCAGGAGTTCGACGCCAATGGCCGCATGAAGCCATCGTCCTACTATGACCGCGTGGTCGACGTGATGGAGGAGCTCTACAAATTCACGTTGCTCGTTCGCGATCGTAGCGACTACCTGACGGATCGCTATAGCGAACGCAAGGAAGCGGCACCTGCTACGGCAACGACGCTCGCGGCAGTGGCCATGAGTCATGAGCAGGATGCTCAAGTCAGCGACACCGATACCGGCGAAGTCGAATAACAATCAACGGGATGGCCATGGAGCCGAGCAGTAGCGTGATCGCCAGGCTGGGCATTGCCCAGACGCTGGCATGGGGTTCGACGTATTACCTGCCGGCCATGCTGGCGACGCCGATGGCGAAGGATCTCGGCGTGTCCACACCGACGGTGTTTGCGGCATTCAGCGCCGCGCTTATCGTGTCGGCCTTGATTGGACCTTCAGCGGGGAGAATGATTGATCGAACCGGTGGCCGCTCGGTATTGGTGGGCACCAGTCTGATATTTGCGCTCGGCCTTGCTGGTCTTGGTTTCGCGCAAGGCGCCGTTGGCCTTTTCGTTTCCTGGCTAGTCCTGGGCATCGGGATGGGCGCAGGCCTGTATGAAGCAGCATTTGCGACACTGGTGGCGCTCTACGGCAACCGCTCTCGGGGCGCCATCACCGGCATCACACTAATTGCCGGCTTCGCCAGCACTGTCGGCTGGCCACTCTCGACATTCATGGAGGCGCACATTGGATGGCGGGGCGCGTGTCTTGCGTGGGCGGCACTTCATTTGACGCTGGGACTGGCATTGAATCTCAGCATGCCTGGTGGCGCGCCTGCTATCGAACCAATCGTGGCTCGACCTTCGTCTGCGACCACTTCACCGGAAGCGCCTTCGCAACGCTTCGCATCGTTCGCGCTGGCATTTGTCTTTGCTGCGACCTGGTTCACAAGCACCGCCATGGCCGCACACTTGCCTCGTCTGCTCCAGGCTGGTGGCGCGACGCTGGCCACTGCAGTGATGGTGGGCGCGCTGATTGGCCCTGCCCAGGTGGGCGCCCGTATCCTCGAGTTTGGCTTGCTGCGCAAGGTCCATCCGCTACTCTCGGCGCGCATCGCCGCGGCGCTGCATCCTGTCGGTGCCCTTGCCTTTGGCCTGCTTGGCGCCCCAGCAGCTGTCCTGTTCGGCGTGCTGCATGGCGCCGGCAACGGGATCCTCACAATTGCCAAGGGCACGCTACCGCTGGTCATCTTCGGTCCGGGCGGCTACGGCCACCGGCAAGGCATCCTGATGGTGCCGGCCCGTGTTGCTCAGGCGCTGGCTCCATGGCTTTTCGGCGTGCTGCTTGATATTGCCGGGGCCAAGGCGCTTTGGTTGTCGTCCGGTCTTGGCGCCGCGGCGATACTGGTTTTGCTGGCGATTCGCGATGCAAGATCGGTGCAGGCTCAACCGGCGTAAGCCTGCGCCTGCGCTATGACTGTCCAACTTGCGCGGATGGCCGAGAAGGGTCGGTCGCGGCCATCGCTGTCGCGCTAACGCTGGACAGGGCGCTGCGACGCATGCCCATACTGCTCGGGGCTCACCTGCTCCATCCATTCCACCGCCACCCCATCCATCGCTTCTGCAATTGCGATATGTGCCATGCTGACCGAGCCCGTGGCGCCGTGCCAATGCCTGGTGTTCGGCGGAATCCAGACCAGGTCGCCAGGGCGGATAGTCTGGGCCGGCTCACCCCACTGCTGGACAACACCGACACCGGCAACGACCAGGAGCGTCTGTCCTAGCGGGTGACTATGCCAAGCCGTCCGTGCTCCCGGAGCGAACGTGACCATGGCCCCACCCACGCGTGCGGGTGTTTCGGCCTGGAAGTGTGAATCGATGCGAACGCTGCCCGTGAAATGGGCTGCCTGCCCCTCACTGGAGATCTGCTGGCAAGGCGGTGTCACTGTAATCATGTCTGGATGGCGTCGGCTCATGTCGGGCGGGCATTCGTACCGTGTTCGCCGGCTGCGAGCGATTCGGCTCGAATGAGGCAGGGCGCGCAAGCGATGCATAAAGAACGATGCATTCGAGTCTCGTCATCAAAATGCTTGCGCATGACGCGCGCCGGACTGAACAATAGCGAAAGCATTCATGAAATGCCTTCATAACTTCATACAGGCCGCAGGCCGCTCGCCTGGCCGGCCCGCGCCGCAAAAGAACGCCCGCCCATGCCCCGCCAAAACCTGAACGACCTGCTTGCACTGATCACCGTCGCCAAGGAGCGCAGTTTCACGCGCGCTGCAGCGCGGCTCGGCGTCACCCAATCGGCGCTGAGCCACACCATTCGCAGCCTGGAATCCAGGCTGGGCGTGCGGCTGCTGACGCGCACCACGCGCAGTGTCTCCACAACGGACGCCGGCGAATGGCTGATCCAGTCGCTCGGCCCGAAGTTCGAGGAAATCGAAGCCGACCTTTCCGCAGTGGCCGAACTCGGTGACCAGCCGGTCGGCACAATCCGCATCACGGCCGTCGACCATCCGATCGATGCCATCATCTGGCCGCGCCTGGCCGAGGTGCTTCCGCAGTACCCGGACTTGAACGTCGAGCTGACCGTTGACTATGGGCTCACCAATATCGTTGGCGAGCGATACGACATCGGGGTGCGCTTTGGTGACCAGATCGAGAAGGACATGATTGCGGTCCGCATCAGCCCCGACGTGAAGATGGCCATCGTTGGCGCACCTGCGTACTTCAAGGGCCGCGACCAGCCCGCCACGCCGCGTGACCTGCTGGCCCACCGATGCATCAACATGCGGCTTGCAACGAGCGGCGGCCTGTATGCCTGGGAGCTGGTCAAGGGCGCCAGGAAGTTGCAGGCGCGCGTGGAGGGACAAGTCATCTGCAACAGCGTCAACCAGATGCTAAATGCCGCCCTGGACGGTTTCGGGCTGACGTTCCTGCCCTGGCCGCTAGTGCAGCCGCATGTCGAGGCGGGACGCCTGATCCGCGTGATGGAAGACTGGTGCCCGACCTTCCCCGGCTATCACGCGTTCTATCCAAGCCGCCGCCATTCTTCACGCGCGCTCAAGATCGTCATCGACGCCATCCGGTACCGTCCGGATGGCGCACGCGCTTAGGCGCGCGCAAGCGGGTCGCGAATCGGCAGCGAACGGATGCGATGCGCGCGGGTCAAGGCAATCACGGGAGCGGTGCCCCGCGCCGAGAACCGACCGTTCGACGCACGCTTCAGGCGGGCGCTGACTGGCGTAGCGTCTTGACCAACAAGGCATGCAGGCTATCGACGGCCTTCGAATTGCGCGAATCGCGGCTTCTGTAAACCGCGACCTCCATCGGTTCGAGCGGGCCCAGGCCTTCGTCGCGGCCCAGAATCCGCAGATGCCCGGGCGCGCTACACTGCGTCAGTGCCGCCACGGCCAACCCGCTCTCGACTGCGGCGAGCTGCCCGGCAAGACTGGAACTGTTGTAGACCACCTTGTATCGACGCCCCTGCTGCGCCAGCGAATGGATTGCACTACGTCGCGCGAGACTCGCACTTTCGTAGACGGCAATCGGTATCGGATCCCGTCGCCACAATTCGAACTGCGGTGTGCCTACCCATACCATCGGCTCGTGAAACAGCAACGTACCGCGCCGCGCGTGATCGCGCGATACCAGCGCGATATCCAGCTCACCGCTTGCCACGCGCGGGATGAGCGACGTCGATTGCTCACAGATCAGTTCGATCTCGACACTGCTATGCCGCGGCGCGAACCGCTTGAGCACCGGCGTCAGGTATTTTTCAGCGTAGTCGTCGGGTACGCCGAGCCGCACGCAGCCGGTGAGTTGCTCGCTTTGCAGCGCAGTCTGCGCTTCCGCATGCAGGTCGAGGATGCGACGCGCATAGCCGAGCAGCGTCTGGCCGTCCTGGGTGAGTTCGAGCGGGCGCGAGCCGCGCTCGATGATCCGCAACCCCAGCGCGCTTTCCAGCTTCTTGATCTGCATACTCACCGCCGACTGCGATCGATGTACTTCGCCTGCCGCGCTCGACAGGGAACCGGCATCGACCACCGCGACGAAGCATCTTAGCCAGTCTGTCTGCAGATCACGCATCTTCATGGTTTCCATCGACTTTCGATTTTCGAATAAACGATCTTCGAATTATGCGCTTTTCGTTAGATCGGCGGCGATTCAAACTGGGGGCATGAACTCGAACCCGCACCTCCGCGAAGCGCCTTCAGACCTTGCGGCGACGCGTCCGTCGACCGGCGCATGGCCCTTCGTTGGCGGCTGCGCGCTGCTTGGCACTATCGGCATCTTTGTCAGTGAAGCCCACGCCGATCCGTTGACGGCAACGTGGTTTCGCTGCGCACTCGGCCTGCTCGGCCTGACGCTCTGGATAACGCTGCGTCGCCAGACACGATTTCTGCGGCTGACGCGAACCACCGGACCCTGGGTGCTAACCGCCGGCTCCTTGATGGTGCTTAGCTGGGGCCTGTTCTTCATCTCCATCGAGCGGGTGTCGACGGGCGTCGCGATCGTGCTGTTTCACGTCCAGCCGATGTGGGTACTGATCCTGGGCGCTCTGTGCCTGAAGGAATCGATCGGCAAGCGGCGCGTGGGCGCTGTCCTGGCGGCGATGTTTGGCCTCGTTCTGGCGACGGGCATCGCCGAGCACCCGGCAAGCGGCGAGGCTCGGCAAGGTTACTGGCTCGGTGTCGTCCTGTGTCTTGTGGGTGCGCTCTGCATGGCATGCGTCACGATCATCGCCAGGCGTCTGCGCGACTTGCCCGCAGGCATCCTCGCATGGTGGCAGTGCGCGATCGGGACGATGACAGTGTGGATCTGGCCGGTGCAGCACGGCTGGCCTGCGTTGGGCGCCTCGTGGCTCTGGCTCGCCGGCCTCGGCATCATCCACACCGGCCTGGCCTATACGTTGATGTACAGCGGCATGGCGCGCCTCGACACCGCCCGCATCGCGTCGTTCCAGTTCGTGTATCCAGCGGTCGCGATCTTTGTCGACTGGCTCTTCTTCAGCCAGCATGTGAGCAGCCTGCAGCTGACGGGCATCGCGGTCATGTCGGTCGCCATCTGGTGTGCCGAGCGCACGCCTCGGCGGTAGCGGGAACGCGACGTCCCCGCGCCGAACCTCACACCGGATCGGACATGCAGCCGCGAAGGTCGGCGAACGGTTTCGCTGACCGGAACGTTCACCGCGGCACCTTAATTGATACCTGCAGCACGCGCCTCTATCGTGTCCCCATGAGAAAGCGCTCGTCCTGTTCACAGCGACGGCCACGATAACGATCTGGAGACACACATATGACCCCCGCATCACGCCGCTGCGCTGCATAGCGCCCCGCCAAGCAGGATTTACACCCCTTCGAAGTTAATCGATGGCGACAGCTTGCGAGAAAGCTGTCTGGCCAGGGAGCAGGTCATGTTGCAGCACATTGCTTCGATTTCAGTCCTCGGACTGATGTTTGTGATCGCCACCGTCCTTCCCGTCAATATGGGCGCGCTGGCGTTCGTGGGCGCATTCCTGGTCGGCACCCTCCTGGGTGCCATGCCTGCCAAGACGATCCTGATGGGATTCCCTGCGGACCTGTTCCTGACACTGGTGGGCATTACGTACCTGTTTGCCGTGGCGCAGAACAACGGGACCATCGACTGGCTCGTCAGACTGGCCGTCCGCGCAGTGGGCGGACGCATCGCCGCGATACCGTGGATCATGTTCGGGATCGCCGCCGTGTTGACCTCGGTCGGTGCAGTCAGTCCCGCCGCGGTGGCCATCATCGCGCCGATCGCGCTTGGCTTCGCCGCGCGATACAAGATCAACCCGTTGATGATGGGGCTGATGGTCATACACGGTGCCCAGGGCGGTGGTTTCTCGCCGATCAGCATCTACGGCGGCATTACGAACAAGATCGTCGAGAAGGCCGGCTTGCCGCTGAACGAAATGGCAACAGCGTTCGCGAGCCTGGGCGTCAACCTGCTGGTAGCGCTTGGGCTCTTCATCGCATTCGGCGGATTGCGGCTGATGCGCGCATCGGAGCACCGACAGCCGGCGGTGGTCGGCAAGGGCGTGGCCGCGATCGATCTTCCGTTCCAGGCGCGTACGACGACGGACGGCGCGGGGGAAGCTGCCATATCAGCCGCAGGCGTCGCCCTCGGGGAAGCGGAGCAATCCGGCACGCCCTATCAATACTTGACCGTACTGGGCCTGGCTGCACTGTCCGTGCTGACGCTGTACCTGAAACTCGATATCGGCTTTGTCGCGCTGTCGATTGCCGTGTTGCTGACATTGGTATCCCCGAACCTGCAGAAGGCTGCACTGACCCAGGTGTCATGGCCGGAGATCATGCTGATCGTCGGCGTCAGCACGTATGTGGGAGTGATGGAAAAGATGGGCACCATCTCTTTTGTCGGCCATAGCGTTGCGGGCATGGCATCACCGATGATGGCGGCACTTCTGCTCTGCTTCGTAGGCGCCGTGATTTCAGCGTTCGCTTCGTCGACCGCAGTGCTTGGATCGCTGATTCCCCTGGCTGTGCCATTCCTCCAGCAAGGCTCGGATGTCAGTGCCATCGGGTTCATCGCGGCCATGGCCGTGTCATCAACCATTGTCGATGTCAGCCCATTCTCGACCAACGGCGCGCTGGTCCTCGCCAATGCGCAGGGTGTGGACCGTCACGCCTTCTTCAGGAAACTGATGGTGTATGGCGCGCTGGTAACGGTCGTGGCGCCTGTCGTGCTGTGGTTCTCGTTCGTGGTGCTTTGATTTGCGATCCAGCTAAGGCCATGACCCTGACTCATACCCAGATCCGCCTTGCCTCCCTTCTGGACGCCGGCTATCAACTGACGATCACACGGTCGGCCGTCGATGCAACGCCGGTGCAAGTCGACGTGGTGCGGCCTGGATCGCAGGAAGTCGCAGGGCATGTACCGTGGCGGCACATCCACGAACTACTGCGCGCAAGACGGGTGGTATTCGATACGGGGGATGTCGCGACAGCGACAGCTATCGTGGCGGTGCCCGCGGGGGCACCGCTACCGTAGGTGCTCAACTCAAGCGGAAGTTGCCGAGATCGATTGAGACCAACAGCAGGTCGCGGATAGGTGCCTGGCCGGGTCCCCGCAAATAGGCGCGGCGCCGGGTTGGAAAGCGGAGACCGTTCACTTCGACGAAGTCATGGACATATTGCGCCGCAGCGAAACCACCCGCGACATCGACGTGATAGTCATGCCTGCGCAGCAGCAGATCGTCGCCGAAGTAGAAGTCCTGCTCGCTGCTATGACTAGCGATGTGGTCGGGAAACCGGGCGCGCAAGCCACGCCAGAGATCATCACCCTCTTGCCACGGCGAAATTTCGGTGACTTCGAACCCGGGCATCGCCATGAGAAATGGCGTGGTCAGGTAGGTCCACATCGCGTAGCCATTGAAGTATGCACGGTGCAGCGGATCCCACGGAGTGTTCATCCCGTGGCCAGCGAACGAGGCCCGTGGGTCAGCGCGCTCTCGAACGGTCTCTCCCGACGTGGTCTCGATCGCGATCCGGTTGCACGTGAAGGCGGTACGCCAATCCGGCTGGCCGAACGGAACAACGGATGCGGTTTGCTCGTGGAGCCTGACTGTCATCTCGCGGGGCGTGGAGTCCTGCACCAGGCCCTTCATTCCCCACAATCCCCCGCCAGTGACCAGGGTGGCCGTCACCGAACTGAATTTGTTCCATTGCTCAAGGCCGCCATGCGCCTCAATGACATCTTCCAATAGCTTGTTCATTTGCCACTCCGCAAGAACCTGAAACCAGAACGAAGTTCGTCCACGCACACCTGGGCTGTTCCCACGCGGCGAAATGGCCTCCCTTCTCAAACCGATTGCATCGCCCAGGTTTCATCCGTGGATCGATACATGAAAGGCGAGGCAGTCGCCGGTGCGTAGCCCAAAGCAATCACCGGCGTTGCATCAAGCAGGCATGTCGCTATCCATGGCACCGAAATCGGTTCTCGATCATGCGGGCCGTGGCGATGAGCCGTGGACGAACGTCAGAGAGGAATCTCGCGGCAGCGACGGTTCGCGATGGCGCCGCGGCGTTGATCACCACCGGTGGCAGTTCGGGGCCGAGCCTGAGCGGCACCGCAATGCCGTTGATTTCCTTGTTCCATTCGCCAAATGACGTGACGCAACCGAGTTCAGACAACTCCGTGAACGCCCGCGAGATGCCTTGCTCGACGGCCGGCCACTGCGCTGCGCCCAATGCCTGGAGCCGTTGCATGACGGAGCGCCGTTCCGCCGCGCTCATCACCGTGATGTGCGCGCGGCCCATGGCAGTCGTGCCGAGCGCAAGCCGGCTGCCAACATCGAGGTTCAGCGTGACGGCGGTCGACTGGCTGCGGCGGCAATCGATGTAGACCACCGACAGGTCGTCCCGTATGCCGAGGGAGATCATCGTGTGCGTGCTGTCGGCCAGCTCCTGCAGCTTCACATCGCTCGCCGCGCGCAGGTCCAGCCGTGCATGCCCGACGTGCGCCAGCGTCAGCGTGGCCAGGCCAATGCGATAGCGGCCCAGATCGGCAATATGGTGCAGGAAGCCGAGCGTGGTCAGCG
>FTCV01002159.1_pt1 | contig 18784 bp, 19 predicted proteins | sample 1639691 | NCBI WGS metagenome assembly FTCV01 (sample SAMEA3914864, study PRJEB12502) | metagenome | biome: forest; material: soil | place: USA | collected 2012-03-12 | depth 0.3 m
CGCCTGCACCAAGGGCATGGATGAGGTGGATGGCGCGATTAAGATCTACCCGCTGCCGCATATGCCGGTCGTCAAAGATCTCGTGCCGGACCTGACCCGTTTCTACGCCCAGCACGCCTCGATCCAGCCTTGGCTGCAGACACAGACCACCGCGCCGGAGAAAGAATGGAAGCAGAGTCGTGATGACCGTGAAAAGCTAGACGGCCTCTACGAGTGCATTCTCTGCGCTTGCTGCTCGACCTCCTGCCCTAGCTACTGGTGGAATGGCGATCGCTATCTCGGCCCGGCCGTGCTGCTGCAGGCCTATCGCTGGCTGATCGACAGCCGGGACGAGAATACGGGCGAGCGTCTCGACCAGCTCGAAGACCCCTTCCGACTCTATCGCTGCCACACGATCATGAACTGCTCGAAGGCCTGTCCGAAGGGGCTCAACCCCGCCAAGGCCATCGCCGAGATCAAGAAGATGATGGTGGCGCGGCAGTATTGAAACTGTCGTCCGGCCATGGATAGATTGGTGCTGGGCGGCCGTTTCAGGCTGTCCAGTTTGATCCGGGTACCGTCATGCCATTCCTGATCGCGCTGCTGGGAATCCTTGGAGCAGGAGCCTTCTGGTACTATCGCATGAAGAATGTCGGCCGCGCGGCCGGTGAAATCGTCGATGTGGCGCAAACGGCGCATGGCGCATGGCGCCGCCGCCAGTTCCGGAAGAAGGCTGAAGGCTCCGTCATCACCGCGATCGACGATCCGATCACGGGAGCCGCCGTGATGATGGTTTCAGTTTGCCTGGAACGCGGCCCGATGACCGCAGCGACGGAGGAAGCGATCCAATCGGAAATGCGCGATGTGATGGGGCTGGCCAAGCCGCTCGAAACCTTCACTTTCGCCAAATGGGCGGCGGACCAGGTGATGGACGCCAATGATGTTTCACGGAAGCTTGCGAAGCTTTGGATCGACCGTCTCGGCGTCGAAGAGCGGTTTGATCTTGTGGAGATGGTAGGCCGCGTCGCGGCGATAGAGGGCGAAATCTTGCCGCAGCAGCGTATCGCGATCCAGAAGCTGAAGGAGCGGCTCGCGCTGCTGAATTAGCGGGGAACCACCACAATCCCTCGATTGTTCTGATTTCAGCATCCTGCCGCAATCTGTTGGCAGAATGGAAGCTGTCAGAAAAGAACAGGAGGAAACCCATGAGCTTCGACACACCCGAGCGTCCGTGGACTCTTGAAGAGGTTCAGATCCTGAGGGAACTGGTCCGTGAGCAGGTGCCTGTGCGCCTGATTGCTCTGAAGACGAAGCGCAGCGAGATGGATATTCACGCCAAGCTTTCCGAATTGGGCCTGACAACGCCGGCCGCCGCCTGACGCAAGCTTGTCGCCTTCACGATAGACAAAAGAAGGGCCGCAGTCTGTACTGCGGCCTCTCTTTTGCTGGTGGGGCTCGTGATGCGATTTGCTGTTGCTGTTCTGACAGTCCTCTTCGGTATAGGCTACGCGCAGGCAATGGATTGCTCGAAGGCGCGGTCGCCGATCGAGAAGGCGATCTGCGCCGATCCGGCCGCTAACGCTGCGGATGACGCCATGTCCGCATCGTTCAGTGGGCTGAAGAAAAGCCAAACTGTGGAGCAGTGGAATGTGCTGCTGGCCAAGCAACGACTATGGCTCAAAGGGCGCGAGTACCGCTGCTACGAAAAGAAAGGCGCGGCGTTGAGCGCTTGCCTAAAGGCGGACACTGAAGCTTGGACCGCAACCCTCGAAGGGCGTCCGGAAGCCGGTACTTATGACGCAACGGCTTTTGCACCCCTCATCGCCGGCAAGATCGCGAAGCGCAACGGCGAGTACGATATCTCGATCATGGTGATGAAATTCCGTACGCCGCAGACGGTAGCCGAGCGTGCTTTCAACGCGGCTGTCGATGCGCAGATCAAGGACGCACCGATGAATGAGCCGCGCGAGGCCGACATGCCTCGTAAACTGGCCTATGACGCCAGCATGCGGGTGAGTTTCGCTTCGCCCGCGCTGATTTCGGCGGCGACCGAGGTGTATCAGGATGGCGGTGGCGCGCATCCGAACACCAACACCTTCCATATCAATATCGATGGCCGCAGCGGTAAGGAAGTAACGCTTGCCGACGTCTTCACAGCGGATGGACGCAAGACGGCGCTGAAACTTTGCGCCACGCAAATCAGTGCCCAGCGCAAGGAGAAAGGTGCGGATCAGGTTGCCGAGAGCGGTAAGAATGACTCGGCCAATTCCAGCCTTGCGGATGCCTTTGGTGCGATCGCCAACTGGAGCTTCGGACGAGATAAAACCTCGGTGTATTTCAATCCTTACGAACTTGGTTCTTATGCGGAAGGTGCTTATGGCTGCGACTTCCAGAACACAGAGCTTCGGCCGCTGATCAAGCCGGGCTTTCCGCTGCCGAATTGAAGGTCATTTTGCCCAGCTTGGACTGGTGAAAATTGCGATCGAGAGCACAAGGCCGATCGACCAGGCGAGCGATCGCAGTCGGTCCTGATCGATGAGATACAGAGCGATATAGATGACGCGCACGAGGATGAAGAGCAGTGCGAGCGTGTTCACAATTCCTTGCGGCGCGGCCTTTATCTCTGCGACGAGGACTGCAACGGCAAAAAGAGGAAATGCCTCGAAACCGTTGAGATGGGCACCATGCGCGCGGGCAGGTAAGCCGGTCAGCGCCTGCTGCCAGGCGCGTGGATGGGCATTGTCGAATCGCTTGCCACTGGCGCGCGATCCGGAAGTTTTTGCGATTACGGTCGCGAACAACGGCAGCAAAGCAGCAACGAGAACGCACCAGAGCGCGAGCGACATCAAAATCATCTCCAGATTTTTGGAACGATACGGGCTCAGGTCTCGTTCAGATCGGAATTGGCAAAATAATGGCTGATTCCTGCCACGCCACTCCTTATAGGTGTTTCCGAAAATGTTTCACGCTCGAGGAAACCGCATGCGGCCGATTACTCTGTGTCTGCTGTCGATCATGGCGCTGGGGCTCGCGGGTTGCGAGTCAAGCACGCGGCTGGGCAATGTCTTTGGCAGCCAGCGGGTCGCCGCACGGCCGATTTCCTCACCTGAGCCGATCATTGCGGCGCCGACACCGCAGGTCGATAGTGCGCCGCTCAGTGCTCCAACGGGTGTGGGCACTGCTGCTCCGCCGAGTTCCGATCCCAATGCCGTAGCGGCAACTGATCCGAATGCCCTGCCGCCGGTGACGCCGCCGCCCGCGCCAAAACCGCCGACCCCACGTGTTGCAGCCGTTCCGCCGCCGGCTGAATCTTCTGGTCCGACGCGCAGCAGCGTTACCGGCAACTGGTCGGTTTCTGAATCGGCTGGCGGCAAGTGCCGTGCGACGCTTTCCAGCGCGCCTGCGCTCGACCTTTACAAGGCTTCGACCAGCGGCTGCAGCACCAAGGAGATGCAGCGCGTCACTGCCTGGGAACTGCGTGGTAACGATATCTATCTTTATGAGTCGGGCGGTGCGGTTGCGGCGCGGCTCCAGTCTGCCGGCGGCAACAACTTCAACGGCGCAACCGCCAAATCCGGCGCACCGATCAGCCTGTCGAAATGAGGCCGCTCAGGAGGTTTGGCCGGTCAGCCGCTGCCAGCGGCTTATCTGGCGCGCCTGGAGGTCGAGAACCGCAGTCGTAAAACTGTGCATATTCTCAACTGCCTCGCGCACGAAGGTTGCCGGGTTGCGGGTGTCGGCGATGACCGTGCCGACGATGTCGCCGGTTTCGAAGTGAAGTGAAGCCTTGAATTTGCGGGCGAGCGCCTGCATTGGCCGGTTCCAGGCGAGACAATTCATGTGCAGCTTGCGGTAGCCACGATTCCCGGCGGCCGTGATCATGCGATCGAAGAGTGCGGCGCCGATGCCGCGATTGCGCCAGTCGACCTCGACGCTGAAGGCGACCTCGGCGCTGTCCGCGCCAGCCGTAGCGAGAGGCCGCAATTCGGCGGACGCGCGAACCATACCATCCTCGGTATAGACGTAGATGAGGTCGCCATTGGCGAAGCAGCGCTCCGCATAATCGTTCAGAAACTCTTCGCCTACCGTCATCGCAAAGCGATTGCGCAGGCTCTCAGCGTCCAATCGGAAGAGATGCGCGCGAAACAGTTCGCGCTCCGCTGTCCAAAGTTTCCGAATGCCGCCGGTCGGCTGGATTGCCGATCCCATGGTGTGCTCCTCGAATAAGAAGAAAACGCACTCCCAGTCAGTTTCTGTCCCTGATCGAAGATTTGTGCATTGCAACAATATTTGTCAAGATGTCTGACCGCATCACGATTTTTGACAGGACGTTACCGAGCCGCCGAGGCATGCTTCGCTCCGACGGGTGGAGAGCGAAGATGGCGACTTTCAGGCTGCATTGCTTCGGCGAATCGGGAAACTCCTACAAGGCGGCGCTGATGCTGGCGCTGATAGGAGTCGACTGGGAGGTTGCGCCGGTCGATTTCTTCAAGGGCGAGACGCGAAAAGCTGACTGGCGCGAGAGTGTCAATCCGATGGGTGAAGCGCCTGTGCTCGAACATGGCGATGTGGTGATTAGCCAGTCCGGTGTAATCTTGGATTACTTGGCGGAGATCACCGGACAGTTTGGTCCGAAAACCTCAGCCGAGCGCCGGGAGATCTGGCGCTGGATCCTGTTCGATAACCACAAGTTCACCGGGTATTTCGCGACGCTTCGTTTTCTGGTCGGTTTGCAGAAGAGTGGCGAAACGCCGGTGACCGAATTCCTGCGCGGGCGCACATTGTCGGCCTATCACATCGTCGAGAAGCACCTGTCGGCGCAGCACTTCCTGGTTGGCGACAGGCCGACCATCGCTGATCTCTCGCTCGCTGGTTATATCTATTACACCGAGGAAAGCGGCATCGACCGCTCGAAATTTCCGGCCGTCAACGCTTGGGCGGATCGGATCGCCGGACTGCCTGGCTGGAAAGGGCCTTACGAACTGATGCCGCGTGCACTGAACACCTGATGCAACTCGTTCCTTTCACGATTGCCGGTTTCGACGAGCTGAAAAGCTGGTTCTCGAATGAAGCAGCGCTCATCCAGTGGGGTGGGCCGGATGTGCGGTTTCCGCTCGACCGTGACCAGGTGTCGGCAATGCTCGCAGAAGGTGAGGGTACGCAACCAAAGCGCTGGCTGTTCAACGGCCTTGAGGATGGCGCTATCGTCGCGCACGCGCAATCAGCGATGGATTGGCGACATGGCGTCGCGCGTCTTGGCCGAGTTGCCGTCAATCCGGCGTTTCGCGGCAAGGGGTTTGCCGTTCCATTCCTGCAGAAGCTGATCGACCGCATCTTCGACGAGCCGATTTTCGAGCGTGTGGAGCTCCATGTTTATACGTTCAACACGGTAGCGATCCGAACTTACGAAAAATTGGGTTTCCAGCAGGATGGCGTACGGCGCTCCTCCGTAAAAGTTGGCGACGAACGCTGGGACACGGCAATCTTCGGCCTGCTGCGCGGCGAAGCACGAGCGGCCTCTTGACGCCGCGAACCGCGCGGAGGAAGGAACGGTCACTCGCATGACCGATCTCCTTGCCCGCCAATATGCCCATCTCGTTTCCGCTGGCCGCATCGAACGCGATGCAGCCCAGGAGACGATTGTCGCCAAGCTCGATGCGCTGCTGAACCGACTGCAATCACGCGCCCAGGCGAACAAAGGAAGTGCGCTCGGCTGGCTATTCGGCAAGCGGGAGACGCCGGACCCGATCAGGGGCCTCTACATCTGGGGCTCTGTCGGCCGCGGCAAGACTATGCTGATGGACATGTTTTTCGAGGCGCTGAGCGAGAAGCGCAAACGCCGTGCTCATTTCCACGCGTTCATGGCGGATGTGCATGAGCGCATCCACGCCTGGCGGCAGGCTGAGAAAGAGGGCAAGGCGAAGAACGGTGATCCGATCAAGGTCGTCGCCGAGGAACTGGCGGCGGAGTCGATCGTCCTCTGCTTCGACGAGTTCGCGGTGAACGACATTGCGGACGCGATGATCCTCGGCCGCCTATTCGATGCGCTGTTCAAGCGCGGCGTGGTGCTGATTGCGACCTCAAACGTTGATCCAGCCGACCTTTATGCGGGCGGGTTGAATCGGGCTCTGTTTCTGCCCTTCATTGCGGAGCTTCAACAACGGGTCGAGGTGCTGCGGCTTGATGCGCGCACGGATTTTCGGCTCGAAAAACTGGCCGGTAATCCGGTGTATTATACCCCTGCTGATGAAGCTGCGGAGAAGGCGCTGGACAAGGCGTTCCAGCGGCTTGCCGGTGACGCCAGCAAGCGCATGGAGATCGCGGTGCATGGCCGCAAGGTTATCGTGCCGCGTGCGGCTGGCGGCGTTGCGCGTTTCTCTTTTTCGGAACTCTGTGAACAGCCGCTCGGTGCATCCGACTATATTGCGCTGGCGCATGCCTTCCACACGATGGTCATCGGCGGCATTCCGGCGCTGGACTTTGCTCATCGCAATGAGGCCAAGCGCTTCATCACATTGATCGACGTGCTCTATGAGCATCATGTGAAGGTGATTGTGTCCGCCGACGCTGGGCCGACTGAACTCTATACCGGCACGACGGGGCGCGAGGCTTTCGAGTTCGAGCGTACTTCGTCGCGTCTGATCGAGATGCAATCGGATGAGTATCTCGCCGCCCCGCATGGGCGCGTAGGACCGCGCGATGCGGGTGACACGGGTAATCTTGTGGAGACTTAAGGGAAATGGGTTTGTAAGGGGCGTTCGAGCGAGGTAGGTCTAGACCGACCGGTGGTATTAAGCGCTTCACATTCCTAGGTTAAAGCGATAGCGCGAATCAGCTCACGCCGCATGAAGCCGGGAAAACCGCCATGGCCACGCAGTCCGAAACCGATATCGACGACAAGACCGAAGACCATGCTCTGCCGCCGGATCACGACCTGCAGCCGGTGACCTTCACCATGCGCCGGCTGGGGAAGAAAAAGGATATCTGCATCGTTTCCGGCAGCGTGCTGCCGAAGAAGGATCTGGTGCAGATCGCGACGCTCAGGCCGGCGCTGATCGAACTGCTTAAGCAGGATATTCCCGATCTGCCGGATAACGCGCAGATTTCCGTAAAACAGCTCGACCGACTGCGCGGGCGTTATGTCGAGAGCCTGCTCCAGAACGAGCGCGGCGAAATTTCGTCGCTCGAACGTGAGGTTATCGAAAGCCTCGAACGGCACGAGACGCTGGCGGAAGACACCGAGCACGAATACGAGGAACACCGTACCATCGGCGAAAAGATGGCCGACGGCGTCGCCAGCTTCGGCGGCAGCTGGGTGTTCATCATCTCGTTCTTCCTGTTTCTCTCGGTCTGGATGGCAATCAATCTGGCGCTCGGCGAGAAGAGCGCCTTCGATGTCTATCCCTTCATCTTGCTTAACCTCGTGCTCTCCTGCCTCGCTGCGATCCAGGCGCCGATCATCATGATGAGCCAGAAGCGGCAGGAAGCGAAGGACCGGGTCCGCTCGCAGAACGACTACCAGATCAACCTGAAGGCCGAGCTTGAAATCCGTCACCTGCACGAAAAGGTCGATCACCTGCTCAACCGCCAATGGGAGCGGCTGACGGAAATTCAGACCATTCAGCTCGAACAGCTGCAGGATCTGGGGCGCGCGCGTGCGCGGCGGCCGAAGAAGGCGAAGAGCAAGGTGAAGGCGAAGGTCAAGCGCACGGCTGCGGCGGCTGACCCGATGCCGGATGAGGCTTCGACCGACGCAATCTAGCCGGGTTTAACTAACCCTCTCACCTTGAGTCCGCCTGCCCGCTTTTAACTCACGCCACGGGTGATGCCGCCATCGACGCGGATGTTCTGGCCGGTGATATAGGCGGCCCCTTCCGAAGCCAGGAAGGCAACCGTTGCGGCGATCTCGTCGCTGGTGCCGTAACGTTTGAGAGGCACGCTGTCGCGGCGCTCTTCCGTTGCCGGCAGGCTGTCGATCCAGCCGGGCTGGACATTGTTGATGCGGATATTGTCGCCGGCATAGGTGTCAGCGAAGATTTTCGTGAACACCGAGAGGCCGGCGCGGAATGTTGCCGAGGTTGGGAACATCGCGCTCGGCTCGAAGGTCCAAGCGGTGGTGATGTTGATGATCGCACCGGCTTTTTGGCTTTGCATGATCGGCGTCACCAGCCGGATCGGACGGACGGCGCTCAGCATGTAGATTTCCAGCCCCTGATGCCAGGCTTCATCCGTGATCGCCACGATCTCGGCGCGAGGACCGTGGCCGGCGCTGTTGATGAGCACGTCAATCCGACCCCAGCGATCCACCGTGCCGTCAACCAGGCGCTTGAGATCGTCATTCGACTGGTTTGAGCCAGTCACGCCGAAGCCGCCAAGCTCCTTGGCAAGCGCTTCGCCTTTTCCGGAGGAGGAGAGAATGGCGACTTTATAGCCGTCCTTGGCAAAGCGACGGGCAGTTGCCGCACCCATGCCGCTGCCGGCTGCGGTGATGATCGCAACTTTTTCTACTGCCATGATGGCCTCCATTTTTCTGGCTGTGACGCTTCTTGCGTCATTGTGCGAAATTTGCCGGAAAGTATCATGGGCTTGGCCGACCAAACGAGCCAATTCCGTTGTTGTTTTGCAGTAGAAAATCTATCGCATGATCAAAAACCAATACCGCCTTCCCTCGCTGAACGGATTGCGTGTTTTCGAGGTGGTTACCCGACATCTCAATTTTGGGCTTGCAGCCGAAGAACTTGGCGTAACCCAGGGCGCGGTGGCGCAAAAGGTGCGCGGGCTGGAAGCCGAACTCGGCTTAAAACTATTTGAGAGACACCCCCGTATATTGGTGCTGACGGAAGCCGGGCGCGGTTACATCGCCAATATCCGCCGCGCATTTGAATTGATTTCCGAAGCAACCGAAACGTTGCGGCCTGAGCCGCAGCACTTGACGATCAGCGTCACGCCCACCTTCGCTTCGAAATGGCTGATTCCGCGTCTGCCGGAGTTCAACTCCGCGCACCCTGGCATCGATCTGCGGATTGTCGCCAGCGATCGGTTGGCGAATTTCCAAAGCGACGCCATTGATCTGGCCGTGCGGCTGGGCCGTCCTCCTTTTGGTCCAGGACTGAATGCCGAGCTCCTGTTCGAGCAGATCGTCGTTGCGGTCGCGAGTCCGTTATTGATTGAAAAACTGGGGCCGCCGCTCGGCAGGGAAGGCTTTGGACAATATCCCCTGCTGCACGATGCACATGATGTCTGGCCGCAGTTTCTTGAATTGGCGTTCCCGGGTGGCTCGCCAACCGCAGCGAAGAATACTCGCTTCAATCAGACGTCACTTGCTCTTGAAGCCGCCATCGCGGGACAGGGCGTCGCCCTGACAAGCCTTTTCTTCGTCGAGAAGGATATCCAGGCAGGGCGCCTCGTCTGTGTTTTTCCTTACGAATTACGTGTCGGCCTCGATTTCTATGTCGTTTCGCCGCGTCGATCGCGCCTCCCTGCCTCCGTTGGTCATGTTCGCCACTGGCTGATCGCGACTGCAAATTCTTCTACGGCATGTTGATGGTTCACCCGTCGAGTTAGCACTGGCGTTTTTTGCTAATTTTCACGCACTATGCGCGGATGACTGATCCGTTCCCCCAGCCGGTTGATGCGGCGCTTGTGCCGCGTTTCGCCGGCATTTCCACCTTCATGCGTCTGCCGCTGCACGATACGGCGAATGGGCTCGACATCGCGCTCTACGGCACACCTTGGGACGGAGGTACAACGAACCGCGCCGGCGCGCGGCACGGGCCGCGCGAGATGCGCAATCAGTCGAGCCTGATGCGCCGGGTGCATCATGTCTCGGGCGTCGAGCCATTTTCGATCGCTCGAATTGCAGATGTTGGCGATCTCTCCGTCAATCCGATCGATTTGCAGGATGGACTCAAGCGGATCGAGGCCGGTGTTGCGTCGATCGTCAACGCCGGCGCCATTCCGCTTGGCGCGGGCGGCGATCACCTGACAACGCTGCCGGTGCTGCGGGCGGTCGGTAAAACGCGACCGGTTGGCATGATCCATTTTGATGCCCATTCCGACACCAACGATCGCTATTTCGGCGACAATCTCTACACCCATGGCACGCCATTCCGCCGCGCGATCGAGGAGGGCGTGCTTGATCCGAAGCGCGTCGTGCAGATCGGTATCCGCGGCTCGATCTACGATCCGGGCGAGCATGACTGGGCGCGGGCGCAAGGCGTGCGTGTGATCTACATGGAGGAATTCGTCGCGCGCGGCGCGGCGGAAGTGATGAAGGAGGCGCGCGATATCGCCGGCGCCGGGGCGACCTACGTCAGTTTTGACATTGACTGCATCGATCCGTCGATGGCGCCAGGCACCGGCACACCCGAGGTGGGGGGCTTCACGACTCGCGAAGCGCAGCAGATGCTACGGCTGCTCGATGGTGTCGATATCATCGGAGCGGATGTGGTCGAGGTCGCGCCTCCCTTCGATGTCGGCGGCATAACGGCGCTGGCCGGCGCGACCATGATGTTCGAGTTGCTTTGCGTCATAGCGAAAGCGGTCGAGCGCCGGCGGCGCTGAGCGCGATGGCCGACCAGTCCGTCGTCAGTCCGGCTGCCCGCATCCTGTCGATCGCGACCGATCACTTGCGGCGCTTCGGGCCGGCGCGCACGACCGTTGTCGCGGTCGCTGCCGAAGCGGGCATGACACATGCCAACGTCTATCGCTATTTTCCTTCGAAAACGGCGTTGCTCGAAGCGGTGACGACGGCTTGGCTTCGCGAACTCGACGATGCGCTGGTGGCAACCGCCGATGCGCCCGATCCGGCGGACGACAAGATCGAGCGTATGGTGTTGGAAATCGCCCGGCGCTATCGCGACAAGCTGGAGCGCGACCCTCGTCTATTCGATGTTTTCACTGCGGCCTACGAATCTGGCGGGCCATTGGCGCGGCGGCATCGCTCACGGCTGCGGATGCTGGTCGAGCGCGTTGTCGACGAGGGTTTGACAGCCGGATCGATCGCCAGGGACAGGGTGCGCGCCATCAATCTCGTGTTCGACATGCCGTTTCGCTTTATTCACCCGGCGGCGGTGCGTTTCGATGCAACGGTGCCGCGTGCCGAGCTTCAGGCGCGGCTCGAAAGGGTGATGCGGGCTTTGCTGATCACGCTTCGCAGCCGGTAATCATAATAAAAATGACAGATTACAGATTTTGTAATCTGTAACGCTTTTTATCTGGTTTGTGATCATGAAGATTTTCGCCGCGATCGATTTGGCAAGCCTCTGATTTTACTTATCCTTCCTGCTGCGGCTATACGAAAATTACGCTTTCTTAATGATAAGCCAATCCTATTTTCGCCGCCATTCCCTTGATTGTAACGGCTGCTTCGGCCATTCAGCCGATGCAATCCACGCAAGCGACGTCATCAGTACGGCGCTTCAAGAACAGCCCCGCCTCTTCCCAAGGAGCCTTCCATGGCACGCAAGAAAATCGCCCTCATCGGCGCCGGTCAAATCGGCGGCACGCTCGCCCATCTCGCGGGTATGAAAGAACTGGGCGACGTGGTGTTGTTCGACATCGCTGACGGCGTGCCGCAGGGCAAGGGGCTTGATATCGCGGAATCGACGCCGGTCGGCGGTTTCGACGCCGCCTACAAGGGCACGAGTGATTACAAGGACATCGAAGACGCCGACGTCATCATCGTAACCGCCGGCGTGCCGCGCAAGCCCGGTATGAGCCGCGATGATCTGGTCGGCATCAACCTGAAGGTGATGGAATCGGTCGGCGCCGGCATCAAGCAATATGCGCCGAAGGCTTTCGTGATCTGCATCACCAACCCGCTCGACGCGATGGTCTGGGCGCTGCAGAAGTTCTCGGGCCTCAAGCCAAACAAGATCGTCGGTATGGCCGGCGTGCTCGATTCCGCCCGTTTCCGTTACTTTCTGGCCGAGGAATTCCAGGTTTCGGTCAAGGACGTCACCGCCTTCGTGCTTGGCGGCCACGGTGACGACATGGTCCCGCTGGTGCGCTACTCGACCGTCGGCGGCATTCCACTGCCCGATCTCGTCAAGATGAAGTGGACGACGCAGGAGCGTTTGGACGCGATCGTCGAGCGCACCCGCAAGGGTGGCGGCGAGATCGTTGCCCTGTTGAAGACCGGCTCGGCTTTCTATGCGCCTGCCGCTTCGGCGATCGCCATGGCCGAGAGCTATCTGAAGGACCAGAAGCGCGTACTGCCGGCAGCCGCCTACATCTCCAACGCCTATGGCGTGAAGAACATGTTCGTTGGCGTGCCTGTCGTGATTGGGGCCAAGGGCGTCGAGCGCATCGTCAAGGTCCGCATGAACGCGGCCGAAAAGGCGATGATGGAGAAGTCTGTCGCTTCGGTGACCGGCCTGGTCGATGCCTGCAAGGCGATCAACCCGGCGCTGGCCAACTGATCATGCGCGCGCAGCGCAACATGACGGTCCTGGAATTAGGGGGAGGGGAAAGCCCCTCACCCGAAATTCAGCATCTTCTTGAAGAAGTGCGACAGGGAGCCGCGCTGCTGCTTGCGCTCGATATCGGCCTGGCTCCTAAGCCAGGTCATCTGCACGACACGGCGCTCGCCGACGAAGGACGTGTGGCCGTGCCAGGAATTGTCGGCGCGGCGGAAGGCGAAGAGCGAGCCGGTGACCGGGCTGATCTCTTCCTTCATGTTCTCGAAGTCGGTGCCGTTGCGCAGCACCCGCAGCCGTCCCTCGGGCGAATCCTGCCAGGCGTCGTTCAGGTAGACGAGCAAGGTCGCGATCTTCGATTCGCTGTCGGTATGGATGCGCCCGTCCTTGGCGGCCGAAAGCTTGCGGATGGTGATCATCTTCGGCTTGTCGACGAGGTTGATGTCGAGCTTTTCCGAGGCGATCGCCGACATTTCCGGGCTCTTCATCTCGGTCAGCAACTTGGCGAAGACGCCATGTGCCTTGATGTCGCCCTCGGGAAAGAAGCCGGTTTCCTTGATGTCGGGAAAATCGCCGCGAAGCCCGTCGACGGCGCCCGGCTGGATGACATTCGAGGCGACAAGATAATTATACGGATCGCTGGAGGTTCGCGCGGCGCGAACGGAGTCCATGTTCAGGCAGGTAAAAGCATCTGTCACGACCGTGACCTCCAGAAAAAGCGTATCCCCCGGCGAGTGCCTATAACATCGGGCCGTTTTGCCGCGCAATCAACGGGCTCGTCGCCAGTTTGTCGCAGAGCGCCGACAGTCTTCCCAATCAGCCGGGCCGCAGCAGCGGTTCCGCCCGTCCAAGTTTTGAAAGCCCAGTCAGGAGCCTCGGCATGAATATTCACGAATACCAGGGCAAGGCGGTCCTGAAGGAATTCGGCGCACCGGTCTCGGCCGGCTTCCCGGCCTTCACCGTCGAAGAGGCGGTTGCCGCCGCCAAGCAGCTCCCCGGTCCGCTCTTCGTCGTGAAGTCGCAGATCCATGCCGGCGGCCGTGGCAAAGGCAAGTTCAAGGAACTGCCGGCCGACTCCAAGGGCGGTGTCCGCCTCGCCAAGTCGATCGATGAAGTTGCAGCCCATGCAAAGGAAATGCTCGGCAATACGCTGGTGACCGCGCAGACCGGTCCTGCCGGCAAGCAGGTCAATCGCCTCTATATCGAGGATGGTTCCGACATCGAGAAGGAGTTCTATCTCTCGATGCTGGTCGATCGCGAAACCTCGCGCGTCGCTTTCGTCGTCTCGACGGCAGGCGGCATGGATATCGAAGCTGTTGCGCACGACACGCCGGAAAAGATCATCACCTTCTCAGTTGATCCCGCAACCGGCGTCATGGGCCATCATGGCCGCGCCGTCGCCAAGGCGCTTGGTCTGAAGGCGGACCTCGCCAAGCAGTGCGAGAAGCTAGTTTCGCAGCTCTATACGGCCTTTGTCTCCAAGGACATGGCGATGCTGGAGATCAACCCGTTGATCATCACCACCGGCGGCATGCTCAAGTGTCTCGACGCGAAGATCTCCTTCGATTCGAACGCGCTCTACCGTCACGCCGATGTGGTCGCGTTGCGCGACCTGACGGAAGAGGACCCGAAGGAAATCGAGGCCTCCAAATACGATCTTTCCTACGTTGCGCTCGAGGGCACGATCGGTTGCATGGTCAACGGCGCCGGTCTTGCCATGGCGACGATGGACATCATCAAGCTCTATGGCGAAGAACCGGCGAACTTCCTCGATGTCGGCGGCGGCGCCACGGTGGAAAAGGTTGCCGCGGCCTTCAAGATCATCACCTCCGATCCCAATGTGAAGGGCATCCTGGTCAACATCTTCGGCGGCAGCATGAAATGCGACGTCATCGCCGAGGGCGTGATCGCCGCGGTGAAGGAAGTCGGCCTACAGGTGCCGCTCGTCGTGCGCCTCGAAGGCACCAATGTGGAACTCGGCAAGGAGATCATCTCCAAGTCGGGTCTCAACGTCATCCCAGCGGACGATCTCGACGATGCCGCTCAGAAGATCGTCAAGGCTGTAAAGGACGCGAAGTAATGTCCATTCTCATCGACAAGAACACCAAGGTCCTCTGCCAGGGCTTCACCGGCAAGAACGGCACCTTCCATTCCGAACAGGCGATCGCTTACGGAACCAAGATGGTCGGAGGCACCTCGCCGGGTAAAGGCGGCTCCACGCATCTCGGTCTGCCGGTTTTCGATACGGTTGCGGAAGCGCGCGAAAAGACCGGCGTTGACGCTTCTGTCATCTACGTGCCGCCGCCCGGCGCGGCCGACGCCATCTGCGAGGCGATCGACGCTGAAATCCCGCTGATCGTCTGCATCACCGAGGGCATTCCGGTCGAGGATATGATCCGTGTGCGCCGCTCGCTCGACGCCTCCAAGTCACGCCTGATCGGGCCGAACTGCCCGGGCGTCATGACCGCCGGTGAGTGCAAGATCGGCATTATGCCGGGCAACATCTTCAAGCGCGGCAATGTCGGCATCGTCTCGCGTTCGGGTACGCTGACCTACGAAGCGGTGTTCCAGACGACCAGCGAGGGCCTTGGCCAGACGACGGCCGTCGGCATTGGCGGCGACCCGGTCAAAGGCACCGAATACATCGCGATGCTGGAGTTGTTTCTGGCTGACGAAGCCACCAAATCTATCGTGATGATCGGCGAAATCGGTGGCTCGGCGGAAGAAGACGCCGCGCAGTTCATCAAGGATGAAGCAAAGCGCGGCCGCAAGAAGCCGATGGTCGGCTTTATCGCCGGCGTGACCGCGCCTCCCGGCCGCCGCATGGGCCATGCCGGTGCGATCATTTCGGGCGGCAAGGGCGATGCGGGTTCGAAGACCGCAGCGATGGAATCTGCCGGCATCCGCGTTTCGCCAAGCCCAGCGCGGCTCGGCAAGACACTGGTGGAAGTGCTGAAGGGCAACTGATTTTCACGTGAATTCTTGTCGCTCCCGCATCTCGCGGGGGCGACCTGTCAACGGGCTGGGAACCGAAGACAAACCCAAGGACCAAGGACCATGGATCGCGAGATCGCCAACCAAACAGCCAACGAGATTTTCGAGCAGACCTCGTTTCTCTATGGCGGCAATGCCGCTTATATCGAGCAGCTGCAAGCGCGCTATCAGGAGAACCCCGCTTCGGTCGACGCCGAGTGGCGCAAGTTCTTCGATGCGCTGAAGGATGATGCCGCTTCGGTCAAGAAGACCGCCGAAGGCGCATCCTGGGCGAGGCCAAACTGGCCGCTGGACGATCGCAGCGAGATCACGCAGGCGCTCGACGGCAACTGGGCCAAAGTCGAGAAATCGGTTGGCGACAAGCTGAGGGGCAAGGCGGAAGCCAAGGGTGCAGCCGTTTCCGATGCCGACGTGCATCTGGCGACCCGTGATTCCGTGCGCGCCTTGATGATGATCCGCGCCTATCGCATGCGCGGCCATCTCCACGCCAATCTCGATCCGCTCGGCCTCGAGCCGCCGCGCGACCATGAGGAACTACATCCGTCGAGCTACGGCTTCACCGACGCTGACTGGGATCGCAAGATCTTCATCGACAACGTGCTCGGCCTCGAATTCGCGACGATTCGCGAAATCCTCGCCATTCTGGAACGAACCTACTGCTCCACCATCGGCTATGAGTTCATGCATATCTCGGATCCGGCTGAGAAGGCCTGGATTCAGGAGCGTGTCGAGGGCCCGGAGAAGGAAATCTCCTTCTCTCGCGAAGGCAAGCGCGCCATCCTGCAGAAGCTCGTCGAGGCCGAAGGCTACGAGAAGTATCTCGACAAGAAATTCACCGGCACCAAGCGTTTCGGCCTCGATGGTGGCGAAGCCCTGATTCCGGCGCTGGAGCAGATCATCAAGCGCGGCGGCGCGCTCGGCGTGAAGGATATCGTGATCGGCATGCCGCATCGCGGTCGCCTGAACGTGCTCAGCCAGGTGATGAACAAGCCGCACCGGGCGATCTTCAACGAGTTCAAGGGTGGCTCGTTCAAGCCCGACGACGTCGAAGGTTCGGGCGACGTGAAGTACCATCTCGGTGCTTCTTCGGACCGCGAGTTCGACGGCAACAAGGTGCATCTGTCACTGACGCCGAACCCGTCACATCTCGAGATCGTCGATCCAGTGGTGCTCGGCAAGGTCCGCGCCAAGCAGGACCAGCACAACGATGTCGTCGAACGCTCGAAGGTGCTGCCGTTGCTGATGCACGGCGATGCGGCTTTCGCTGGCCAGGGCGTTGTGGCGGAATGTCTCGGCCTTTCCGGCCTTAAGGGGCACCGCACCGGTGGCTCGCTGCATTTCATCGTCAACAACCAGATCGGTTTCACGACCTATCCGCGCTATTCGCGCACTTCGCCTTATCCGTCCGACGTGGCGAAGATGATCGAGGCACCGATCTTCCACGCCAATGGCGACGATCCGGAAGCGGTCGTCTTCGCGGCCAAGATCGCGATCGAATTCCGGCAGCAATTCCACAAGCCTGTCGTGATCGACATGTTCTGCTATCGCCGCTTCGGTCACAACGAAGGCGACGAGCCGGCCTTCACCCAGCCGCTGATGTACAAGACCATCCGCGGCCACAAGAGCACGCTCGAACTTTATGGCGAGCGCCTGATCGCCGAAGGTGTGATGACGCAAGCCGAGATCGACAAGGCCAAGGCCGACTGGGTTGCCCATCTCGAAGAGGAATTCGAGGCCGGCCAGACCTACAAGCCGAACAAGGCCGATTGGCTCGACGGCCGCTGGGCCGGGCTGAAGACCACCAAGGAGACCGCGGACGACGCACGCCGCGGACTGACCGGCGTGGAGATGGCGAAGCTGAAGATGATTGGCGAGCAGATCGCCAAGGTGCGCGAGGGCTTCAATGTCCATCGTACGATCCAGCGCTTCCTCGACAACCGCAAGAAGATGATCGAGACGGGCGAGGGGCTCGACTGGGCGACCGCCGAGGCGCTGGCCTTCGGCTCGCTGGTCGACGAGAACCATCGCGTCCGGTTGTCCGGCCAGGATTCCGAGCGCGGCACCTTTTCGCAGCGCCATTCGGTGCTGATCGACCAGGAGAACGAGAGCCGCTACACGCCGCTTAACAACATCCGCGACGGCCAATCTAAATACGAGGTCATCAACTCGATGCTCTCGGAGGAGGCGGTGCTCGGCTTCGAATACGGCTATACGCTCTCGGAGCCGAACGCGCTGGTGATGTGGGAAGGCCAGTTCGGCGATTTCGCCAACGGGGCGCAGGTCGTGTTCGACCAGTTCATCTCGTCGGGCGAACGCAAGTGGCTGCGCATGTCGGCGCTCGTCTGCCTGCTGCCGCATGGCTACGAGGGCCAGGGGCCGGAGCATTCCTCCGCGCGCCTGGAGCGTTACCTGCAGATGTGCGCCGAGGATAACTGGCAGGTCGCCAACTGCACGACGCCGGCGAATTATTTCCACATCCTGCGCCGTCAGTTGAAGCGTGACTTCCGCAAGCCATTGATCCTGATGACGCCGAAGAGCCTGCTGCGCCACCCGCGCTGCAAGTCCGAGCTGTCGGAATTCGCCGAGGAAACCTCCTTCCACCGTATCCTCTGGGATGATGCGGAGCGGAAGAAGGGCGAGGCGATCAAGCTGGTCAAGGATAACAAGATCCGTCGGGTCATCCTCTGCTCCGGCAAGGTCTATTACGACCTCTACGAGGAGCGCGAGAAGCGCGGCATCGACGACGTCTACCTGATGCGTGTCGAGCAGCTCTATCCGTTCCCGCTGAAGTCGCTTACCGCCGAACTCGGCCGCTTCAAGAAGGCGGATGTGGTCTGGTGCCAGGAAGAGCCGAAGAACATGGGCGCCTGGAGCTTCGTTGAGCCTTACCTTGAATGGGTCTTGACCCATGCGGGCTCCTCGACCAAGCGCGCGCGCTATGCCGGCCGTCCGGCCTCGGCCTCCACGGCCGTCGGCCAGATGTCGCAACATCTTCACCAGCTTCAGACATTCCTCGAAGAGGCCTTCGCGGTCTGAAGTCGGAACAAGCGTTTTACAAAGGATTGAAAAGATGACGGAAATTCGCGTTCCGACCCTCGGCGAAAGCGTTTCGGAAGCCACCATCGGCAAATGGTTCAAGAAGGCCGGCGATGCGGTGAAGCAGGACGAGCCCTTGCTCGAGCTCGAAACCGACAAGGTGACGCTGGAAGTGAACGCGCCGGCTGCCGGTGTGCTCTCCGAGATCACCGTCAAGGACGGCGAGACGGTCGGCGTCGGCGCTCTGCTTGGCCAGATCAGCGCCGGTGGCGCTGGTGCTGCGCCTGCTCCAGCCAAGGAAGCGCCGAAGCCTGCGGCCGCTGCTCCTGCCGCGCCAGCCCCCGCCCCGAAAGCCA
>FTCV01002510.1_pt1 | contig 18762 bp, 15 predicted proteins | sample 1639691 | NCBI WGS metagenome assembly FTCV01 (sample SAMEA3914864, study PRJEB12502) | metagenome | biome: forest; material: soil | place: USA | collected 2012-03-12 | depth 0.3 m
GACCTGGTGAAACTGAAGAAGCAGCTCGTGGAAAACGAATGCCAGGGCCTCGTCGAATTCATCGAGTCGGATAAGTCGCTCGATGACTTACATGGTCAGGACAAGCTCAAGGCGTGGCTGCGACAGGACCTCGCGCTGTGGAAACGAGGCGACCTGCGCGCGTTGCCGATGGGTTACCTGCTGTGCGGCCCAGTCGGCACCGGCAAGACTTACATGGTCGAATGCCTCGCCGGCGAGGCAGGTGTGCCTGTGGTGAAGCTGAAGAATTTCCGAGACAAATGGGTCGGCAGCACCGAGGGCAATCTCGAAAAGATCTTCCGCATCATTTCCGCGCTCCAGCGCTGCTACGTCTTCATCGATGAGGCCGATCAGGCGCTCGGACGCCGCGACGGCGGCGGCAATGATTCAGGCCTCTCCGGCCGCATCTATTCGATGATCGCGACCGAAATGAGCCGCCCGGAAAATCGTGGCAAAATCGTGTGGATCCTGGCCTCCAGTCGCCCGGACCTCATCGAGGTCGACCTGAAGCGTCCCGGACGCGTTGACGTGAAGATTCCCATCTTCCCAACCGCGACGCCGCAGGAAAGCTGGCAACTGCTGCGCGCCCTGTGCAAACGGCATGGGCTGGAATTCGACGATTCCGCGGCAGGCGCCGCCGCGTCGTCCGTCCCGGCATTGCTGACTCCCGGCGCAGCCGAAGCCCTGGCGGTCAAAATCTACCGCGCCGTCCAGGCCAGCGGCCAACCCGCTACACAAGCGCTCGCCGAATCGCTGAACGGTTATCAAAATCCGATCTCCCGAGAAATCCTCGAGGCCCAGATCGCCCTCGCCGTCGCCGAAGCCAGCGACCTCGATTTCGTCCCGCCGGCATTCCGGTCAGCCGTCCCACGCCCTACGGATGCGTGACCTTCAAATGAATAAACCGCGCGGTCGCCCCGGTCAGTGGCGTGTTGTCGCGCACGACTAACTGCGTCGCCGTATTTGTCTCGATCGTCGTTCCCGACGAGGTCCAGCTGCCGCCCGGACTTCCCGCTACTTCCACGACAAACGCCACATCCGTGGCTCCGGCATTCCGGTTGATCGTGATCCTCAGATACCGGCTCCCGCTAATGGTCTCGACGTCCGTCGTGATCGGCAGACTCGACGGCGTCATGGGATTCAGGCCCAGCGCAAACTTCATCAGATTCGCGATACCATCACCCGCCGGCGCTGCGTTGAGCCCGGAAACACTCGCGTTACCCATCTGCTGTGCCGTGAACTGCTGCGACATCCACGCGGCCAGAGGCGAAGAAATCACGCTAATGCTTCCATTCACCGATAACTGCGACTGGTCCCACTGCATCGACGACGGCAGCGTCGGCAGCATCACGGTCGCAAACGATCCGCTGTAACTGGTCGCCGAAAAGAGCGTGAAGCTGTCTCCAACCGCCAGCGCGGTGCTTCCGACATTTGTCACTGACAGCGTGCCGCCATAAGTCATCGTGCCGATCCCCGTCACCGAATCGTTCGTCAGCGTCGCCCCCGATTTGCTCAGGCGCAATGCAACCGTCCCGCCGATGCTTAGATTATTCGTCACGTTCAGCGCCCCGAGCGCGCTGCTGCTGCCCGGCGAAAGCGTTCCACTGACCGTCACCGGTCCCGCAACAGTTCCATTCCCGCTCAATGTGCCGACTGAGCCGACCGTGACAGCACCAGTCCCCAGCGAACCGCTCAGCTGCAGTGTCCCCGCGCTAACAGCCGTCGTTCCAGTATAAGTATTCGCACCGCTCAACGTCAGCGTTCCCACCCCGACCTTGCTCAGCGCGCCAGCGCCCAGCAGTGCCCCGGAGTAGGTCGTGCTCGCATTGTTATATTCCACATCCAGAGTCACGCCCGCGGGAATCGTCGCATTGCCGCTGCCGGCCAGCGATCCAATCACCGGCGCCGTAATGCCGCTGCCGAACATGATATCGCGCGGCGTATTCTGAATGAGATTCGCATTCCGCAGCGCGTTGTTGTGATTGATCGAAACCAGGCCGCCATTCCATCCGGATGACGCCACATTGGTCGTCAGGCTGCCCGTGAACGAAGAATTGTCCGCGCTCAGGATCAGATACGTCGAACCGTACGCATTGTTCGCATTATCGAGCGTCAGGCTGCCCGATCCGCTCACGGAGTTGCTGAAAGTCAGCGGCTTTCCGCCGTATTGCGTCTGGATCGCCCCGCTGCTTCCAACCGTGATCGGCGAGGAAAGCGTGTAAGTGCCATCCTCCGCGCGCAGCGTGCCGCCATTGAAAAGCAGGCCATTCGCAATCGTGAAGGTCGAACTGGTCCGGATCCACAGCCGGAGCGTTCCGCCTCCATTCAGCGTCACCTGCCCCGTGCCGAGCGCACCCGTGCTCGAGGTATTCGACGATCCGCCGCTGCCCACGCTGAGCATGCCGCCGCTGATCGTCGTGCCGCCCGAGTAAGTATTGGCCGTCGTCCTGTTAAGAGTCAGCGTGCCCGAACCGAGCAGCGTCACCGATCCCGTGCCGCTCAACGCGCCGCCATACGAAACCGAGCCGGTTTCATTGAAGACGAGCGCAGAGTTATCCGCAACGCTGCCGGCCAGCGTCGTATTCGTAAGCTGCAGCGTGCCTGCCGAAACCGTCGCCGCGCCGGTAAATGAATTCGTGCCGCTCAAAGTCAGCGTCCCCGGGCCTGTTTTCACCAGCGCGCCCGAGCCTTTCACCGTGCTGCTCACGCCGCCATCCTGAAGACAGTTGAACGTCACGCTTCCCGAAAGATTCAAGGCTCCGGCGCCGCCCGCGATGTTATACCCGCCGCTGGTAAAGATGACTCCCGACGGAGTCACGTCGCTTGCAATCGTGACGGTTCCGCCAGTGGCTGCGCCCGCGCCAAATGCGGCCTGCACGGCATCCGGCCACGCGAGATCCGTGCTGCCGCTCAGCCAGTTCGAATAACTTGCGCCCCAGTTGCCATTCCCATCCTGCGCACCGGGCGTGACGTTATCGGCGTCCCAGACCAGGACTGTGCCCGAACTGAGCGTCGTCGCCGATACGGTGGAACTCGCGGGCGAATTTCCCCACTGATCCGATGCGATGACCGAGTACGAATACCCCGTCCCGGCAGTGAGCCCGCTATCGAGATAATTCGTGCCAGTCACCGTCGCAATGACCACGCCATTCCGGCTGATGATGTAACTCGTCGCACCCGGCACTGCCGACCACGCAACATCGACGAGATTGCTGCCCAGCGCAGTCGCACTGACGGACGTAGGCGCGACAGGCGGATTCGTTGCGGTAACAAAAGCCGGAGCCGAGCTCATCGTGTTTCCATCATTAAAGACCGCCTGCGCGTACACCGTGTAAGCGCCCTGCGGGACATTCGTCCACGCATAGCTGTAAGGCGAAGCCGTCGCCTGCCCGAGCAGCGTCGAGCCATTGTAAAACTTCACAGCCGTCACCGTATGCCCTGTGTAAGCAGCCGTAGCCGCGAGGCTGATCGTCGCGGGAGCTGTATACCCAGCGCCGGAAGCCGGACTCGTGAGCGTCACCGCAGGCATGCTGGCGGAAGCCGCCTGATACTGGCTTTGGAGCGCCGTTGTAGATAGCGTCTGATTATAAACGGCAACCTCATCGAGCATGCCGTTGAACCAGCGCCCGCCGTTCGGATCCTGTCCGAGATACGCAGTGCCCGCAAAGGCTTGGACAGCATGGCTCACCGTATTGGTCGCGGAACTGAGCCCGCTCGCCGTGCTCATGTAAATCGTCGCCTTCGTCGGCTGCACCGCCAGCGCGACATAAGTCCATTGCCCATCCGGCGGCACGAGGCCGGAATTCCAGTTGTAAGTATTGCTGGCGTTATTCCAGGTATAGCGAAGCTCATTCGCCGTCCCAAAATGAAGGCCAACCGCTGTGGATCCGGAGCGGCAGAAGAAAATTCCCGCCCACGAGGCTTGCGAACCGCTGCGCTTCACCCAGCCGGAAATCGTCACGGTGTTGCTGTTGAGATTCAGAGCCGGGAGGGAAACACTCGAGCTGGAGCCATTGAATTGCGCCGCGGTGTTATTGGCTTCAAATCCCACGTACGACGGCGGCTGCGGGCCATTGCCGCCCAGCGTGACGTTCGAGTAAGTGCCGTTGTAATTTCCGGCGCTGTCATCCGCGAGCGTACCGCTGGTCTCGCCCAGTCGCCAATACGCCACGGGACTGCCTGCCAGCGTCGTCGCGGCGTAGCCGGTCGTGATGGGCGTCAGCACGCTGAGCGACGCAGAGTTGCTGGTTGCCGTGCCGTTCGCGGTCGTCACCGTCACGGAATACAATCCCGAATCGGAAAGCTGTGCACTGGGTAAAGTCAGTGTCGCATTGGTTGCGCCCGAGATCGCCGTCCCGTTGCAATACCACTGATAACTATACGGTCCGGCGCCGACGACCGCGGAGTTAAAGGTCACCGCCGTGCCTGCGTAAGCGCTCATGGTTCCAGGCGTAATCGTCACGCTCGGCGCGCCGAGCACGGTGCCGGTGATGCTGATGTTATCGAACGCCGCGTGATGTACGACGGGAATCAGCGACTGCCAGGTGAACGTGTAGAGCCCGACATACAGTACCGTCCCCATCGAGGGAAGCGTCTGTGTCGTCGCCACCGTCCAGTTCACGCCATCCGGCGACACGGAACCGGTGAATGTGTTGCCCACCCGCTGAATCTTGTACCAGCGATTCGATCCGCCGAGATCGCCGGAAGGATAAGGTCCGCCGCCATTGGACATCGTGCCGTCCTGGTAGTGCGTCGTCCCGTCAACCCTGCTGAAAAGCGCCTGGAATTCAGTCGAGCCATTGTCGCCGAGCGGTGTGCCGGGCAATGCGCTAAGCGAGTTACGAAGGATGATCCCCGCCTCCGCATTGCCGTCCGCAGTGCTGCCATCGGGAAGCGCGCCACTGCTGGTGATATCCGCAAGGTGGGCGATCACCGTGCAATCACCGCTCACCTGTCGATACAGGAAATTCAGTGAATCGCCGACCAGCGAGCAAGTTGCCCCCTGTACCGCTGCGCCGACCGGGAAATTATGCGCCCCAAGAGCGGACAGTTGCCACGGCGTCAGATCCACGTTCTGCGTCGTGACGAGATTCACGGCGGAATCAATCGACTTGTTCCCATTATAGTAAAGTCGCGCACGGAGCTGATTATTTGGCGCAGCCCAGAGCAAGGAATTCAGCGAGTAAGGCGCGGTGGTCGATTGCCCCCAGTATTCGTCGCCGACGAAGAACTGGACACTGTTCGGCGTCGTTCCATTGGCCGTCGCCGTGGCGTTCCACTGGAGATTCGCACCATAAGTCGTCGCGCCATTCGCCGGCGAATTGAGCACGATCCCGGGCTCGGAGCCCGACGGAACCCGGAAGTAAGCCGAATTCGGCACCGTCACCGGCCCGATTCCAGGCCCCTGATACGATAGCGACATCGAATCGCTGTCCGGCGTATCTCCATTCTGCGAAGCGAAGAAATACTGCACATTGATGGCATGCAGCCCGGCCTTGAGCCCGACGGTGCCAGTGGCCGCCAGGATATCATGGACGCCATCGTTGCTGACCACGACGTTTCCGTCGATCGAAAGCGAACTGCCGTGGCTGGATGTCAGCGTGAAAGTGTAGAGCCCGTCCGTCGGAGACTGTATGTAGCCCGTATAGTTAAAGGCGTAATTGGTGCGGCGGCGACGCGGGGTCAGATCCAGCCAATTGACCGCGCCCGAGAGCGCAGGCGTCAGGCTCGTGAAGCTCGGAATCGCCGTCCACTGCACGCCGCTCGCGGCTTCATAGTATTGATACCCCAGCCCGCTGACCGTCCCAGAGACCGCAGTTGCCGGTTGCAGCGTCGCCGCGGTTGGCGTGATGAGCACAGGCGCAGCGGAGTTATCGAAGATATCCGAAATCGTCAGCCGCACATAGGGAGTCGAGACGCCCGGGATATTCACGAGCTTCTGCCGCAGCTCCGGATCGTGATCGTACACGGTCACGGCCGCCGTGCCGGTGTAGGACGAGTTATTGAAGACCTCGATCTTGTACGACAGCTGCGGCGAACTCGTGGCCGGAATCTGCCATTGCACCAGCACTTGCGAGCCAATCACGCTGGCGGTCGCATTATTGACCACGACCGGATCGAAGGTCTGAGCTGCGGGCTGCCCCGTCATTGTGAGCGTCATGTCCGCGCTCGGCCCGATGCCCATCATGTAAGGCGTGTAAGTCCCGCCCTGGTTGATCTCAAAGTAAACCGCCGTGTTGCTTTCGATCAGCGCCGCGTTTGCAGCCTCATTCGCATTACGCGTCGAGCACGTGAACTGGTTGGCGGCAGACCACACGCCCGCCTTGCGGTAGTAGCAGTTCCGGTAATCGGTCCGGCGATTGTTCGTATTGCCGTTGAAATCCTCCTGGAAGCCACCCGCGCCGTCGATGCCCGTCGCCGCAAAGGGATATTGCAGCGTTGCCAGATGATACCAGATGCCCGTGCTGGAATCGCGCATCCATTGCCCGGCGTAACCCACATGCGGCGTGCCATCGGCCGGCTGCCAGTAGCGGATGACGAAGCGATACCACTGGTTCAGCGCCAGCGGCCAGTATCCCGAGACCTTCGCGGACGAGCCCTCGGAGAACGCCGTGCGCTTCGAGAACATATTCTGTCCGCTGAAGATCACGGTCGGGTTGTCGCCCGAATGAAGCGGACTTCCCGGCGGCCAGTGAACCCACTGGTTATAGGTCGGTGGAGCGCTGGTCACGATGCCCCCGTAGAAATACTCCGACGGACCATCGGAACTCAGGACGTAGTTACTCCAAATCGCATTGTAAGTGCCGCCTTCCCAGTACGGATAGCGCACCTCCTGCGTCACGATGTCGGAACCCGACGCGACGTTGAAATGATGGTAATCGGCGCGCGAAATACCGGTCCAGGCCAGCATGCAAAAGAGCAGCAATGGAAGAAGCTTGGGTTTCATCCGGTTTTGAGGAGGGATTTTTTCGGTTGTCGCTTGCGGAGCTTCGCGGCGCAGGCCGGCAATCGGCATTCGGGCGCACCATCTGGAAGGGCGTCGATCAGGATTTCGAGAGGGAGCGAAATCCAGTCGGCGAAAACGGACGATGGCGGCAATGCGACTGGTGGGAAAACGCAACGAAAGCTACGCGCCGACAGATGCCTACGCAAATGTGGCGCGCGCAGATACTTTTAGCATTTACGATTCCGTTTTACGCGTAAGCAATCGAATTTGTCGCTCCTGCACAACAATTCGGCCCCAAGGAATCGATTCCCCAAAATGTCGACCGCGCCGAAGACGCCGAGCGCTTTCGCAAAACGGCTTCTCAAACTCGCAATTCGCGCGAGTTTGCGAGTGCGAAGTAGCCCGTCGCGCGGAGAGCCGCACGAGGTAGGGACCGCTGTCCTCAGCGGTCCAACCGGGATGGACGTCCACGGACGGTTCGGAGGAACGACAATGGGATCGAAATCCCTGTGCCAATGGGCCTGCCACGAAAGCTGTACCCGTTCAGGCGGGCCGTGCTGGCAGCTCACCCTGGCCGGACCGCTGAGGACAGCGGCTTTGGTGATTCGCGTAACCAGCATTCATTCAATAACTTACATGATTCGATTTCGTCTCCTGGCAGAAATTCCATGCAATTTTCCATGCAAGGAGTTGACGCCGGGCGTGCGGCAAAAGCCATGCGCCGCAGATCGATCATTACCGTTGGTACCGGAAAAGCCGAAGTCAAAATCTATACCCTCAAACGTCGCGACGGGTACCCGTCGTTCCAGTGTTCGTGGTACGAACTCGGATTGCGCAAGACTAAGACCTTTGCCGACGTCGGTGCGGCGAAGCTCTTCGCCAACCAAACCACATGCACCCTGCGCCAGGACGCCCCATCGCCCGAGCCGGCTTCATTCCGCGACTTCGAACTTATCCGGGCCTGCGAAGCGAAAGCGGTCCGCCATGGTTTGAATTTGGTCAGCGCCTTTGAGGAGTGGTCCGATGCCAAGCAAGCGATGAACGGCCGGCCGATCCTTGATGCCGTCCGCTTTTTCAATACCCACCACTCCGGCTTCACGGAAATGCCCCTGATCGCAGCCGCGGACGAATTCTTCGCTGCCAAAAAGGCCATGAGCATCAGTATCCCCTATACTAAGAGCCTCCGAAGCGTCCTCACCCTTGCCAAGCGTACATTCGGCTCACAGCCGATTCACGCCATCACCACTGCTCAAGTCGATACGTTTCTACACTCGGTAAACGGGAACAACACCAGCAAAGGTAACTTCCGGCGTGTCTTGGTCACCTTCTTCAAATGGGCACGAGCCCGAAACTATCTCCCCGAAGACCAAAAGACCGCCGCTCAAAAATCGGCGTACTTCAGAGCACCCGACGCACCGCCCGCCATTTTTACGCCATCAGAGTTGCGGAAAATCCTGAAGGCCTGCCTTCCAAAGCTCTTGCCGCACATCGTCATCGGAGCGTTTGCGGGCATTCGTTCGGCGGAAATCGAGCGACTCGAATGGGAGGATATCCTCTGGGATCGTGGCTACATTCTCATTAAAGCAGCGAAGTCGAAAACCAAGTCGCGCCGCCTGGTTCCGATACTGCCAAACCTTCGTGCCTGGCTGGAACCATTGAGAAAAGACAATGGCTACGTCTGCAGACTGCGTAACTCGTCGGTCCGACTCAATTACACCGGCAGCAAAGCGGGAATCGGCTGGCGACAGAATGCCCTTAGACATAGCTTCGCCAGTTATCGGCTCGCAGAAATTCAGGACGCGGCGAAGGTGGCTCTTGAGTTAGGCAATACACCCGAGAAGCTCTTTCATCACTACCGCGAGCTTGTCATCCCAGAAGCCGCAAAGGAGTGGTTCTCTATTGTGCCCACCAATGTTGACACGCCGCAAACGGGTGATGAATGAAACCTCTCCTACTTCGCAACTTGTCCGCAAACGCCAGCTCGCAGCGTTGTTCTCCGTCAGTCCCCGGACCGTTGATGGCTGGGTCGCCAAGCGGATAATCCCCTTCATCGAACCAAATCCCCGGCTGCACCTCTTCGATCCGGCGGCCGTAAAGTCGGCTTTGCTGGCTCAGTTCGCCGTTCCGGCTGTCTGCGCTGACACGTGAGCCAAGCGGGCGTTAGCCCGAATGCGAACCTGTCAGCGCTCCACGAGCCAATTCCGGCAATTTAAGCCTCGTTTGATTTGCCGGTCTTGGCGCGCTCGGCTTTCTGGAGTTCTACACGGACGATCTCCTCGACGAAGTGGTCGAACCAGCCGGGCTTTTCGGCGCCTTTGCCTTCTTTGAATTTTGCCGCGAGTTTTGCGAAGGCAGCGTCGCGGACCTTGGGCGGCTGCGCCATGAGTTTGGCGGTGTAACGGTGTTCGCGGCGGGACCAGCAGTCGAAGATCGCCAGGCCGAGGAAGTAGGCGGAGGCGGAGTCGTACGGTATTTCCGGGATGCGCGCCTCGATTACGGGGGCGAAGACTTCCGGAACATTGACGGTGTAGCGTTTGTAGGAACCGGCCATGAATGAAATGTAAACCAAATTCCGTGCTGCACTCTGCTGCAAAGTGCAGCAGAAAAACCGGTTCAAATCTTTGGGAATTGGCGGAAAGACTGTTCCCATGAACACATCACGAAACAGAACCCAATCCCACGATTCCCTCCAACGCCGGAATGCTCCGCCCACTCCTTCGGTGAACGATCCTTCCGTCCAGCAGTCCGAAGCGGAGTTCGGCGAACTGTCGCGTCCCGAGAATATCGTGGAGCACTTGAGCGTCCCGGGCTTTCTGCGCCGGATCCCGCACCGGTGGCACATGCTCGACATCAATCGATTTGGCGATGCGGTCGGACGGGCGGCGGAGGCTCTCCACATTGCGTATCTGACCCGCGTTGACCTTGCGCTGGGGATGATCCGGATTTTTCCCGTGCCGCTTCTGAAACGAGTCTATGAAACGCAGGCGAAGCAGTTCGGATGGCCTCTGGTGCTTGACGCGCAGCTGGCGCTTGATGAAGGCCCACGAGGCCAACTACGCGTTCTGCGCAGACATGAGCGGACCGAGCAGCACTTGAGCGCCTTGGCTGAGGGGCTCGATCCGGAAGTGAGGGCTTCGATGGAGAAGGTGCTGCAGTTTGTCAGTGAAGACGCGCGCCGGCTCCGGAAGGAGCTGGGATTGGTGGAACCGGAGGGCGAATCGAATTTTTAGCCCTCTTGGATGAGAGCGAGAATTGCCGAAAGGGTGCGCATCAAATTCGGTGAGCACTCGGATTCAGCGATGAGCTCGTCGATGAGTTGCTGATGAGGACGCGAAAGACGATCCCAACCCGATGGCTGTGGCGGCAAACCCGCCTCAGCCGACGGGTTCGTTCGCAGTCTGATGTCCACGGTGGCACGCAGGCTGTACGGAACTTCGTCCTTCAAAAAGGCGATGAGGAGTTTTTGACCGTCCTCACCGAGCGCATGACAGAGCCGCTCCAGTCCATCGGTGTCGGGCCGGGCTTCCGCGTTGATGTAGCGCGAGAGCTGGCCCTGATGGACCTGGGCACGGCGCGACAGTTCCGTCTGCGTGAGGCTGCGCTCCCGCATCACGGATTCGATGGCTGCACTGAAGTAGGACATGGACGTATTGAACGCGCCACAATCTGGTGGGCGTGACAATTTAATGCCGCGAAATATCGCACATGCGCATATAACGCGACAGCCGATAAGGTCACGACTGAATTCTGATTTCCCGGTATGAGCGACCGCGCCGAACTTTTGACGCTGCTGATGGATGACGAGGTGATCGCGATCCTGAAGGCTCGGCTGACCCCGGAGCAACGCGCCGATCTGGTGATGGAGATCATCAATCCGCACCGCCAATTGACGACCCGGGAGAAGGCGGCCCTCGCTGGGGTGAGCGAACGGCAGATGCGCAACCGGGAGTGAAGCCGAACCTGTCAATTTCCGAATATTTCCGAATTGCGCCATCTGATTGCCGGGAATTGCCGAAAACTTCCGTTTTCTGAAAAGGCCGAAAAACCGGGTGTAAGAGCCAATCGCGCCAGCGGCACATAACTAACCTCTGCGGCGACTTACCAAACAATGATGACCCAAATCTATCCGGCTAATCCCGCCGCGACCAAGGAAACAAAGATCCGTGAGGAAATTGCCAAGAACACGCTCCGCTTGGAAATCGAAGGACTGGAGAGACGCGGCTGGCGAGTGATCGCCGCGGGATACTCTCCCCCGGAAGAATGGATGCTCGAAAACTGCGTGGCCGATCTGATGGGGCTGTCGTGGTCCGGGCACCCCGTCGAGTTCCGCATCGTGCGAACCGACTTTCACGGAGCTTACGTGTTCCGGCGCAATGGCGAACTCAAGGAGGCGGAGTAAGCCAATGAACGCAGACGACTATTCCGAAAGGCAGTACCAGCGTGATGCCGAGTACCTTGAGGCATGCGACGCCTGGATTGCGAACGCATCTTCACGAGAGATCGAGAAGATGAAGGAGTTGGGCCTTGCCCACACCAATCCAAAGACCGGCCAGCTTGTCTTGGCCGATGTGGCAGGAAAGCCATCGAACGATGTGTGCTGCGACGGGGATGCCGCGCAGCTTTTTGAAAACAGCCTTCGCTCGGCCGAGTGGAGCGACGTTTCGGTGGCGGTCGATAAGCTGCCGGACCTTCTTGCGGAACAGTTCGGATTGAGCCCGGAAAAGGCTCGGGCGCTTGCCGACTGGCACGCGAACCGGGTGAACGCCGAGGTAAGTCGCGAGACGGCGCTTCAACTTAATCGGGTCATCGGTTTCTATTTGCAGCCGGGAAACATCAAGGTCCGAACACACGCCCTGGCGCACGCGGCCCGGATGGCTGCGCTCTCGGGGCTGCGAAGCCTCCGGCACTCAGCTCAGCTTTGCGAGGTAAGTGTCGAAGCAATCCGCAAAGTAGCGTGGCGATGGGTAGAGCTTTTGGAATTACCGCCGCTCGAAGGAAGCAAATCTGCGGAGGCCTGCAAACGCTATTCCGAGGACAAAATGACAAATCACTGGAGAAAACAAAAAGTATGCACCACAGAACAACTGCATTGACGGAGCAGCCCTATGTAGCGTTGGAACTTACTGGCGGACTGACGCCCGGCAGTCGACGCGATTCCTGCCTCTTCCACCTGATGCCTACTGGTGTCGAGTTTGTCGGCGAGATGAAGCTCGGGCAATGGCGGGAAGGAATGCGGATGCTCAAGCTCTGCAAATCGTCCCTGACCGTGTGGCTGGCCGATTTCATCCGCTACGGGACGGAGCAGTTCGGGCAGGACGAAGTCGAGCAGACGATCGTGCAGATGGAATTCGATCTCGTGGATGCGCAGCGGGCGATTGCCATCGGGAAGCTGGATCCGGACGTCCGGAACATCGAGTTGTCGCCCGATCATTACTGGGTGCTCTCGAAGGCGAACCTTTCGCCGATGGGCGCCAGGCATTGGTCGCAGCTCTCGGTTAAGCATCGGCTCACCGCTCATCAGTTGGCTGAATCGATTGCCAAGGGGCGTGTAGTGACGTGCCGGGAACACAGCCGGTCGATGGGCCGCAGCAGCGGGATCGCTACTCCTCACGGGATCCGCCAGAGCTTCGATCTGTGGTGGAAACAGGTCGAAAAGGAGGATCCGATTGAAGCCTGGGATCGCGACCGAAAAGCGGCCCTTCTCGAAGAGCTTCGGCCGGTCGCTAAAATCGTGCAGGATCTGGAGACGGATCTATCGTCGAGGAGGGATCGCTAATGACGAAGGCGGCCCGACGACTCGCGCGTTACGTTTGAGTTACCCGCTTCACGTGCATCCTTACGTAAGGATATGGAAAATCATTCCATCGACCTCGGCGCTCGTCGCCAAATAGCTGAATCACTGCTCGGAACCATCGATTCGCGTGGTTACTGCCGGTGTCCTGGCGCCGACTTGCATACGAATAAGAGTGCGCCGAGGCGGGATCGTCCTGGCCGCGACTGCCGCGTGTATCTGGAGCCTTCGGACCGCAATCCGCGTGGCGTGCCTTCGATTCGGTGCGTGCATACTTCTTGTCAGCAGGTCGTCGAGGAGACGCAGCATCGCTTGCGCTCGGAGATCGCAAAGTATGAGCTGAAGCGGGCGAAAGATGCCGGGTATGAAATGCCGGCGCCGAGGCGAAAGAGGCGCACACGGGAGGAGATCGAACGCGAAAAGGCGGATCGGCAGCGCGCGGCGCTTGCCATTCGTTCGCAGCTCGCGCTGGATCGGATCGTCGCCGAGGAGTGGCATCGCGCCGATATGTGGGAGGCTTCGGACGAGATACCGGAGGATCCGCTGGATCAGGCTCGCGCGCTTCTGTCCCTCTTCCGCCCCGGAGATATCGTCTGGTGCGGTGAGCACAAAGATACCATTTCACTCGAGGATCAGAAGGATCCCAAGGAATGTTGGCGGCTCGAACGGGTAAAGGCGACGAGACCTTTCCGGCGCGCGCTCGAATGGATCGAACAGGCTGAGTTACCCGGCCCGCGGATTTGCCCTAGTTCATTCAAGGCCGGATTGCTGGCGAGATCGAATGAGTCCGTGTTGGCGCGGCGGTTTATCGTTGTTGAGCATGATCAGCTTTCAATTGCGCAACAGAGCGCTGCGCTTCGCTGGCTGTGGAAGGAGTGCGGGCTCAAGCTGCGCGCGATCGTGTTTACTGGCGGGAAGAGCCTCCACGGCTGGTTTGAGTGTCCATCTCCCATGCAGCTTGAAGAGTTACAAATCATTCTCTGCGGTTTCAAAAGGCCTGGCGAAGGCTTGATCGGGGGAATGGGATTCGATCCGGCGACTTTTGTTCCCAGCCAGACGTATCGTGTTCCCGGCTGGCCCCACGATAATACAGGCAATCTTGCTGAACTGTGGTTTTTGAAATGAGACGAGTTCCTCGTCTCAAGCTTGTGAGTTTTTGAGTTATGCGAATCAAGGACGCATTGCCGAAGCCGGAGGTGTATTTCGACCCAAGCGGAAAGTGCTATTATATCCGCAATGAGCGCGGGAATTTCATCCAGGTCAGCGAGGGAAACCTGAAGACGAGCCTGAAGCGAACGGGGTTTTGCGGCGATACGCCGAGGGATAAGTTCCTGAGCGAGGTGGATGAGGTGATGGACGATGTGCGGAAAACACGGGACGTGGAATACGCTGGTCCGCTGGCGGGTTATCCGACCGGTTCGTATGTGATCGAGAATCGACGCGTGCTGGTCACGGAGTCGCCGAAGTTCATCGAAGCCGAGGATGGGGACTTTGTGGTGTTACGAAAGCTGATGACCAACTTGTTGAAGGATGAGCAACTGACTTATTTCTTTTCCTGGCTGAAGGTCGCGATCGCTGCGCTGCGCGCGGGAAAGCGTCGCCCAGGCCAAGTGCTGGTGATGGCTGGGCCGCCGGCTTGTGGAAAGAGCCTCCTGCAGAATTTGCTCACGAAGATGCTGGGCGGCCGCGGCGCGAAGCCGTTCCAGTACATGACGGGCGGCACGCAGTTCAACTCGGAGCTATTTCACGCTGAGCACCTGATGATTGAAGACGAAGTGGCGTCATTCGATCACAAGACGCGGCGCACGTTGGGAGCGAACTTGAAGGCGTTCGTGGTGAATGAAAGCCAACGATGCCATCCGAAGAATCGGCCCGCACTTACCCTTCTGCCCTTCTGGCGGCTTTCGATGACACTTAACGATGAGCCCGAGGCGCTAATGGTGATGCCGCTGCTTGATGAGAGCGTGGGTGATAAGATGATGATTTTCCGGGCATACAAAGAGGAAATGCCGATGCCGACCGAGACGCTGGAGCAATGGAGCGCGTTTATGCAGGTCCTGGAGCAGGAGCTGCCGCGATTGATCCACTTCGTTACCAAGGTGTGGCAGATCCCGGAGGATCTTAAGTGTGCTCGTTATGGCGTGACGCATTTTCATCATCCGGAGCTGCTGGAAATGATGAACGTACTGGCACCAGAGATGAAGCTGCTCGAATTGATCGATCTGGAGCTTTGGAGGGAATCCGAGGTGCCGTCAGGAGTCGAGATGAAGGCGGCGGAACTTGAGGTGAAGCTGTGCGGACCTTCGTCAAAGGTAGCGCACGAGGCACGAAAGCTCGCACTCTACAACACCGCATACGGTCAATACCTGGGTCGATTGGAGCGACTGAAGCCGGACCGGATCTCGTCTCGTCTCCTCCATGGCAATAAGCTGTGGACGATCGAACCACCGGAGAAATAAGCCTCAGAATCTCCACGACAAGGGCCGCACTCGCGGCCCTTTTTTCTTCCCCGATCTCCCCATTTTTGAAGGGCATCTCACCTTGGAAGAGCATTGCTTCTCTTGTTTAACGGGTGTTGCGGTGGGGACTGTTTGAAGTTATCCACGAAAATCAGCAGGATTATAGTGACGTTCATTTTCAGGCACTTACACCGAAACCAATTCCATTTGGTTCTCGATAACCTCTTACCCTCTCCACCTCTCCACCTGAAACCTGCGTAACCAGAGGGGTGGTCACCACCATGGTGGTGAAGGAATCTTTTGTTTGTGGGGGAGAAACAGGTCCGCGAAGCTGGGTGTCGGGGGCTTTTGTGCGTAGGTTTCTGGTAACTTAGTTGACAGGTGGCCAGAGAGGCATGGCGCCTGACTCTTCCGCGCCTGAGCCGGAGAAAATCATCACAGCAGCAGACATCGCCCGGGATTGGGGAACCTCCCGCGCGTATGTGTCGAAGTGTCTCAAGAAGGGATGCCCGAACGTCAGCTTGGAAGCGGCGCGGGAGTGGCGCGTGGCAAATGCACGGTATGGGATCGGGTACCGGTCGAAGTCTGCGAAGTCGGAGCCAGAACCTGTAGCGGCGGCGCCGGTGCCGGTTGAGGCACCGACTCGCGACCTTTCTACGGTCGATGCCTCGCTTCTTGCAGCGATCGACGTGGAGCGAGAGGCCTATCGGCTGGTGCAGGAGGCGCAGCGGGATCGCAACGACGCCCAGATCTCCATCCGGATCCAGGCGTACAATCGCGCCCAGTCCAATCGCCTCGATGCCGAGCGCCTCGTGGTCGAATACCGGGAAAAGACCGGTGAGCTCATCTCGCTGGATGCAGCCCGGGCGCTGATCCACCGCGCGTGGTCTCCTCACATCAATCGGCTTCGGGCTCTGCCGAAACGCTGCGCTCTTTCGGTCAATCCCAGCGACGACATCCGCGCGGAAAAGGTGCTCGTTGACGAGATCGAGGCCGTAATCGCCGAGACCAGACAGGAGTTCGAGCTGTGATCCGGCTCAAAAGCGACGCCGAAAAGCTCGGGGAACTCAGCCGGTACTCTCACGCCCTGCTGGCACCGATGCCTCGCCTGGATGTTTGGGAATGGGCCGAGAAGAACATCGTCCTCGATGAGCGCACATCGGCCATCCCCGGGCGCTTCCGCACCGCACTCACCCCGTACATCCGTGAGCCGCTGCAGGCCTACGCCGACAAAACGGTCACCGACCTCACCCTCTGCTTCGGCACGCAGACCGCCAAAACGATGATCGTGATGATCGGCACGGCGTACCGGATCGTCCACGACGCCGTCCCGGTCCTTTGGGTGCTGCCCAATCAAGACCTCGCGAAGTCCTTCTCGAAAACGCGCTGGCAACAGATGGTCGAAGACTGCGTCCCGCTCAGGGAGCAGAAGCCGGCAAAGCGCGAGCTGTTCAACAACCTCGAGCAGCACTTCTCCCGGGTCACCCTCAATTTCGTCGGATCCAACAGCCCCTCGAACCTGGCCAGTCGGCCGGTCGGGCTGCTGAACATGGACGAGACCGATAAGTTCGCCCAGCAGAACGATCGCGAAGCTGGCGCACTCCAGCTCGCCCAGGAGCGAACCAAGACCTTCCCCTACCCGCTCCGGGTCAAGACGAGCACGCCCACGACCATCCAGGGCGAGATCTGGCAGGAGTTCCTCCTCGGCGACCAGCGCTACTTTTTCGTTCCGTGTCCTCACTGCGGCAGTCAAATCGTCTTCAAGTTCCGCGTGGAAAACGAACACGGCCTGTGTGGGCTAAGATGCTGGCGAGAAAGCGAAGACGAAGTCCGGGGAGACGGGGGCGGATGGGACATGGAAAAGGTGCGGAAGAACGCCTTCTACAGGATGCAGTGTTGTGGACAGGAGATATACGACTTCCACAAACCGGCCATGCTCGATGCCGGCGTGTGGAAGCCGACGAATCCGAACGCCGAGCCGCGGCGCCGGAGCTATCACCTGTCATCGCTCTATTCCCTGCTCGGCCGCGAGACCACCTTCGGCGCGATCAGCGTGTCCTGGCTGCAGACCTTCGGTTCCATCACCAAGCGGCATAACTTCATCAACTCGATGCTTGCCGAGACGTGGGATGACGAAAAGGCCGTCGATGATACTCCGATCTATCGGGAGAGTTATGAAATCGCGGGTATCCCCGATGGCCGGACCACGATCATGTCCGTTGACGTGCAGGATCATCACTTCTGGGTGGTCGTCCGCACATTCGCACCGCCGTCCCAGGAGTCCCCGAACGGCGAGAGCTGGCAGCTCTTCGCGGACAAAGCCGCCACGATTGAAGAAGTGGTGGCGATCCAGAAAGAGTTTGGGATCGAAGCGAAAAACGTCGTCATCGACATGGCCCGCTACACGAACCGCGTGGCGAAGTGGGTGGTCGAATACGACTGGCGTGGTTTATGGGGCGAGGATAAGCGCGGGTTCCTGCACCAGGTTCAGCCCGGACAGAATGTGCAGCTCCTCTGGAGCAAGGTCCAGCGGCGCGATCCGCATGTCGGCACGCCTTACCAGTCCGACTCGAACCAAATGGCGATGTACGTGTTTTGGGCGAATGACCCGATCAAGGATCTGCTCGCCGTGCTGCGTTACTCACAGCCGCCGATCTTCCATGTCAGCGTGAATGCCCACAAGAGTTACCAGAAACACATGAACGCCGAGCAGCGGATCACGAAGCAACTGGCCCGCTCCGGACGCTATGTCTGTGTGTGGCACCAGTTTTCTCGGGAGAATCACCTCTTCGACTGCGAATGCATGTGCCTGGTCCGCGCCCTTCAGCTCGCCCTTGTGCCAATGCCTGACGGGTCACCGGTTCCGGTTCAGCAGCATTTCTCGTGTATGACGTGAGATCAGCTCAGCCGTTTCCACGGACATCCTCTTCCGATGTTCGGAATCCAGCCAAATAGGAATACACCTTGACAGGAATATACCGTCACGGCAGTACATACAGCGTGCAGCTCATTCAGATATATCAGTGCTTTTGCGATCTGACTCGCTTGCGGATTTTGCATCTTCTTACCCAAGGACCGCTCTGCGTTTGCCATTTCCAGGACCTTCTCGACGAACCCCAGGTGAAAATTTCCAAACACCTGGCTTACTTGAAGGACAAGGGCTTGGTTGCAGCGACGAAGCACCAGAACTGGATGATTTACTGCCTGCCTGCGAAGCGTTCAGCCGAACTTGATAAGAATTTGAAGTGCCTTCAGGACTGTGTTCAAACCGAGCCGATATTCAAAAAGGATCTTCAAGCGCTGGAAGCAATTCAACGCGATGTCGAGTGGATTGAGTCCACGCTGAAATGCTGTGAAAAGGACAGCCGCTGCCAGAAGGCCGGCAGGAAGGTAAACGCATCGAAATCCGTATGAACCTACGTAAGCGTCTCTTTGCTGAGACCTTCGGGACCTATGGCCTCGTTTTTGCGGGCACGGGAGCCATCGTTATCAATCAGGTCAGTGGCGGGGGAATTAACCATCCCCGCCTCGCCCCTACCCTCGGACTC
>FTCV01001350.1_pt1 | contig 18557 bp, 11 predicted proteins | sample 1639691 | NCBI WGS metagenome assembly FTCV01 (sample SAMEA3914864, study PRJEB12502) | metagenome | biome: forest; material: soil | place: USA | collected 2012-03-12 | depth 0.3 m
CCGTGACGATGCAAATTCCAAAAGGAGCTACGCTCCTCCAGGGAGAGGCGGTTTTTTAACCGCTTGGCACTGGACGTGCCTAACCGCACGCCCAGCCCTGCAACCGGCGCTCCGTCGCCGAAAAAGCCGCAACGTCACGGCCGCATATCCAGTTCTGAGGGACTTGGTTTGCTCATCGTTTTATAGCGGCCAGCGCAAAGCATTTCGCGCGGGACCGGGTGGCAACGCCCGCAGCCTCGCCTGAAAATGCCTCGCGCCTCGCTGAAAAATGACGAACGAAACCAACCCGTGAGAAGTCCGAGCGCAGGGGAAATCGATTGGTGTCGTCTGGCTATAAACCAGATGCGATTGATCAACCAACCCCAGCGTCGGGACTGCTCTTCAAGAGAAGCGATCTCGAGACGCCGCACTCCGTTCCCCCGAGGGCGTATCGGTAATGCATTTTACCGACGTGCCCCAGAACACCACATGTTCGCGGCGATCTTTGGCTCCCCTGGCTGTTTGCATGGGGTGTGTTGGCAAGTTCGTTTTGCTGAGGTTTTATCACTTCACCATAAGCGGGCTTCTCAACACGCCTCTGGCAAATAGGAGGGAGAGAGCTGGTATACAAACATACATACACTTCCGCCCGACTCCATGGGCCCTGGTTTATCCAGGTGGTTCTTTGACATTTTAATATCGAAAGCGATGCGCCTTTGATGGTGATCGCAGACGGCGGCGACTTCCATCGTCCACGCGCCTTCAGCAGTCGCGCCTCCGGTGAAAGCCGGTCCCGCGTGAACGATCTGGCGTGCACGAGTGGCGGTAGGCGTTCTCCCGGCGTGCTTCGGCTCACTCCGTTTCTCGGTCATTTAAGGCCGCTACGGCGCGTGCATCGGTGCGCGGGACCAGCCCTGCATGCTCTGTCCTCGCAAATGACTCCACCTTCGCAACCCCACGTTCATGGCGCACTCGCCAACGTCGCCGGTTCGCGGAATGCCTCCGAGGGAAAAGAGATGGCAGCTCCCGGACATCGAAGAAGTGAAATAACGGCGCGAAAGCGCCACATCAGAAAACGAGCTTGAGCAGCCGATTGACCAGTTCGTCCAGCGGGATGACAGTTAAGAGCAGCGGCGCCAACGGCAGCAATGTTGTCACCCCGAGTTGAGCCACAGTTCGCAGGGTAAACGGCGCCGCCTTCATCTCCGTGACGATCTCGAAGCTGCCTCCCATGTCCGCCAGCGATTGGATATCTCCGCTGCCGACGAACGGCTCGCCGGCAGCGGCGCCGCCGCGGAGCCACTTTTCATCGAACTCGCGCGCGTAGCGCTGTGCCAGCGCGCCGTACTCAATCAGGCCGGCGCGCCGTGTGGCGTTGAGTTGCACGGCAAACACCAGCAGGGGGCCGAGGATGAAGAACACGACCATACCGACGAGTCCGAGGATATCGAGTTTGAAGTGCGTGAGTTTCGCGCCCGCGAAAAAGATGCGGTCGGCCATCATGCCGGCGAGCAGAGCTCCCTGGGCCACGAGCAAGGGGGCGAATGCCTGACTGACGCCGGCCAGAAAACCGAGGCCGCCGCAGCGGTCCGGGTGAGTGGGCAGCAGCTCGAGCTTCAGGCGCGACACATGCCACAGAAAGCGTCCCCACACGAAAAGGCGGAAATACCAGCGGTAGAGCAGAAATTGGAATACCGCCAGGCTCACGCAGCCCATCCACCAGCCGGCCAGCGAGGGGTGGAGTTTCCCATCCACCGCCAGACCATGCCAGCTGGGCACGTCGATTGCGACCTGGGTACGCCAGATGAAACCCACGCCGACAATATAAACGAAGGCGATGAGCAGGATTTCCGCGGCGACCGAATTGCGCAGGCGCATGGCCGCGGCAACGGCGGAGTCGAATCTTCCACGATCGACCTCGGCGATGAGGCCGCGTTTCAGAAATTGCGCGACGAGCGGACGAATCCGCTGATGTACGATCAGCTCTGACAGGATCAACAGCGGCAACACCACCAGCAAACGCACGTGCATCTCCAGATCGGAGAGAAACGGCAGGGCGATGCTCCCGGGCATGGCGTGCCTTTCGGCAAACGATAACATGAGCAAGGGCAGCCAGGTTAGGAGAACGGCTGCAGCGATTCGTCGGTGAACCAATTGCAAGACATCTCCGGACAGACGAGTCCGGCGCCAGAGTTGAAATAACGGCCCGCCAAGAACGAGGGAAAAATCGGGCGGTTCTTCCAACATTGCCGCCGTCGTCGAGCGCTGTGATTTGCTTTCGGTTTCCATCGGGATTTGTCTTTGATCGGAAATGAGGGAGTTTCCTATACGGATGGGGGAAAGTTGCAATGTCGAGTGAATATGTTTTCGACGAATGTGCGGGGATCGATGGAACCGGGTCCAGGACGAAGATTTTTTGGAAACATCGAACCACTTGGCGACCCGAAGACGTGCCTTTGGGGCGCCAGGTCGAGGACGCTGACCGCGGCCAATGGAGGTTGTTCTAATGAACCCCTGGCGTAGTAGCAAAATGAGGCTATGAGTGATAGCCCTGGAGTTATACAACCTTGAACTGGCCCGGAAGGGCAATCGGATTGCGCTGGCCAGCCAAGGGATGCCGTAAGCCTCCCTACTGGGCGGGCATCAATTGTACCGTCGGCAGACCGGGCGGCGGTGTGGTGAGGAAATTCGAATCGTAGTAGAAGCGTCGAACGGGCGCGCTGTAACTCGCGTTTTTCCATGCGCCTTTAAAATATGCGCTGGGATACGGAACGACCAGCGTGCCGTAAAACGTCAGGTTTGTGTTGGACCATTTTTCCATGAGCCGGAAGGTATTCATCAGGCCGCCGCTGTAGGAAAAACTGCTCGTCGAGACATTGCCTGTCAGAACCAGCAAATTGCAGGTTGTTGCAAGAGCGATCCGACTTGAGAGGGGCGCGCTCGAATTTGCATCTGACCAATTGCTGGAGAGCACGGTAAGAGCATCGGAGGCGATCATTGCCGGCGCGCGGGTATAACCGGAGACCACCGGGAAACTCTGGAAATAGGCGTCGCCGGCCCCGTTATTCGCCGTGGCATCTGCGGCGGTTGGCGCGATGGAGGAGCCATTGGAAGGAGGATTGGCGCCGCCGCAGTTGAAATTGCCCTGAAGATAGACGGCGTTCGGTGAAACGAGGGCTAGGCCGCCGGTGGGATTGTTGCCGCTGGCCAGATTTGGGATGGTGGCGCCGTTGATAAATCGAATGGCCGCTTGGTTCGAAGTGGCGGAATAGCCGGCGGTATCCGCAACATATACGATGCCGTTAAACTGTCCGAGATGCGCGCTTTGATAGGCGCTGAGGATGTTTTGCAGGAGCAACTGGACGTCGAAGGTGGTAAGGCGCACGTTGCCGAGTTCGCGAGCATCCTGGATCGTGGCCTGCGCGCGCATGGCGCCCGTGACGGCCGAGCTCAGCGCCGCGGGGGCTGCAGTCGGTTGGCTTCCCGGTCCGACGTAAACCTGCACCGTCGACGCGCTGCTGTTCACGACAATGACCACACCAGCCAGATTGGCGAGGCGGACACTTGTGAAGGGATCGGAAAAGCCTTGATCGGCCATCTGAACGAGGAGCCTTGGACTGTCGTCGTTCGGGTTGGCGTCGGTGGGGTTGAAGGCCGGCGCTCCCACCCAGGAGGCGGTGAGCAGATCGGCGCGGGCGGGCGGTTGGAGAGTATACGTGGGCTGGGAGCCTGTCGGCGGGCTCGTATACTGAGGCGAGCCTGGGATGTCGGAATCGTGGAATCCAGTTCCGGCGGAAATGTCTCCGTAGAACTGGCGGGTGGGGCCAGAGGCGCTCCACCCGAACCAGCAGCCCGCATTGGCGTGCAACTTGCCAAAGGTCGCCAGCGGCAGGCCGTCATCGTATTCCAGATCTCCTTCGCAGTAGCCGTAAAAGTCGGAGTAATCCCCGACCGGCCGAAAGGAAATGAGCTGTGGAGCTGCGCTGCCGGCGGTGATCTGGATGGTGTCGAGATTGAAGGAATTGCCTGAGCGAACCCAGAACGTGAACTGTCCGGCGGAGTTGGTGTGGAGATTCAATGGGCTGGAGACAGTCGTCAGGCCATTGGTTGAAAGGGCGGCGTCGCCGTTGGCTATGGAGATCGTTACCGGGGCGTTTGGGGCGGGAATTCCGGAAGGCAGGTCGATTTCGACTTTCACGGGAGTCGCCGACATCGTCTGACGCGCGAATACCGCCGGAACGGATGAAATAACTGAGACTGATGGAGCCTGGCCGGTATAGTAGTCGGTCGATTGGAGGACCCGGTAAAATATGTTTCCGGTGGGGACCGGAATGGAGATGGTGCGAGGCGAACCGGCGCCGATGGCCGGGGTTCCTACATCGTTCCACGAAGTCAAATCCGGGCTCTGCTGGACCTGATAGTAGAGTCCGCTGGTGGTCGGCCAGGTGAGAGTTGGGGCGGATGGGGACCCGTCGAGCGTCGCTTGAAAAGCGCTCGCATTGGCTTGGGCGGAGGCGAGAGCAGTGAAAACGGCGCCTGTGAGCACGGCTGACGAGGCGATCTTTGGAAGTCGCGCGCGGAACGCAGATTGTTTCAACGGGGTGGGAAACATGCGGAAAAAGATGGGTGGAAAGGCAACCTGGATGCAGGCCTCGGAAAACAAAATTTGCGACGCAATCCAGCAAAATTTGCGCCAATGTTTGGCGGATTTCCACTTGCCTGAGCGCGCTTATCGAATTGTCGCGCCCGCCGATGGCGCGCGATTCGGGGATCCTATTGCTTGGCTAGTTATACTGCGCTTCCGCCGAAGCAATGAGCGAGGCGATTTCCAGATTCTGCCGCCACTCCAAGGCAATGAGCGCGCGAGAGCGGATGTTGATGGCTTCCAGACCTTCGATCGGTTGATCGAAGATCGAGTGCAGCGCGAGGGGCGGGGCGTCGGCGAAGCCTTTACAGAAGCTGTCCGGGCCGGCGCCGGGGAAGAAGCGGATGAGGTGGGCGAGGAGGTCCCACCAGAGCTTTTCCGGGATGCCGGCGAAGGCGTCGCGCGCGGCGGCTTCTTCCGGCCGCAGGTGCTGCGGGCCGAGGGTTTCGAGCCAACGGGGGTCGGATTCGACGATCTTGGCGACGCGTTCGCCGATCGGGACCGCGGGGTCGTAGCTGGCCGCGGTCTGGCGGGCGAGACTGAGTAGGGAGTCGAGCGCCTCGGGGAGGGCATTGCGCGGGTCGACGAGGAGGATGCGCGCAGCGAGGACACCCAGCGAGTAGAGGTCGCACGGAGAGCTCAGCGGCGGCAGGATGCTGAAGGGCACGTGGCTGAAGGGCACGCCGACGACCGATTGGAGTGAGGCGGCGATGGCGGTGGAGAGCTCGAGCGGAATCGTGCGGAAGATGGCTTCGCCCGCGGCCATGGCTTGCGTGGTGTCGCGGAAGCCATAGAGATCCGCGGTGCCCTCCGGCACAGGCAACTGGATCCAGATAAGCTCGCTTTCGTCGACGCCGATGCGCTCGTGGGCCGTAAGCGTGCCCTCGAGAACCAGGCCTTCGCCGGTTGGCGTCGCTTTGCGAATGCGGACGCTGCCGACGCCGCTTTTGGGCACGGCGAGTTCGGCCGGCCGATAAATGGAAGCGGCGAGGGGTTCGGCCGTCTGGAAATAGCGTTCCTTGCTTTGCGAGATGGGCAGCGGAAAGGCCACGCTTGGCGCGCCGAGTGAAAGTTTGTTCGTCCAGAGCACCGGCAGGCTAAAGCCTACGGCGCCCAGGCTGACGCGAAAGGACTCGGCGCTGAGATTCAGGAAGGGCAATTGGACCTTCTGAATGGCTTCGCGCGCGAGCCGGCAGGCCTGCAGGACCAGTTGCAACTTCAAATGGAGCGTCTCCGCATAACGTCCGCTCTGGCCGGAGGACGCCGTGAAAAGGTGGGTGCTGCCGCAGCGCAGAAGATCCTCGTCTTCCAGGAGGCGATAGATGCCGCCCGGACGAAATGCCTTTCGTGCATTTTCGATCCCGTGCCAGGCCTTGCCGCTCAGGACGTCGGAAAACTCCTCCAGGCCGAGCGGGGCAAATCGCCGGAAAAGCAGCGGCGCGCCGCAGAGATTGAATGCGGGGAGACGTCCAAGTTCCGGCAAAGCCTGCGCCAGATCGATGGTATGCGCATTCGTCGGCGCGCCCGGCGTGACCGGAATGAAGCGATCGCCGGCCTGCGCATCCGCCAGGTGAAGGTAACGAGAGAGCGACGAACTGTAAGGAGGCAGGCCGGCGTGCGTCAGGGCCGAGTCGTCGCGGCAAAGCTCCCAATGGCGGCCGGTCGCTGCATCCTTCGGATGGATCGGAATGCCCTGCGCCTTATCAATCCATGCAGGGCGCGACGCCTCAAACTCGGCAGCGGAGCTGAAATAGTTGTTCGGATCGAGTTCGCGGAGTGCGGCGGCCAGTTCGCGCCACTGCTTTTCCAGCGCAGAATTGCTGAGGAGCTTGCGATACGCGGGATGAATATTCGCACCCGGCGCGCAGTTTTGCACCCAGATCTCCACCCACTCGACCGGGCGGCCCGAGTAGTCCGCAACACAGCCGAGATAGACGTCGGCCTTGGGAAAGCGGCGCAGGAGCACGAACTCACCGGAAATGGGATCGGGGGCCGACCGTACGATCACGCAAAGGTTCAGCGGCGGCGGGGGTTCGCTGGCCTGAATCGGAATCGCCGCATACCCGGGTTCCAAGGTGGAGGTCAGATCCTGGAGTTCGACTTTGCGCATGGGGATGGGTTCAACAAATTTGGCGATTCAGGCAATGCTCAATTTTGCGGGCAGAGGGAAAAGAACAGAGCGGTTGGCGGCATGGCGTCAAGCGATTAGGATGACTTCGCAAACCTGTCCCGGGGCGCGTTTGCAAAAATTACCAACGCGGTCACGTAGCGGTATTTTCCATGGATCGTCGAACGGTGGGCAAGCCAGTCGATTTCGGGGCCGAATTCTCTTGCCGAGCCCGAGCCGGCGGAGGTACTAGGCAGGAGAAGTTTTCGCCTTCCGAGGACGCCCATTATGAGAATCAAAAGTTCCTTCCAATTGCTTGCCTGCGCCGCGATCGTCGTGCTGACCGGCTGCACCACCCTGAAGACGGTCAATGTCCAGGAGGACGCTTCGCTCGCGGGCGCTTCCGTGACGGTCGACGTCATTCCGGTCACGGCCAAAAATGGCAATGTCGAGACGTGCTCGGTGCGTGATTACTGGCGGCCCGGCAGCCCGCTGCGCCAGTCTGCCGGCGTCACGACTCTGCGCTTTGGCGCGGGCCAGCCGTCGACGCAGACGGTGACGAAGAGCTGGCAGAGCATGGGCGCGACGAAGGTCGCGGTGCTGGCTGATCTGCCCGGCGTTTTCCAGGACATGCCCGGTGACTCCGATCCGCGCCGGAAGACCATTCCGGTGGGCAAGAGCGCCACAGTCACCGTGCGCCTGTCGCCCAGTGGAATCTCTGTGGAGTAAGTCAGTGACTCACGGATCACTTTCGCGGGAGCATAGTCTTCCGCAAGCCATCCGCGGAGCCCGATTGTGACCTACGACGGCTACGCCACGGGAGAAGAAATCGGCTGGGGTGACGAGTCGACGGTCTTTGTCGCGCGTCCGCCGGCGGGAGGTTCGTCCACGCCGCTTGCCATCAAGGTGCACGGCTACCTGCACGACCAGGAAGGCGTCGCGATGCTGGAGGCGGTGCGCCAACAGGAAAAGGCTGTCGCCGCAGGCTGCACCCATATCGCGCCGATCATCACGGGGGGCATGGCTCAGCACGCGTGCTTCTATGTGACGGAGCGCTACGCGCGTTCGCTGCTCACGCTCATCCAGGGCAAGGTGACCGTGCGCCCGGAGGGGCTGCGCGTCCTGTCCCGGCACGTCCTGCAGGCGCTGCATTCGCTGCGCGAGAAAATGGATCGCGGGCATGGGAATCTAAAGGCGTCCAATGTGCTGCTCACCGGCACGGCGCGCCTGCGGGATTCGTCCTTTTTCCTCACGGATCTCTGCGCCGAGCCGACGCGAAATTTCGCGGCGGACGTGCATGCGATCGGGCGGATCATTTTCGAGCTGGTGCGCCGGCGCGAAGTCCACAGTTTCGACTGGCCGCTCGCGGCTTCCGCGGAGTGGCAGGCACTGGGGCCGGAAGGCGAAGCCTGGCGGAAATTTTGCAACGTGCTGCTGGATCCGGGGCTGGCGAATGCGGCGGATCCCATCGGCGTGGCCGAGAAGGCGTTGGCTGATCTGAGCCATAGCCAGATTGCCACGGTCAATTGGGGGCGCACCATCGGCACAACCGCAGCGATCGTGGCCGTGGTGGGGGCGCTGGGCGGCGGCTGGATGTTTTGGGAGCACCATAAGAATGCCGCGGGCGCGCCAAGTGTGGCGAGCGCTCCCACAGGTGAAAATGGCTGGGTCGGCAAGCTGGCGGAGGAATTGAATGCCGACCCCAAGGCGCAGAGTGACGACAGTTATGTGGAGACGCATTTTCTTGCGCCGTTGCGCAAGCTCCACTTGAAGCCGGCGGAAATTGCCGCGCTGGAGAAAGGTCAGCCGCTGCCTGGTGGTGATCCGCAAGGGATTGCCGCGACGGCATCCGAAATCACCGCGGCATTCGACGCCTGGCCGGCGCACGCCGTGGTCACTCAGGGCTACGACGATTTTACCGCCCAAGGCTGGACGGCGCCCGCGGCATCCATTGCCCGTCTTCGCGCAGCCACCCCCAACGCAAGCCAGCCGGTATTGCCGCAACTCGGCGCCATCGCTCAGGCGTCGGCGCTCGTGCCGGAAGTCCAGCAGAAGTGGCGGCTCCTCCAGGAAGGATTTCCGAAATTGGAAAAGGCGGGCGATCCCGTGCTGGCGAAAACGCCGGAGTATCTCAAGAGCGATGCGGCGGCCACGCCGGATCTCTCCATCTTGCGGCAGCGCTTGATCCAGGATGGCGAGAAAATGCAATCGTGGCTGGATCTGCTGGCTACGGCCGACCACACCCGCCTGGATACGGAAGGCAAATTCGCCGGCTTCAAAGGCGATGTCACCGCACAGACTTTGCAGGATTGGGAGACCGATGTGCGCCGTTTCCAACCGGCGCCCGCGGAAGCCCAGCGGCTCAAGACCGCCTGGACGGTGCGCCTCGATGACCTCACAACCAAAATCCGTCAAAGCGGAGCGAATAAGGATCAACTCACCGCAAAGGTAAATCGCGTCCGGAGCGAGGCCGATACGGCGACCCGCGGATTGCTCGCCGGCGATGCGGAGCGCATCGAGCGCACCATATCCGGAGAAATCACGAGTCTCGAGAATGAGCTGGCGCCGGCGGCTGTTCCTGCGGTCTCCACGGCGTCAATGACTCCACCGGTTGCCACTGCATCCGTGCCGCCGCCGACGACGGATCTGACTCCCCCGCCGATGGCGCCCGGTGACAAGGAGATCTTCGAGCAGCTCATGTCGCAAGCCCGCCAGGTCGATCTCGCGAAAGCGAGCGCAGCGACGGCGAAGGCCGCGCGCGATCGCCTGGTTACAGAGGTGCGGAAGCAAACCTCGCCAAGTTTTCAGAAAAGCATCGCCGCCTATTTGACCACGCTGTCGACCTTGGGCTTCCGCGATGCGGATGCGCCCGCGGCAGCGCCGGCGATTCCCAGCTGGAAAGGCCCGGCGGCTATCCCGGGCGGGGTGGCTTATCTTTGGGGCAGGTACCGCATGGATTTTGTGGCGTTGCCAGGCGACGGTGACCGGCCGCCGTTTTTCCTTGGCTCGACGGAGGTGCCGGTCGGCCTGGTCGCCGAGTGGATGGCAGATCATCCGGGGCAATTGGACGAGATCAAGAGTCGATCGCTGCCCAATATCCGGGGTCCGCGAGCTTGGGATCCGACGCCGGCGGGCATGGTTTTGCGCCGGGATTGGAGCTGGCCGACGGCGATGGGGCCGACGTTTACCTTCTTTGCGCCTCCGCCGCCGGACCCGCCAACGGCGATGATGCCGATGAATTACCTGAGTTGCGGGGCCGCGCTTCAGGCTGCGAAACAGATGGGTTTCCGCCTCCCGACCGGGGATGAATGGCTGCGCGCCTTCAAGGTGGCAAAGGCGAGTGGCTGGACGGCGGAGCCCAATCTGCGGGACGCCGCCTGGGATGCGCAGCGCAAGCATATCGCTGACTTTGTCCAGACTGCGGGAAAGAGCGGGGTGCTCCTGCGGGATCCGCCCTGGCCGGATGGCGACGTCTTCAGCCCTTCGGAACTGCACGCCGCGCGCGGCGACAAGGCGCAGCCGGCGACGGGCAGCAACGATCACCATCTTTTCTTCCAGGCGGTAAACGCCGCCGGCAAACCGCTGAGCGACATGGAAGGAAATGTGGCCGAATTTGTGGTCGCCAATGATTCACCCGGCGCAGCTTGTTATGTGGCAGGGGGCTCGGCGCTCTCTCCACCGGAGATCGAGCCGGGTAAGTTGTACGAGGTGACGCCGGTGCTGAAGGCGAAGGGCTTTTCCGACGTGGGCTTCCGGTTGGCGTTGTCGCCGGCGGCGGCTGCCGGCGATTCCCGGAGCCCGGATGTCGAGGCATTCTCCCGCGCGCTGCAAAATCCGCCCACGGCAAGCCGCTGAGGGCCGGGTAGATCACGAATTACATGTCCACAAAGACGAATTCTCACGGGCGGTGAGCGCGTCGTCGTCTGCGCACACGCTGGCCCAGGCTTTGCATTCTGCCTTGGCGCAGTATCAGGCAGGCCGATTTGGCGAAGCCGAAGCCCTGTGCCGGCAAGTGTTGGCGGCGCTGCCGGAAAACGCCGACGCAGCGCATTTGCTCGGTCTCATCGCCGCCAAAGCCGGGCGCTACGATGCGGCGGCGGATTGGATTCAGAAAGCCGCCAAATCCGCGCCTACTGATGCGATGGCGCACTACAATCTTGGCAAGACACTCCTCTCGGCAGCCCGGCCGCGCGAGGCTGCGGCCAGCCTGCGGCGAGTCTTGGAGCTCCGGCCCGACTTTGCCGAGGCCTATAACGATCTGGGGATCGCGCTCGGCAGCGCCGGCCAGATGGTGGAAGCGATCGGGATTTTCAGGAAATGCCTGGAGTTGGCCCCAGACCATGCCGACGCCTGGAGCAATCTGGGGAAGGCCTGTCTGGAAATCTCCCGCCCGGAAGAAACGACCGCCGCTTGTCGCGAGTGCCTGCGGCGAAATCCGCGGCATCTCAATGCCTGGGTCATCCTGGGAAACGCGTTGGAGGGCAGGGGAGCCATCGACGAGGCCAGCGCTGCTTTTTGCGAGGCCCTGCGCCTCGATCCGCACCACGCGGAAGCGCATCTCGACCTCGGAAATTGCTTTAAGGATCAGGGTTTGGTGGACGAAGCGATCTCCAGTTACCGCGACGCCGTGCGCGAGCGGCCGGATTGGGCGGCTGCTCACAGTAGTTTGTTATTGGCCCTTCACTACCACACAGGCTGGAATCCCCGAGCGATTCTTGAGGAGCATCGGCTCTGGCAGCAACGCCATGCCGAACCGCTCAAACGCTTCATCCGGCCCTGGGACAACAAGCCCGATCCTGAACGGCCCTTGAGGATTGGTTATGTTTCCGGCGATTTTCGGGAGCATCCGGTCGCGCGCTTTTTTGTCCCGCTGCTGGAGCATCACGATGGCCGCCAGTTTGCGGCGTATTGTTACTCGTCGGCCTCGCAGACCGATGGTTTTACGGCCCATCTGCGCGGCCTGGCTGCCGGCTGGAGGAACATTGCGGGCGTGCGCGACGATGCGGCGGCCGAACTCATTCGAAAAGACCGTATCGATATCCTCGTCGATCTCTCAGCTCACACTGCCGGAAACCGCTTGCTGGTCTTCGCGCAAAAACCTGCGCCGGTTCAGGCTACGTATCTCGCGTATTGCAGTACGACAGGGCTGGACGCGATCGACTTCCGTATCACCGATCGCTATCTGGATCCACCGGAGCGTTCGGCGGAATGTTATACGGAGAAGCCGGCGTATATACCCGATGCGTACTGGTGCTATCTCGAGCCGAAGTTTGCTCCCGCGGTCCAAGCGCTCCCGGCGCGGGCGGTTGGCGCGGTGACGTTTGGCTGTCTGAATTCGCCTGCCAAAATGTCCGCCATTGCGCTGGACCTGTGGCGGCGCATCCTGCAGCGCACGCCTGGCTCCCGATTGCTGCTATATGCGCACGTCGGCAGCCACCGGCAGCGCATCGCCGAGTTTTTCTCCGCCGGCGGCGTGAATGCCGACCGCGTCGAATTCGTCGGCAAACTTCCCATGGTCGACTACCTGGCGCTCTACGGGCGCATCGACGTCGCGCTGGATCCATTTCCTTTCTGCGGCGGCACGACATCCTGCGACGCCCTCTGGATGGGAGTTCCCTTTGTGAGCCTAGCGGGGGACACGGCGGTCTCGCGCGCCGGAGTGAGTCTACTTTCGAATGTCGGCCTGCCCGAACTGGTCGCTGATTGTCCGGACGAATATGTCGATAAAGCTGCAGTCCTGGCCGGCGACCTGTCTCGGTTGGCGGAAATCCGGGCGAAACTCCGCAGCCGAATGCGTCAGTCTCCCTTGATGGATGCCAAGCGTTTCGCTCGCGGGATGGAATCGGTTTACCGCGAGATGTGGCGGGAGTGGTGCGCGCGCCGCGCGCAAAGTGCCGAGGAGGGGACTTGAACCCCTACGCCTTGCGGCGCCAGATCCTAAGTCTGGTGCGTCTGCCAATTTCGCCACCTCGGCCTTATTTTGCGGAAAAAGGCGATTTCTCGCCATATTCACATTCGCGCACGCCTCTCGGTGGCGCCCAGCGAACTCATCTCGATTGGAATGAGCGCTGGTATATACCCCGGAGATCTCCCCTCCGGCAACAGAACTTTTCGGCGGCGGCGCCTAAAAACCGTCGGTCCGTGGTCGCGGCGCGGTTACTATGGTGGCTGACCTCACCTTCACTGGCCGTTCCTCCAAAGGATTACCGCGGGGGTTGAACATCCATTCTCCGTGCCGCGCTGCTTTGGCCTGCAGCGCTTCTTCCCGGGCTCGGGCAGCATCCATTTCGGCTGCGTGCTTTTGCGAAGTATCGTAAAGTCCGTAGGCGACCGCGATCACCAACAAAATCATCATTAGTTCGGTTAATTTCATCTGGGCAAAGATTAAGTTTTAGATGGCCGTTTAGAGATGTGGAGAAAGCGAAAAGCGCGCCGGGGGGCTTTGAGAAAACCTTTGGCGCAGAGACGCGTATTAGCTTCCTGGCGCTCGAAAACATGATGGAGTGAAGTCGCCCTGACACTTTCGCCCGGGAATGCCGTTGGCCAGCCAAGCCAAACGGCTTGGCCTTCCTCAGGGGCATCCGAGTCCGACCAATTAGCGTACTCCATGGGAGCAGAGACTAGTCGATCGGCGAATTTATTAAAGCAAAAAGTTTACAGTCTTCGGCTATTTTCCGTCGGCGGAAAACGTGATGGTCGCCTGCGCTTCAAAATCTCCCTCAATTGCGACAAGGGGTCGTGGATTTTTTTTCCTGCAAACGTCGACGGGCGGGATCGAGAAACCCCTCGGGCAGCGAAAAAAACCGTTGCAATCACTACTGCGATGGTAGAGAAGGATTTAAGCCGCAAGGCGAACTTCCATCGGGATGCCGACGAAGCCTTACCCAAGCCCAAAAACTGCCTGACTGACCGGCGCGCCGGAGGTCAGCGCCCAACCGACTTGATTTCCACACCGCCAGACCCGTATCTTTTTCCAATTGCACGAAAAATTCGCGCCGATTCGCGAACGGCGAACGGACTGCGCGTAAATGTCACGCAATTGTCACATTTGCCTTCCGATTGTTGCGAAAAAGGCGTCGAGGAAAAGCGGCTCTCGGTGTTTATTGGTATCCCGATTTCCGGCAGTTTTGAGCGTCGCGCCTCTAAGCGGCGGCTCAATACTTCTGGAACTGTCCCGGCGTCTCTGCGCAAAGCAGAGGCGCTTTAAATTTTCAACCCATGCCGTCCCTTTGCCGAGCCTTTCGGCTTTCCTATCGATTCCGGGCGGAACGGGCTCCTGCTTTTATTTTGCGCCAGATACCGCCACCCCTAATCGATCCAAAAAAAGCGAACCGCGCCTGCGGCCCGCTTCGCCAGGCCATCCGCTGCTTTGCCGCCGTGGGAGGAATCGTCGCGCTTTCGCCCTTGGGGACGATTCATGCTGCCCCGGGCGCAGGCGCCGCGATTTCGGCGGCGGCGGGGAGGGGGAGTGCGGCCCAGTCCATGTCCGCTCAGCGGCAGTCCGTGCCCAAACCGGATGATCAGAATGCCAAGCCGGATGTCACCTCGGCGGCGACAGGTCCAGAGCAGGAAGTGAGCGCGGGCGAAGACGCATTGGCTCCGGAGCCAGCAGGCCCGCCCATGTACATTCGTGAGTACCGGGTTTTGGGCGCGCACAAGTTGCCGCCGCTCGAAGTGGAGGAGGCCGTATATCCATACCTTGGGCCGGCGAGAACCCGCGAGGATGTCAAGCAAGCGCGCGCGGCCTTGGAAAAAGCCTACCAGGCCAAAGGATTTCAAACCTGCACCGTGAGCATTCCCCCGCAGCAGCCGCGGCATGGGGTGGTATTTCTGCAGGTAACTGAAGGAACGGTCGGACGCCTCCGGGTAACCGGCTCGCGATACTATTCTCCGGCGCAGATCAAGGCCATGGCCCCATCTTTGGCCGAAGGCAAAGTCGTCGACTTCACCAACGTGACTCGCGATATCGTGGCGCTCAATGAATCGGCCGACCGCACGGTCACGCCGTCGATTCGCTCCGGTGTCGATCCGGGCACGTACGATGTCGATCTCGCGGTGAAGGACAAGTTGCCCCTGCACGGCAGCGTGGAGCTGAATAATCGCTACAGCGCAAATACTCCTGAGCTCCGGCTGAATGGCTCGCTCAGCTACGCCAATCTCTGGCAACTGGGCCATACCATCGGCTTCAACTACCAGGTCTCGCCCGAAAACGCCCATGACGTGGCGATTTACTCCGGCTACTATATTGCCAAAGTGCCCGGCGTCGATTGGCTGAGCATCATGGTGCAAGGCACGAAGCAGGACAGCAACGTAAACTCGCTGGGCGACATCAATGTGGCGGGTCGCGGTCAAGTCATCGGCGCCCGCGCTCTGGTCACTCTGCCGCATAGCAAAGATTACTTCCAGTCCCTCAGCTTCGGCTTCGACTACAAGCATTTCGACCAGCTTGTTGGCTTCGGTCTGGCCAATACCCTGACGCCGATCACCTATTATCCGATTACCTTTGACTACTCGGGCACTCTGACCAGTGACAAAGTCGTGACGGTGCTCGATGTCGGCCTGACCTTTGGGATTCGCGCACTCGGCAGCAGTTCGAAGACTTTCGATATCAACCGGTACAATTCAGATGGAAATTTCGTCTATCTCCGGGGAGATCTTTCGCAAACGTGGCAGCTTCCGAAAAGCGCCGAAGCTTTCATCAAGGTGCAGGGACAACTCTCACCGGAACCGCTGGTGAACAGTGAGCAGATCGGCGGCGGCGGCTTGGGGACAGTTCGCGGGTATCTCGAATCAGAGGTCCTCGGCGACAGCGGCGTTTTTGGCACGGTGGAGTTGCGGTCTCCTTCGCTACTCGGCGTCTTACAGAAGGGGAAGGAATGGCGGGTCTATGCTTTTTCGGACGTCGGCGAGATCACCCTGCGCAACTCCCTCCCGGGGCAGGATTCCTACTACGACCTTGCCAGTTACGGCGTCGGCAGCCGCCTTCAGCTTTTCGATCATTTGAACGGGTCGGTCGACGCCGCCTTCCCGCTCATCAGCCAGTCTTCTACGAGTGCGCATGATTTTCGCCTGACCTTTCGGGTCTGGGCGGATTTCTGAGATCGCGCCAAATTCCAACCTTTGCGCCAACCAAATTCGCGCCATATGCCAACGCCCAGCCTATCGCTCCACTCCGTTCTTTTGAAACGCCTCTTCGCCGGCCTTCTCGCCGCGCTCCTTTTCACCACGCAGGCCCAGGCCTGGTGGAACAGCGAATGGATGATTCGCAAGAAAATCACGGTTGATGTCAGCGCCGGCGGCATTTCCGAAGATGTCGGGACGGCGGCGGCGATCCTCATTCGCCTGCATGACGGCGACTTTCAATTTGGCGAAGCCAAGGATGGCGGCGCGGATGTGCGGTTTGTCTCCGAGGACGACAAGACTTTGCTTCCGTATCACATCGAGAAATTCGACTCACTGATGAACGAAATGTTTGTCTGGGTCAAAGTCCCGGGGGTGAAAGCTGGAGCCAAAGTCAATTTCTGGCTGTACTACGGAAATGCCTCGGACAAGACGGCGAAGGCGGATGATTCCAAGGGGACCTACGATGCCGATACGGTGCTAGTCTACCATTTCAGCGAGAAGAATACACCGGCCAATGATTTCACGATGACTGGCAATGGCGCCCAAAACGTGGGTCTGCCAGTGGAAGGCTCGCTCATCGGCGGCGGCATTCGCTTCGACGGGAAGGGCGCGGTGACTATTCCTGGCGGGAGCTCACTCACGTGGGCCGAGGACGCGCCGATGACTTGGTCGCTCTGGGTCAAACCCGGCGCGCCGGAGCCAAATCAGGCCATCTTTACCCGCCGGGATGGCGCCAATGCGTTTGTGATCGGTTCAGAAAATGGCGTGCCTTACGTCTCGGTGACGAAGGGCGGGACGGCGCAAAAGACGACTGGGGGCGCTCCCATGACGAACGCCTGGACGCACCTCGCAGTCGTGGCCGACGCAGCGAAGATCACTCTCTACGTAAATGGGGACAGCTACGCGACCTTGAACGCCGGATTGCCGGCCTTGAGTACGCCCGCGGCCCTGGGCGGCGAAGCTTCGCCCGCAGCTGGGGAAGCGGCTCCCGCCTCGCCGGATGGCTCGACCGCCTTCAACGGCGAAGTTGACGAGCTCCAGATTTCAAAAGTGGCGCGCCCGGTGGGTTTCGTTAAACTCCAGGCGACGGAGCAGGCTGGTGGGGACAAGGCGGCCAAGGTTCTCGGCATGGCCGCGGACGAGCGTCAATCGAACTGGCTGAGCTGGCTCATGTCCGGCACGGCTGGCATTTTGATCAAATCGCTGACGCTCGACGGCTGGGTCGTCATCGGCCTTCTCACCGTCATGGCGGGCATCAGCTGGTTTGTCATGATCAGCAAGGGCTCGTATCTCAATGCCATTGCCCGCGGCAACAAACTCTTCCTCCAGGAATGGGAGCATGTGGTGAATGATCTGACCGTGCTCGACAATGCAGATGACGAGAAGATCAAGACCTTGGGCGGCCGCATTGACGCGGTAAAACGGCGCGCCATGCGCAATTCGTCGGTGTATCGCATCTATCACATCGGCGCGGTGGAAATCCGCAAGCGCGTGAGCAAGGGAAATCGATTCCTGACGGTGCGCTCGATCCAGGCCATCCGTGCCTCGCTGGATGGCGGGATGGTGATCGAGACCCAAAACCTTAACTCACAATTGGTGCTGCTCACCATCGCCATTTCGGGCGGTCCGTTCCTCGGACTGCTTGGCACCGTAGTCGGCGTCATGATCACCTTCGCGGCGATCGCGGCTGCGGGCGACGTCAACGTCAATGCCATCGCGCCGGGCATCGCGGCTGCGCTCGTCGCCACGGTGGCGGGTCTCGCCGTCGCCATTCCGTCCCTTTTCGGATATAACTATCTGCTCGCTCGGGTGAAGGATGCGACGACGAACATGCATGTCTTCATCGACGAGTTTGTCACGAAGATGGCGGAATACTACGGCGACGAAAACGTCCCGCCGGATTCCGGCGTGAGCGGCGCGCTGCCCATCGAATATTCCAATGGCAATGGCAATGGAAACGGCGAAACCAAACGCCAGACGGATCCAAACGTCCGCCGGGGTTCGGAGCCGAAGGCCAACTAACTTGAACTGCTCGCGAAATCTCTAACGTCTCAACGCCATGCAGGCCCAATCCGAAGCCAAAGCTTACGACGACATCAACATCACGCCGATGCTCGATCTGGCGTATGTGCTCCTGGTTATTTTCATTCTCATGTGTACGGCCTCTGTGCAGGGGTTGAAGGTGAATTTGCCCAAGGGCAGCAAGGCCCCGAGCCTGGCCAAGCCCAAGACCAAGGCCATAACGATCAACGATGAGGGCAAGATCTTCCTCGATACGGTGCCGGTGACCATTCCTGAACTGCAAACGAAACTTCAGCAAGCCAAGGCGGAAACACCGGATATGCCGGTGGTGGTTCGCGGTGATAGCAAAACACCGTATCAAGGAGTGATGGACGTGCTCGATGTACTCGGGCGCCTGGATATCACACAAATCGGTCTGGCCACGAAGCCTCAGGCCAAGTAAGGCCGACGGACGCTTTTTTTTTCGCACAATAAACCTGAATTATTCCTAGCCATGGAAGAAGACGAAGATTTGAGGGATCCGAGCTTCATGCAGAAGTACCGGATCATTGTGATCCTTGCCGCGCTGCTCGTAGCGGCGGGCTTTGTCACGATTGTTGTAAAGGCCATGTCGGGTGAAAAGGGCGCCACGACGAAAGCGCCTGAAATCCAGATGGTGAAGATCGAACGGCCCCCGCCACC
>FTCV01001052.1_pt1 | contig 18554 bp, 20 predicted proteins | sample 1639691 | NCBI WGS metagenome assembly FTCV01 (sample SAMEA3914864, study PRJEB12502) | metagenome | biome: forest; material: soil | place: USA | collected 2012-03-12 | depth 0.3 m
CCTGGCTGGTCGCTTGCGCCAGCACCTCATGCCGTCAGCATGCTCTCCGACGTGTGGCCTCATGATCAACGGGCCGCCGATATACGGGGCCCATTCACCCCCAGCCTGCAGGCAACTCTTTGAGTCGCCGGCATCATCCGCGGGGTCCGGCTCAGACGGGAAGCGTTTCACCAGCGCCCTTGCCTCGCGGTCGTCGAGCTTGACGGTTACAACGCGCCCGACTTCCGATCGAGCTGGCGACACCGTTGGCTGAGGAACGCTCGGCTTGCTGCAGCCCGCAATGATCAAGGACACCGCAATGGAAGTCATTGCACTGGTGACGCCCAACAGACGACGATGGCGCATGAGCCGGGATTCCTTGGTCTGCATTTGAAGCGTGCCTGGCGTGGCCAACGAAGCTGAAAGCATAACGCTCGCCTCCACCAAGCCGACATCGGGGGGGGCCGCTTCTGGCTGCGTCTCGCCAAGTTGCGGTCGGAGAGATCGTAACGCCATCGACCCAAAGCGGGCACGCGACACGTCCAATTCGTCACCGCCGAGCGGTCACTCATTCGGCCGCTGATCCTTCCTCAAAAGCGGGAAGCGCCCGGCCTCTTTAAGGCAAAACAGCCCTCTGTCGCAGTCGAGAGACTCGCCACTCGCAGAACGCCCCTGCGCCAGCACCCGCAAGCAACATATCGCGCATACCCATCCCCATTGGCTTTGCTATGAACATGAACCCCGCGCTCAATGTGGAACCCAGAAGCGCCGAAAGGACAATACGCCAGCCGATTGGCAGACGCCGGGGATAGGCACAGGTCAGCAACGCCAGCAGCAGCGCCGGCCACAACCCCACGAAATAGGAGAAAGGCGCAATGAAGAGGACGCTGGTTAGCGTCCCGATGATCCAACCCCCGAGTTCGTCCCCGATTCCGCGGGAAAGTTCGAACGCGGCGATCAGCATACACACCGTAGAGCCGGCAACTGGGCCAAGGCAGGCGAAGAACAAGAAGCGTCGGCCTGGGCTATCCCGGTCGATAGGCGGCTCCCGACTATTTCCGGAGATCGTGTGGGTCATTGCCACCTCCTGACAAGCATCCTAGCGCACGGATGCGGTCGTCGAGGATTGACTGCTCATGGCCGGAGCCGGTTGTCGTGTCATGCGAGTGCCTTGAACAGATCAGGCTCGACATCAACGGGAATCGGCTGTGCATAGTCGACGGTCGGAAGCACGACCAGGAATGCGCGGAGTGGCCTGAGGCTCAAGACGCGGTACGGGGTGTAGACGAAGCGCGAGTAGCCCGGCGCCTCGATCTGCATGCGAATCCCGTCGGGAAACGGCGGTTCGTAGGCCGCCGGAATGTTGACATCGGCGGCGATGGCATATGCCTTCAGTCGGCCGGAGCCAGCGAGTTCTCCGACAATAGCGCGCATGAGTTCGAGCAGCTCTCGTGGGTTCGGGCGGTCCTGGCCTGTACTCGCGGCAAGCGCCTCCAGCTTGTCGTCTGCATTGATGAAGGCCCCGAATGGGTAAAACGCTCCACTCTTCGAAAGCATCCGCTTTGCGAAGGTCTCGCAGTAGTGCGCGAGCGCGGCAAGGGATTCGATGGACGTCGAGCTCATTGGCCGATGGTAAAGCACACGACCTACGCGGCTTGTGCAGTTCCTGAAAGCTGCCGCTGACCACCAGCCGCTTGTGGCCGGCTGCAGCCGATCGGCCGACAGCTCAGCGATCAAGTCATTCAGGCTGACGGAGGATATTCCGCCCAGTACAAGACGTCGCGATAGTCCTGGATCGCGACGGCGACATTGTGAGCGAGCTCTCCGACATCGCCGTCGCTCAGCGTCAGTACTGCTCGCCGTACCCGTTCCGGCTCTGGCCCGGCGTAGAGGTCAAGCGAAGTCAATACGGCATCCAGCTGATCGGGCGCGAACGACCGTCTTGCAATTTCCACTAGCCGCTCCTCTCTTGCCTGCATAGCTCACGCTTTGGCAGTCGTTCGTGACAGACCGGTCGTGGCCGGTATGACTTCGCGGCTGGGTGCGCATCACTCGGAGCCCCACCCGCGGCGACCCAGGGGAGCATAGCTGACCTCTGTAGGCGCTGGCGACCGGGCCGAGCTCGGCAGGTAGCAGAAAATCACCCTGTGACGTCCGACTGCATTAGGCCCGGTGGGCAACTCCGTCCTGAGGCCGTCTTGATTGAACGGTGTCTATCAACTCTCACCGGTCAATACTGGCTTGACCAGTCTGCTCATGCCTCAACTTCTTCGACGGACAAGCAGCATACGAAGTGCGGCGTCGTGTAGAGATCCCGCGAACGCGTGCGGGTCATTGATTTTCACCGGTTGGGCGACCAATATCCGCGATGGCGCGATCGGCCGAAGTCCGTTCAACGAGGAGACAACGTGAAATGCCTGACCTTTGCGGCCGCGGCCGTGCTTTGCGCGATTTCTTGCACCACCGCCTTTGCCGATGCCACCGCGTGGGCTACGCTGTCTGACCTCAAGGTCACGCTCACGGACCTAACGCCGGACGACGGCGCGGCACCGTCCGTGTCGATCATCCAGAAGGACAGCGCCTACAGCAAGGTGACGGAGTTTGGCGGCCAGCAGTTCCAGCTGGTCTACGGTTCGGACGCGTTCGGACAGGTGTTGACCGCCGCCAGCATCGTGCCCCAAGGCGCCCACGCCAGCCTCGTCGGCGATGCGTATGGCGAGGGCGCTACTGTATCGGTTGGGTCGAATGCCGCGGGCCCCGGCGGGCCGACGAGCGACGCGTTCGTTTCCATGGGTGCCTTCGGCCTAATCACGCTGGCGCCGGGTTCAGAAATCACCATCTCTGGGTTGTCGCACCTGTTCGCGAGCACCACGGACTATGACGCGTCCGCCCTGGCTATTTTCGACATGGTGCTCATCACCGACGAGGATACTTCGCAGGAGCGTTACATCTCACTCCTGACTTCACCGCTAAGCGGCGACCCTTACCGCACTCTCGAGCAGGAGCAGGTGGAATCGGTGTTCCTAGCCAACACTACGTCCGCACCGATCGAGGCGACTTTCAACATCAGTCTCAACACGCAGGCATTGGCCTCGACGGCGCCGGAGCCGACGAACGCCGCGCTGATGCTCGCCGGCTTGACGGCATTGATGGCTTGGAGGCGTCGACGCACCGGACGAGATCCGACTGATACTCGATGAAAGCCAAAGCCAAAGCCAAAGGCAGAAGCAGCTGGAAATGCCTAAAATTCTCCAGCCAGGATCTTATCGCCAGTCAGGCGTTCGAAGAAGGGGCGCGACCGAATCAGGTTGATCAGCGCTGACTCGATGGGCGCGCACGGCAAAAGAAGTCTTTCCGTCCGCTCAGTGGAACAAGTATCCACGATGGCTTCGTCGCGTTGCTCGGAAGCGTACGTTCGCGAACGACGGGTTGTGGCCGCGTGCCGCCAGGCAGCGGTCGGAGCGATCGTAACGCCATCGACCCATCTGCGACATTCGTACCCGCGAATTCACCGCCAAAAGCGGTCGTTCCAGTCACTGCGACTTCGACCAAAGCGCGAGCATCTCATCGGAGTGATCGATGCGCGACACGTCAATGATCAGCGCTGTATCAAGATCGGCGGCATCGTGGCGTGCGCTGTGCTTCGCAAACCAGATCGCTTCTTCCAACGGCTCGTTGTCATGCCATGTCGTCATCACGAAGCGGTCTTCTGGAATCTCTCCGTACGAGAACTGCTCCAGGTTGGCATAGTCGACCGAGTCGTCCCACAGGGTGCAGTCAAGCCCCCAAGCGCACATGAAGAGGCATCCCTCTGCCACGAGCCAGTTGCTGACGCTTGACCGCCATTGGATGCTGACGTCCTCACGAACAACAACCACCGCCAAGAAAGGCTCGGTCTGCGCAGGAAGGTTCAGCGGCATCTCTGGCGTGAGACGGTGGTACGAAACGCGGGTAGTCATATCCAGCTAGCCTACTCGAAAGCCGCCTGTCGTGACCGACCGCAACTGGCCGTCAAGCGCCGCCTTTGGGAATCCTTCGATCCGCAGCGACCGCTTCCGCGAATGCTCTCGACTTGGCAAGGCATTCTGACTAAGTCTCATTGAGCGGAGGAGGAACACCCGCATTTGCCTGCTCGAGCGCTTGGCGATATTCAGCCGAATCGACATCTGGGCATCTTTGCACAGCCTCAAGAAACTCTTTCGGCGGCAAGTACGCGTGGTCCTCGATGTAGTGCAGGATGCCACCAGGGCACAGGTAGACCACATCTATGCCCGGGACGAAGAGGTTCTCCTGCGACCAACCGGGCTCGCATGGCGACGTTTAGACTCAGATGCGCAGAGCGAACAGGTGTGAATTCCCCTGAAGCCGAATTGCCAATACTCGTCCCGCGATTGAGCAATCAGCGTCCGAAGTCGCGACAGCGAGAGCAACGTTACGTCGCCGGTAGCGAAGGGATGAGGCTCTTCCAGCCATCCGATTGCACGCAGGGGCACCGTCCAGTTGCCCGCGTCGAACGGGCCGCTGTGATAACTGCACGTGGCGAGATCAGCGAAGTGCATGCGCGACAAACGTGTAGTTGAGCTCTTTCGCTGACGCCTCTACCGGAAAGCGGCCCGTCGCGACCATCTGGTCATGGCCGACATGCGTCCGTAAGGCCGGCGGTATGGTGGGGTGAAGCATCGTCGGCCGCCGGTTGACTGCTATGCGCAGCATACCCGTCCGTCGACGCCGACGGCCGGGCATTTGGGGCCGGCCCGTTTCCGACGGTCGGACACGTATATACGTTGCCGAAAAGTGGCCGCTCGAACCGATGGCCGCGCCGGTCCATGCAGTCGATTTGAGGTATTCGCTCGTCGAGATCGATCGATTTGAAAAGTCTTGCGTTTCGCTGCCCGCGACCGCCTAATCGCACGTGCCCTTCCATCTCGCGGCCTGTACGACGCCAGCACTACTCAACCACACAGACAATGATCCGTCTCCCTTTCGCAGTCGCACTCCTTGTTGCTGGAACGTCAGCGGTCGCCAATGCAAGACCGGCTGATTTGCCTCCATTGGCGCCGCAGATCGGTCTGGACTTCGTCCATCCGCACACGTTGGTCGACGTCGGCGGCGGTAGAAGGATGAATCTGTACTGCCGCGGAGAAGGAAGCATCACTGTGGTCTTCGACTCTGGCCTGAGCGATTGGTCGAGCATATGGGCCTTAGTGCAACCTGCAGTCGCCACCAAGACGCGCGCATGTTCCTACGATCGAGCGGGGATGGGCTACAGCGACGTGAGTAGTCGACCGAGCTTCCCGTCCAATATCGTCGCCGATTTGCATCAACTGCTGATGAACGCGGGAATCAAACCGCCCTATCTCCTGGTCGGCCACTCGTTGGGAGGGTTCAACATGAAGTTGTACGCCGCGACGTATCGCTCGCAGGTCGTTGGTATGGTGCTGGTCGATCCTTCGGAAGAGCGCGGTATGGCCCGTGTGGGTCCCATCGTGCGCGCTCGCTTCGGCGATGCTGCGGTCAAGAGGGCTCTGGCACTCGGCGAACGGGAGGGGATCGAATACCAGGCCGTCTTGGCCGCTTGTGCACAAGAAGCCGCCAAGCACGACCTGTCCCCCACGTCCAAGTCCTATGGGGACTGTACGGATCCAGTGCGGTCGCCTTTGGGAGTGGACATCGCTGCAGCGCGCCTACAACTCCAGGTTCGGAGCGCCTATCAGGCGGCACAAGCCTCGGAAATGGCGAATAGCGTGATTCAGCAGCCGGCCGACGCCCCGCTGGATGCAATCTATGCCAAGGCTTTTGTGCCCGAAGTCTTCGGCGACATGCCGCTCGTCGTCCTTAGTCGCAGCATCGTCACGCCGGGAACGCCTTATGGCGAAATGCGCAACTACCAAAACCAGCTATTGCATGAGCAGACAGCAATGCTGTCGACGCACGGAGTGCACCGCGTCGTTCCCGAAACTCATCACAACATCGAAGTCGAGCAGCCCCAGGAGATCATCGACGCGATCGAGGATGTCTTGGGCGCGGCCCGCAAATGAGCCCTGCGCGATCAAGCTTCCGTCACGGGTGAATCCCGGTGAGTGACATGAGTCGCTGGACTATATCGGCCTCACCGCGGTCGAGCCGGCCCTCTGAGAAGCCCCCAGTCATCTCAGACTGACACTCCTGCCGCCGATGACCAATGAGAGCATCAACGCGGACAGCCTGGCCAGATCGGCTTATTGAGCCACCCCAAAACCGGTCGTTGCTGAAGGACAGCATCTGGCCATCATGCGTCCTCTCGTCGCTGCTGGGACGTAAGACGCTGAATGGAATAGTCCTCCGCGTGGGTGCAGTAGGCACTGCTTGGGTCGGACATGGCGCCCGTGTAGCCCACGCCATCGCTCCTGCCGCCGTTCGTGACCGCGCCGGCCGCGCCGTCGTAGCTTAGGGAAGGCACCAGAGTGCGTTCGTCGGCATTGCTGCCATCCGCCGCGAAGGTTCGAATCGCGATCAAGCCGACGACCGCAAGCAGCACGAATCGAAGAAGCTCGGGTCGCATCGGTCAGAACATCGTCGCGAACATCACCAGCGTCGCCGCGCCCATCGCCAGTGTCGCCAGCCAGCCGAGCACACGCCACAGGGCGGGAAGCTTGAGCTCGCCGACGATCTTGGAATGCGAGGCCGCGATCATCACGGCGACCATGATCGGCACCGAGATCACCGCGTTGACCACCGCCGACCAGTACAAGGCCTTGATCGGGTTGAGTCCGGAGGCGCTGATGCCCAGACCGATGACCATGGCCGCAGCCAGGATGGCGTAGAAAGTCTTGGCGCCGGAGGGCGGTTGATCGAGGCCTTTGCGCACCTGAAGCAGGCTGGCGATGGCGTAGGCGGCCGATCCGGCGAGCACCGGCAGTGCGAGCAGGCCGGTGCCGATGACGCCGAGTCCGAACAGCAAGAACGCGAACTTCCCGGCGATGGGCTCGAGCGCCTGCGCCGCCTGGGAGGTCGTCTCGATGTGCACGATGCCCTTCGCGTGCAGCGTCGCCGCCGTCGCGACGATCATGAAGAACGCGATGAAGTTCGAGAACCCCATGCCCACGGCCGTGTCGACGCGCAACCGGCGCAGATTGCGCTTCGCCTGATCGGGGGCAATCCGAAGCGGCTTGTCTGCGTCGATGCGCTTGATCTCCTCCACCTCCTGCGCGGCTTGCCAGAAGAACAGATACGGGCTGATGGTCGTGCCAAGGATGGCGACGATGGTGGTGGCGTAGTCCTTCTCCCAATGCAGATGCGGCGTGACCGTCGACCGTGCGGCGGCGAGCCAGTCCACATGGGCCGCGAAGCCGACGCCGACGTATGCCAGCAGCGACAGCGTCAGCCACTTCAGCACTTTCACGTAGCGACCGTAGGGAAGGAATACCTGCAGCACGAGGGACAGCAGTCCCATGCCGATCGCGTAGGCGCCCTTCGGGCCGCCCAGGATCATGCCCGCGGAATCGCCCATCGCGTTGAGGTCGGCACCGAGGTTGATGACGTTCGCGACCACCAGCAGCGCCACCAATGCCAGCACCAGCCAGCGTGGGCAGAACCGGGAGAAGTTCTCGGTGAGGCCCTTGCCGGTGATCCGCCCGATGCGCGCGCTCGCGAGCTGAATGCCCACCATTAACGGGTAGGTGATGAGCACCGTCCACGCGACGTCGTAGCCGTATTGCGCGCCACCTTGTGAGTACGTCGCGATACCGCTTGGATCGTCGTCCGCCGCTCCGGTGATCAAGCCCGGGCCGAGCTTCTTCCACCAAGCATCGCCAGAGCCGGATGCCTTGGCGCGATCGTTGTCTCGCTTCATCGTCGCGCCTTCGGCGGAAAGTGTTGGTCAGGCGCGTGGATGCGCGGCGAATCGTTCTCGCGATCTCCTCGGCGGCTACGCGCGGCTGCGATGCCGGACTCGCTGCTCGCTCTGTTCGAATTGGTCCACTCGCCTGAGAACCTCAGTTCCCGCAGGCGTGACGCGGAAGCCGCCTTCCCAAGGTGCGATGAGACTGAGCCAGTAGAGCAGCTCGACGTCTCTTCTGTTGCTCGGGCCGACGTCGTCCATCGCCCATACGACCAAATTCCGCTTCGAGAGCCTGAGCAAAGTGATCTGAGCAGAGCTGAGAGAGCTGGACATTGCCGAAACGCGGGGCAATCGAGCCTCCCGCTTGCTTCCGCGGGCCGCCGAGTTGTGAATCCTGCTCATACCAGAGACGCGCCACGGTCGTTTTCCGACTGAATGAGTCGGGCAGCCTGAAATGAGCGATCTAATCGGCCTGTGAACGACGCCGAATCCACTCCCCGCGAAATGACGCCAGCCGGCCCGATCGAGGCGGAGGGCGCGCGCTTCACGCAGGCAGAGTTGACGTCGATCTGGGCCGAGCTTTCCCGGTCGAACCAGATGGTGGGCGCTTTCTCGCCCCAGATGGATCCTGAAACATCGTTCATGGTGACGTTCTTCGGCGACAGTATCGAGCACCTGCTGTACGTTCAGCCACTCGCCGGCGACACGCTCTATGACGAGCCGATGGCACACCAGATGATCTACGCGCGCAGTCGCCCCACCATCGAAGGTGCCTGGAGCGCCTGGAGACGCCGTTCCTGAAGCAGAGTCGGACGGATTTGAAAGGCGAGATGATGGCGATACGCGATTGAACTCACGCGGACGCCCACGCGATGCCATTCACCTCAGAACTCGATGCCGAAGCTGGATTTGACTGCCGGAATTCGATCGAGTGCACTGATCGGTGGTTCATTCGCTACTCGCTCCAGCCGCTTCAAATCGCCGCTTGAGGGCAGCCAACCCCCGTTTGGCGTGAGACTTGACGGTGCCCAGCGGCAGACCGAGACAGCGCGATGCTTCGTCGTGAGAATGCCCATCCATCGTCGTCAGCGCGACAACCTGCCTTTGCATCGGTGAGAGCTTCATCAGGGCTCGTTGCAGCCTACGCCGGCGGCGCTGGCATTCCAGGTGCGAGTGAGGCTCCAGTCTCGCGTCCGCCGCGACGTCTTCCGTCCAATCGCTGTCCTCGTCGTCGAAGCTGACCTCGTGTCGCCCAAGAACACGTACGCGGCGCAGCGCATCGAGTGAACGGCTACGGGTGATGAGCATCAGCCAAGCGACTACCGATCCCCGGACTGGATCGTAGTCCGCAGCATTGGTCCATGCGTGCATGAAACTGGCCGAGACGACTTCGCAAGCGATCTCATCCTTGTGGACGATCGCGAGCGCACAGCGATGCACGCGAGGCTCGAACTCGGAATGCAGGCAGCGCAGCCCGGACTCGTCGCGGCACTGGATGAGCAGCATCCAGCTCATCGCCCTCGAATCCAACGACCTGCACAACGAAGCCGCGCTGGACACGATCGGCGCGACCTCCCAAGCGTGCCCTGCATCGTCGAGAAGAGTCGATGGTGGCAGCACTCGATGAGTGCCGGGTTCAGCGTGAACGACAGTGTCCAACATGGTCTTGCTCCGGACGAGACGACATTGCCGGGCAAGCGCCAAGCCGGCGCTTACGATTCTTTACTAAGTGCTTTTCCCTAGGCGAAGGGCTGCGGCGTTTGCTGCCGAGGAAACCAACGCCAACGGTAGCTCGTAGGTCTTCCTACGATGAAGGCCAAACTGACACCCGTTCAAATCAACACGCTTCGACGCTGCAGTGGAGGCCTGCGTATGTGGGAAATCGGGGATGAGCGAATCAGCTTGGTGACGCAACTGGTTGCGCTGTGCCAGCTCAGGCTGGTTTCCTTCGATGAGCACTCCGGATACGAGGCCACCGCCGAAGGCGAGGCGTGGTTGGCTGACCTCGACGAATAGCTCCGGAGCGCAGCCGGGGTCGCTGTGCAGGTCAAGGTCTTTGCAAATTCGACCTGCGCCTGCAGCAGCGGATGTCCGCCTCCTCTCGATCGGTAGGGAATCTCGGGGCTGCCGCTTGCCAGACACGCCAATGAAAGCCGAGCAGTTCACCGCAGTCAATCGACCGCGCATCGTCGTGGCCGACGACTGTCGCGACGCTGCAGACGCTTTGGTGCATTTGCTTTCGCTGATGGGCTACGAAGCGAAGGCGGTCTACAACGGCCGCGAGGCGGTCGAGGCATGCGCGAGAGCGCATCCCGACCTGGCCATTCTGGATATGGAGATGCCGGTGTTGGACGGGTGCGATGCAGCGCGTCTCATCAAGGCGGCCCCGGGGCCATGCCCCTGGATCGCATCGCTGTCTGGCGCCGCGCTCGACACGGAGCCGCTGCGCTCTCGCTGCCAAGTCTTCGACTCCGCGTTGACCAAACCCGCCGAACTCAGCGAGCTTGCTGCCTTGCTCCAGGAGAAGGCCGGCCCACCTCGGCCTCAATCTGCGACTCACTGAGGGCCCAGCTGCTCCTCGGATCGAGTCGATCGGGCGAAATCGCATCAGGCGTGTGACTACAGTGCGAGTCAGTCGGAGATCCGCTGGTCGCCTGCGGGAGCGACATCGCGCAAAAAGAAAGAAGCGCGGAAGAACACTGGTCTTCCGCGCCGCCTTGGGAATGCATGTGTGCGTCCGATCGGGCTGTGTTCGAGTTCTGCGATCCCGTCGTCTTCTTGACTCGATTGTTGTCGACGCGGACAAATCGCGATGTCGTCCCGCAACCGCTGTTTTCGTAGGACAAGCGCCGTGTCGATGCGAGTGGCGTTGGCGGCACCGTGCTTGCCCATTCGTTGGCATTCGGCCTTCGCGCCATCAACTTCAGGAGAACATCATGGGCAAGTACGTCCTCGGCTGGTTCCTCGGCATTCCGCTCGGCCTGCTGGTCGTCCTCTATCTGATCTTCCACTGACGCGACTGCGTCACGCGCGCACGACTGGCACTTCGTTCCAGCGGGTCGTGTAGCGCTGCGCCCGCCGCGCCTGCTTACTGGCTCACACCACAAGCAAGCCGACGTCCGGGCGTCGCGCTTGCTGCGTCCATAGCATCAAATCAGCAAGGAGATCGTCATGGCGCAGTACGGCAAGAAGGCGGGCGAGAAGGTCGAACGGGCGGCGGACGAGATGAAGCACGGCAAGCTCAAGAGTGGCAGTTCGGGCAAGACCGTCACGAGCCGAAAGCAGGCGGTCGCCATCGGCCTGTCGGAAGCTCGCAAGGCGGATGCGAAGGTTCCTGCCAAACACTAGCTCGATCGGCAATGACGGACCAGACCCGAGAGCGCTTCACGCGCTCGGGCGGCCCGCATCAGATCCAGGGGACGTCGTAGTACGCGTGCACGCCGCGACTGTAGGCTTCGTCATAGCTCGGTCGCGCGTCGTTCGGGTAGCGGGGCGCGTTACCAAGCTGCTCCTTCTCCAGCGGCACGACGTAGCCGCCCTTGTCGACGTCGTACGTCAGCATCGCCCAGGACAGCGGATAGCGATCGGCGCCCATGCCCAGGATTCCGCCGAATTCGAGCACGGCGTAGCGGACATTGCCCGAGCGCTTGTCGATCACGAGGTAGTCGATCGACCCCAGCGAATCGCCGGCGGGATTGAAGACGTCAGTTCCCGCGACACGATCAGACGTGACCAGGGGACTCGCGGTGAGGGTGGCTTGCATGGTGGCTCCTGCCGGCTCGGAGCGAAGCGACGGACTCGCTCTTCGAACCACCTCGCGGCACGCTGCGTACCCATCGACACTGGTGGCCGTGGAGCAAGCGATCAGTCCAGGAAGGACGCAGGGCCGACGCCCTTAACCATCAGGAGTTGGCTGCCAACAGGAGGTTGCCGGTCGCCGAAACACGCACCCAGGGCCGCGGCTTGGGCGGCTTCGAAGACTTCCGCGGCGCGCCAATGCCAGCTCGATGCATCGAGGACATGTCTGCCCGCCCTGTGTTCCAAGACAAGAAGCCAACCCGCATGCACGAACTCCGCCGCCATGCCCGATACACGGGTCACGTCGCCGGCTGCGGCCAGGCCGCTCGATATCTCCGAGGGACTGGCGCCGGGCGCCTTCAGGTCCAAGGTGGGCATTAGCGCCGCTGTCGATGGCTGGGACGGGAACGCCGCAGTCTATCCCTGCCTGCGCGGCACAAGCGATCGATTTGATGCGCGTTCGTCTCTGCGAGCGCTACGACAAGTAGCGACTCGCCCTGTCCCGGAATTCGCTCTCCGATTGTCGATCGAACGGCCCGACTGTCAGCAAGACCTGCCCATCGGCCTCGGTCGGACCGACCTCCATGTCGGCATCCGACTTGAGCAGGAACGGGATCAAGCGCTTGAGCGCCGGATAGAACTGATCGCTCGATCTGTACAGTCGATAGACGTTGCCGCGTGGCGTGGCGCTACAGGTGATCCGCATGTGCGTTCCAACAACGGGCCAAGGACCCAATCGGGCCGGGCAGTTTGAGATCAGGACAGGCCCAAAGTATGCGTGCTTGAGCGTGACAGGCCAATCGCCTTTTCCAGCTCTTGACGCGGATGTCGATTGCGAAATCTAGGGGCGCGGCTTCACTGTGATGCTGCCATCCCGCTCGAGGACGGCGCGCTGCAGCGGCGTCGCCTCGTCGCCGGTCTGGCGCGCACTGCTTCGTCGAGGTCTCGGCCCGAGATCAAGCCATCCAGCATCGCGCGAGGGTCGCGGCCGCCATCCCTTACGAGTTCTCGCTTGTCTCCGGCGACGAAGCGCTCGAATCGCGGCCAGCGCGCACTGGCCGACGCGATCATGCGATGGAGGACGACGATGGCCAAGCCGGCCGCCATCGTGGGCCAGAACGGGGACGCGCCGACGACCGCGCGGCTCAACACGGAGCCCAGCAACACGGTCGTGCAGGCGTCGAACGCGCGATGCTGACCGAAGGAGCGGCGCCCGGACAGGCGCAGCATGGCGAAGGTCAGCAGGAACACCGCGATGGCGCGGTCGGCCATCTGAAGCGAGTCGAGCTCGGTGCCCGATCCGAACAGGGCGTCGAGGCTCGGCGTCACTTCTCGCCGCTCCAACCCGGCAGGTGGCGCGCGTCCGTCGACTTGGCGAGCTCGAGCGCCTTCTTGATCGCCTTGTCGTGATCCGACTTCAGCGATTTCGCCGAGATCGCGGCCCTGAAGAAGTTCGCCCAGAGGAATTCCTGGAACGGCTCGACCGGCTTGGCGAAGCCGCCAGCGTCCCGCACGTCGCCGGCGAAGCTGCGGTATGGGTCATTGCGCAGGTCCTGGAGGCGCTTCGGTATCGCCTCGAAGCCGCGCTTGCGGCCGCGCGCGTCGTAAGCGTGCATCCAGCTGAAGTGGTCGAGGAAAATCCAGAACGCCACGTCGCTCAGTCCGGAGAGATCCTTGACCAGGCCGACCTGGACCGAGTCGGCGCCTTCCTGAAGCAGCGCCAACGCGGCGTGGTGGTGGTCGAGGATGTAGAGCCCGGAGTGCGGGCCCTTGACGACCGGGAACAGTTCCTCGCGCATCTTCGCCTTGCGCGCCGCGCGCTTGAGCTTGGCCCAGTCCTTGCGCTTCTCCGCTACTTCGGCAAAGCCCACGGTGATCTGCGTTGGTCGCAGCTGAGACAGTGGCGCTTCGAAGAGCGGGGATTGAATGCTGAACATGGCTCAGGCCTTGGGCGTGGGAGCATCTCGCTCGATGAGTCCCTCGTGCTTCAGTTCGCTCCAGAACTGTGCAGGGATCTTCGCGTGCATCGAGTTCCAGTCGTCACGGATCTGCTGGTCGCTCCGGGCACCGACGACCAGGGCGACTGCCTCCGATGCCGCGGCGGAGAACTGCAAGGCTGCGGTGCGCAGATCGACCCCATGTCGGGCAGCCACGGCATGCAACTGCTCGCGCTTGGCGATCGCTTCGGCTGGGATCTTGTAGTTGTCCTTCCCGTAGTTGTAGCGCGGGCTGCCCGAGACGAAGCCCGCGTTGAGCGACGAGCCGATGACCAGCGAGACGCCCTTCGCGCGAACCGCCGGCATCACCTCGTGCAGCGCGTTCGCATGGTCGACGAGCGAATATTGGCGCGCGCACAGGCAGACATCCGGATCGGCATCCTCGATGACCTTCAGGATCGCCATGGGCGTATTCACGCCGACGCCCCAGCCGCGGATGATGCCTTCCTCGCGCATCTTCGACAGCGCCGGGAAGGCGCCTTTGCGCGCAATCGCGTACTGTTCCTCCCAGCCATTGGGAAACCAGGCGAAGTCCGGCGAGAGGTCGTGGACGAACACCACGTCCAGGTGTGACACGCCCATGCGCTGGAGGCTGTCCTCGATCGAACGCTTGACGCCATCACCGGTGTAGTCGATCACAAGGTCGTTGGGTGAGTCGGAGAACGGGAAAATGTCGGTATGGTGGTTCTTGCGGGATGCCCTGAACAGCTTGCCCACCTTCGACGAGAGCACGTAGTCATCGCGTCGCTGGCTGTGCAGGAAATGGCCGAAGCGCCGCTCCGACAAGCCGAAGCCGTACCAGGGCGCGACGTCGAAGTAGCGGACACCGACATCCCAGGCGGCTTGCAACGTCGCTTGCGCTTCGTCGTCGGAATGCTTCGCGAATTCGTTGCCCAGCGGCACACCGCCCAGGCCGAACCTGAACTCGGGCTTGAAGATCTGATGAGCGCGGTCGGGCATGGAGGCTCTCGTCGACGGACTGGGATCACGTGCGCGGCAATCGATATACCGCGGGGATGCCGCCGTTCATCGCTTGGCCGCAATCAATCCTTCCCACCACTCTCGTGCGCTGGACTTGACGACCTGCAGCGCCTGCGGATCGCCATGCAGCAGCGCCGACGCGTAGTGGCGGATCTGCTTGGCCGTGATGTGCGGCGGGGCCGGCGGAACGGTCGGGTCTGTGACCATCTCCAGCACCATCGGCCGGTCGGCCCCCAATGCCTCGTCCCAGGCCGCGGCCACGTCGTCGGGGTTGTCGACGCGCAAGCCCTCGAGTCCCAGCATGCGGCCGTATTGCGCATACGGGAACGACGGCAGGTCCTGCGAGCCCTCGAACTTCGGATCGCCCTCGGTGCTGCGCTGCTCCCAGGTCACCATGTTGAGGTCGCCGTTGTTGAGCACCATGACGACCAGGCGCGGATCCTTCCACTTGCGCCACTCGCGCGCGATCGTGATCAGGCCGTTGATGCCCAGCATCTGCATCGCGCCGTCGCCCAGCAGCGCGATGACGGGCCGGTTGGGACAGGCCATCTTGGCCGTCAAGGCATACGGCACCGCCGGCCCCATGGTGGCGAGGCCGCCGGACAGCGTGCCCATCATGCCGCGCCGCGCCTTGATGTCGCGGGCGTACCAGGAGGCGACGGTGCCCGAGTCGGCGGTGATGATGGCGTCGTCGGGCAGGCGCGGCGACAGTTCCCAGAACACGCGCTGCGGATTGATCGGCTTCGCGTCGGTCATCGCGCGCGACTCCAGCACGCGCCACCAGTCGCGCACGTTGGACTCGATCGTGTCGCGCCAGGCGCGATCAGGCCGCGATTTCAGCAGCGGCAGCAGGGCCTGCAGCGTCAGCTTCGCGTCGCCGACGAGATTGAGCTCCATCGGATAGCGCAGCCCGAGCTGGCGCGGCTCGATGTCGATCTGCACGCCGCGCGCCTGGCCCGGCTTGGGCAGGAACTCGGAATACGGGAAGGCCGAGCCGATCATCAGCAGCGTGTCGCAGTCCTCCATCATCTTCCAGCTCGGCGCGGTGCCCAGCAGGCCGATCGAGCCGGTGACGTTGGGCAGGTCGTCGGGCACGGCCATCTTGCCGAGCAGCGCCTTGGCGATGCCGGCGCCGAGACGATCCGCGACGGCGATGAGTTCGTCGGTCGCGTGCAGCGCGCCGGCGCCGGCGAGGATCGCGACCTTCTGGCCCTCGTTGAGAACGGCCGCGGCGGCGACCAAGTCGAGGTCGCGCGGCGCACGCTCGGGGCTGGTGAAGCCGATGCCCGTGTGCATCATCGCGTGCTCGCGCGCCGGCTCGACGGCGTCCAGCTCCTGCAAGTCGTTCGGCAGGATCAGGCAGGTGACCGCGCGGCGTTCGCGCGCGATGCGCATCGCGCGGTCGACGAGGTGCAGCATCTGCGCGGGCACCGTGGCCATGTGAACGTACTCGTGCGCGACGTCCTTGAACAGGCTGACGAGGTCGACCTCCTGCTGGAAGTCGCCGCCGAGCGCGCTGCGCGCCTGCTGGCCGACGATGGCGAGGACGGGCTGGTGGTCGGCCTTGGCGTCGTAGAGGCCGTTGAGCAGGTGGATCGCACCTGGGCCGGACGTCGCGATGCACACGCCGACCTCGCCGGTGAACTTCGGATGCGAGGCGGCCATGAAGGCAGCGAGCTCCTCGTGCTGCGTCTGCACGAACTCGAGCTTGTCCTGCGCGCGGCGCAGCGCGCCCATCACGCCGTTGATGCCGTCGCCAGGATAGCCGTAGACGCGGCGCACGCCCCATTCGACGAGACGGGCGATCAGTTGGTCGCTGACGGTCTTGGCCATGTCGGCACTCCACGCGATTGATTGGACAGGCTCGCGCCGCGGCAATCGACGCACCGCGACAGTTCGCGCCGGGGCATGAGCCTTGCCGCGAGGACCGCCCGAGCCGACCTTGAGGACGCCATGCCGCAACACGAACCGACCTATCCCAAGCCGCCCTTCGCGAAGCAGCAGCAACCCTGGCCCGGCCTCGCGTGCAGGATGCAGCCGCCGCCCGACCACGGCGAGACGAGCTACGTCGGCTCGGGCCGGCTCGCCGGCCGCAAGGCGCTGATCACCGGCGGCGACTCTGGCATCGGCAGCGCGGTGGCGATCGCGTTCGCGCGCGAGGGTGCCGACGTCGCGATCAACTACCTGCCGCAGGAGGAGGAAGACGCAAGGCAGGTCGTGGCGCTGATCGAGAAGGCCGGCCGGCAGGCCGTCGCGCTGCCGGGCGACCTGCGCGACGCCGCCTTCTGCCGCCAGCTCGTCGACGATGCGGTGAAGTGCCTGGGCGGCCTCGACCTGCTCGTCAACAACGCGGCGCGCCAGGCGTCCTTTGCCTCGATCACCGACATTCCGGACGAGCACTTCGACGACGTCCTCAAGACCAACGTCTACGCGCTGTTCCACATCACCAAGGCCGCCGTGCCGCACCTCAGGAGCGGAGCGGCCATCATCAACACCTCGTCCGTGCAGGCCTTCGATCCCTCGGAGTGCCTGCTCGACTACGCGGCCACCAAGGCGGCCATCCTGTCGATGACGCGCTCGCTCGCCAAGCAGCTGGGCGACAAGGGCATCCGCGTCAACGCGGTCGCGCCCGGTCCGTACTGGACGCCGCTGCAGCCCAGCGGCGGCCAGCCGCCGGACAAGCTCGTCAGCTTCGGCCTGGACACGCCACTGGGCCGACCCGGCCAGCCGGCGGAGATCGCGCCGCTGTACGTGCTGCTCGCTTCGCACGAGGCCAGCTTCACCACCGGCAACGTGTGGGGCAGCACCGGCGGCGAGACGGGACCTTGATGTCGCCACGCGATCGCCCCGAAGCCACGAGCCTCGCCGCGCGCGACGGCTTCGTGCGCGTGCGGGGCGCGCGCGAGCACAACCTGAAGGACGTCGACGTCGCGATCCCGCGCGACGCGCTGGTCGTCTTCACCGGCGTGTCGGGCTCGGGCAAGTCCTCGCTCGCGTTCGGCACGATCTACGCGGAGGCGCAGCGGCGCTACTTCGAATCGGTCGCGCCCTATGCGCGCCGCCTGATCGACCAGGTGGGCGTGCCCGACGTCGACGAGATCACCGGCCTGCCGCCGGCCGTCGCGCTGCAGCAGGCGCGCGGCACGCCGGGCGCGCGCTCGTCGGTGGGCAGCGTCTCGCAGCTCTCCTCGCTGGTGCGCCTGCTGTACTCGCGTGCGGGCAGCTATCCGGCGGGGCAGCCGATGCTGTACGCCGAGGACTTCTCGCCCAATACCCCCCAGGGTGCCTGCCCGGAGTGCCACGGCCTGGGCCGCGTCTACGAAGTGACCGAGCAGACCATGGTGCCCGACCCGTCGCTCACCATCCGCGAGCGCGCCATCGCGTCGTGGCCGCCGGCCTGGCACGGTCAGAACCTGCGCGACATCCTGGTGACGCTCGGCTACGACGTCGACAAGCCCTGGCGCGACCTGCCGAAGAAGGACCGCGACTGGATCCTGTTCACCGAGGAGCAGCCGACCGTTCCCGTCTACGCCGGCTTCACGCCCGCCGAGACGCGCACCGCGCTGCGCCGCAAGACGGAGCCGAGCTACCAGGGCACCTACATGGGCGCGCGCCGTTACGTGCAGCACACCTTCGCGACGACGCAGAGCGCGCTGATGAAGCGGCGCGTGGCGCGCTACATGATCGGGCGCGAGTGCCCGCTGTGCGACGGCAAGCGGCTGCGGCGCGAGGCGCTGTCCGTCACCTTCGCCGGTGCGGACATCGGCACGCTGTCGCAGATGCCGCTGTCGGCGGTGGCGGCGCTGCTGGCGCCCGCGGCGCACGGCCGCTTCGACGAGCCGCCCGCGGACGCGGCCACGCTGAGCCGGGCGACGGCGCGCGCCGCCATCGAACGCCGCGTGGCGGCCGGCGGTTCGGCGCACGCGGCCGCGCCGGACGTGCGGCGCACGCCCAACCTGTCCGAGGAGAAACGCATCGCG
>FTCV01002823.1_pt1 | contig 18431 bp, 16 predicted proteins | sample 1639691 | NCBI WGS metagenome assembly FTCV01 (sample SAMEA3914864, study PRJEB12502) | metagenome | biome: forest; material: soil | place: USA | collected 2012-03-12 | depth 0.3 m
AGCACGAGCCCGCTTGTGCGGATCAGAAATGTTTCCAAGCAATTCCGGAACGGCACGCTCGCGGTACACGATGTCGATCTCGACCTTGCGCCAGGCGAGTTCGTATCGTTGCTCGGCCCCTCCGGTTGCGGCAAGTCAACGTTGCTGCGGATGATCGCCGGGCTTGGCGAGCCAAGCTCCGGCCGGATCGATTGGCCGACGAGCAACCATGACAGTGGGGGCCAGTCCGAACCGGACCTTGGCTTCGTCTTCCAGGATCCAACGTTGCTGCCATGGAGGACGGCCCTCGGCAATGTGATGATGCCGCTGGTGTTGCGACGCGTGCCGCAGAAGGAGGCTAGCGAATGCGCCGCCGAGATGCTGGCGCTTGTCGGGCTCGGCGAATTCGCAAAATCCTATCCGCGTGAATTGTCCGGCGGCATGAAGATGCGCGTCTCAATCGCCCGCGCACTGGTAACGCGGCCGCGCATCCTGTTGATGGACGAACCATTCGCCGCCCTCGACGAAATTACTCGTCAGAAGCTCAATGACGATCTGTTGAAACTCTGGTCGGCTAACAGATTCACTGGCGTCTTCGTCACCCATTCGGTATTTGAATCGGTTTATCTGTCCCAGCGCGTTGTGGTCATGGCAGCGCGCCCCGGTCGTATCATCGCCGACCTGAATATCGACGCGCCCTATCCGCGGGACCACCTATTCCGGACGTCAGCGGAATATGGCCAACTTTGCCGCCAAACGTCCGACACACTCGTGAAGGCGATCGGCCAATGAACGACCATCGCCCCACGCCCCTCCATGATATCTTCCGCGCTGGAGCCGCTCCTGTGTTTGTGGAAGAGCGTCATATTCTCGGCATCGCAGCAAAGACCTGGCCAGGCATCCTCGCACCTCTCGCCGTCGGGCTGCTGATGCTGATTGGTTGGGAGGCGCTGGTTCGAATCCGAGAAATCCCATCCTATATTCTCCCGGGACCGATCCTGATCGGCCAGACCTTGATTGCCGACTGGAACACGTTATCGGGCGCACTTTGGATCACGCTCAGGGTTACCTTTGCGGCGTTGATGGCGGCCGTCGCAGTCGGCGTTGCCCTTGCCGTCCTTTTCAGCCAATCAAAATGGCTGGAGAAATCCTTTTTTCCCTATGCAGTGATTCTGCAGGTCACACCCATCGTGTCGATCGCACCGCTGATCATCATTTGGGTAGGCGACATCAATCTCTCACTGCTGATCTGCGCCTGGATCGTCGCCTTTTTCCCGATCCTGTCCAACACCACTCTGGGGCTCAACTCGGCAGACCATAATCTCGTCAACCTCTTCCAACTCTACCGCGCCTCGCGATGGCAAACGATGAGGTATTTGAAACTGCCGGCAGCCCTACCCTATTTTCTTGGCGGCCTGAAGATTTCCGGTGGCCTTGCGTTGATCGGCGCTGTGGTTGCCGAATTCGTGGCGGGCTCAGGAGGCAGCGAATCCGGCCTCGCCTACCGCATTCTCGAGGCGAGCTACCAGCTCAAGATTCCACGTATGTTCGCGGCACTGATCCTCATTTCCGGCTCCGGTATCGCCATTTTCCTCGCAACGAGCCTGATATCGCACCTGCTGCTTCGGCGATGGCATGAAAGCGCAATCCGTCGGGAAAACTGACATAACGGTTACGACTCTTTGCAGATGTCGCGGCCACCGATCGATCATTCGGTCGAAATGGCGGCTAGACTCGTAGTGGGAATCTGGCCGCGATCACGGTTTCGGAAGATCATGGCAGGCTTGCTAGAAGCTTTGCTGGCGGTTCGGCGCCGCTTCAAAGGCGCAACCTGATTGAAGCTCTGCACCGGCCTGAAAGTACGGCACCATGTGACGGGGGCGGTCCTCCAGTCGATCGAACTTTCCCCGATTACTGGGAACTTGATCATCTGTTGGTGGGTTGAAACAGGCGTCGTTGCAGGCTCGGAACTTCCAGCGGCTCAAATCCGATGCCGAAGGAATATCGGGAAATGGCGGCAAGTGACCAACCATCAGATGGCGCCATCTTCGAGACAGATATCCCCGCCCGGCTTGATCGATTACCTTGGGGCCGGTTTCACAATCTGGTCGTCACGGCGCTCGGTATAACCTGGATCCTCGATGGGCTTGAGGTGACACTCGCCGGCACTCTCTCCGGCGCTTTGAAGGCAAGTCCCGCCCTGCATTTCAGCAACGCCGATGTCGGACTTTCCGGCAGCGCTTATCTTATCGGCGCCGTTCTTGGCGCCATTTTCTTCGGCTGGCTGACCGATCGAATCGGTCGGCGAAGGCTCTTCTTCATCACGCTCTCGCTATATATGCTGTCAACCGCTGCGACAGCCTTTTCCTGGAATCTTTGGACATTCCTGATTTTCCGCTTCCTCACGGGCGCAGGTATTGGTGGCGAATATGCCGCCATCAATTCGACGATCCAGGAACTCATCCCGGCGCGAGTGCGTGGCTGGACGGACCTCGTCATAAACGGCAGTTTCTGGATCGGCGCGGCGCTTGGCGCCCTCGGTGCAATAGTCCTGCTCGATCCAAAGGTAATCGATCAGGAATATGGATGGCGGCTGGCCTTTCTTATTGGGGCTGCATTGGCGTTGGTGATTTTCTTCCTGCGACTTTGGTTACCCGAAAGCCCGCGCTGGCTCATGACCCATGGCCACGGCGAAGAAGCCGAGCGGGTCGTAACAGATATCGAACAGCAGTTTTTGAAGGATGGGCATAAGTTGCCCGCGGCAATCGGGCGTAAAATACGGTTGAAGACGCGCAGTGGCACGAATTTCAGCGAGATAGCCGACACCTTCATGTGTGCTCATCGCACACGCGCTCTTGTCGGTCTTTCTCTGATGGTGGCGCAGGCGTTTTTCTACAACGCTATCTTCTTCACCTATGCTCTGGTGCTAACCGATTTCTATTCCGTGCCAGCAGATGACATCGGGCTCTATGTTCTGCCCTTTGCCGCAGGAAACGTACTTGGCCCACTGTTGCTCGGCCGCTTCTTCGATACGATCGGCCGAAAACCCATGATTGCTTTCACTTATGCGATTTCAGGCATTCTGCTTGCCATATCCGGTTATCTTTTCGCCGAAGGCCTGCTGACGGCACGCACTCAGACGATCGCCTGGATGGTGATCTTCTTCTTCGCGTCCGCTGCGGCCAGTTCCGCTTATCTTACCGTCAGTGAGACTTTTCCCCTAGAATTGCGAGCTCTTGCCATCGCCACGTTTTACGCGATCGGCACAGGTATAGGCGGTGTGGCAGGGCCCGCCCTCTTCGGCATGCTGATCGACACTGGTTCTCGATCATCCGTGTTCGGCGGCTATCTGCTTGGCGCGGCGCTCATGATCCTTGCGGCACTCGTCATGCTGCGCTGGGGCGTGGCGGCGGAACGCAAATCGCTTGAAGAGATCAGCAAGCCACTTTCTTTCATCGATTGATGCCTAGAATTCAAAAATTTCGAGACAGCGAAAACCGATCCATCTTCCTGGAAAATTCTCAGCCTCGAAGGTGACAGCACACCTGATGGCCATTGCCTGTGTCCTTAAGCTCCGGTCGTTCGGTCGAGCACAACGGCAATTGCCTGATCGGGCAGCGGGTATGGAAATGACAACCAGTCGGCGGATTGATTGGATTCGGCACATCGCCTTCTAGCATGATGCGCTTGCGCTTGACCGTGGGATCAGGGATGGGGACAGCGGAGAGCAGCGCTTCGGTATAGGGGTGCAGCGGGTTGGTGTAGAGGTCCTGCGCCGAGGCGATTTCGACGATACGGCCCAGATACATGACCGCAACGCGGTCGCTGATATGCTCAACCACCGACAGGTCATGTGCAATGAAGATATAGGTGAGGCTGAACTGCTTCTGCAGATCTTCGAGCAGATTAATGACCTGTGCCTGGATCGAGACATCGAGCGCCGACACTGGTTCATCGCAAACGATCAGCTTCGGCTCGACGGCCAGCGCTCTGGCAATCCCGATACGTTGCCGCTGACCGCCGGAGAACTCGTGTGGATAGCGTCTGACATGTTCCGGCTTCAAGCCAACGGTTTCGAGCAGATGCGCGACGCGCTCGTTATGTTCCTTGGTGGATTTAGCAAGCCCATGAATTGTCAGCGCTTCACCGATGATCGCGCCAACCGTCATGCGAGGATTCAACGACGCATAGGGGTCTTGAAAGATAATCTGCATGTCCCGGGCAAGCGCGCGCAGCGATGTCTTGTCGAGCGCCGTGACATTCTTGCCGTCAAACCAAACTTCGCCCGAAGTCGGCTCGATTAGCCGCAGGATGCACCGGCCGGTGGTGGATTTACCGCAGCCCGATTCGCCAACGACGCCAAGCGTCTCACTTGGAGACACGTCGAAACTGACATGGTCGACGGCATGAACGCGGCCAACCTCCCGCGCCAGCAGCCCGCCCTTGATTGGAAATTGTTTGACCAGGTTCTTGACGCTGAGCAGCGGCGTGGTCATTGAGCGGCTCCGGTCAACTCGCCCTTGGCGGGATAGAGAATGCAAGCGACCTTGTGGCCGGTGTGAGTTTCCCGCAGCGGCGGCATTTCCTTAAGGCATTCCTCCTTCGCAAAGGAGCAACGCGGTGCAAACCGGCAGCCAGGCTTCGGTCGCAGCAAGCTTGGCACAACACCGGGAATCGTTGCCAATGGCGGTTTATCAGTTGCGGCCGTATCGATGCGCGGAATCGACTTGATAAGCCCTTGCGTATAGGGGTGCTGCGGATTGCCGAAGAGTTGTTCAACGCTCGCCTCTTCCACCACCTTGCCGGCATACATCACGACCACACGCTGCGCGGTTTCCGCGACAACTCCCATGGCATGCGTGATCAACATGATTGCCATGCCGAGTCGCGACTTCATTTCCTGCAGCAGGTCTAGAATTTGCGCCTGGATCGTCACATCAAGCGCTGTGGTCGGCTCGTCGGCGATCAGCAGCTTCGGATTGCAGGAGAGCGCCATGGCGATCATCACGCGTTGCCGCATGCCGCCTGAAAATTGATGAGGGTAGTCATGAACCCGTTTAGCTGGATTGGGAATGTTGACGAGCCGCAGCATTTCCGTCGCCCGCTCGAGCGCAGCCTTCTTCGAAAGTCCGTCATGCAGGCGCACGACCTCGGCTATCTGCTCTCCCACGGTATAAACCGGATTGAGTGAAGTCATCGGCTCCTGAAAGACGATGGCGATTTCCTTGGCCCTGATCCGTCCCATCCCGGCTGCATCGAGCGGCACTAGATCTTTGCCCTGCCAGAGGATCTGGCCGCCGACAATCTTGCCGGGCGGCATCGGCGTCAATTTCAAAACCGAGTGCGCGGTCACCGTTTTGCCGCAGCCGGACTCTCCGACAACGCAAACGGTTTCCCCCTTGGCGATGCTGATATCAACGCCGTCGACGGCCTGGACCCAGCCGTCATCCGTTTTGAAATGCGTTTTCAGGCCTCGAATATCAAGCAAAGGTGCGTTCATGCCAGAAAGACTTTCCGCCATCACATGACCCTGCGCGGATCGAGCACATCGCGCAGCCCGTCGCCGATAAAATTGATCGTCAGCACGGTTAAGAAGATTGCCGCGCCGGGAAACAGCGCCCAATGCGGCGATGTATCGAGATAGTCCTTAGCGTCGAACAAAATGCGGCCCCAGGTAGGAATATCAGGTGGGAAACCAAGTCCGAGGAACGAGAGCGTGGATTCCGCGATAATGGCAGCCGCAACGTCGATCGTTGCGGCGACAATCACCGGTCCAAGTGCATTTGGCAGGATATGGCGGACGACTTGGCGGGTCGTGGAAGCGCCAAGCGCACGGGCCGCCTCGACGAATTCCTTTTCGCGTAGCGACAGGAACTGCGCGCGAACCAGTCTTGCCACCGGCATCCAGCGAAATCCCCCGATCACCACTACAATCATAACGAAGATACCGCCTTCCGCCCCGAAGAGGGTCTTCAGCGTATCTCGGAAGAGGTAGATGATTAAGAGGAGCAGAGGCAGTTGTGGCAGTGACAGGAAGAGATCGGTCAGCCACATCAACGCCGCATCGACGCTACCGCGGGAAATGCCAGCTACAGCACCGATAACGGTACCAACGATCATCGCCACGGCCATCGCGGCGAGACCTACCGCCAGCGAAATCCGGCCGCCGTAGATCATGCGAGCCAAGATGTCCTGCCCGAGATCATCAGTGCCAAACGGATGGTTCATCGACGGCGGTTCGAGACGTGCAGTAAAGTCGATGTCGTTGATCGAAACACGCCAAAAGAATTCGCCGAACAGTACAGCGATGACTAGCAAGATCAGGATCACGCCGCTGGCGACAGCCAGCTTGTGGCGGCGAAAGCGCCGCCAGGAGTCGAGCCACGGGGAGACCTGCCTGGACAGGCCGTCCGAGCTTCCGGAGCTAGCGGAAGGCGATGCGGGGGTCGAGCCAGCCATAGAGCACATCCGCAATAAGGTTGAACAGAATGACAAGGCAGGAGAAGACAAAAGTCACGGCCATGATGACCGGCGTGTCGTTGGCCAGGATCGAGGTGATCAACAAAGAGCCGATACCCGGAACGCGAAATATCTGCTCGGTGATGATCGCGCCGCCGAAGATGGTCGGCATTTGCAAAGCGACCAAGGTCACTACCGGAATCAGTGCGTTACGGACCACATGCTTGATTACGACAATCCTCTCCCGAAGGCCTTTGGCGCGCGCGGTGGTCACATAGTCGAGCCGGATGACGTCCAGCACTGCCGACCGCACATATCGGGTCCAGGAAGCGCCCTGAAAAAGACCGAGCACGGCAATGGGCATGATTGATTGCTTGAACTGTTCCCACCACCATTGCCAGCCTGTCGCTGCAAGATCCGAGCGATACACGAAGGGCAGCCAGTCGAGCTTGATGCTGAACAGCAGGATGAACAAAAGGCCAGTGAAGAAGGTCGGCAACGAGAAGCCGATGAAAGCGAAGGTATTGGCGATCTGGTCGAAGACCGAATAAGGTCGTGTCGCCGCATAGACGCCGACGGGCAGCGCGATGAGCAGCGCCAGCACCTGAGAGAGGCCGATCACGGCAAGTGTCGCCGGCACGCGTTGTAGGATGAGCGTGTCAACGTTGACGCGGCTGGTGAACGAGAATCCCCAGTCGCCCTGAAGCATCGCGCTCAGCCAATGGAAATAACGCAGCAGGACCGGATCATCCATGCCGAACTTGGCGCGCAAAGCCAACCGAACCTCTGGCGGCACGTTTGGATTCGACGCCAATTCGCCGAAAGGATCTCCGGGGGCCAGCGCCAGGATCACGAAAAGCACAAGGCTGATGCCGAGCAAGCTCGGCACCGCAATCAAGAGGCGACGCAATAGGTATTGAGCCATTTATTGAAGCCGCCGCTTGAAGGCCGAAGCCGCGGAAAGCCTCTTCATGCTTCCTTGAACCAGTCGGAGATCAACCAGAGATTGTTGTCCCAACCACTAAGCGGTGCCCGGAGCTTGGAATTTATGCCCGGGACCGTCGGACGGTAAGCAACCGGAATGACGCAGATTTCCTTTATGACGATCGAGTTCATCCTCGCGAAAAGCGCGGCGCGCTTTACCGGGTCGAGCTCTGTCGTGGAAGCTTTGTAGGCCGCGTCATATTCGTCGTTCTTGAACCGCGTGATATTACGACCTTGCCATTTGTTGTCCTTGGTAGCCGCTTCCCACGAACAGAACTGTTGCATGAACTGAGCCGGATCGGGCTCCGTCATCGTGGTGTTGTACATCTGGATATCGGTGTAGAAATGCGGGTAGGTATCCGGATTTGCGACATCCGATGAGAAGTATACCGAAGCCACAACCGATTTCAGTTCGAGATCGATGCCGGCTTTTTGACAGGCCTGCTTATAGATGGCCTGGGTTTTCTGACGCGGTGCATTGATTGAGGTTTGGTAGACGAATTTGAGCTTTTTGCCGTCCTTGGCGCGGATACCATCCGAACCCTTTATCCAGCCAGCCTTGTCAAGCAGTGCGTTGGCTTTCTCGAGGCTGAATTCCCAGGACGTATCCTTCGAACGGAAGCGCTCAGGGTTATTCAGAAAATTCGCCGTGGCGACGCCAGTGCGACCATAAATGAATTTCTGAATAGCGGCGCGATCAAGCAGCAGGTTGAGCGCCTCGCGGACCGCCGGGTCCGACAGAGATGGATGTTTCGTCTTGATGCTGGCGCGCTCGCCATCGACTTCGGTCCATGGGTCGGTCGAGTTGATCTGAATATGCTCGATGCTGCCGCCAGGAACGATGGCGATATTGCCTTTGCCGCCCGCCTCGAGCTTCAGAAGGATTTCGTCCTCGACCTGCAAGTTCCAGCCATAATCATATTCGCCAGTCTGCAGAACCGCGCGGGCTGCGGAGACCGCGTCGCCACCACCCTTCATTTCTATCGTGTCGAAGTGCGGCCGGTTGGCGACATGATAACCCTTGAAAATCTCGCCGCGCACAATGTCGCCGGGCTTGAAATCGACAAACTGATAAGGCCCCGTCCCAACGGGCTTCAAATTGTTCGGCGCATCACGCGATTTGCTGCCGATATACTCGCCAAACAGATGCTTCGGCATGATCATGCCTCGCGTGCCGACGAAAGCATCGGCCCAGAAGGGCTGCGGCTTCGGGAATGTGACTTTTACCGTCAGATCGTCGACCTTCTCGGCCTTGACGTCCTTGTAGGTGCCGATTGTGTAGGCAGCCGTATCGGGATTTTTAGCGTATTCCCATGTGAAGATAACGTCGTCAGCCGTGAATGGCTTGCCGTCATGCCATTTCACATCCTTCTTCAGCTTCCATGTAACGGATGTGAGATCCTTCGCCAGCAGACCGTTCTCGACCGTCGGCAGTTCAGCAGCGAGGATCGCCTGCAAATTGCCGTCACCATCCCAGCCGGCGAGCGGTTCGTAGAAGATGCGCGATGCTTCCTGATCCTTCGAACCAACCGCGAAGTGGGGATTAAGGAGCGTTGGCGCCTGCCAGAATAGCAACTTTAACGCGCCGCCGCCGCCCGCTTTGGTTGGCTTGTACTTAAATGGCGTTTCGCCTTGGCCTTGCTGCGCTACGCCCTCGGAGACCAGCATCTGCGATACGAGCGGGCCGGTCAGACCAATCGCCAGCATTTTCTGCATGAAGGACCGGCGGGATAGCGACCCGCTCTTAACCTTCGCGATCAAACCTCTGATCTCGCGTTCTTGCATGGTGCCCTCTCCGATTTTATGCCGTTGATATTATTATTGTTTATTTTTTTCGTGCCGCTTTTTTGTGCGGTCTCCGAAAACGCTAACACAACAAAAATGAAACACGAAACCAAATTCCGCGAATGGAATCGCATCGTGCGAGATGCGATCCAATCTCCGCAAATTGATACAAACGCCATGCCAATCTCGGCAAGGCTGCAACGTATCAGCCTATGGTCGAAGACGACGGAAACGCGGAAGTCCCCGGGAGCGCGTGAATTGCCGCTTCCAGGGACAGGCAATATCAATTTACTAAAACGGGATCGGAAGCTTCTCGCGCGCCTCGACCTTGGGATGCCTCTTCAGTTCACTTTGCTCATCTGCGTTTGCTCAGCGGTATAGAGTTCGAGCTCTTCTCCGAGCGCACGCGCCGCTGCCGGGCGCTCACGCATTCGGTCATAAAAAGCCCTGATCGCCGGCCACTCATTGAGATCGACAGCCATAGCCCGCCCCCAGTTCAGCACGGTAAATAGGTAGATGTCCGCGACGCTGAAGCGATCGAGAAGCGTTGTGCGACCCGTAAGGTGCTTGGCAAGATATTCATGGCGCGTCTCGAGCTTCGAGCGCACGTATGCCTTCATCTCCGCAGGCGCATTGCGATCAAGCAAAGGCACGTAGATCGCCTTGTGCAGTTCGGTGGTGATGAAATTCAGCCACTGCTGCAGCTGGTACCGCTCCGGCGAGCCGCTTTCAGGCGCAAGCCCTGCTTCGGGAAAACGGTCGGCCAGATATTGCAAAACCGCCGCATTCTCCAGCAAGACAGAACCATCATTCAACCGAAGTGCAGGCACCATACCCAGCGGATTGACGGCGAGGAAATCGCGCCCGTCATGGATTTTCTTCGTCCTGGTGTTGACTTGGATATAGTCTACCTTCGCTCCAATCTCATAGAGAGTGATGCGAGAGGCCATCGAGCAAGCAAGCGGCGCGAAATAAAGTTCCATAGGTCCATCCTCTGAGCGCAATTGATATTTGTACCATATTGCATTAAATTCCCTCGACAAGGATTATTTGCGATATGGTACAAAATGTATCCAAACCTCGAGGCAGGCCGCGCGGCTACAGTCCCGAGGCTGCGCTCGGCCACGCGCTGCTGACTTTCTGGAAGGCGGGATTTTCTGCTACTTCTCTCGATGATCTTAGCGCAGCAATGGGCATGAACCGGCCTAGCCTCTATGCTGCTTTCGGGGACAAGAAATCACTCTATCTCAAAGCGATCGCCCTTTATTGGGAGCGCTCCGAGGCCCAACTCCATCGTGCGTTACGACCAGAAATTTCCGTGACCGCCGGTCTTCGCGAAATGACGGAGGAAGCGATCTCAAGTTATGTAGCCGGCGATGTTGGGCAGCGCGGTTGCTTCATGATCGGCACGGCCGTAACCGAAGCGGTCATGGACTCGGATATTCGCACAGCCATTTATCACGCGCTTGACAAGATCGAAGCTGCCATCACCGTCCGCTTTGACCTTGCGAGACAAAATGGTGAGACAGGCGATGCCATCGAGCCCGCCACACTCGGTCACATGGCCGCAGACATGCTCTATGGGCTCGCGTTACGTGCGCGCCTCGGATGGAAGAAAGCTCAACTGGCAGATAGCGCTGCAACCTCGATTGCGGCGATCGTGGCGCTTGCTTCGCAATCCTCTAGTACGCTCGCGCTTCAAAAACGGGTTTGACATCACCGGCCCAAGGGCCATCGAAGAGGGCGATCAAATCTTCCGCCTGAGTGCGTCCGCTGTCGACGATCGCGAAGAGCGGATCAAGGAAACGGGTCTCATCGCGGCCGTGGGGGTCAAGCCGGGCACGGCGCTTGAGGCCACTATGGGCGAGTTGTAGCGCATCTGTGGCAATTTCGCGCGCGCTGCGACAGCCGACTTTTGCTGCCAACCCCTGGACAGTGACGTCATCGCGCAGCTTTTGCCGCTCCGCCTCGCTCCAGTCCTTCACAAGTTGCCAAGCGCCATCGAGCGCTTCTTCATCGTAAAGCAGTCCGACCCAGAAAGCCGGCAACGCGGTGAGTAGCGGTAGTGGGCCGACATCCGCGCCGCGCATCTCGATATACCGTTTAAGACGCACCTCTGGGAACAAGGTGGTCAGATGGTTCGCCCAATCCGAAACATACGCGTACTCACCAGGCAGCGTATTCAATGCACCGTCGAGCAGGGCACGGAACGATCCTCCCGCGACGTCATGATAGTGATCGCCGCGCTTGACGAAATAAAGCGGCACATCGAGCGCGTAATCGACGTAACGCTCGAAGCCGAACCCTTCCTCGAAGGCAAGCGGCAACATACCGGCGCGAGCATTGTCGGTATCGCGCCAGATTTCCGATCGCATTGATTGGAAGCCATTCTTGCGGCCTTCCGTGAAAGGCGAATTGGCAAAAAGCGCGGTCGCGATCGGCTGAAGCGCGAGGCTCGCCCGCATCTTCTTGACCATGTCCGCCTCCGACGAGAAGTCAAGATTCACCTGCACCGTCGAAGTACGGAACATCATGTCGAGGCCTTTCATGCCGACCTTCGGCATGTAGTTCGCCATGATCTTGTAGCGCGATTTCGGCATCACTGGCGTCTCTTCACGCGTCCAAACGGGCGAAGAGCCAAGTGCAAGAAAACGCATGCCTAGCGCATCAGCGACTTCCTTGACCTGCGCCAGATGCAGGATGGTCTCCCGTTCGGTCTGATGCAAAGTTTCGACAGGCGCGCCGGAAAGCTCGAACTGGCCACCGGGCTCCAGCGAGATTGCTCCGCCGCCCGTCACATCGAATAGGCCAATTGGATTGCCATTCTCTCGGATCGACTCCCACCCCAGCAAACCTTCCATCCCGTCGAGCAGAGCGCGGATGCCGCCCTTGCGCCCGCTGACCCGCTCATAAGGCACCGGCGCAAGATCGCAGGCGTAGAACGGAAATTTCTCGTGCTCCGTGCCGATGCGGAAAGCGCTAGCGGGCTTGATGCCCTTGGCGATCCAGGCGACAAGTTCGTCGCGGGATTGGATCGGCGTGGCGTCAACAGTATCGCGGGCCATTCAAACTCCGTGAGGGGCTTTCCACCGCAGGCTCGCGGTATCCGGCACCCTAATTAGGCGGAAGAAGCGGACGGTGCAATTGCGCACAGGCTGAGGAAGGTTTTTGCTCCGAGCACTGAGATGGCGCTTAAAGCCATCCCTTCAAGGCGGCGAGGACAGCAACCGGGTTCTCCTCGCCGAGGAAATGACCGCCATCGATAGAGTGACCAGTCGCTTGCGGCGCGAATCCCTGCCAAGCTCTCATCGGATCAGTGCCAGAAGCCGGGATGCCAGCGTCACCCCAAAGCAGCAATGTCGGGCATTGAATCTTACGACCAGCCGTCCGGTCAGCCTCATCCGCCGTGAGGTCTTCGGTCGCACCGGCACGATAATCTTCGCACACCGCATGAATGCGCCCGGGATCGTTGAAAAAGGCATGATAATGCGCCAGCGCCCGCCCATCGAAGGCTGAAAGGTCCTTGCCTTTCGTCCATCCAGCGAGCTTGCCATTCTGCCAGCCGATCGGATCCTTCAGCAAATCGTTCTCTGGCTCGGGCGATGGTCGCGATAGCCACAGCCAATGCTCGTTACCTGGCGTCACCTTTTGCCGTATCAGCTCCCACATCGCGACCGTCGGCAAGATGTCGAGCAGAGCCAGCTTTGAGATGCGTCCTGGATGGTCGAGTGCCAGCCTGTAGGCGACGCGCGCTCCACGATCATGACCAATGACCGCAAATTGCGCGTAACCAAGCGCTTCCATTACGCGGACGACATCGCGGCCCATGGCACGTTTCGAATAGGTCTCGTTGCCCTCCGAGCGCGGCGCCGTTGACCAGCCATACCCCCGCAAGTCCATCATTACGATTCGATGAGTGCGAGCGAGTTCCGGCGCAATGCGGTGCCATTGAACCAACGTTTGGGGGAAACCGTGCAACAGGATAACAGGCTCGCCCTGTCCACCAGCCCGGTCAAAAACCTTGCCGGTTTCAGTGCCAATCCAATGACTTTCAAATCCGGGAAAGAGATCGGCAAGCTCGGGCATGTTCCTGTCCTCCCAATCGTCAAGTCTGCAAGATTTCAATCCCGTTGAAGTGCGCGCATCGCGATATCGCGCCGACAAAAGCCGCTAGGCCAGTCAATTGCATCGACCGCGGCATAGGCTTTTGCCCGCGCATCCCGGGCGTCGCTCGCAATGGCGCTGACGCCAAGCACACGCCCCCCAACGCTCAACAAACGGTCGCCTTCGGTTTTCGTTCCGGCGTGGAAAATGGTGACACCCGGTAGCCTACCCGCCATCTCGATGTTCTTAATCTCGCTGCCTTTGACATAGTCGCCAGGATAACCGTTGGCAGCCATCACCACCGTCAGCGCGGTTTCATCCTTCCAACTTACGCTTTGGTCCTCAAGCTGCCCCTCGACCGTCGCCAACAGCAGCTTAAGCAGGTCGTTCTTCAGCCTAAGCATCAGGACCTGACATTCTGGATCACCGAAGCGGCAGTTATATTCGATCAGCTTCGGACCTTCCTCGGTGATCATCAGACCGCAGAAGAGTACGCCGCGATAGGGCATTCCAAGCCTGACCATCGTGGTTGCGGTTGGCTGGACAATGAATTCCAGAGCACGCGCTTCCATCTCCGGCGTCATTACTGGGGCTGGCGAATACGCACCCATGCCGCCAGTGTTCGGTCCCTTATCACCATCATAAACTCGCTTATGATCTTGAGCCGAGGCGAGCGGCAGCACCGTCTCCCCATCGACCAAGCAGAAGAAGCTCGCTTCTTCGCCGACCATGCATTCCTCGACAACGATCTTCGCGCCGGATTCATTGGCATAGATCGCGTCAATCGCGGTCAGCGCCTCGGCGATCGTTTCGGCGACGGTCACGCCTTTGCCAGCCATCAGCCCGTCGTATTTGACGACGATCGGGGCACCTTCGATTTGAACATAGGCTTTTGCGGCGGCTGGATCGGTAAAGCTCTTGTAGCGCGCAGTTGGGATCGCGGCCTTGTCACAGACCATCTTGGTGAATGCCTTCGAACCTTCGAGCTGCGCCGCTGCTTTCGAAGGCCCGAAGACCTTCACACCTGCTGCCGCCACCTCGTCCGCGAGCCCGGCGACGAGCGGCGCTTCTGGCCCAACGACCACAAGACCAATGTCCATCACACGACAGAAATCAATCACCGCCGTGCCGCTCATAATATCCAGCACAACATTCTCGCCACATTGCGCGGTGCCAGGATTGCCAGGCGCTATGAAGAGCTTTGTCAGAAGCGGGCTCCTGGCAAGCGCCATGGCCAAGGCATGCTCACGGCCGCCGGAGCCGAGGAGAAGGACGTTCATGGCATTTCCGATTTAGATCGAGTGATGAGCGCGGCGTAGCACCGAATCTTCTCTTGCTCTAGGTATTAACCCAACATGCCTGATCCCATCTCGAACACTCCCGAACTTTCGGTCACTGAACTTTCCGGCGCCATTAAGCGGACGATGGAGGATGCCTTCGGCTTCGTTCGCGTGCGCGGCGAGATTTCCGGCTATCGCGGACCGCATTCTTCCGGCCATGTCTATTTCACATTGAAGGACGACCGCGCCCGTATCGACGCAGTGATGTGGAAGGGTACGTTCAGCCGCGTGAAATTCCGGCCTGAGGAAGGCATGGAAGTGATCGCAACTGGGAAGGTTTCAACCTTTCCTGGCTCCTCCAAATATCAACTCGTGATCGAGCAGATGGAACCCGCTGGCATCGGAGCATTGCTGGCGCAGCTCGAGGAACGACGGAAACGGCTCACGGCAGAAGGGCTTTTTGCGGCTGAACGCAAGAAGCCGCTACCCTATCTGCCGTCTATCCTCGGCGTGGTGACCTCGCCGACCGGCGCAGTGATCCGCGATATCATCCATCGTGTCAGCGATCGTTTCCCGCGCCATGTGCTGGTGTGGCCCGTGCGCGTGCAAGGTGAGACAAGCGCTGCGGAGGTTGCTGCGGCGATTTACGGTTTCAACGCCCTGGAGCCCCATGGAAAAATCCCCCGGCCCGAACTGCTGATCATAGCGCGCGGCGGCGGCTCGCTGGAAGATCTTTGGAGTTTCAACGAGGAGATCGTGGTGCGAGCAGCGGCCGCGAGCGCGATCCCGCTGATCTCGGCGGTTGGCCACGAAACCGATACGACGCTGATCGATCATGCCTCCGATCGTCGTGCTCCGACGCCAACAGGAGCGGCCGAGATGGCGGTGCCCGTGCGAGCCGAGTTGCTCGCAGACCTTGCCGGCCGCGCCGGCCGCCTGCGGGGCGGCATGCTGCGCCTGGAGCAAAAGCTCCGGACCGAGTTGCGCGCCGCTCTACGCGCCCTTCCTGCCGGCGACACTATTCTGGCTTTGCCACGTCAGCGTGCGGACAGCGCATCGGCACGGCTTGCTCCAGGGCTAAAGATGGGCATCGACCGCCGGCGTCTTCACTTGGCCGAGTTATCCCGACGGCTTGCCACGCAATCCCCGCAGGTTCGCCTCGGACGGATCAGTGAGAGGCTAGATGGGCTGGAAGGGAGGTTGCATCGTGCCTTGTCGGTGGCCCAGCAAAACCGCCGCGAGCGATTCCAGGCTCTTTCCCAACGACTCGACCGTGGACTTGGCACGCGGACCGCGCTTGCCAGACAGGATTTGGTTCGGCAGGGCGAGAAACTTTCTGGCCTCGCCGACCGACTACCGCTTGCTTTTGCCGCTCTTATAATCAAACGCCGCGAACGACTGGAAGGCCATCATCGGTTACTAGGATCGCTCGGCCATCGCGCGGTGCTGGCGCGCGGCTTCGCCTTGGTTCGGAACGTGGCTACCGCCTTGCCGCTACATAGTTCGCAAATTCCGACGGGTACCGCGCTTAGCATCGAGTTTTCAGATGGTAAAGTGAAAGCCGTGACAGGCGAGGGTGCCCGGCCGTCGCCTTCATCTCGCAAAGCCTCGTCAGAGGGCGGACAGGAGAGCCTATTTTGAACTGTCGCTGAGCGCGCCGTTCAGCTTGTATTACGCTTGAGCACCTTAGCCTCTTATCTCGCGAGCCGCTAATCGCGGCCAGGCTGGGAAACGTGGCCAAGGAGATAAAAATGAAGATGAGACTCGTCGCTGCTGCTGCCCTTGGCGCAGTCATTCTGATGCCCGTGACCTTGCCAGCCTTCGCTCAAGATGCACGCGAAGCCGAGATGATCGGCATGCATCAACTGTGCGACCATGGTGATCGCCGCGCTTGCATACGCTTCGGCATGATGCTCCAGCAGAATCGTGACCGCATGGAATCATGGCGGCGCAGCCATGCCGAATGGTTCTGGTTCGAACGCTAGGACCGACTGCGCCCGACAGGAAATCACTGAAGCCATAGCAGTGGCTGAAAGTTTTTTTGATCGCTTCCACCAAACATGGCAGAAAGGATGCATGAACAAGCATGACCGTTCCTTGCCAAATGGCGCCGAAGCATCCGTAGAATTTCTTGACGGCGATTTCAGACTGCTGCGCTACGGCACCTTTGTGCGTTGCGGAGTTACTCAGCAGCCTATCCCGGTTGACGATCTGCGCTACTGGAGTGTGCCGCTGCAGGAGGCTTATGCCAGCCCGGAAGCAGCGCTGAAACGGATTTCAGAGCGCCGCTGAGACTTCAGCGCGCCAGGGAAACAGACAGCAACTGCGCGAGCCCGTGCTCATCTTCAAGCTGCAACTTTACCGGCAACGCGGTGCTCGCATTTGCAAGTTCAGCAAGATCGGGATGGCCGCGCATCCTGACGAAGTCCTTTTCGGTGGTTGCCAGCATCAGCCTTCGATCGCGCGCTTCCCTCAAGAGTTCGGCTGCTTCGGTAGCCGTTAGCAAGGCGTGATCAGGAAAGGCATGGGTTGCTACCGGCTCCGCCCCAAGTTCGCGAAGGCTCGTAAAGAATTTTTCGGGCCGGCCGATTCCAGCAAAAGCAAGCACCTGCTGTCCCCGCAGGCGACTACTTACTATCTCGTCTGGCGTCAGCCTGGCCCTGAGCACCGGCTTTCCTGTTTCGACCGCACGATGCGCCAGCCTGTCACCTGCATCGCCGGGACCGATTATCAGTACAGCGTCGAGATAGGGCCATTGCGCCGAGAGCGGTGCTCGAAGTGGACCGGCAGGGACGCAGAGGCCATTACCTATCCCTGCATCACCATCGACGACCGCCAGCACAAACTTCTTTTGCAACGATGGATTCTGTAACCCGTCATCCATCACCAGAACATCCGCGCTAAGGTGCGCCGCCAATGCCGCTCCAGCCACACGATCTCGGCTGACAATGGTAGGCCCCTGACGAACAAGCAATAGCGGTTCATCGCCGACTTGGCGGGCAGTATGACGCGCCGCATCAACCGATATCGGGCCCGCAAGCTCACCCCCGTATCCACGAGAGAGGAAGGCTGGCCTGCGCCCCATCGCCTGGAGCATTGCTGCGATCACGAGCGCCGTTGGCGTCTTGCCGGCGCCGCCAGCAACCAGATTTCCGACGCATATGACGGGAATGGCGGCATCCACACCTTTTTGCCCCATCCGCCTCGCTGTCACGTTGCCATAAATCGCACCGATCGGAGCAAGAAGCCTTGCCGGGAAGCCAAGCTCGCTCCGCCACCAGAAGGCCGGCGCCTTCATCTGATTTCGGCAGGCTCAGCCCCTCGATCCAACCGGATATGGAGCAGATAAGGGTCTATCGTCAGCATGGTGCGCTCGATGGCACCGCTGAGTGCTATCGAAGCCTTTCGCCCAGCTTCCGCCATTTTAGCAATGCGTTTCGGCTCTCTCATCAACTCAGCCAGTACGGAGGCGAGTTCTTCGGCATCCGCAATCTCACGGGCTGAACCGGCCGCATCAAAGGCGGCATAGATTTCCTTCGCGTTGCGGACATGGGGACCGTGCATGATGGCCGCGCCAAGTTTAGCGGCTTCAATGGGATTGTGGCCCCCGACGCGCACAAGCGTACCTCCGACGAAGGCAAGCGGAGTAAGCGCATAGAAGAGGCCGAGTTCGTTCAGTGTATCAGCGACATAAACATCGTCTTCCAGCCGCGGCGCCTCGCCGATGCTGCGACGAGCTACTTTCAGCCCCGCACGAATCGCCATATTCGCAATCGCCTCACCGCGATCCGGATGTCGCGGCGCGATGATCGTCAGCAAATCGGGGATCGTTTGGCTGAC
>FTCV01000778.1_pt1 | contig 18427 bp, 14 predicted proteins | sample 1639691 | NCBI WGS metagenome assembly FTCV01 (sample SAMEA3914864, study PRJEB12502) | metagenome | biome: forest; material: soil | place: USA | collected 2012-03-12 | depth 0.3 m
GACGATGAGCGATGATCAGGATTGTCTTTCGCGAGCTCAGGTTGTGTATTGCTTCCATTACAGCTTGCTCAGTGAGGTTATCGAGAGCGCTTGTTGCCTCATCGAGAACGAGGACGTCGGGATCGTTGTAGAGCGCTCGAGCTATTCCAATTCTCTGGCGCTGTCCCCCTGATAACCTGATGCCACGCTCCCCAATGGATGTCGCGTAGGACTGCGGCAGCTCAGTCTCAACAAACTGTGCCAAACTCGCCATCTCAGCCGCACGCTTGACCGCTCCCATGTCTATATCCTCGGCGGCGACGCCAAAGGCGATGTTCGAGGCCACAGTATCGTCTGCCAAGAATATTTGTTGCGGCACGTAGCCAATCGAGCGTTGCCACGAGCGCATGTTGGAAGGACCGATCCTCTGACCGTCGATGAAAAGACCTCCGGACGTCGGCCGAAGCAAACCAAGCAGGACGTCGACAATGGTGGTCTTGCCAGCTCCTGTTGGCCCGACGAACGCGACGGTCGAATGCCGCTCAATGGCCAGATCAACGTGTTTCAGCGCTTGGCGGTCCGATTGCGGGTAAGCATAGTCCACCTCGCGAAGTTCGATCCGGTCCATCAGGTGGAGCGGCCGGGCCAGTGTGGTCGAGGTCGGGCGAGGGGAGTTTCTTAGATCCTCGACCAGCGCCCGGACGAAGGGCCCAGCGGATCGGAGCGATACCAGTGACCGGTACACAACCTGCACCACCGGGAGCAGTCGAAGACCGGCGAAGCCATAAAGAGCGATAAGCGGTAGCGCGGCGCTGATGTTGCCGTCGTTGCCGAAGAGCAGGGCCATAATGACGATGAGCATGCCACCAATGGCAAAAGCTTCCAGAACGTGTCTCGGAAGCTCGATAATTACCTGCTGGGTGGCACTGCCGCGCGCGAGGCGCAACGACGCATCGCTGAACTGGCGGAGGTACACATTTTCGAGACCGCCAAGCTTGACTTCCTTGGCGCCTCCGAAAACTTCCTGTGCTATGCGGAAGCGTCTGGCGCCCGCGCGCCGCGCATCTTCGCCCAATTGCCCTATGAACTTTCGGATCACCAGATAGACCGCACCATACGCTCCGCCAACCGAAGCGGCGGCAATGATTCCGACAGTCGGGTTCGCAAAGACAATCACGCCAACGATGCAGATGCCGACAATTAGTTGGGAGAGCAGCAGCAATGCCGGCAGGAGGGCGATGTTCACCACCTCTTCAGCCTCGGCAAGCATGGAGCTACTCAGGTCGGCGGAATTTCGGTTGAGCAACCATTCATAGTCTCGTCCCACATAGGCACCAAGCAAGCGCGTGCTGAATACATGCGAGCGTCCGGCCGTAAAGCGAAGAATCGCGTAGCTGCTGAACGCCGACAAAGCCGTTCTGGCTAGTACGATCGCGAAAACTGCGGCGGAGAGAAAGATAAAAAACGATCGCTCATCGGCAAATCCAAGTCCGATGTAGACTGCATTCAGGTATTTGTTTGTGGTAACGAGAGACGGATTGGAGATAACTGCTATCAGCGGAAAAATAGACGCTACACTGGCAATCTCTACTACGCCGACGAGTAACATTGTCACAAAAAGCCCCGCGGCCTGAAGTCGCTCGCGAGCGTTGAGTAGCCACCATAGGCTTCGAAGTGTTGTTCTCATGGGGGCTTCCTAGCAGTCGCGGCGGCCCCCTGCATCCATAGATCGAGTGACGTGGTTCTGTCACCGAAGCGATGGCTGCGGGGGTACTGCTCAGGCCCTTTTGGGAAAGGCGCCCACGGTATCTTTGAGTAGGAAGTCGCAGGCCCAGGTCTCATCCTCCTCCCGGGTATGACCCCTGCGTGCCTCACCATTTATGCGATGCAGGAGTCGATAGCTTGGGTGCCACGAAAGCATCCTGCTGAATTCCATCTTGTGGGAATACAGGCCGGACTTGTGCGTGTAGGCATTCCTGTAGGAAGCCCGAGGAAGGAAGTCGAAGACGCAAACAAAGCCCCGGTCCTGCAGAACTCGATCGGCCTCCGACGCAATTCGGAAGTGATCAGAAGGATCGGTCAGATACAGACAGAACCCAAAGATCAACAAATCGACTGATGAGTCCGCGAGATCGATCCGATCAGCGGTTCCGACCGCAAAGCGATTTCTGGGGTAACGTGAAGCGGCCGACGTGATCGCCAGAGACGACGGATCGAAACCGACGCAAGCGCTGTCCGGGAAATGGTCAGAGATTAGGGCTAGACGTTCACCGCTGCCAGTGCCGACCTCGGCCACAGCGTGGGGCTTGAAGGCGAGGTGCAGCAGGCCATCGAGTACCGGATCGGCGTGGAGCTTAGTACTCTCGTTTCGGCCGAAGTAGGAGTCGCCCTCCCCGTCTAGAAATGCATCCCGTTGCTTGCCCATGATGCCTTGAGGCGGACCTTTCAGTTCAGCTAGGACCAATAGTCGAGGTAGTATTCCACTTCTTGAGACCTACGGTTGGCACTTATATCGTGAGCTCGGCTATGTCCTTCGGCGAATCTCAGGAGCGAAGGAAATAGGTCGCAAGGCCGTAGAACCGAAGAAGACCCTGCAGCATGAAGAAGGGTACCGCCTTCCACTCACCGCGGCGCAGCGCCTTCCACGAGTGTACGAACGGGTATCGGATCAGCAGGTGGTAAAGCATGGACGGCGCCCGTTCTGGATTCTTACGGCAGAACTCGCCGTCACCTTTTCCGTACCATTTGAATTTTCGCGCGTAGTCGGCGAAAGTCGCGAAGTGGTACTGCCGGATATTGGTTCTTCCGATACCAAATCGGATCGACGGAATCTTCGACAGGCGATAGGCAAAATCCGTGTCGTCGATGGTCTTCGTGATACGGTCATCGAAGCGAACAGCGTCGAACACGGATTTTTTGTAGATTGCCGGCGCCGTGCCGATCATCGTTCGCGGGCCAGGAATGTTGTGCGTCAGCCGCCACATGGCTTCTTCCGCAGAGTCCCAGAATCCGTGATTTTGATACGCGATCAACCCGCTCTGTACGATATCGAACCTAAACTCCTTCATATCGGCCAATAGCGATCGGAGGTCATCGGGACGGAGGCGGTGATCGGCGTCAATCATCGCGACCAAATTGTTCCGCGCAGCGTCGATGCCAATCTGCCGGTCGCGAGTAAGGGTTGAGTTCGAAGTCTCGATAATGCGGACCCCTCGGAACTGCCGAGCAATCTCCACGGTGCGGTCGGTGGAGTTGCCGTCAACCAGGATGATCTCGTCAGGTCCATTGTCCACGACACTTTTCAGGCAGTCGGCTAGGCGCTGCTCCTCATTCTTGACGCAGACCACGACCGAAATTTTGTCCACGACTACTCCAATAATCGCCCACGCTTGCCCGCTCGTATCGAGACGGCGATCCTGCTTTTAGGGCTAATTCAGCCCCCCTTGCAGGGCAACCCAAAAACGTTCCTATACCCCCCGTGCCGGAACTCTTTACTGCTGGCTTTTGAGCACGAGCAGCTTTATTTCCGGCGATGCTGCGGCCCAGCGCGGCGAGTTGTCGATATAGCTAGGTGATCGGATGTATAGCGAAATCACGCATTGCAGAGTTTGTGGCGAGGCAAGGCTCAAAACCACCCTCTCCCTGGGCGAGCAATTTCTGACGGGCATTTTTCCCAAGTCGCCGGACGAGGAGATAACCAAAGGGCCGCTGGATCTGGTCTGGTGCGAGAACTGCAACCTGCTCCAGATGCGGCAGTCCTACAGCCTTGATGAGATGTATGGCGAAAACTATGGGTATCGCTCAGGGCTGAATGCGTCGATGGTGCGCCACCTCACCCAGAAAATTCACACGCTCGAGGACTACGTTCGTCCCGGGCCAGGCGATCTGGTCCTCGACATCGGCAGCAACGACGGCACGTCGCTAAACGCTTACCGCGCCGCCTCCCAGAAGGTGGGCATGGACCCAACTGGAACGAAGTTCGCCCAGTACTACAATGCCGGCGTGACTCTGATCCCAGACTTTTTTTCTGCGCACGCGTTCCGTCGCTTATTCCCGTCGCAGTCGGCCAAGATCGTGACCTCGATCGCGATGTTCTATGATCTCGAGCAGCCGTTGACGTTCGTTCGCGATATCGAGGCAATATTGGCCGACGACGGCGTGTGGCATTTCGAGCAGAGCTATATGCCTTCGATGCTTCGTACGAACTCATACGATACGATCTGTCACGAGCACCTCGAATTTTACTCACTGACAGTCGTCAAAAACATCCTTGAAAAGTGCGGCATGCGCATCCTCGATGTGCAGATGAACGCGGTCAACGGTGGCAGCTTTGCGGTCACTGCCTGCAAAGCCGGGTCGTCCCGCGCATCGAACCTTCCTGTTATCAACTGGCTGCTCAAGCAGGAACTTTTGATGGAGCTGCATACCTCCAGGCCCTATGACGAATTCGCCCGCAAGGTATTCCAGCATCGCACCAGTCTGCTGGATTTGCTGGACTCCCTCGTAGCAGATGGCAAAACGATCTTTGGCTACGGCGCCAGCACTAAAGGTAACGTGTTGCTGCAGTTCTGCGGCATTACCTCTAGGCATCTTGGTTGCATTGCCGACGTAAACCCGGACAAGTTTGGGTCGTACACTCCCGGGACCAATATCCCTATCGTGTCGGAGTCCGAGGCCCGATCGCGAAAGCCTGACTATTTCCTCGTACTGCCCTGGCATTTCAAGTATGGCATTCTAGAGCGCGAGAGTGCGTTCACGGAAGCCGGTGGAAAGTTCATTTTCCCCATGCCCGAGATCGAGATAATCTAGCTCTGGGGCTTGCCTCTCAAAGGCGGGCTCTGACCTGGGGGTTGCCCCTCAAAGGCGGCTCTGAACTGGGTAAGCTGGCTCTCGAGCCGATAGCGAGCGCGCAGGCTCTCAAGATTGCGGCCGAATTGCTGAAGCTCGGGGCGAAAAGCAGCAAAGTTCTCAATGATCTGGCACATCTTGCTGGCAAAGCCATCAACGTCCATCTCTCGGTAGCCGATCGGTGCAGTGGGCTGATCGAAGTAGTCTACACAGTCGTTGGCAAGGTGCAGGATCGGCTTGGAGTAGGACAACGCTTCTAGAACCGCGTTGCTACAGCTTAGGCGATATCTGCTCCGGTCATACAGAATGAGGAACATGTCGACGTCAGCGACGTGCCGTTCCATGTCTTCGCGGTCCATGAACTTGCCCGGGCTGACCGCGTTGATATTAGCGAAGCCTGTCGTGCCCCGGTTGTCCATTCCGATGATTTTGATCTCGTACGGATGGCTAACCTCGTTTTCCGATAGCGATTTGAGGACGGCGTGGAGCATCGCGGAATTGCCGTACCCGAAGACCGCAAAACGAGGATAGTCGTCGGACAGGTGAGGCTGGTAGTCACGGAATACGGTCGGAAGCACTAGCGCACTGATGTGCATGGCGTCGGTGTTTAGGTACCTGCTGGCATTTGCGATGATGTGAGGAGATAGCGCGATATATCGGACCTTGTCCGAATGCCGCCAGTCCATCACCCGCCGAACAGCAAGATATTTGCCCGAGAAGGCCGCCCATGCTGCCCGGACAGGGCTCAAGCGTCGCCACATTTGGCGCGCCGCGACGGAGAATACGTAGCTCCATCCGCGCGTGCGGGCCACGTCGAAGAGCTGCTGGGATCCGGCCGGCAACGGTGGGATGTCCAACGGCTGCACCTTGTCGGTCGCCACTGCTTCAAAAGCGGCATGCAGAACGAAACACAATTCGACGTTGCGAAAAGCGGACTTCGCCTGCTGCCGCTTTGCCTGCACCTGAATCGCCGGACTGGCGGACAAGAACAGGATGCGTGAGCAGCGCGCCGCCACTGCTTGTTGGAATATGCTTCTAAGCTGGCGGGTATACTTTAAGAACTGCGCCGGCCCGTCCGGGTCGCCTATCGGTATCGACACATAGTCGACGGCACTCAGATCGAGACCGTCGATGGTTGCGACATGCTGCAGGGCATTGATGTGGCTCGGATCGGCGAACAGCCTGACCCGCTCCCCGGGATAGGCTAACACGACACCGCGCAAGAAAGCGCTGTTCACCTTCTCATGGCTCGCGCCCTTGACGCCCAATTCGCAGACAAAAATCATGCAACCGGTCCCATCATCATGTCCGCTAGCTTGTGAAATCCCATGGTCGGGGCCCATCCCAGGCTGCGGATCAGCGCAGGGTTGCTCACCAATATCGGGTAGTCGGCACGAAATGTCTCGTCCGCCACGACGTGATCGCGGGCGACCAAGCCTAGGCGATCGAAGCAATAGTCGATCCATTCCTGCAGGCTGTGAGCCTCACCGCTGCCGAGTACGACCTCGAACAGACGATCCTGATTAACCAGCGTCCAGACTGCCCGCATCATGTCACCCGCGTAGTTGAACTCCTTCCGCACGGTGGGGTCACCGATGGTCAATTTCTCGTCGCTGCCGACGGCTATTCTGTTGGCAACATCAATGATCAGCCGGTTGATGTGCTGCGGTCCCCTCAACTCGCTGTCATGATTGAAAAAGTAGCCGAAGTAGACGAGCATGCCGAATTGCCGCCGAAAATATCTTGCACAAAAAAGGGAGTGGATGCGAGCGGTGGCGTAGGCACTGCTCGGATCGGGAGCTGCCGTCTCGTCGATCGGCAAGCCGATATTCTTCAACTGGAGGGCGCTTCCAGAAAGAAAAACGCGCGCGGTGGGTGAGAAGAGTCGGGCGGCCTCGAGAATGTTGACGGTGCCGGTGGTGATTGCCCGATGATTTTCAACGAGCACCTCGTGTCGAGTGGTCGACTTGGCAGCAAAATGAAAAATGTGAGTGGGTCGGTACTCCGCGATGACCCTGGAGACAAATTCGCCGTCAGCCACGTCCCCTTGAAGAAATCCAGACTGACGCGCGACGCCGAGCCACCTGATTCTCCTTTCGTCGAGCAGCCGCCCCATATACTGGCCGTCTTGGCCAGCGGCGCCAAAGATGAGAGCTTTCATCGCGGCACGGTCATTCCGGGGCTAATCCCTTCGGGTGCGTCCGCAGGCCTTCGGCTAGTTCCCCAATCACTTCCCCATAGCGCGGCTCGCGCCGAACCAGCTCCAGAGACTCTATTGCCGCAGAGGCGGGGGCCGCGCCGGTCATAGCGGCGACGGCGGCGGCATAGTAGCGGAACAGTGCGGCACCTAACGCGGCGGCCTTCGGTTGATGCAGCTTATTGTGCATTGCGTAGAATTGAAGGGCCTGGGTGCGCATCTCGTCTGGAGCAAGCGGCATCGACGAGTGATCCTGCAGCAGCGATGTATACTCTGCGCGTGATGTGGCAGTCCGGCAGAAGCCGAAAGCTTCATGCGGGTTCGCGGCGGCACCGATGGTCGGGATTCCCAGGAAGGCCAACTCGTTCGCAATTGTGCCATAAACCGTCACTCCGCAGGATATTGGCGCCTGAGCGAGGGCCAGGTTGTTCGTCGAGCGGTCGAGCCACCGAACGTGAGGATATTTGGCGCGAAGCTCGCTGATGACGGCATCACTCAAGGAAATCTGATTGGGGTGCGGCTTGATAAAGAAGGGAACGTCCGCTGCAGTCAAAGTCTCAATGGTGGTGCAAATCCAGTCCCAGAAGTCTGTGAAGACCAAGCCGGGCCATATGTGTGGACTGTCATAGAAGTCATGCAGGAACACAACGACCGCCCCACGCAGGCTATCGGCGGCCCCAGCCTGTCGTCCCGCTGGATCACCCGCATACGCCGAGCTTCGCATATAGGCCATTGCAGGGTCGAGGCCGCCCGACAGTCGGAGTGTGAGTAACTCTTCGGATCGGGACAGACACTGGCTCTGTAGTTCAGAGGGAAGTGCGTAGAACGATGCTCGATAGCCACGGCAGTCGGGCGTTTGGTAGGGCCGATCCGGTGTCAACCTAGCGAGGAAATTAAAGAAGTCGCTGAGGACATAGACGGACACCCCGTATTGCAGCGCCACGCGAGCGGTGACCCCGTGGTCAACATAAGTCGCGTATGTTGTGAGGTAGGTCCCAACCGCGCGTCGCGCGAAATAGCGGTTGGCGCGCCGAGCATCTCTCAGGACCTGCCAGAGGATGCGCCACACGAATGGATCCTTCGCATCGAAGGCCGCTTTGGGGCGAAACCGTAGAAAGCTGTCTATCACCAGATCGCCGCAAACGATACCGCCTACAACCTCCCTCGCGAGATCGACATCTGGATTGCGACCGAGTGCCAGCCAACGACGCCACACGCGAAAGCTCAGCACCAGGGCAACAAGGTCCTCCAGCGGATGGGACCATGAACTCGCTCGATAGGCAACGCTTTGGGCAAGCGAAGCAAAGGACTTCGCCCACTGCCTCATAAGTAGCCAGTTTGGCAGCGTGTTACGCCTGAACTCGGAAATGAGCCCGAAGCCCATCCCGGCGCTGATGGATCGCGTCACGATAAGCTCCGCGCCAACGGAAGCCTGGCGCTCAAGATCGGTGAGGATCGCCGCGGTCAGACCAAAGTACATTGGATCGGGGACACATTGGGCGGCGATCGAATGTGGCCCAGTGTTTCGCGGCGCTCCCTCGATGCTAGCTGCAAAATATCGGCGGAGCGCCGATGAAAGTGCGTCACCGGGCAGCCTCCGTAAGAGCTTCAAATGCCGAAGAGGCCGCGCGGCCCTTTGGAGAACCCTCGACGGCATCAGTTCAGTCGTTTGAAACCGGAATGGGCCACCGGCCCGTTGAGGAGCCCCATTACATCCCGCCCGTCCTCACATTCTCTGATCAACTTGAATACGGGGGCGAGTTCGTCGAAGAAGCGGTCCAGAAGGTCTTCAGTGTGGGCAAGGGAAGCGTAGATGCTATTTCCGGCGAGATAGCCCTTGGCCAGCATCTCCTGGGTAATGAGCGTCTTGTAGGCTTGGGCGTTTGCGCTCTTGATCGTGAAACCGCAAAGCGCAGGAAGGCCCCAGTGGTCAATTTCTAACCCGTGCACGTCGGCAAGCTCCTGCCACCGTCGGCGAATGCCGTTGCCGATTTCTGTAATGCGCTCCCATGAGCGCTCACGCTCCATCACCTCAAGCGTCTTGAGGGCGGCCGCTGGCCCAATCCTTTCCGTCCAGAACGTCGAGGAAATAAAGGTGGTCTGGGCCGCCTCCATCACTTCTCGCCGCCCAATGACGCTGGTAATCGCATAGCCATTGCCTAGGGTTTTGCCGAAGGTCGCGATGTCGGGCTCCACCCCGTAGAGCTTATGAATGCCGCCAAAGCTCTGGCGGAAACCGGAGGTGCACTCGTCGAACACCAAAACCATGTTCCGGTCGGTCGCAATCTTGCGCGCTTTCTCAAGGAATCCGGCGTCTGGGCCAGCGCTGCGCGAGACTTCCATGAAAATGACGCCGACATCGTTAGCGGACGTCGCGGTTTCCAGTTCGTCCACCCGGTTATAGTTGAACGGAACCACGGAGCCGCGCAGCTCCTGTGGAACGCCGTTCGGTTCGAGCCCGGGAAGTAGGTGGCCGGCCAGGGTCTTCTCGTCGCCAAGATTTGCGGCAAGATACCAGTCGTGCCAGCCGTGATAACCGCAGAAGGCCACCTTGTCCCGGCCGCTAGCAGCGCGGGCGATACGGATGGCAATAGCGTTGGCCTCCCCACCGGAGCGTGCGAAGCGAGCCATGTCCGCCCATGGATGGAGTTCAACCAGCCGCTCCGCGAGATAGACCTCTTCCGGGCAGTTCAGCGTCGACAGATTGCCGTCATCGACGACAGTTCGGACCGCTGCGTCGACCTCTGGATGGCTGTAGCCCAATGTGTTGGTACCGATACCCATCATCGACATGTCGAGATATTGGCGCCCGTCCAGATCCCAGACAGCGCAGCCTTTCGTCTTGCTGAAGTATGCCGGCCATTGTTCGGGAAGAAACATCTCGGCCCGCTTTGAGAGCAGCATGCTGCCGCCCGGAATGACGTTTTTGGCGCGCTTCCAAAGCTTTTGGCCGGTACCCATGCTGGCCCCTTCATTACGAGTGATTGTTTGATTTGCGGCAAACAAATCGGGTCGGCTCCGCTGCAGAGCCAGCACCTGCTGCCAAGTGAAGTCGAGGTTTGGCGCAAAATGTCTAAATACATTCGAAATGACCTCGAAGTCGACGATCTCGTCGACGGTCCATCGTAGCGCCGACAAATCCTCGGAATTTGTCCAGTTGGATACACGAAATCGCTCGTGGCTCTTGATGAACGGTGTGACGTGCTCGTGGTCGTATACAGAGCTGCTTTCCGCAGCCGCCCGCCTCAGTGCGTCTGTGGTCACGATCTCGATGTCGAGACCATCGGGGTAAGTAGGGACAATCGTATTGCTGAGATAGTCCAACCTTGTGGGGTCGAACCCACTGAGCATTTCATCGAGCAGTTCAGGGTCGACCAGCGGACAGTCCCCGGTAATGCGTACCACCACATCGGCCCCCACTACACTCGCGGCGTCAACATATCGGCCAAGAACGTCGTTCTCATTGCCGCGAATGGCGGTATAGCCCAGCTTTTCAACGTGGCCCACGAGGGGATCATTGTTGTCGGATACAGACGTCGCCAGTACGATCTGATCGAGACGAGTTGAGCGGGATAGGCGGTGAAGCAGGAGCTCGATCATGGGCTGTCCGCTAATCGGTCGCATGACTTTGCTCGGCAGACGAGTTGAGCCCATCCGGGCTTGCACCAGGGCAACAATCTTCATGGTCGGGCGTTGGGCCAAGCTGCGGGGCTTATGAGCTGCGGCGGCAACGCAATGAGACTTTGTGGGAGATCGGGCAGCTCCGCTTTAGCTGTCGCCAACGCGACAATTTCCTGCAACTGATTTACTCCATCAACCCCAACCACAACCCGAGACACACCCGATACGGACAACGCGAAGCCTAGGCAAGCCTGCAAGGGGGTCAGCCCGTTGACACGGAGCCATTCGTCCCAAGCAGTCCAAATATCTTTCCAATGGTCAAACGCCGCCGGCCGCTGCTCCGCCGGCAGGAGGAGGAGGCCTTGAAGAAACGCGGATCGCGCGTGGACCTCTGTACCCTCTTCCTGCAGCCGCGCAAGCCAGCCCGAGCGCACGAGGCGTTGGTCGAACAGATTCAGGGGAGCTTGAACGAGGTCAAACTTGAAACGGGCAAACGCATCCAACGTGCCCGGTTCATAGATTGAAATCCCAATTTTCTCTGTGCAGCCAACTCGTTTAGCCATCTCAAGGGCTTGAAAAAGTGGCCCACCTTGGTCGCCGGCAAGGTCGGCTGGATGGTGCAGCAACAGGCCGTAGAGTTGATCAACCTGCAAGCGGTGCATCGCCGCCGCAATCTCATCGGCCACCCATTTGCCCACATCGATGCCGGAAGGCATCCGGGGCAGCTTAGTCACAAGCTTGAAGCGACCCGCATTGCTCTGCCCAAGCACAGTCTCGCTAGTGCCGTAGGCAATCGCCGTATCGAGCATGTCGATGCCGTTCTCATAGGCGAAGTCCAGGATCGCGGCGGCTGTCGCCGGACTAACCTGTCCCGATCTGTTCGCGATTCCATAGTCCAAGCCGAACTGAACGGTACCCAAGGCTATCTTGGCGATGGCGGGCCCTAGATCAGGGGAGGGACCGCTGGTCAGGCCGGTCATAGTAGAAGGCCGAGCCAGAGGGCTCGTATAATGCGGGCTTCCGCCCGCATTCCGTGCCCAAAGGTCGACTTGCCCTGTCGTGGCAACGTGCGCACCGGAAATTGGTCAATTTTCCACCGCCGTGCTGCCGCGCGTACGACGAGTTCGGTGCCGACCGACTCGTAACTATCAAGCGTTCGCAGCGTCGCGAGGTGCCCCAGACGGTAGCCTTTTATCCCGCAGAGCGGGTCAGCGATTCCCCACCTGAGCCGGCCCACTACGCTGAAAATCACTTCCGAAATCCGCTGGTGCCGGTCTCGCACGCCAACGGCAACGTCGGCGCCTTTGGCCAGTATCGATGCCGCGGCTGCGACATATTGGGGAGCATGCTGGCCATCGGCATCGGCCGTTATGGCAAATTGCTTGCCAGCTTTGATTGCAAGGCCGAGGCCAGCTGCAAGGGCAGCTGTGTAGCCCTTGTTTGTCGGCTGTCGGAACACTGTTGCGCCTGCCGCCTCTGCGAGGCCGGCGGTTCCGTCAGACGAACCGTCGTCGACGACGACAACGTCGCCCAGGGGAGCAAATGCCTTCACAACCTGTGCGATTGAGCGTGCCTCGTTGAAAGCCGGAACGACGATTGCGATGCCGGCACCCGATTGGGCGACGGTCATTCGATATCTGCCCACGTGAGGTGTGAGCCGGCCGTTTTGCGAGCGCGGAGGCGCTTCCCGACGACGCGGTCGACTTCAAACGGAGTAATGGCCTCGGGGGGGCAGGGACGTAGCATCTCTAGGTGGGATCGTTCGATCACTGTGCCGGCGACCAAATCCTCCCGAAGCCGAACAGATCGCCGCTGCAGGACGGCGGTCTGGGTCTCATTGGGTTCGACGCGTTTCACATAGCCGCCAAGCGCCGTCTCAAGCTCGCGGCTCCGCAGCACCATCTCCCGCCAAGTCGCCGGTGTCATGGAGAAGGCATGGTCGGGCCCGATCCGGCTTGCGTCGTCCGTGAAGTGCTTTTCAATGATACGTGCTCCTAGGGCAACGGCGCCAAGCACCGTCGCGTGCCCTGGCGTGTGATCGCTCAGCCCGACGACAAGCTCAGGATACATCGTCCTGAATGTCGTAATGACGTTCAGTTGGCTGTACCTAAAGTTCTCCAGGCTGCCTGTGTAATTCGTGTTGCACTGCAACAGCGCAAAATTCGGGTTGATCGACATTGCGACGTCGACCGCGCGTTGAACATCAGCGATGGACGACGCGCCGGTCGCGAGAATGTATGGCTTTCGCTTTGCCGCTATATGCTGAATGATCTCGAGCCATGTAATGTCCCCTGAACCGATCTTGTAGGCCGGCACGAAAGGGTCAACATGGTCCACCAAGTCGATGGCATAGGGGCTGGTGAAGAAGGTAATCCCTGCCTTGTTGCATGTCTCCCTTAGAACGGGAGTCCAATCCAGGCTCAGCGATGCGTCCCGGTATACGTCGAAGACGCTTTTCTTCCAATTGGCCTGATGCGATTGCTGGTTACCAAGCGCCCGAAATCCCGCGTCACTGACGATCGTCTGAGCTCGAAAGTGCTGAAACTTCGCAGCGTCGGCTCCGGCCTCCTTCGCCAGAAATATCAACTCCTTTGCCCGCTCGAGGTCGCCGTCGTGATTGGCGGATATGTCGGCGATAAAATAGGTCGGGTCGTCTGGCCCGATGGCCCGGCCCTCGATGGTCATGCTTGGCTTCGACGCGGTCATGCCTGCTCCCGATATTCTTTTGCTAGTGCCTGTATCACGCGATCAGTCGTAGGAAGCTGTGCACCGAACTGCGCCTCGAACGCATCCACTCGCATTCGCATGTCATTCGGTCGGCGCGCCACAAGTTGCCCACTGGACGCATATCCTCGATCTATGAGGCTCTGATCCAGGCCGCACAGGTCCGCAAGCCGCCGACAAAACTCACCCTTCGAGCAACCGCCAAGACTTCCCAGATTGAAGGTGCCGGCGTGGGGGGTCGCTATGACTCTTATGATATTTTCGCAAAGTCGACCGATATCCAATGGGGAGAAAAGCACGTCGTCGAATCCTGTGATGCGGCGACCTGCCCGGAGCTCATCATACACCCAATCGCTCAGGCCCTTCGCCGGACTAAGATGCGAGGGACCAACAAAGTTCGTCCTGAGAATGGTTGCCTTTGCTCGGGCGGCGAGAAGTTCTCCTGTAAGCTTGGTCAGTGCGTAGACGTTGACAGGATTGACGTCTGCTTCAAGGTGCGGCCCGTCGCCCTGATAGACCTGATCGGTAGAAATCTGGATCAGGTGCGCGGGAGATTTAGCTGCAGCCACGGCGCCCGCAATATTGGCGACTATGCCAGCGTTGCAAGCATAAGCTGTGGCAACATCCTTTTCGCATAAGTCGACGTTCGTGAGCGCAGCCAGGTTGACGATCACACTTGGCCTGCATTCGTCGAGCCTTCTAGCGATCGCGCTAGCGGAAGCGAGTTCGATTTCGATGACGTTAGGACCGTTCGCGGGCCTCCGCGTCTGGCGAAGTACGGTGTGTCCGCTAGACTCAAGCATCGGGCACAGCCGCTGACCAAGGAACCCCGAGCTACCAAGGACAAGTATGACCTGACGATCGGGCTTCACCATTTGTCGTGCCCTAGATGATGCCGATCTTCGATTTGTTGGTTTCGATCCACGCGCGAAGCTCGCTGACGTTCATCCACTCTTGGTTCGTATCGCTGCGATACACAAAGCCGTCAGCAACTTTCTTGCCGTCCTTCACCCTCGCCGCATCAGCTGACCAGTTGTGAATCGCAGGCAAGATTTTGAAGTGTTCGGGATACTCAAAGGTCGTCAGGGAATCTTCTTCGCTGATCATCTGCTCATGCAGCTTTTCCCCAGGTCGAATTCCCACAGTCTCCTGTCGGGCCTCACTATCAACCGCAAGCCCGATGTCAGTGACCTTCATCGAAGGGATCTTTTTCACGTAGATCTCGCCGCCAGCCATGTCATCGATGGCGTGCCACACAAGCTCAACACCTTGCTCCAGCGTGATCATGAAACGGGTCATCCTGGGATCTGTGATGGGCAGACTACCAGCGCCCTTCAGCGAGAGAAAGAATGGGATGACTGACCCTCTGGACCCCATCACGTTGCCGTATCTGACAACCGAAAAGCGCGTAATGTGACCGCCGGAATACGAATTGCCCGCGACGAACAGCTTGTCGGATGCGAGCTTGGTCGCGCCGTATAAATTGACTGGGCTGCTCGCCTTGTCGGTCGATAGCGCGACGACGCGCTTTACGCCCTTGTCGATGCACGCATCGATCAGATTCATGGCCCCGATGACGTTGGTCTTGACGCACTCAAAGGGGTTGTATTCGGCGGTCGGCACAATCTTGGTGGCCGCGGCATGCACGACGTAGTCGACGCCATCTAAGGCACGGTACAGCCGCTCGCGGTCGCGTACGTCGCCAATGAAAAAACGAATACGATCGTCGCCTTCGAATCTCTTGGCCATGTCCCATTGCTTCATCTCATCGCGGGAATACACGATGATCTTGCGCGGGTTGTATTTGGCGAGGGTCATCGGCACGAATGTGTTGCCGAACGAGCCGGTGCCGCCAGTAACGAGGATGGTGCTGCCTTCAAGCATGGAACACCACGCGCGGTTTGGCCTGCGACCGCTCCGGCATGTCCGGCACCGAGTGGTGGCTCTGGTTCTTGGTCACTAGTTAGTTGCTCACGCTAATTTTCGTATTGGCCGCGTTAATAGCGGTGGAGAGCCGAGAGGAGCAAGAATGAACTCCCTCCCTCCGGGGAGGTCATTCGACGGGAGCCGCAGTTCGCGGCAGGCCGTGCGCCAGAAACCATGCGTAAGTTTCGCGGATCCCCTGTTCCAGTGGAATTGAGGGCCTCCAGCCTGCGCTGGCCAACTTCTTGTTGCTCATCAATTTTCGTGGCGTGCCGTCCGGTTTTGACCCATCAAGCCGGATTTCGCCGCCAAATCCCACCACTGAGCAGACAAGGTGCGCCAGCTCGACGATCGAAATGTCTTCGCCGCTGCCGACATTGATGTGCTCGGCTTCAGAGTAATTCTTCAGCAGAAAGACCAGGGCGTCGGCGCAATCGTCGACGTGTAGGAATTCCCGGCGCGGCGTGCCGGACCCCCACACTTCCATGTACGAGGCCCCGGCAACCTTGGCCTCATGCGCCTTGCGGATTGTCGCGGCAAGGACATGGCCGGTCTGGAGATCGAAATTGTCGGCCGGGCCATAAAGATTCGTCGGCATCGCCGAGATGTAGTCGCGTCCGTGCTGCTGCCTGTAGGCCTGCGCGAGCTTAATCCCGGCGATCTTGGCGACGGCATACCATTCGTTGGTCGGCTCCAACGGGCCGGTGAGCAGGGCGTTCTCGGTGATCGGCTGCGGGGCAAACTTTGGATAGATGCAGCTCGATCCCAGAAACAGAACACGTTCGACGCCTGCGGCATCGGCGGCGCCAAAGATGCTCGTCTCGATCAGCAAATTGTCGAACAGGAAGTCCACTGGATAGGCGTCGTTGGCGAAAATACCGCCAACCTTTGCCGCCGCCAGCACGATGACATCAGGCCTGGAGTCGGCCACGAAGCGTTCGACCTGGTCCTGTCGCTTAAGATCAACCGCCGACCGGGGTGCGACGACGATCTCGCAGCTCTCGCTGGCCAGCCGGCGGACCACCGCACTGCCTACCATGCCATTGTGGCCGGCGACCCAGACACGTTTGCCGCGCAGTTCGAATGACATTACCCGGCCTTCGTGACGTCCGCGGTGCGCATGACCTCTACATCGGCCCGAACCATCTCACGCACCAATTCGCGGACGGAAATGGTCGGGGCCCAGCCGAGCACTGAGCGCGCCTTGGACGCATCGCCAAGCAGAAGCTGAACCTCTGTCGGACGGAAGTACCGCGGATCGACCTCAACCAGGCACCTTCCGTCCGTCTTACTGTAGCCTCGTTCGTCAACTCCTTCGCCGCGCCATTCAAGCTCGATGCCGACCTCGCTGAAGGCCCATTGCACGAAATCGCGCACAGCAGTGGTAACGCCGGTGGCCAGCACGTAATCGTCCGGCTGGTCTTGTTGGAGCATCATCCACATGCCGCGCACATACTCTCGCGCATGGCCCCAGTCGCGTTTCGCGTCGAGATTGCCGAGATACAGCTTATCCTGCTTGTTCAAATAGATAGCGGCGGCGGCTCGAGTGATCTTTCGCGTGACGAAGGTCTCGCCGCGCAGCGGGCTCTCATGATTGAACAGGATGCCGTTCGATGCATGCAGCCCATAGGCCTCGCGATAATTTACCGTAACCCAGTAGCCGTAGAGCTTGGCAGCGGCGTAGGGCGAGCGGGGATAAAATGGGGTAGCCTCTCGCTGCGGGGTCTCGCGAACGAGGCCGTAGAGTTCGGACGTGGAGGCCTGATAGAAGCGGCTTTTTTTCTCGAGCCCGAGGATTCTGATGGCCTCAAGCAGCCTTAGGGTGCCCAGCCCGTCGGCGTTTGCAGTGTATTCGGGCGTTTCAAATGAAACCTGAACGTGGCTTTGCGCCGCGAGGTTGTAGATCTCGTCCGGCTGCGTCTGCTGAACGATCCTGATCAGGTTCGTCGCATCCGTCATGTCGCCGTAATGAAGGAAGAACCGGGGGCTCCGCTCGTGCGGATCCTGGTAGATATTTTCGATGCGGCCCGTGTTGAACGATGACGACCTGCGCTTGATGCCGTGGACGACGTAGCCCTTTTCCAGCAGCAGTTCGGCTAGATAGGCGCCGTCCTGGCCGGTCACCCCGGTGATCAAGGCAGTCTTGGGCAATCTCAACTCCGCGACGATAGGTCTTCGGGCGGCATGCTTAGTGTCGCGGGAGCTAACTGGCAATTGCAGAGTTCCGTGCGCCGGCGGCTGCCGTTCTGATATTCCTCGCGAGCGCGCGGCTGGCGGCTTGGCCCGCAGGAGACTATAGGCACCACAAAAGCCAGCCCGACGCCCGTCGACGAGAAGGACCAAAAGTGACTTCGGCGCCCATTTGCCTCTTTCTCTTCGACCGGCCTGATCATTTGCGGAGAACGCTTGAAACCCTGCTAGCCTGCGACGGCTTTTCCTCGTCGCAGGTCTACGCCTTCGGTGATGGCCCGAAACGTCCCGATCAGGCCGATCGCGTGCAGGCGGCTCGTGCTGTTGCTACCGAGCTGCTGGGCAAGCGAGCCATCTACCGCTTTAGCCCGACCAACAAAGGGCTGGCGCGCTCGATCATTGACGGCGTCAGTGAGGTTGTGAATGTCCACGGCAGGGCCATCGTCGTCGAGGACGATCTCAATCTGAGCAAGGGGTTTCTCGAGTTTCTCAACGCCTCGCTCGACCGCTACGCGGACGACGCAGCCGTGTATCAAATCTCCGGCCACGCCTTCGGCGCGCCCGAACTCGCATCCGAGCGATCGGCCGCTTTTCTGCCATTCATCGGAACCTGGGGCTGGGGCACCTGGAAGCGTGCCTGGGTGCAATTTGACGAGTGCGCAGCGGGCTGGGAGGCCCTCCGACACAATCGAGTGCTACGTCGTCAGTTCAATTTGGGTGGTGTCTACGACTACGCGACCATGATGGAGCGCCAGATGGCTGGCCAGCGCGATTCGTGGGGCATACGTTGGTATTGGACCGTTTTCAGCCGCGGCGGCCTCGTCCTCTATCCCCCCCGCACGCTAGTGCGCAATGACGGCATGGATGGATCGGGCTCTCACGGGCGGGGCATCTTTCGGCGCTATCGCGCCGATGCTGGCGACCTTCGAGGCGGCCCAATCATCC
>FTCV01000752.1_pt1 | contig 18412 bp, 15 predicted proteins | sample 1639691 | NCBI WGS metagenome assembly FTCV01 (sample SAMEA3914864, study PRJEB12502) | metagenome | biome: forest; material: soil | place: USA | collected 2012-03-12 | depth 0.3 m
ATCAGGGACCGGTTGTAGGTCAGGATCGAGCCGCCGCTGGACTTGCTGTAGCTGGCCGAGACGTCGACCGTCAGCTTGTCGTCGGGTTTCCACTGCAGCGCCCCGCGCACGGCCTTGCGGTCGGCGTCGTTGCCCTTGTTGCCCGTCAGGCGGTTGAGCGTATAGCCGTCACTCTTGTCGTAGAGGCCGGAGATCCGGAAGGCCAGGGTGTCGTCGATCGGCCCGCCGAAGCCGCCCTGGACGTTGAGCGAATTGAACCGGCCATAGTCCACCGCAAGATCGCCCTCGGCCGTGCTGCTGGGCTTCTTGGTGGTGACGTTGATCGCCCCGCCGGTGGTGTTGCGGCCGTAGAGCGTGCCTTGCGGCCCGCGCAGCACCTCGACCTGCTGCAGGTCGTAGAAACCGGCCATCTGGGCGAGGGGGGAGGCGACATAGACCCCGTCGACATAGACCCCCACGGCGCTGGCCGTGGCGGGGTTGAAGTCGTTGACCCCGATGCCGCGGATGAAGATGCGGGGATTGGCGGCGTTGTCGTCTGTCTTGATCTGCAGGCCCGGCGACAGGCCCGACAGCGCCAGCACGTCGCCAACCCGCTGGTCCTTGAGTTGGTCGGCGGTCAGGGCGGTCACCGAGACCGGCACGTCCTGGAGGTTTTCCGATCGTTTCTGGGCGGTGACGACGATCTCGTCGAGGGCGACCGCCTCCTGGGCCAAGGCCTGTCCCGCCGCAGCCATCATCGCCATCCCGGCGACGCCCGCGAGCACCTGAAGCTTCCGCATTCCATACCCCCGTTACTGTTTTATGGGGTTACAGTAGCTAAAGCTATCATTATGGCAAGCGGCGTTCGCGGAGCGTCGTTCGACCGTCCATTACGCCGCGAACCCGGGCATTTTTCCGCCTCCAGCCGCTCGAAATCCGAGCGACGCGTCTCAGGATTCCCCCCGATTGGCCCGGGGCGCGAAAGGCGTAGTCTGTGATGGCTGAGGGAGCACGTCATGCACACATCGCATTTCTGGCAAAGCGCCGGACTGATCGCCATCATCTTCGGCGCGGCGGTCCTGTCGGCCATGATCGGGTCACGAGCCCACGCGGCCGAGCCTTGGGCCACGGTGGCCATTTCGACCCAGGCGTCCTGACGCTAGACGCGCGCCACGCCTCGGGACGCAGGGATCGGCCGCGCCAAACGTCGACTGCGAGCGACAGGCGCGGTTCGATGCTTGGGAGGTGCATTTATTTCCGATAATATTACTTAGACGATCATCATCTATCGCTTATCGATGGTGCGAATGTCACTGACTCCTAATTCCGCGACTCCGGTGCCCACCTGAACATGTTGCCGTTATGTCCGCAGTTTCGCTCATTTCTGACTCCAAAATCTCAGACCGCTCTCAGCGTCGCGAAATGCCTGACCGTCGCCCACCTGGCTTTCAACTTCGAAGGCCATTCGGAGGTTCGCAGATCGAACTCGGTGAAGTCGCGCTTGGTAAGGCCAGCCGCTAGTGCGGCCAGCGGATCGACACTCCGCTCCGGCAACCGATATTGGCACTCTTGGACAAAGCCGGCGATCGGGCCGTTTTCATCGGGCTCGGCCAGGATCGCCAATGCCACGACCACGTGCTTGAGCCGGTCGAACGGCTCCAGATCCGCCAACCCGTCTGCGATCATGTGGCGCGTCAATCTTGGACTGAACTGCCGAATGCCCCAGTTGACGCTCCGCATCAAAGAAGCGGCGCCTGACCGCGGCTCAGACCTGAGCGCATCAACCAGATCGCCAATCAATGACCGAAGCCGACCCAATAGACTAAGATCGGCCAGCATAGCGCCGGCTTTTCCAGTTCCCATTAGCAATGCGCCAAGTCTGGCGCGCAGCTGGATCGTATGTTGTGATGTTGCGGATCTAAGTGGATCATCTTGTATTTTCCCCTTCCTCTCCAAATGAAAGACAAATGGAAATTGGCTCGGCATCAAAATATTCTTATGCACGGGACAGTTTACCGCCAACGGGTACATCCAGGTTGTTCGGGTATATAGCTCCCTCCCCGCGCTGCGATCTTCCAGGAGGCAATCATGACAAACCACGGCCTCTCGGGAGAGGCGAAACAGTGGAAGCGGTTTGGCGATTAGCTGAGGGTGCACGGCGGCAACGAGGCGATCTAGTGAAACGCCTGTGACCTCCGAAACGCGATCCAACGAGTCTATATGGCCTCGCTCAAGGGACTCAGGGTCAGCTCCGATCTCGGCAGCAAGCTCTCCGCGAGTGAGCAAATGAGCGTCCGCAACTCGAAATAGCCAGGAGGAAATTGCTTCATCTGGATAGAGCGCTGGCGCCAGGCTCGATAAGACCGGTTGCCATCGATCAGCACTTGCCACGATTGGATCCCCCGCTCTTGCCCTGCGCGGAACTCCTGAATTCTCGGGATGTCGCGTCGATCAGCGCGGGTGTCAGGCGCTCCTCTCCCTCAATTGCCAATACCGCTGCCTCTTGGAGAAGTTCGAACATCCGACCTATCAGTGTTTCGGAATGGTGTTGCAGGACCGCCATGAACTCTCGATCTACCTCAGTTGGTCGGCGTAGAGGAAAATAGGATATGCGCTCCGTGACCGCTTCCGCCGCCCAACGTTCTTTCCGCTTCCACTGTGGAAGTTCAATAATATTGAATCTTTGCGTGAGATGCGGGTCGGATTGCACCAAACCCTTTGCTTCTCCCGAGCCAAATCCCGCGTAGCCGAGCGACAACCTATTCGATAGATATTTGAGGGCATTCATCACAACGCGTTGCTGTTTGTCCGCGAGATCCGTGATGCGTTGTATCTCGTCTATTAGAATTAATCGGGTTCTGCGATGTTCGAGGTGTCTGATGACCATAGCTTGCAAGCGCGACGCAGTCGTTATCGGTGAAGGAACACCAATTGCGCTAAGAATATCGTTGTATAGACGCTTTTCTGTAAGTTCGTCGTTGGCCTGGAGTCGTATTGCTCCAGGCCAATCTAAATCTGGATCGTCGGCCGTTCTTTGATATATGAGATCCATAAACCGATCCTGTATGCTGCTCTTTCCCATGTTTGAGCTGGCCCAAAAAAGAACTGACGGCATTCGTGTCCGCTTGGGCATGTCGATGATTTTGAATAGCTGCTGGATTGCGGCCGTTGCTGCGGGGTAATCGACCCATTGATCCGTGTTTACGGCACGAATTCGCGTAGTTTTGTCGCTGGTCGTGAAATGCCGTACCGTCGGATGGACGTGGGAGAATGTGTCGAGCGAAGCATTCATTGGTCATCTCCGAAGAAGCCGCCCCAATCGTCGTCATCCGTCGCCGGTAAGATCGCTGGAGCGCCCTCCTTTGCGATCTCCACCTCACGCCTCGAAAGTCGCAGGCGCTCCGCTTGGCGGGCAGCGCGTTCGGAATATTTGGCCGCGTCAACCACCAGCGCCTCAGCTCTGGCAGTCGCTCTCCGCGCGGTTGCTCTCGACAGGCGTTGCCCAGATTCCGTGACCGCCCGTCGCGCGGCCTGATAGAGCCATAGAGTGCGGGGAGGTTGATTGTCGCTGAAGCGGTAAGGAACCGTAATGTAGTGATCGTCGACCCAAACATAGATCTCCGATAAATCGCGCGGATCGTACTTGATCCGGGACGCCTTTCGGCCCGCCCGAAGAGCTGTGCCGAGTTCCTCGCTGTAATGTTGTTCATTAAACAATGAGATGCCGTAACGGGACATCGTACGTACCGTCTCAGGCAAAAGGTCGAGGCGAAAGGACTCGATATCCACCGGCAGCTGGGGCTCTCGCCCTGCGGTCTTCGCCTGCCAAGCCTCCAGGGGCGTTACGCCTAGCGCGCTGTGAACGGTGTTGTGGTAGCGCCCGAGGATTTGGTGAGCCATCCAAAGTTCGAGTTCGTCTACAGTCAGGCGGGCCGACTTTTTGCTGTCGTAGTCACCGCGAGCAGCGGGGCTGTTGTAAGTTGCGCCCGGCAAGACGCGACACTCCCCCATCACAGTGCCCACCAGCCGCTCAATGTGGCCGCCCCAATGCGGGCGCCCTGCAGGCCTGAGAAAGGTGTGTACCCCCTGGTTCTTCAGGGCACGGGTGAAAGCCTGGGACCGAAACTCCCCTGCCCTGTCCGAGTGAACCAGCCTGGGCAGCCCGCACATCGGCCATTGGTACTCCTCGGTCAGCCCCGTGCGCATGAGCCAGTCGTCTTTCACCTGCACCCCCAGATCGATTGCGGTGGCGGCTCTGACGATCGAGGGCTCCTCCAGACCGACGTAGAACGAGGTCACTGCCCTGCTCGCGACGTCGATCACCAATGTGATCCATGCTCTTCCGATAGGCCTGCGGTGAACGCTATCGACGACGATTACATCCACAAGCGTGTGGTCGATCTGCCAAACGTCCCAGGGAGCCTCTGGTTTGAATGCGCCGGGGCGAGGCGTATGCTTCTCGGCCTCTTTCCTGCCATGACGAGCAAGAGCAACGCTCCGCTTTGGTATTTTTTCGATACGTCGATTAATCGCCGCTCTTGTTGGTGCGGGAAATCCGGCATCTACACATGCCCAGCCGATCCTTTGTGTTAACTCAACAATTGATATCTTCTGTCTTTGTAGGTAGTGGCTCGCGAGAAATCTTTGAATGATTTTTTCCTGTTCTGCCGTGAGCTTAGACCGACCTTTCGGGTAGCCGCGCTTCCTCGGTGCCAGGTCGCGAACCGTGCCCCTTTCGACTAGGCGAGCGAGGTCGCGATAGACGGTCGTCGCATGAACGCCGATGGTCGCGGCAACCCCCTCGACGTAGGCCCGGCTACGGTCTGGAACGCTTTGCAGGAGTTGAGCGGCTTCCAGTCGCTTGCAAAGCTGATTGAAGGTTTCCTCTGAGAGACGCTCAAGAGAGTTGCCCGTCAGCGCAACCTGGTCCTGTTTTTGTGATTTCGTCATTGTGCTTCCTACGCAGGCGCAGAGAGCCGTTGGCGGTCGCCAATGTTGGCCGGCCGCGGTCGTGGCGAGCGCCTTGGCTGAGATGACGCGATGAAAGGCGGCCGCACGCATCCACCCTCTTCTTAGAGGGGCGCTGACTTAAGGCTTGTGCAGGAGGAGTATCGGAGTCGTAGCGACGGATTGTTTTAGACACTCCCCAAAGGCTTGAGCGCTGGCACGCTCAAGCCTTCCGCCTTTCGGCGGTGAGTAGGCTTGCGAATAATCAACCTGAGGGCATGCAAAGCCTCCCGCGCGGTGGGATGGACGCGTTTTTGCTCAACCATGCGAGCGCGCCAGCAATCGTGATCTTGAATCTTGGAATCGCAAGCAATTTATCGTGGCGAATTTTGATGTCTTAAAGTGCATCAAAACCGATAAATCGCAGTGTAGTTAGGCGGTCCCCTCCATAGCCTAGATCATACTTAGATCTAAACTCGGTGCGGCCTCCACCCTGCAATTATTCTGTTAACTTCGGTGGAGACAAATGCGAGCGCTTCCAATTTGGTTATCCCGCGAATTCGTATGACGTCGTCATATGCGGTGAATTGATGCCGCACATGGGCTGTCATAATCACACCGATTGCCTTGCCGAGCGTAATTGGTGTTTTCCAGGTCCGCTTGGAGAGCACCTCCACGACCTCGAGCTTAATCGCTTCAGGGCACTGAGGGTGATAGCGCTCCAGATGTTGAATTATCGCGGCGCGATCAAACTCGGTTGCTTTGGGCTGAGCCACAGCTCTCTCCTCACAGCAAACTTGCTAGGAAAGGTATCGCTAGTGCTTGCTAACGGATAGCTCGGTCTGAGCGCAATATCGCTTCACCGTCGCAGTCGACAGGCCAAAATGCTTTGCAGTGACGCTGATGCTAGCCTCGTTCGCCGAGCGCCAGTCAACCACGTTAGCGGGGTCGTTTTTCTTCGGACGCCCCAGGCTCTCCTTGCCCCTATGCGTGCGCCCGGTCGCCAGCAGGGCGGCACGAGCTGCGCCTCTTCCAGCTTCGGCCCGTTCACGAATTCGCCGACGCTCCAGATCCGCGACTTGCGCGAGAACGGCGAGCACGATCTCCCCTACTCCGCGGCCATCGATGACGCCAATCCCGTGGATGTCGACAACGACTCCTGAGTCAATCAGGCGCCGGACCATCGCCTGAACGTCCAGCGCGTCGCGCCCTAGTCGATCGACCGCGTAGACACAGACCACATCACCGCGGCGAACCTGTTCCAGAAGTTTGGCGAAGCCTGGTCGGGTTGCAGCAAGAACACCCCCGCTCACACCTACGTCTGAAAATTCACGATCGAACCCGCCGCCGAGGACGTGCCTCTGCGCCTCGATGCTCTGATCGCCGCTGGACACTCGGTAGTAAGCAATTCGCATTGGCGATTGGCTCAAAAGTTAGGGTGCCGTTCAACCTAGCTCAGAATGCGGCTCATATCGCCCCAAAACCTAAGTTTCGCGCTACGGCTCAAAACCTACACCTTTTGAGCGGAGCACCGTTGGCTTAACGGTCAGGTCCGAGACGTCGTGAGCTATGGGCGAAAAATGCACATTGGATCGCAACCAGAAACACAGGTTGGAGATGGCGGTTCGAACGGTATGCTCGCGCCAACAAAACGCCGTTGGTCGGCTGGACAACGTTGGGAAAGGGTTGAACCGTGACGGAGATGAGGCTGCCTGCGCTGTATCAAGTCGCCGATCAGGCCTCGAATGCCCAACAGAAGCTCTATTTTTTTCTGGTTGGGAGCGAATACGTTGCACTCGTGATCGCTTCGTCCCTGAGCGTAAACGTCGTCGCCCAGACTTGGTACATCGGAGTCTACGGAGCGGTCATCATGTGCGCTCTGGGAGTGCTAGGCTATCGCTCCGTTTTTCGGCCCGAGCGCAAATGGTATCAGGCGCGAGCATTAGCTGAGTCCGTCAAAACGACGGCCTGGAAATATGCGATGGGTGCTCGACCGTTTGAACACAGTAATGGAGACCGGGCTCAACTCCGCCAAATTCTCACAGAATTGCTTGAAACAAATCGAGACCTGGGTGGACAGTTCGATAGCGAAACCGCTGCCGGCGACCAGGTGACTGAAGGAATGGAGGCTCTTCGCACCCTTCCGCCTCTTGAACGGCTTCAAGCCTACATGAACCGCCGAGTTGAAAACCAACTAAGTTGGTACGTGCGAAAATCTCAGGGCCACAAGGCCTGGGGGCTCGTTATGGCCTGCATACTCGGTGCCCTCTATATCGCGGCCTTCGGCGTGCTGGCGACCCGGGTCCTTGAGCCCAGTTGGATATTTGCGCACCCCGACCCTATCATCGTGCTGGCCGCATCTGTGCTAGGCTGGATGCAGATCAAGCGGTTCAATGAACTCGCCGCTTCCTACAGTCTGACAGCCTCGGAAATCGCGATTCTGAAATCGGCTGCGGATGAGGTCCTCGACGAGGAAACCCTGTCGGCCTTCATTGACGACGCTGAGGAGGCGTTTTCGCGGGAGCACACCCAGTGGCTGGCTCGCAGGTCAGCGTCGTGAAAATTGGACAAGGAGCCGCCACGCCTGCCACCCCATGGAGGAGTGTCGCCGACTTTTCTCGACGATGGAGGCGCGGTCGATGATGCCTCTCATTGTCGCGGGTGGCTGTTACATCGAGACCTGCGAAGCTCCAGCTTGGCGGGCAACTTTTGGCTCGGGCGGACGGGCGGCCTTGGCTCTCGCCGGGTTCGGCCCGGTGCGCCTGCATACTTATTATCCGATAGATCGTATTTCGGACCTGACCTTTCTGGAAAGAAAGGGTGTCGAGGTAGTGCGCGAGGAAACGCCGACTGCCCTCGTCTTCGCATATTTCCATCCGCTCTCCGATCCAGTCATCGCGCCGTATCGTCCGGATATTCCCCACAATGCGCCCCTGTCGGTCGTGGGGGATGTCGTCCTTCGGTTTGGCATGTTGGAAGGCGACGCGGTCGTCGCCGGACGTCGTGTTGTGTACGATCCTCAATCAGTGGGAGACTTTGCGGCCTTCGGACAGAACGGCTCTCGCGCTGACCAGCTCGCTTTGGTTCTGAATGTCGACGAGCTCCGGGCGGCGAGCGGTGAGAGGAACATCCCTGCTGCGGCCCAGGCACTTCTACGATCACAGGAAGCAGAAGTGATCGTGGTCAAAGGTGGTGTGCGCGGCGCCTCAGTGCATTGCAAAGATTGTCCACCCGAACCGGTGCCGGCCTACTGGTCGGACCGTGTGTTCAAGATCGGGACCGGCGACATATTCAGCGCCGCGTTCGCCCACTACTGGGGGCGCCTGGCCATGGACTCTGGCGAGGCCGCTCGGATCGCTTCCCGGAGTGTCGCCTGGTACAGCGGCGGCGGCGACATTCCTTTGCCGCCATCCGAGCGCCTCGGCCAGAGCCTTCCGGTGACGCCGGCTCAGTGCGGTCAAGTGACTGTGTTCGGCACGCGCCGCCGTCTCGCCGACCGCTGGCTGGTCGAGGAGACGGTATGGCGGCTGCGCGGCCTCGGCATAGAGCCGATCTTGGATGACGGATCACTGCCGACGGCACCCCAGCACGGAGCAAGCCTCGTGCTCGCCGACCAGTTTTCTCCCTCAGCTCTTGAGGAAGTTCTGATCGCCGCCGGCCCTAATGCCGTGATCTTTAGCGAAAACGAGGCGGTCGCCCGTGGCCGCACGACGCCGGATTTCGCGACGGCCCTCTACTGGGCGAGCTGGTTGAGCTGAATTACACGCAAAGCTTGTAGCAACGCCCCTGTGGCGCCAAGATCTGCAACCTGTCGGGGGGCGGAATCGCGTGGCGGATATCTGCATCATCTATGCGCGTAAGGACGCCACAGCGATCCCGTCGGCGCTCGAAGCGGTGCTTTCTCCCGACTGGACCGTCTGGTGGGACGGCCACATCGTCGATGGAGACTATCGCGCGGCAATCGAGACCGCGATCCGCGCCTGCCACATCCTGGTCCCGATTTGGTCTGGCGAGGCGACGTTGAACGCGCATATGCATGACGAATTGCGCATCGCCGCCAACGCTGGTGCCTCGATCATGCCGCTTCGCATACATGAAGCGGACGCTCCTATGGGATACGGATCGTTGCAGGCCACCGCTGTCCTTGGCTGGATGGGAGAGCCGGACCGACCTGAGCTCAAAGTCTTCAGAGATCTAGTCCGAAAGGCCATCGAGAAGCGCACCCCTAACATACGGCCTAAGACGATCAGCTTGACGCGCGACATCGACCTGCCCGGCTTCTTTTATTCTGTGTCGTCCCACGAAACCCGTCTGGAGCCGGCTGCGGCCCTGCGGGCGCTAGACATGTTCGGCGTGCCGAGCCTTTTAGTTTCGGCCTATGACACCGGGCCTGACGCGCCTGCCGGGATCAGGACCGCGCTGGAAAAGCGGCGCGACGCCGGCGCGGTTGTGCTGCTGGATTCCGGGAACTACGAAAGAGCGCGAAAAGGCGACAAGTCCTGGACCTTCGCTAGGTATCGCGCAGCTTTGAAGGTAACCCCGCACGACGCAGCCTTTTCGTTCGACACCCTAAATCCCAGAGGCGGCGTGGACAAAATCGCCGATGCTGCGATCCGGGCCGCCCGCCGCACTGCCGACCATACGGGCGCGCCTATCATACCCATTGTCCATTTGCCTCGTCGCGCCGACGGTGACTACGAAGTCGAATTGGCGGGCCCGTTGATGCGGCGGGTTGCCCAGGCCCTCCGGCCAGCGATGATCGCGATCCCGGAAAGAGAGCTCGGATCGGGTGTCTTCGCGCGCGCTCGCGCAATGGACCGGATTCGCCACGCGCTAAAAGGCATAGGTTGGTATCAGCCAGTGCATGTACTGGGCGCAGGCAATCCTATCGGCTTGGCCTTGCTCTCTGCCGCTGGAGCCGACTGTTTTGACGGCTTGGAATGGTGCCGCTACGCCGTGGATGGAGAGCAGGCGCAGTTACATCACTTCCAGCTCTTCGAGATGTTCGAGTATCAATTGGCGGTCGCGGATTCGGCCGTCGCGGCCGCGGCCGCGACCCTAGAAGGCGTCAGCTACACGACCAGGACTGTGATGCATAATCTCGACTTCTACGAAACCTGGCTGAAACAGCTCCGGACAGCACTCCGCGACGAGAAGCAGCTTGTGACTTTCATGAGCCAGCTTTTGCCCAAAGGCGCGATGAAGCAGGCGCACGATGCCCTGCCGGAAATCCTGTGAACGCCTTGCACACACCTGAGCGAATCCGCCACGCCGTCGGCGTGGTGGGCGGAGAAATTGACCGCCGTCTCCGTGATGAACTAGCACAGCCTTGGACCGAAGCGCGCCTATGGACTGAACTCTCGTGTTGCATCCTGAGCAGCCAAGTACCGTACCCTCTCGCCCAAGCCGCCGCCGCTCGGCTCTGTGAGAGCGAGGTTTTCCTCGATAGCTGTCGCTCGCCCGCTACGCTGGAAATCGCCCTCACCGACCTGCTGTGCGAGGATTTGGAGGTAGGAGGCGAACGGCGCCGTTACCGCTTTCCCAACAGTCGTGCACGTCAGCTGGCCCGGACATGGACGGAGGTCCATCGGGACGGGGGCGGCCTCAAGCGTCTGCTGGAGAGTTTTGAGGACCATCGAGCCGCTCGAGCCTGGTTTGTCCGGAACGCGCCTGGCCTCGGCCCCAAACAGGCGAGCATGTTCTTGCGCAACATCGGGGCCACCTATGAGCTCGCCGTACTCGACCGGCACGTCATCGGCTACATGCTCATTATGGGGTTAGCCAATGATGGCGCACCGACACGCACCATGTCTGGGTATGTGCGCGACGAGGATGTTCTCCGAGACCACGCGGCCGGCTTTGGACTTAGGGTCGGGCTGTTGGATTGGGCTGTCTGGATCGTTATGCGGGTCGCTTCGGGCCGAGCCGCCAAGGAGCTAACGGCATGAGCGTCGTCACCCTCGTTTCAGGAGGCCTCGACTCCCTCGTCGTCGCCCGCCTCTCGCAAGAGGCGGGTCTGACGCAGTATCCGCTGTTCGTCGACTACGGCCAGAGAGCACGAGATCAGGAGTTTGCCGCTTGCGTCCGCGGCATGGAAAAGCTCGGCCTCCCCGCCCCCACAGTCGCCGATCTCTCCGGCTTCGGTCGGTTGATCCGGTCGGGCCTGACTGATCGGTCCCAGGACGTGTTCAAGGACGCCTTCACGCCAGGGCGCAATCTGCTTTTCCTGCTTGCCGCCGCAGCTCATGCGGCAAAGCTCGATGCAGACGCAGTCTCCATCGGGCTCCTGCATGAGGATGCGAGCCTCTTTCCCGACCAGACTCGCCGGTTCCTTGCCTCGGCTGAGGCCACGCTCGCGTTGGCCGTCGATCGACCGGTGCGCGTTCTCGCGCCGCTGGCGGAGTTTCACAAGCGGGACGTGGTCCGCCTCGCCGAAGAAAAGGGACTGACAGGATCTTACTCCTGTCATCTGGGGGAGGACGAGCCGTGTGGCGAATGCATCGCCTGCCGGGAGTTTCTGTTTGAAGGAGCAAGCTGATGGGCGGCAGCAGCAGTGGCGGCTACAGCCGTCTGGGCGACGTAAAAGGCTTGGAACAAAAGGCTAGGGAGGCGTTGGAGGGCGGACGTAAGAACGTTTTCCTCAGTTTCACCATGGACGATATCGACGACGTAAACCTTGTCCGAGCCCACGCGAAGAATGAGAAGAGCGACATCGAATTCAACGACCGGTCGGTGCGCGAGCCCTATGAGAGCGAACGCGCGGACTATATCAAGTCCCGGCTGAAGGAGCGCATCAACCAGTCATCGACGACTGTTGTCTATGTCTCCGAGAACACCGCTGCCAGTGACTGGGTGGAGTGGGAGGTCAAAACCAGCTTGGAGCTTGGGAAGCGCGTCATCGCTATGTACAAAGGCGATCGCCCGCCGGCTCGTGCGCCCGATTGGCTATCTAACCCTGCGATCACGACCGTTGCTTGGAAGGATTTGGCCAAGGCGCTTTAGGAGACGAACGCAATCGAACGGCCGGCGGATTATCCAACGCCCTCCTGTCCTGATTTGCGCCATCAGGCCTCGTGCGTCGAGACGGTGGCTAATAACGCCACGCGCATTTGATTGGCCCAGTCTTCATCCGGCGCGACATCCAACGCCGCGCCCAGCCGATGATGAAGCTCTATGATCTGCCAATCCTCAGCGGGATCTTCTTCAGCGTCGTTCACGGCGTCCACCGCCGCACGCCACATTTCATAAAGCGATCGAAGCGATGCCTCCCCCAGATGCATTTGCTCATCTAACCACCCGGCCCGAACCGCCATAGTCAGGATCTGTCGAACCTTGACGTTGTCCGTCCGGGGTGCCAGCCAAGCGGCCAGGGCCTGCACATGCTCGACGAAGTCGTAAGCATAACTTTCGTCGCGAGCAGCCGCGAACAGCGCCTGCGCTGCGGCCCCACTGATATCGGGCAGATCTAACCTTTCGCGGGTACGCTGCTGCAATTCCGAGACGATACCTTCCGCCGCGTCCAGATCCTCGTCCAGGCCGACGTTAGCCAACACTTGCGCGGTGATTCCGGCCAAGTCGTCGTGATCGACGTCGGCGGCCTGCCAAAGCTTGCGATTCATCAATGAGACACCGGCGAGGTCGTCTCGTCTATGGAAGCTGGCTCGGATGTGCAGACCTAGCAGTGCGGCGTCATGCTTGAGCGCCTCCACCGGTATTTCTGGCAGAAGCCTGCAGCGCCACGCTTGAGCTCTGAGACTTTCGAATATCGCAAGTGCCCTTTCCGTCTCATCAGCCGTCGCCAGCGCGCGCCCGACGATCAGCATGGCACGACTGAGGCCTGTCGCAGTCTCCACGAACTCCAACGTGGCTGGAGGCCACTCCACCGCATCAATCAAGTCAGCGACTTTTATCACTGCGGCGGTGTCAGCCTGGACTGATGAATAGATGCCGATCGCTGCTACGGCGTTGACTTGGACATGCCGATCCGACGGAAACGCGTCCCGAGCCGCCAGAATGGCATCGAACATGCGCATGAGCTGCGCCCGATGGGTGGCGAGATCTTCGATGACGTTGGCCATAAGCCCCAACCAGGTGGCGTGGGTCGATGGCGGCGCTTCCAGGGGGGGCGGTTCGTAGAGCCCGGTGTCGAGGGCGTCATCAGGAAAATCCTGCGCCAGACGCGCCCGGAAGCCAGCATAACCCCAGCGCATTTGCGTAGAGTGCTGGGACAACCGATCTGCCGCCTCCCGCAACGCGTCGGGCCCGCTGTCAAAGGGCCCATCGGGCGTCAGTCGGCGCAGAACGAACCACTCGCCCAAGATGTCGGGCTCCATAGCCACGATGTGCTCGATCGATGGAGAGGGACCGTTGATAGCTTGAACCAACGGGTCATTGTAGCGGATCTGATCGAAGGGGAAGGGTTCGATGGCGGCATGTTGAGCGGCCATAAGCACGGGCAAGCCGCCGACCATAGTGGCCAACGCGCCGGCGCGTTCGTGCCGCGCTAAATCGGCAGCGTCGGCAGCGAGCGTTCGCCATCGTACCTGTTCGCGTAAGAAGATGTCGTTCAGCAAGGCCCGCCGATTGAACTGCCAGATCTGGCGCCCGGCCTGGGTCGCTTCAGCAGCTAGAGCCGTGAAAAGGGGGGTGGCCTTTGGATCGATCTCGTTCAACGCACCTTCGATGTCATCGCGGTGCCATTCCAGGTCTTCAACTAAGTCCTCGCGCTCGGTGTCCGCGCCCAGAGCGACCGTCCTGAATAGGTTCCAACGGTCGTCCAGATCCAGACCCCTCAGTTCGATGAAGCCTTTGTCCGGATCCAGCCGAGCCGCACGTCCCATAAGCCGCGATTGCTGGTTACGGCTGAAATCGTAGAACCACGGCGACACCGCCCCGGTTCGCTCGAGTAACAGCACACGCACAGGAAACGCGAAGGGCTCGATTGTCGCCGCGTCGAGCAGGGTGCGAACGACCTCCCCCGCCCAGTGTGGATTGAGGCTCACATAGTCGATGACCAACAACGTCGGTCGACTGGGCGTGAATTCGGCAAATTTTGCCGCTTCAGTCAGCGCTGTTCCGTGGGCGAGGAAGCCAGCATGCCACCCGTCCAGGGCCAAGCGGAGGCACAGCTCTAAGGCCAGGCGGCTCTTTCCCATGCCGCCGACGCCCGCTACTAGGGTCCAGCTGAAGTCGAGTTTCTGGTTTGCCCAGTCATGCAGGAGACCCAGCTCGTTTTTGCGGCCTACGAAGTCGGCACGATCCGTCGCGCCAAAGAAGAAGAGTCGTCCAGCTGCGTCGTCGCGCGTGCGCAGATCGAGAGGCGGCATATAGGCACGCGCCCGACCCGTCACCTGACGCCCCTGACGGGGTGATGTCAGGACTAGCGTCGCGTGCTGAATCAAGGTGTCCAGACCTGTCCGATCCAGACGCCGCTCTCCTGGATGGGCGGCCAGAGACAGAATCTTCAGGAAGATCGCATTGGTAGCTCCGGCCGCCTCGTGGGGAAGCAAGCCAAAGGTTCCGCATCGCGCCATGACACGGCGCGCGAATTCCTCACTCAGGTCGTCCAAGGCGGGGGCGCCTAAGCGCCAAGTCATGCGAGCCAGAAGATCTTCGCGCAGGCTGACATCGCTCGCCGCCGCAATCCAAGACTTCAGATCGGGCTGAAAATCGATCGCCAAGAGCATTGTGCGGATCGGCCCGACGCTCCCGCCGGTGGCCTGGACTGAAGTCCATTCATCCAACCCCGTCGCGCCGTTCGGCAGATTGCTCGGGCGCTCTCGCGTCGCGACTGAGGTGGATAGATAGATTCCGGTGACGGTACGCGCGCTGTTGGCTTTCGAAAGCGTCCAGATGTTTTCGATTGCCTGAATGACACCCGGAGTGCGCAGTGAAATCGGGCCGCTCCCTGCGGTATCGCGCACCTGAACGGTATTCAACGCGCCCCGCGCCAGGATGGCGTAGTCCTCGGCGACCTCGACCAAGAGCATCCCGTCCTCGGGCAGGTCGAGCCAAGCCAGGCCTGTGGCGTAGATTTGATAGACGTAACCCCGGATCGCATGCGCGGCCTGTTGCGCCGAAACGGTCGGTGGGGTGCTGAAGGGTTCGGGAAGCTCGGCCATAGGTTGACGCTATCAGTTGCCCCGTCTGCGTCGAACCCCTCTGCTGCAGATCGTTGCTGCGAGGGACGGTGCGATCTCTGGCCGCCGAGCGCTAACGTCCACATTACCTAAAAAGAGGCAGATCAGTCATGGCACCAACTCGCTCGGGCACGACAAGCCGCGGATCTTTCTAAAAGGCAGAGATAAGTTCAGCGGACCTAAAAACAGTCGCTTAGTTTGGAGTCGGATTCCACGATTTTTGGAGTCGGTCGCAGAATTTGGAGTCAACATTAACCCGGGTCTTGCTGGATGTTCCAGTCGCAGCTTAAAGAGTCAGTGACATCAATATTGCAGATAGGAATTTATTCCCAAGCCCAGATCAATCAAGGCGCGGACCGTCGTTGCTCGATTTGTATCGGCGAGGCGGCAAAGCTGCGCCCTTCCTTCGTGCCGCCACCTTTGCTTTTGGACATAAGCTACTGAATTTCATCACAAAAATTCGGCATTTATCACGTCAAGTCTTGGGCCCGACCCACGACATAGGAAAATATTCCCAGGACTTTGATGCGATGATCTAGGACAGCGATGCCCTGCGCGGCGGAAGCGGCCCATAGCGCCGGCTGTCATCGGCTCCAGCGGCGTTGGCGCGGAAGCTTCGTCGGGTGATGACGCGACCTTTCAAACCCTCGGCGGACGCAGGACAGGTCCCCGTCCGCCGTCACTTCAATCAGCCCCCTACCGAGGCGCGGACACCGAAATTGCGCTCGTGGCCGCGCGCCAACCTACGGTCGACCGCCGGGGGGCGCCGACCACGCCGTCCGGTTGAGGCTTCAAACCCCCTCTCGACCTTGAGCAGCGGCTTGAAGCGCCGACATCGCCTTGATTGCGTCGTCTTCGACCATATGACATCGTTCTTCGAAGCGTCGGAGGGGGCTGATGGTGAGTGAAGACGACGCCGACAAGGCGCTGGACGATTTGCGTCGACAACTCGTCGCATTCGTACTGGAAGAGGCCGGCCGAAACCTCGCGAGCAATCCCAAGGCGGCGCTGTCGAGCGCGCTGCTCAAGGCCGTGGACGAGCGGGTGGCCGCCCGGGTGGAGAGCCTGCGCGCGCCGGACGCCGCGGCCTTCGCCGAACAGGTTCTGACCCTCCTCCGTCCCGAACTGGTGGCGATTTCGAAGGGGATCGCCGAGCGCCGCGAGATCGAAGACGAGACCCCGCCGCGCCGCGTCGTCGAACGGCGCCTTAAACCGCGCTCAAAATCAGATCAGGAGCCCGATGTCCCGCGTTTCCGGGAGCGCTGGGCGCGGGCGGCGGGCGACCTTCTGGGCAAGGACTGGCTGGCGCTGATCGCGGTGGGGCTCGTGGTCCTGATGCTGGCGGTCGCCGCGGGTTGGTTCGGCAGGGGGACTGTGACCCGCCCCCCTGACAAGGCCGCCGCGACGGAAAGGACGCCGACCGTCGCGCCGAGCGTCCCCATCGACACCTCCACGACGAATCCTGCGCCGCGATGACCGAAGTCGGCGCATCCCCCAAAAGGACACGCCTAACCCTGCCGACGCTCCTGATAGGACCGCGTTCGCAAGGCCGGAATTATGACATCCTGCGTCGCTCGCCCGGACCGCCGCTGTCGCGGGACGCCCAGACGATGCTGACCGATTTCACCCTGTCGCTCGCCGGTTGGGCCGACCGTCGCCTGGACAGGTTTGTCGCCTTCTTCCCCCTGTCCTCCGGCGACGGTCTTCGCGCCATGGCGCGAGGGCGGTTTCTGGGCGAGGCGTCGCACGGCACGATCGCGGTGGCCTCGGTGATCCTGGTCGACGCGGAGGCGCTGAAGGTGCTCGGCGGCGCCCCTCATCAGTTGCTTTCCGCCCTGCCCGATCCGGAATCGAGCGCGGCGGGCAACGAACCGCTGGTCGTCGAGGTTTCCGCCGAAAGGCCGCGCGGCGACGACCGACTGTCACGCCTGAGCGTCGGTTGGCGCGACCGGATTCTGGACGTGGGGGTCGAGGACGCCGAGGCGGTGCTGGTCGAGGCGCTCGACGCGATCGAGCCGCCGGCGCAGCGGACCCGGATCACGGGATGGGCCTCGACCGCCAGCCTTCCCTATGTCGGCCGCTTCGTGCCGGCCGAGGTGTTCCAACTGATCACCCATGCAACCGACGACCGCGGCACGGTTGCCGACATCCCGCACCTGCCCATGAGCCTGGCCGGTGGGCATCTGGTCGGCGAAGACGTCGCGGCCCCTCCGGCGCGCCAGGCGTGGGAGCGCGTCAAGGCCTTGGACGGCCCGCCCGCCATGTGCGCCGCCCTGGCCGGTTTGACCTGGAGCGCGCGTTCGGCCGATATCGCCGCGGCCGACATGGTCGCCATCGCCGCGGTCGACGTCTGCCTCAAGCTCGATCCCGCCAACCAGGCCGCGCTTCTGGTCGCCTTGGCGCGCAAGGCGACCGATCGGCATGATCCGTTGTCCAATGACCTTAGGGCCGGCCTGCAGCGCGCCTTCGCCGGCCTGCTGAGCGCCGCGCCCTCGGCCGCCGCCGGCTATGTCATGGATTATATGCGCGCCGGATCCGCCGCTCCCGCCGTCATTGAACAGGCCTATCCCGTCCTGCGGAGCGCCGTCAGCCACATCGCCGTGTTGCGCCATCTGGACGGCCCCACGATCACCAGTCTGTGCCAGGGTGGTCTTCTGGATGATTTCGCCGCCGACGCGACACTGGACGCCTTGGGGCAGCTCGCCTCGGATCGGGCCCTGACCCTGCTGAAGCAGGCGCTGCTCCGCGCCGTCGATCGGCGCGAGCATTGGGGTCTGGCCTGCCGCCTGACCCTGCGGCTCCTGCGTGAAAAGAAGCTCGGTCGGGCTGGCGCCTTGGGCGTCGTCGCGGTGCTCGAACAACTTGTCCGCCGATCGCCCGACCCAGTCGACCAGGAACTGGCCGACGTGGAGGTGGTGCGCCTGGCGCACGCCGAAACGCCCCGGCTCTTCCCGGCGCTCATCCAACGCGTGATCTCGCCCGCCCTGGCGGCCCCGCAAAGTTCCGCGCGTTTCGTCGCCGCGCTCGCCGCGGCGCTGCTGACGCTGAAACTCGGACGTCCTAGCCCATGAAGAAGATCTGTCCCAACTGCACCATGGAGTTCGAAGACGCCAACGGCGAATGCCCGGTCTGCGCCGAGCTCGGCATCGAACTCGGCGCGCCCGGCAACGCGCTCAAGCCCGAGGACCAAGCCAAGCTGCAGGCCTTGCGCGACAGCATGCTGGATCGCGCCGTCGACGCGGCGCACGAGCAACCGGCGCCCAAGCCCGAACCGCCGCCCTCCCCGCCGCCGGCTGGTCCGAGCCGGACATCCCGATCCCAGGACCAGGAACAGGACATCAGCGACG
>FTCV01001751.1_pt1 | contig 18397 bp, 15 predicted proteins | sample 1639691 | NCBI WGS metagenome assembly FTCV01 (sample SAMEA3914864, study PRJEB12502) | metagenome | biome: forest; material: soil | place: USA | collected 2012-03-12 | depth 0.3 m
CGAAAACGGCGACATCGCCAACTGGATGATCCCGGGCAAGCTGGTCAAGGGCATGGGCGGCGCCATGGACCTGGTCGCCGGCGTCAAGAAGGTCGTCGTGGTCATGGAGCACGCCAACAAGGCGGGTGAATCCAAGGTGCTGAAGGCCTGCACCCTGCCGCTGACCGGCACGCAAGTGGTCAATCTGATCATCTCGACGCTCGGCGTCTTCGAGGTCAAACCCGACGGCTCGGGCCTCGTCCTGATCGAACTGGCGCCGGAGGTAACGCTGGAAGAGATCGCGGAAAAGACCCAGGCGAAATATGAGATCTCCGGCGAGCTCGTCTAACGTCGCCGCCGATACCCGCGAGCGGCGGTCATCTCTACAACGCCTGTCCGACCTTCCGACACCGAACACAGAGGGGGCAGGACCTGGATTTGCGTCGCCGCACCGGAGGCAAATTATCGAAAAATGATAATTGGCCTACCATATTGGCCGTCGCCGTGAATCGGGAAAGCCGCCATCGCGAAAGCTGTCCATTGGACCGCCACACAACCTTTGACTAATTTATTATATAATGATAAATTTGCCCCATAAATGCGCCCAGGCGTGTGCCCGGTCGACGGAATAATTTAGTGGGCGAGGATTGGGGCAATGCTTCATGTGAGTGACGGTTCGGAACAGGTTGAATCGCAGGCTAAGGGCACATTCGTACAAGGACTTGCGCTGGTTTCCACGGCATGGCTCGCCGTAACAGCGACATCGCTTATTGCACCAGTACTTCCGCGCATGGCGGAAGCCTTTAAAGACGTGCCGCACAGCGCTGACACCATCCAGATCCTTGTTGCGCTTCCCGCCCTGGTCGTTGCTTTGTTTTCGGGAGTTTGCGGACTTCTGGTTGATCGCCTGGGGCGAAAATCGTTCCTGCTGGTGGGACTGTTGCTATATGCCGCGGCCGGACTGGCACCCACTTGGTTGACGGATCTGCACCTCATTATTGCTTCGCGCGTCCTGGTCGGCGTTGCGGAAAGCATTATCATGACCTCCGGCACGACTCTTCTGAGCGATTTTTTTCCAGGGCCGAGTCGTGCGCGGTGGTTTGCCGTGCAAACAGGATCGGCAACCTTGATGTCGGTCGTTTTCGTGGCGCTCGGCGGAATGCTCGGCGAGTTCGGCTGGCGCGCGCCGTTTTACTTTTACGCTCTCCCCCTCGTCCTGTTTCCCCTGATCCTGTTGCTCATTAAGGAGCCCGCCCGCACGGTCGTGACGACCGCCAAGTCACCGGTTACCTGGTCTTCGCTCATTGTGCCCATTCTGGCGACTCTCTTCGGTGCGATTTGCTTTTACGTTGTGGTCATCCAGATCTCGTTCATCCTCACGAGGAACGGCGTGACGTCGACCAGCCAAATCGGTCTTGGCTCGGCGATCGCCGCTGCCGCCGTCGCGGTCGGGTCGGTCCTGTTCCGTCTGCTTGGCGCGGCGTCGACGGCTGTTAAATTGGCGATCAGTTTCGCTTTGTCCGCTGCCGGATTCTACTATCTGTCCCAAGCCCACGACTTTCAAGGGATTGTCATTGGTGCCGCCATCAATAGCCTGGGCGGCGGCCTTGCCCTGCCGACCCTGCTGACCTGGGCGGCTACGCGATTGGGAAAGGCTCATACCGGCAAGGCGGTCGGCGCCTGGAATACCGCCTTCTTCCTCGGCCAGTTCCTGAGCCCGATTTCGGTCATCGTCATCACAACCAAGTCGGGTGGAACTTCGAACATGCTCCTTGGCTTTGCCATTGCCTGCGCCGTTGCGCTGTTGATGGCGGTAGTCGGTGCTGTTGTTTCGGCACAAAAGTCCGGCTCGGCCGCGACGCTCCCGGAATCCTAGTCGCGCTTCTCTTCAATGAGCCTTGCCGACGTCATTTGACTGGCGCCTTCGATCGTGAATCCGGCGTGCCTGCGGAGTGCCGTTAAACTTGCTCCGAATTCAGTTTGCGAATGCCATCCGCGTGAGTGGGCCCTCTTTATAAGGGCAGGCGCCTTCCAAGACCGATCAAAGTTGACAAATTGTCATTATGATAATATGTCATTATGAATAATAGAAATTGATCGGTAGGCGGGAAACCATGACAACAAATTATGACGTCGCCATCATTGGCGCCGGGCCCACGGGCCTCATTCTCGGTCACCTGCTTGCCAATCTTGGCCACGACGTGGTTTTGATCGAGAGACATGAGCAGCCGTACCCCTTGCCGAGGGCCATTTCGTATGACCACGAGGTTGCCCGCATCCTCGACGCGGTAGGCATCAGCGACGCGATGGCGCCCAATGTCGAGGTCCCCGGACTTTACCAATGGCGCAATGCCGCCGGGGATCTGCTATTCGAACTGAGCTGGAACGGAAACGGTTTGAGCGGCTTCCCGCATTCTTACGTCTTCAGTCAGCCGCAACTCGAAGGGGTCCTGAACGACAAAGCCCAGGGCCGTCAAAAAATGACGCTCATGCGGGGAATGGAGGCCAGCCAATGTCGGGAAGACGGGCAAGGCGTTTCAATCAAGCTTCACCCGTTTGCCACATCCGGACCTGAACGTGAAATTCGCGCGCAATATGTCGTCGGGGCGGATGGTGCCAACAGTGCGGTACGTTCTTGGATCGGCAGCGATCTTATCGACCTCGGCTTCAGCGCGGAGTGGCTCGTTGTCGATGTGCTTCCGGCACATGCGGACAGCCACCTGCCGGTAGAGCAGGATGTTATGCTGCAGGTCTGCGATCCGCGACGGCCGACAACCGTCGTTTCGGGTGGCCCCGGACGCCGGCGCTGGGAGTTTATGGCGCTTGAAGGCGAGTCACTGGAGAGCCTGAACAATGCGGACACAGCCTGGGAACTTCTTCGGCCTTGGAAAGTCACGCCTGAAAACGCCTTATTGGAGCGTCACGCCATCTACCGCTTCCGCGGCGCGTTAGCCGAGCGCTGGCGCAAGAGCAGGCTTTTCATCGCAGGGGATGCCGCGCACCTGACACCGCCTTTTGCAGGTCAGGGGTTATGCGCCGGCGCTCGTGACGCTATTGCTCTGTCCTGGCGACTTGACGCCGCGCTCCAGGGCCGCGCCACCGACGCCATGCTCAACAGCTACGAATCGGAAAGAAAAGTACACGCCCAGGCGTGGATCGAGACGGCGATTGCCCTGGGCAAGGTCATATGCGTGCTGGATCCGGCCGCCGCAAGCGAACGGGATCGGACACTCATAGAGGCCCGCAAAACGGCCCCCATCGCCAATCAGTCGCCTCCCCCCTCGCGGCTTGGAAATGGCATGAGATCCCAGGAGGTCACGAGCGGCATCCTCGCCGCGGGAGGCCTTATCCGGAAAAACGGTAAGGTGGGCCGTCTTGACGACCTCGTCGGGCGGGGGTTTGCCCTTTTATCTCGCGGGAGTGATCCCGTCCTCGCCCTGACCCCGCCTATGAAGGCGTTTTGGGACGAAATCGGCGGCGTGTCTGCCGGCTTTGGCCCGCTGGGAACAGTCGAGGATGTGTCCGGTGTGTTCCTGCGCTGGTTCGATGAAATAGGTGCCGAGGTTGTTCTGGTCCGCCCCGATTTTTATATTTTCGGGACCGCCTGCGACCTGGGCGCTGCGCAAGATCTCGTCTCGTCCCTGAGAGGTTTCTTCGCCGGCGTTCATGGCGCCGGAACGCACCGTCCGGTGCCCGTGACGAGCGACGACTGACCGCCGCATTTCAGGGCCGCGGACCGGGCCATCGCCTCGAAGTGCCGGGCGGATTTTGGACATCGGATCGGTTGGCGCGATCCCCCCAAACCGGGGGATCCAACCCTGGCAGGATTTCAGACGAAGCTGTCGACGACAATATAGCCGGTGTCGGTAATATGAAACGGCACCTTCTCAAGAGATCGTCCGACACAGGGACCGGCAGTCGCCGTTCCCGAGAAGTCGAAAAGCGCGCCATGACGGTAGCACATCAGGCTGTCGCCCGTTGGCGATAAAAATACATCCCGCTTAAGATTGAGCTGGGCCCCGGTGTGCGGGCAGATATTGCGAAAGACGAAAACCTCGTTCCACAGGCGCAGGACAAACAGTGTCGGCTGACCGGTACCCGTTGGATCGAAACCCTTCGTCGTACCAGGACTTACATCCAGGATAAACCCGAGTACGAACGGGGGAACCGGAAGCCTCGGCAATTTAGTGTGCCCCCGGCCCAGGCGCCCATTTGTCGCGTTCCTGGAGTAGAAACAGCTGAAGCGTGTCGGCATTGACCGGCAATTCGCGCGGCTGCCATTGATCGTCATGCTGGTCCATTTCGGCATCATATTCCATGGCACACCCAAAAGGACTGTTGAAGTACCAGAACCAGTTCGAGCCGAGGTAATGCCGCCCTGGGCCCCAATGGGTTTGATAGCCTTTGGCGCTGAAGCGGTGGCCAGCCATCATGACTTCAACGACGTTGCGCATATGGAAGGTGAAGTGGTCGACGCCCTTCATGTGCGGGGGCGTCTGGATCAGGAACAGACAATGGTGATCGCCCGCGCCAGGCGCGCGCAAAAATGGTCCCGCCCCGGTATAGCGATCCGTAACTCTAAAGCCGAGCCGGTTAACGTAGAATGCCTCGGCCTTAGGGGAATCGGGAACAAAAAGAACGATGTGGGAGAGGCTCTGCGGTACGGCCGGCATGTCCGGTTCGGTGCCGGTTACGTTGATCATCGGGAAGGGCGGAGGGGGCAATTGTCGCCGCGCCGTGATACGGAAGGCAATGTTGAACCCCAAATCATCAACGGTCTCGATCGTGCCATCGTCTGCGACGGTCACATCCCGGTCGCGCCGCAACTCGCTTTGAATGGCGGACAAGGTCCCCTTGTCGGCAACGCCGAAAACGATTTGTCGAAGCGGTACGCCCGGAGAAATGAGTTTGGGAAGGTCTTCATCGGCGTCCTTGCCGAGGATCAATCCGGTCCCGTCGGCACCGGCGTACAGCGCCCGGCCCCGACGATCGGTTGCTTTCGTCAAACCATAATCCCGCAGATACCGATCGCAGGTATCGACGTCGGCCACGCCAAAGACAAGCTCTTCGAGGCCAACGATTTTGAACTTTTGTGGCTTAGGGGCAAAAAGTCCCATGATATGCGCAACTCCATAAGAAAGCCGGCCGATCGACGATCGAAGGGAAAAACCGATCCGCCGGCGCCGTTATCGCCTCAGGCAATCTTCGCCTTGGACGCGGATTGAGGTTTGAGTTTCAAATCAAGCGTCGCCGCCGGCTCGACAGCGCGCATCGCGTTTGCCGAAATGCCAATGCCGGGGCCGGAGAATTCGATCATTTCGAAGGAACGATATTCGATGATATCGAGATCGGCCATTCCGTTGACGATATGGAAGGTCGTGGGCTGCTGCTCGAATGTCGCCTTATGCCACTGCACCTTTCCGCCCGTCCCCTTCCATTTCCTGAAGTTGTAGACGTCGAAGTCGATCGACGAAACGGTTTCGCCGGAGCCAGGAATCGCCTTCGGCGTGGTCACATAAGCAACGTCGGTACCCTCACGGCCGAAAACGCTGCTACGAGGCACATATTTGAAGAACATAGGCGGCCCGTTGGCAGCCGGCAGGTTTTTCGGCCCTTCCGTTGTCTCTTGAAGGCCCTCCAGGGCGAACTCCAGGAATTGATGTCCAAACCACGACGCCTGCGCACTGGTCGAACCCGTTTCCTTGTCCCACGTCATCGGTGGAATATCCGCCAGAATCTTGGGGAAACCCAATTCGTCGCGACCCGTGATAATGGCATCGGCGCACCCTTCCCAGAGAATGGGGGTGAAGGTGCCCTCGATGACCTCCGACTTACCGGTATAGGTGACCGGAAAGCCGATCTCGATAATGCCGTAACCGCGACCCGCGAGCCAATAGAGGTTATTGAAGAACGCGAAATTCACGCCCAGTACCGGTTCACCACGAAGTTCGAAGCCAGGCGGCAGGAGCGCCTCGAGCTTCTTCGCATCGGTGAGGTAGGTGATCGTCATCCACTGGGCGTTCATGGTGCCGGTTTCGTCGGCCTTCCACGGTGTACCATCCGATTTTTGCCGGGGGCCTGGCGCGGGGCCGAACACCGACGGCATACGGTAACGCACGCCCGGTTTAAAAACTGCTGACATTGATCAGTCCTTTTTCAGAATTGAAGACATTAGATAGGGAAATGGCCGGGTTGCGTCTCGATCGTGATCCATCTTAAGTCCGTGAATTCGTTGATTCCCGCCTTGCCGCCGAAGCGTCCGTATCCCGAGGCCTTGACCCCGCCGAACGGCATCTGGGCTTCATCGTGAACGGTCGAGCCGTTGATGTGACACATACCGGACTGAATGCGTGACGCCACGCTCAGGCCCTCCGCGATGTTCGTGGTGAATACGGCTGCGGACAGGCCAAAATCGGTGTCGTTCGCGATGCGAATAGCGTCGTCGGTATCCCTCGCGCGAACAATGGCGACGACGGGACCAAAGCTCTCTTCCCCGTAGATGCGCATGTCGGACGTGACGCCATCGAGCGCCGAGGCGGGAATCAGCACGCCGTCACCCTCCCCTCCCGCGATAAGTTTGGCCCCCTTACCGATCGCGTCGGCCATGAGTTCGCGCACCTTGTCGGCCGACTTTTGATCGACGACTGCGCCCAGGGGCGTCCTGCCTTCGCGCGGATCTCCCGCCGGCATGGTCTTTACCTTGGCCGCGAATTTTTCGATGAAGGCATCGGCCACCGCGTCGACGACGATCAGGCGCTCGGTCGACATGCAGATCTGGCCCTGGTTCATGAATGCGCCGAATGCCGCCGCCTTGACCGCCTCGTCGAGGTCGGCATCCTTTAGAACCAGCATCGGGGCCTTGCCGCCAAGTTCGAGTAGCACCGGCTTCAGCTGCTGCGCGGCACGAACGGCAATGATACGGCCGACATGGGTGGAGCCGGTGAAATTGATGCGCTTGACCGCGGGATGATCAATCAAGGCCGCGACAACCTCGCCGGCGTCCTCCGGCGCATTGGTCACCAAACTGATGATGCCCTTGGGCGCCTCGGCCCGGCGGAACGCTTCCGCGATCAGCCAGTGCACCCTCGGGCATACCTCCGAAGCCTTGAGGACAACCGTGTTTCCGCACGCCAGGGGCGTGGCGATGGCGCGCACACCCAGGATGACCGGAGCATTCCACGGCGCGATGCCCAGCACAACGCCCGCGGCCTGCCTCACAGCCAGGGCCATGCAGCCCGGTTTGTCCGAAGGGATCGTCTCACCGGCCACGAGGGTAGTCAGAGCGGCCGCTTCGCGCAGCATGCTCGACGCCAGCATCACGTTGAAACCGGCCCAGGCGTCCGTCGCGCCGGTCTCGGCCTTCATCGCCGCGGTGAATTCACCGGCCATGGCAGCCACCTGGTCCGCCGCTTTCAGCAGCACGGCCCGGCGCGCGTTGGGCCCCATGCCCGACCAGGTCGCGAACGCGGCCGAAGCGGCATCGGCCGCGCGCACGGCGTCCGCAACGCTGGCCGCCGAAGCCGTCGTAGCCACCTCCCCGGTGATGGGATTGAGCCGCGTAAAGGTTCGTCCGCCCTCGGCCTGCAGGGAGTCGGACCCAATAATGAGTTCCACCGTATCGGAATCGTAAGCCATATTATCCTCCTGGTTGTGTGGCGGGAAAGGTTCAGCCAATGGCCAAACAGAAGTTCCCGAGATACTGACTGGTCGTTGTGTGAACGATCGGGACTTCGCCGCCATTGGCCAGCGGTAAAGGAAACCGGACCGCGTAAGCGCCCCCATCCGGCGGCAAACCGTCGAATTTGAATTCACCGAAAACGTCTGTCGTATGCCGGGCGACGCACGTCTCATCTCGCCAGAGTTCGACTTCGAGGCCGGCGACACAGTCCTCCGCGCCGTGGCATTTTTGCGAAACGGAACCACCGATGAAGCACGTGTTGACCCGGCCGAAATTCTTGTAATAGACGCGCGGCTTCGCCTTAAGCTCCGGCCGCAGGACCTGAAGTTTCTCGCGCTCGACCCGCAATTGCATGTCGTGGTCGCTCATCTTGACGGCCGTGATCGCGCCCGTCGGACACACCTGCGACACCCGCGGTTCTTTCCATCCCTTGTCGAGGAGATGGGCCTCAAATATCCATTTCTGGGGAATGCGAAGTTCCTCATTCCACTGGATCTGGCCGTAGGGGCAAAGGTCGACGATATCGCGGCGATCCTTCGCCTTTTTGGGATCGATGATCACTATGCCATCAGGCCGTTTGATCACCACGCCACGGGTCTTGTCGGTCATGCACGGGGCGTTGTCGCAGTGATTACAAGTGACGGGATAGTGGGAGGCGTCCAACATGGGAGCCTGCCCCCGTTCCTGACGCTCCACATAAAACCACCGCGCGCCCTTGGCCGGTTGAGGCGCCGCATAGCCGCGAAATTCATTGCCGCCGTGTTCGTCCTTCACCGCCAAAAAGCAGTTGTTGCAATTGTTGCAACGATCGACGTCGACGATCAAATTCCACTTGCTCATGTCGACGCCTCCAACACTTTGCCGGATTGCGACTGCGTGGATTGCGGAGGCAACCATTTCTCGACCTGAACCAGACAAAGTGCGCCGGCCGACGCGACGGTTCCCTTGGCCTGCATGCGATCCGGCGTGAGAATATTCATGCTGCCGCCGATGTCCGGCGATCCCCTGCCAGCGAGCGGTTGGTAATTCGCCGAGGATTCATAGGAATGCATGACGCCCGGGGCGACACGCCCGGTTACGTCGGCCGCACATATGACCGCACCGCGATCGTTAAAAACCTTCACCAGGTCGTGGTGCGAAATTCCGCGCGCCGACGCGTCCCGCGGGTGGATGCGGACAATCTGATAGTAATGGCCGTTCTTCAGTATCCGATGGTCCAGGATGTCGTTGATAGCGCTCGATTTGCCGTCCTGAGCGGTATGAAAGGTGAACCGCTGGTGCGCCGTCAGAAGTTGCAGGGGAAAACGCGCGTAGAGTTCCTTCGCGGCGGGCCCCTCGAACGCCGGACTGTATTTTAGGACCGGCGGGCGATCCTCGTTGGGATGCAGCCGCTTCAGCGAATTCGGAACAAACTCGAACTTCCCCGACTGGGTCTGAAGACCGTGAAGATAGGCGCCGGAATATCCTGCCGGCAGGGGATAAGGCTCAGGGAGATCCTTTGGCCGTCCCTCATAAAACCAGCGCATATCGACGCCGGGCATCCGGTCAAGATGCTCGGGCGGGACGACGAAGTACCCCTTCTTCAGCATTTGCCTGAAGCTTATGTGCTTGGGAAGGTCGGTCGATTTGAAGACGCGCTGAACCCAATCGAGCTCGGTACTGCCTTCTGAATAATAAGCACCGAGACCAAGCCGCTTACAAATGTCCCAGAAGATTTGGTAGTCCGACTTCGACTCGCCCAGCGGCTCGATGCATTTGTGCTGAATGGCGATGACGCGATGGTTCAGCTGCGCCATCCAATGAAGCCCAAACCCGCCGCTGTTGCTCCACTCGCCGATATCGTAGCGCTCGAATTGGGTGCAGGCCGGAAGAATGACATCAGCGAATTGTGTTTCGCCTTCCATCCAGATCGCCTGGCTGACGACGCACTCCAATTCCGACGATCGGTACATGCGCTCAAACCGGCGCGAGCCGTTGATCGTCCCCATATAGGAGGCGCCGTAGCGGTAAAGCATATGTACCCTGGAATATCCCGGCGAGGGATAGAAGAACGGGCGCATCTGGTTCTCGGCCGCCATCGGGTCGAGAAAATAGCCTTCCGCGAAACCTTCGAGGATGGCCTCAGGAAGGCGTTGCCTCGGAATGGCTTGCTGGACCGGATTAACCGACGGCAGATGCGGCATCCGCACATAGTTGTTCGTCGCCGAACCGGTCGCCATGAGCTCACCGGAAATTCCGCCCTCACCGTATCCGGGGAAGTAGAATTCAAGGTCCACGGGCGCGCCGACACTGAGATTACCGAAGTTAACGCCCGGCCTGCCCCAGCCCTGCATCGCCATCAGCATGACCATGGCACGGGCCCATTGAATGCCCGACGCGTTGCGGCAGGCGCCGCCGAATCCCCCTCCGTTCACCCCCGCGCCCAGGTAGGTCTTCTTTGAAGCCCATTCCCGCGCCAGAGCACGAACATCCTTTGCCGCGATACCCGTTTCGCCTTCCTGCCATTCAGGCGTCTTGGCGACACCGTCGGAGTGTCCAAGAACGTAGTCGCGCCATTCGTCAAATCCGGTCGTTCGGTTCTCGACGAAGAATTTGTCGTATCGGTCTTCCGTGATCCACACATACATAATCGCAATCGCCATCGCGGTATCGGTGCCAGGGCGAATCGGGAACCATTTTCCGCCGACGAACGACGCCGTCGGGCAATAGTGCGGGTTGATATGGACGGCCTTGATGCCGAGCTCCCTGGCCCATAGGCGTCGCTCCGATCCCTCGGTGCCGGCATACGCGCCAAACTGCGACTCCGGATCCGAAGACCAGTAGACCATCAGTTCGCATTCCTTAAGCGCATCCTCGAGCGTTCCGTAGCCCGACGTCGCGCCAAGACGCATGGAATTGCCGTAATGGTGCATCGCGCCCCAGTACCAGCCTTCCCACGAATCGGGGTTGAGCACGACACGCGTGACACCGATGGCGTTGCCGAAGCGCATCATGGCGGAGAGATAATATCCAACATTTCCCCACTGATGGTGCGAGGGGTGCGCCAGGGCGATCGCACCGGGGCCATGAACCTTTTTTTGGCGAACGATCTCCTTGGAGACGATATCCAAAGCTTCGTCCCAACTGATTCGAACATATCCCGACTTGCCGCGGTTCTGCGGGTTGCGCTCGCCATTCGGATCAAAGTCGACGCGTTTCATGGGGTGGAGGATGCGTTTGTCCGAATAGACGTTCGCCTTCATCGCCAAGGAATGGGGAGCCACCAGGCCCTTGTTGCGAGGCGAGAAGCGCCTTCCCCGCGCCTCGATCACCCAGCCCGTCTTATCCTTCGGCGAGAACTCGATAATATTGGTACGGATTATGCGCCCATCCTTGACGTAGACGTGCAAGGGACCGCCGTTGGTCATTTGCGTATAGCGCGTTTCGCCGTTGGCGAGCTTCTCGCCGAACTGGTAACTATCCGTTTCGAGTTTATTTGCCAGTTGAACAAACCAGGCGATCACCTCGTCGTCGCCGATCAGCCCGACGCGGAAGTTCTTTCCGGCATGGATGGTTTCGGCGTAGTTGACCGGGGGCGTCAGCAAGGTGACGGCGGTATCGACGTCCTTCAACAGCATCGTCATATCAGGCGACGGATGAACAACCGGGCGGGTTTTGATCTTACCGGCGCGGAACTCATAGTATCGAGCAATACTGTTATCTTTCAATCGCACCTGAACCACGCAGTTGCGAGCGGCCAAATGGGCACGAAACGATGCGCTGGCGCCGCCCTTAAGCCTAAAGATCTGCGCCAAGCCGAAAAGGATGGCGCGCAATTTCAGCTCTTTTCCGCCCATGCCGCACCTCGCTTGACACCCGTCAACCCGCCGAAAACGCGTGGCAGGTCTTAGTTGGGTGCATTTTTCTTATATTGTGGCAATTATGATCATATCAGTCAATGCAAAAATTCTGCGCCGCGCCGGTTGCCGGTGTGCATAAAAAGACACTTTCGCGAAATTCACCCGGAATGCCGGCACTCTTCGTTTGATGCGCAATTATCGATATGCAATAATTTTGCCTATGTCTTGGCGACGAGACAGATCAAGAGTCGCGCACAAAGCGCGCCAATCACGCATCGCAGGCACGCATCGCAGGCGACTGCAGGGCAGGAGAGATTTTTATGAAGATTTGGCACCACGCCGTCACCTCGGCGTCCATCGTCGCGCTCATTTGGGCTGCCCCTTCGTTTTCGGTCGCACAGGCCGTTGCCAAGCCTCAGGCCGGCGACGACAAGGCCATTCAGGAAGTCGTTGTCACCGCCGAGCGGCGCTCGGCGACCGTCCAAAAGACCGCCGCGGCGGTAAGTGCGATCACGTCGGACGTTTTGGCGAAGTCGGTCACCTCACCGACGGATATCAGTAAAATTGTGCCGGCCATCAATATCGGTGCGGGCGGCGGCGGTAATACCCAAACGACCATTCGCGGTATCGGGACCCTGTCCGGCAATGCCTACTCCGAGCAGGCCATCGCAACCAACATTGACGGCATCTATGTCGCGCGCGCAAACGCCGTCAACGGGATGTTCTATGATCTGGATCGCGTGGAAGTCTTGAAGGGACCGCAAGGCACCCTCTACGGTCGAAACGCCACCGCCGGCGCGCTCAATCTTATCACGGCGAAGCCCTCGTTGCAGTCCACAGGAGGCTCGCTTTTAATCGAAGGGGGCAACTATAATGCGACAAGGTTTCAGGCCGACTACAATCTGCCGGTATCGGACACGATCGCCCTGCGCTTTGCAGGCCAGCGGGTAAAGCACGACGGCTATTTCAGCGACGGCTACGACGATGCCAATTCGACCTCGTTCCGGGGCAGTGTGCTCTATAAGCCAAATAGTGATTTTCGTATGGTCCTGACCGCGGATTACAGCGGCGCCGACGAAAAAGGCACCGCCGGCATCATCTCCGGCGCTTACAATCCCAGTGACCCCTACAACGGCCCAAGCACCGCCTCTGCCAACGGAATCTATTATGCGGTTCAGAAGGCCGTACCCTTTGTCCAACCCATAGGCGACGATGGATTTTATCACGCCTCGGTCCGCGGCGTATATGGTGAGTTCGATTGGCAATTCGCCGGAGGAACTCTGACGGTCCTGCCCGCCGAGCGAACCGTCTCGGACAGCTATAAGCATTACGCCGCAGGCTATCCGGTCTCGTCAACGGAGCATTCGTCGACGGATTCCCTTGAAGTGCGCTACGCCTCCCCTGCCGAAAAGCGGTTCAGCTATATTGTGGGCGTCTACGGGTTTCTCGATGATCAGGCGTTTCAACTGCTCGCCGTGCCCGCCTCGACGCCCAGCGATTCAATCATCAACCCGCTGCGTAACCGTTCCTGGGCTGCGTTTGGCCAGGCAAGCTACAAATTGAGCGATCGCACGCGGCTGAGTGCCGGACTTCGCTATTCAAGCGATCACAAGACGCTCGACGGTGAAAAGGTGGGCGTCGGTCCGGTCCAGGGGGATCAGACCTTTGACAAGACGACCTGGAAGGTCACCCTTGACCACGATCTTACCGATCAGAATATGCTGTATGCGAATGTCGGGACCGGCTTCAAGGCCGGCGGCTTCTATAATTCGCTCGCGCCGAACACCTATCGCCCCGAGAGCCTGACGGCTTACGCCGTTGGTTCAAAAAACCGGTTCCTCGACCGCACGCTTCAAATCAACGCGGAGGCCTATTACTGGCGCTACAAGGATAAGCAGGTTACCCATCTCGGCCCGGTCCTTCCTGGTGGATTTGATCTGATCACCGAGAACGCGGGCGCCGCTACCCTCTATGGTTTGGATCTCGACGCCCAATGGCGACTGACGGGCCACGACCGCCTCACCGGGAACGTCCAGTACGAACACAGCCGTTATGATAGCTTCGTCTATACCCAGGAAACAATAACCGGACCGGCCTATACGAGCTGCAAGACGACGGCGACGTCCGCGACCGAAGTGCGGGTTGATTGCAGCGGAAATGCCCTGACCAAGGCGCCCGAATGGTCGGGAAACCTGGGCTACGAGCACAGGGTTGAGCTGAGTTCCGGCGGCTTGGTCTTCAGCATCGGCGAGAAATATGAGTCTGAATACTGGGTCGGGGATGAGCACGTCGCCGGCCAGCTGCAAAAAGCCTACAGCAAGACGGATCTTGAAATTACCTACGCGCCCCGCGCCGCCTCGTGGAAGCTGGCTCTTTATGGCAATAATCTCGAAGACCGCGCGGTTAAAACCAGCTCATTCGTCCAACCCGTTATCGGCCAGCCCGTCCTGGCCCTCGGAGACCCGAGAACCTACGGCGTTCGCCTGACGATGGACTATTAGGGCCGCGGGCGTCTTCTCACCCAAGCCCGCCCCCCTCCGGGGCGGGCAGAAGAACGTGCAAAATTATCATATTATGAGTATTTTGCTTGCATTCTCGCCGGTCATGGGCTCAAAACGGCTCCGCGGCCTGTGACAAATTGGATTTGAGTTTCAACGTAAGGAAAACAGCATGCCTATCGCGCGATTTACGCACCTAGGATCAACGCGTCTGGGTAAAGTGGTCGGAGACAAACTCGTTGATCTCGCCGTTGCCGCTCCGGAACTGCCACGATCGCTCGAAGCCTTCCTAAGGGCGGGCGAGCCGGCGCTTCGCCGCTTCAATGAAATCGGACAGTCCGTGGGCGTCATCCCGCTGGCCGACGTAAAGCTCGAATGCCCGATACCCAATCCGGCCAAATTTCTGGCCATCGGGATGAACTATCGCGCCCACGCGGCCGAAGCGGCCGCGGCAGGGATCAAGACGCCGACGAGCCAAATGTGGTTTAACAAAAATCTCAACTCGCTGACGGGACCGTTTGATCCGGTTGAGGTTCCGAAAGTGTCGAACCAGGTGGACTGGGAAGCCGAACTCCTGGTCGTGATCGGTAAGCGCTGCAAGCATGTGCCGCGTGAACAGGCGCGCTCAGTGATTGCCGGGTACATGGTGACAAACGACGTGACGGTGCGCGATTGGCAGCACCGCACACCGAGCTATACGCTGGGCAAGTCCTTCGATACGCATGGCCCTATCGGCCCATGGTTGACGTTCGATCATGAAGTGGATGATCCGCATAAACTGCAGATTACACTGTCGGTGAACGGTGAAATTAAGCAGAACTCTCTGACCGACGATATGATCTATGACATATACGACCAAATCGCTTATATTTCTCAGGCCATGACCCTGGAGCCTGGCGACCTTCTGGCTACGGGCACACCGTCAGGTGTCGGTATCGTAACCCAAACCTGGCTGAAGCCAGGTGATAAGTGCCGCGTCGAAATCTCCGGCCTTGGCGCAATCAACAACCCCATCGTAGCCGAGATTTAGCTTAAAATATTCAAGTAATAATTTGTATAATATAGCTATTTTTGCAACTCACCCATACTTATGGTCCGCGGGAGCAGCCTCGAAATTTTCTTTTTGACGAGGCCTCTCTCGCGGATTGCGACACCTTTGCGAAATGGGCTTTTACGCGCTCTTGGGCGGTCGCTGAGTCTGAATAGGTAAGTGTCCGAGCGTGAAAAAGTCAGTCCTTAAACTTCATATAGAGCCTTAAGCGGCCCAAACAGGGGCTCCCACTGGTAGCGATTAAGGCTCCGTCAGATCGGCCCCACGCGTCGCCAAACCGCCCCCTGGAGATCGCCGGGTCGTCATTCCCGCCTAACGCGGACGGTGAATAAAATAGAGCGATTTCATTTTTAAATATTGAGAAATTTGTCATTTTCTATACGTCAGTTCATTCGGTCGAGCTGACCTCTTGCATGCCTGTGCATGACGCTCTCAGGCCGCTGCTAAAAATGCGCCGACGAGGAATGAAACGTGAATACAACCGATCGAGTTCTCGCTGTTTTGGAGCTCTTCACAATGGACGCGCCGCTCTGGACTGTCGAACAGGCGGCACTTGAGATGAAATGCCCGACCAGCACGATGTACCGCTATTTCAGGAGTATCGTGAATGCAGGGCTTCTGGTTCGCGCCGACGGCAGCCGTTATGTGCTCGGGCCGGCGATTATCGCGATGGACCGACAAACACGGCATTTCGACCCCTTGATCAAAGCCGCCACCCTGCCAATGCAGAATCTCGTTGACGACCTTCCACTGAATTGCGTCACCCTCCTTTGCCGCCTCTACCACTCGAAGGTCATTTGCACCTATCAAGTCTCCCCGCCGTCAGCAAATATCGTTCAGTACTATGAGCGGGGAAGCTTGCTTCCCCTCCTTAGAGGAGCCTGCTCTCTGGCGATCTCATCCTATCTGCCTACAAGATCCCTGCGTCGCTTCTTTGAGGATAAATCGTCACTCGACGAGATCGAACAAAAGCTCGACTGGGATGCTCTGCGGCGCCGTATGCGCGATATCCGCAAGGACAAGTTGGCAATCACGCGCGGCGAACTCGTCAATGGCTTCATGGCGATCGCCTCTCCGATTACGGGCACCGAAGGCGAAGTCTTCGCGTCGATCGGCATTGTACTGGATCGGACGGATATCTCGCCCGATGCACAGGCCATGTTGAGCGCCCGAGTCCGCGCCGCAACGGACGCGACATCACAGAATCTCAAACTGCTCTCATAGCCGTCCCTGAGGGGATTGACTAATTGTGGGGGCTCGATTCCGGCAGGACGCCGAAGGCATCCCAATGCTCCGCGAGCTTGCCGGCACGCAGGCGAAACATATTGAAGACGATCGTGGGCTTCGGCTCCGAGGTCGACGGCAGCGCCATGGTACGCTCGGTCACCAATATGACCTCGTCGCCCTCGGCCATTACCGCCAGGACGGTTGGCGGCGGTAATACCGGGGGCATCTGGCTGCCGCCTGCAGGCGGCTGCGCGGGAATGTCCGACATCTCGGACACGAAGTCTTCGCGACCATGTCCAATTTGCTTTGCCAGGACGCTGTGCTGATCATAGTCGAGCGTGAGGTACTGCTCGGCAACGGCGCGGGCCCCCTCTTTCGACATGCCTTTGGCGAAAAGCGCATCGAGCGCCTTATAGAAATCAAGTACGACAGTCTTGTTAGAATCTTGTTCCGGTCCCGCCATGGCGTGACCCGCGCATGCGAGCAGAACTGAGGCCACCCCGACGGCGATCAGGCAAGGCGAAGGTTTCATGGTAGCTCCATTCGAAAACCGCGTGGCACTATGCAGTATCTACGGACGACTGAATTAATAGCTGCCATATTGAGACGCGCGATATGGCCGGCACACCGTCCGGCTTCGCAATATCTTAGCCTGCAAGTCTCCCGCGTGACCGACGTCTCTGTGTCGACGCTGATACAGAAGCCATTCTGCTCGACTGGAACATGCCGGTCATGGACGGCACCCTGGGCGCCGCGCGCAAGATCGGCGCCGTGGCGCAGATCAAGAAGCCTTTTACGGCCGACATGCTGCATGAGGTTATCGCTTCACTCTATGGTGAAGAGCCGCCCCAGGACCTGGTCCTCCTGTGAACATCGCTGTGACCTGCCGGCGGCATGGCGTAAACGTCCGGTGAAGTCGATCTCCTCGGATTGTCCGCAACCTCTCCGACGACAGCGCTCGCAACGATCCGGCAACTGGTTCCAATCTATGTCGATGTCCAGTAATCGAGTGCAACACCGTGCTGATCGTCAGGCGGTCAACACGGCTCGATATTGTCAGTACGAGAACCCGATGACCCGGCCGCACGCCACGACGAGGATCCACATCGCAATCGACAGGGCGCCGGCAATCCGTGCCTGAGGCACCACGACCACCTTGTCGTCCCAGTCCGCGATATGCTTCTCTGCCGTGAAGTGGAACACCAGCATGTTGACGAACGCCGCGAGGATGATCAGCATTTTCGAGATGAACCAGCCAATGGCGAGGTAGCGCCCAGGGTGAGACATGAACAGCAAAGTGCCCGTGGCCATCGCCACCACAAACGCGCCCCACGTGATCGGAAGCGCCTCGCGGATCAGCTTACTGCACCGCCAGCGTTGCGACGTCAGACCCAGCAGACGCAGGTCCACGATCGCCACCGTACCGACCACGAGCGAGATCGCCAAGACGTGGATCGATTCAAGCCACGGGAACAATGATGCCCCCTGGGCGATCGCCTGCGACACAGGCCAGTTTTCGATTGCGTCGCCGAGCGGCGCCAACTTGTCGATCAGCGGCTGAAGAATTGGATAAGACATAACGACCTCTCAACCGTAAACAACGTAGGCGATCCAACGTCCGGCAAAGACGATCGAAACCCAAAGACACATGGTCACCACGGACATCGCACTCGTCGCCCATTGCGGCGGCGCCTCGGCGACAACGCCCGCCTTCCGGAACGGACGATAGAGGAACCAGCAAATCACCAGGGCCACGATCAGCATAAGCATCTTGATGCGGAAGACGTCGTTGATCAGCTCGCGACCCGGCTCCGCCACCGTCAGCAAGGTCCCGGTGCTCAGCAAAATCAGAACCGGCCACCAGATCCACGGCTCAAATCGCTGTACGTACTCTTCACGAGGGGTATCGCGGCCGATCAGGTTCAGCAGCCGCAGATTCACCATGACCGCAGACGAAATAACCATCGTCACGGACAGGATGTGGATCGTCTGAACGGTTGGAATAAACCAGACCGCCGTCTTCTCCCATGTGCTGATCGGCGTCGCCGATAGCCAGTCGCAAAATTCTCGTAAATTCATATCACGCTCTATTCGATTGCCCGACCTTCGCCAGCTTCGAAGGTAA